>Ga0302248_1000177_pt1 | contig 68966 bp, 51 predicted proteins | sample AAG_UR_Leu_MG_FD_193528 | JGI IMG/M metagenome (GOLD analysis project Ga0302248, IMG submission 193528) | Enriched activated sludge microbial communities from anaerobic digester in WTTP, New Holstein, Wisconsin, United States - AAG_UR_Leu | ecosystem: Engineered > Bioreactor > Anaerobic >...
AAGGCCCCGCTGTGTCGTCTGCGTTTGTTTGATTTAGTTTTACTCATGGTCTCGCTGGTTTCTCACACCCAGCGATCCACGGCAAAATCTAGCTTAACCTCCGGTCCGAATTCCGGGGTCCATTTCACATCTCGACGCCACGGAACGGCGGCGCGACAAGCTCGCTTGACCAGTCGTCCGATTCAGTTGATTTTAATGCCGGACTGAGAATGCTTGGTCAGTGGGCGTTTTCTGACCACAGCCATCCCACAGGAATTGGCGAAAAAAATGGTTGGAAGCTTGACGAAAACCTGCCACACGGCAGGTCATGAAAAAACACCAAGCCCCAACCGCGGGCAAACTCACCGTTTTGCGTCAGGTCTGCAACTACATTCCGCCCTACTTGGTGCCGAAGATCGCCCACCAGACCGGCGTGGACGAGAAAGCGAGGACATTCAGCCCCTGGAGTCATACGGTCAGCTTGGGCTATGCGCAACTGACGCATGCCCTGAGCCTCAATGATGTCTGCGACGGTCTGCAACTCAACTCCGGTCCGCTCTCGGCGATACGCGCCGCCACGGCGCCAACGCGGAACAACCTCTCCCATGCCAACAAGGTGCGCGACGCGGCGATGGCGGAGACCTTGTTCTGGGAAGAGCTCAAGTACTTGGGTGACCTCTCGCCGGGCTTCGTAAGCGGGCGAGCGGGAAAGAAGTTTCTGCGGAAGTTCAAGCGGAAGATCCACGCCATCGATAGCACGACGATCCCCTTGATCGCCTCGTGCATGGACTGGGCCAAACATCGGCGGCGGAAGGCGGCGGCCAAGTGCCACCTGCGGTTGGATCTGCAGAGTTTCCTGCCGCGCTTTGCGATCATCGACACCGCGCGGCAAGCGGACGCCAAACGGGCGCGGGAGGTCTGCGCCGGGGTGAAAGAAGGCGAAATCGTCATATTTGACAAGGCTTACGTCGACTTCGACCACCTGTGGGATATGGAGCAGCGGGAGGTGATTTGGGTGACGCGGGCCAAGGAGAACTTGCAGTTCAAGGTCGTGGGGCAGATGCCGGTTCCCGCGGAAGGCAAGGTGGTTGCCGACGAGTTGGTCGGGCTCAAGAATCCCGGGTCGCAGCAGAAGTATCCCGAGTTGATGCGGCGGGTGACGGCCTGGGTGGAGGTGGATGGGAAGGAACAGTTGATGACGTTTCTGACCAACCAGTTGACGTGGAGTCCGTCCACCATCGTGGAGTTGTACCGGTGCCGCTGGGAGATCGAAGTGTTCTTCAAACAACTCAAGCAGACACTGCAGTTGGCGGACTTTCTGGGCACCTCGGCCAACGCCGTGCGGTGGCAGATCTGGACGGCGTTGTTGATCTATCTGTTGTTGCGCTACCTGGCCTATCTTTCGAATTGGGCGCATAGCTTCAGTCGCTTGTTTGCCATCATTCGGACCGGGCTGTGGCGCAAGTGGCATTTGCTCAGTCTGTTAGAGCGCTATGGGACAGCCAATAGTCATTTTCGCTATCTGAGTCATCCGGAACAGGCGTATTTCCCAGGTTTTGCCTGAGCGGCTGTGGGACAGCCAGGGTGCCATCGTCAACCACCGAGAAATCAGCCCAGGAAATCACGCAAAAATCCTTAACGGCGTTTGGGGGAGGCACCGTCAAATCCTTCGGAAAACCAAGGGGTCTGGACTGATTTTCACCCCGCATGGGATGCCAGTGGCTTCAGTTAGCCGGCCTAAAGTGCTACGGCCCCACGCGTACACAAGTCTATGAACCCATGCCCAAATGGCGTCGTGGAGCCAAGCGCCCCTCCTGTTTGGACCTGGTCACACTGCTGCGCAAGCAACTGGCCGATCATCCGGTCACATTCCCGACGGCCAAAGCCCCCGCAACCTACCCCATGATGGTCGGCAGCGCCGCCGCCTGAGATTCTCCCCTCGCCGCCTCACACTGCCCCCCGCCAAAATCTGTCTTCAGAATGTCCAAACTCCAGGCCCCTCTCCCAGTGGGAGAGGGGTGGCCGAAGGTCAGGGTAAAGGCGCGCAGCGTAGGGAGAGGGAGGATGAGGCACATTACCGAGGCGGGTTTCAGTTCTCCGGGCTGGTCGAAAGGGCGCGTGAACTGCGGAAGACGAATACCCCTGCGGAGGAAGTTCTGTGGGAGTTGTTGCGCAGTCGGCGTTTTCTTGGACTGAAGTTCCGTCGACAGCATCAGATTGGCGACTACCTCACTGATTTCTATTGCCAGGAGGCCAAGCTCGTAGTGGAAACCGACGGCGGTGTTCACGACCTCGTGGCAGTGCAAAAGAAGGACCACAAGCGAGACGCCTACCTGAAGTCGCTTGGCTTGGAGGTGATCCGATTCAGGAACGCTCTCGTACTCGAACAACCGGAAGAAGTTTTGAAGCGCCTCGCCGACGCTCTTCCCTCTCCCACTGGGAGAGGGGCCGGGGGTGAGGGCAAGACGCACAGCCGCCTGGGCGTCTTTTGGCAGACGCAGGGGGCGGGCAAGAGCTACTCGATGGTGTTCTTCGCGCAGAAGGTGCTGCGGAAGGTGCCCGGCAACTGGACGTTCGTGGGGGTGACCGACCGCACCGAACTGGACGACCAGCTCTACAAGAACTTCGCCAGCGTCGGCGCGGTGACGGAGCCCGAGGAACGGGTCCGGGCGGACAGCGCGGAGCACTTGAAGCAGTTGTTGAGCGAGGATCACCGGTACGTGTTCACGCTGATCCAGAAGTTCAGAACCGAGCGGGGTCAGCGGTTTCCCAAGCTTTCGGGCCGGGCTGACATCATCGTGATGACCGACGAGGCCCACCGCACGCAGTACGACATCTTCGCCATGAACATGCGGGGTGCGCTGCCGAAGGCGGCGTTCATCGGGTTCACCGGCACGCCGCTGATCGTCGGCGAGGAGAAGACCAAGGAGGTTTTCGGCGATTACGTCAGCATCTACGACTTCAAGCAGTCGGTGGACGACGGCGCGACGGTGCCGCTGTTCTACGAGAACCGCATCCCGGAACTGCAACTCACCAACGAGCAGTTGAACGACGACATCTACCGGGTGATCGAGGAGTCCGAACTGGACGAGGACCAGCAGCGCAAGCTGGAGCGGGTGCTGGGCCAGCAGTACCACCTGATTACCCGCGATGACCGGCTGGACCGCGTGGCAGCCGACATCGTCGAGCATTTCACCGGACGCGGCTTCAAGGGGAAGGGGATGGTGGTCTGCATCGACAAGCTGACGGCGGTGCGGATGTACGACAAGGTGAAGGCGCAGTGGACCAAGCACGAGGCGAAACTGAACGAGTCGATGGCCAAGGCCACGCAGGAGGAACAGGACGCCATCCTCGACACGCTGAACTGGATGAAGACCACCGACATGGCGGTGGTGGTGTCACAGGCCCAGAATGAAGCCGCTGACTTCAAGGCGAAGGGCTTGGACATCACGCCGCACCGGCAGCGGATGGTGAAGGAGGACCTGGAGACGAAGTTCAAGGACCCGGACGATCCGTTCCGGCTGGTGTTCGTATGCGCCATGTGGATGACCGGGTTCGACGTGCCCAGTTGCTCGACCATCTACCTCGACAAGCCGCTGCGGAACCACACCCTGATGCAGACCATCGCCCGCGCCAACCGGGTGTTCGGCGAGAAGGTGAACGGCCTGATCGTGGATTACGTGGGCGTGTTCCACCATTTGCAGAAGGCGCTGTCGATCTATGCCGGGGGCGGGGCAGGCGGCGGTATTGGCGGCAGGACGCCCGTCGAAGCGAAACAGCAACTCATCGCGATGCTGAAGAAGGCCATTGCCGAGGCGGTCGAGTTCTGTGCGGCGCGTGGCGTGAAGGTGGACGCGGTGTTGGTCACGAGCGGTCTGGAACGGGTGAAGGCGCTGAAGGACGTGCGGGATGCAATTCTGGTCAACGACGACTCGAAGCGGCAGTTCCTCGGTCTGGCGGCTCGGACGACAGTCGTCTATCGAGCGATACTGCCCGACACGAGCGCGAGCCAGTTCGCGCCGGCGTGCGCGTTGTTTGCCACCCTGGTCGACATGATCCGGGCGTTGCTCCCGCCCGTGGACGTTTCCGGGGTGATGAACCAGATCGAGGGCGTGCTGGACAAGTCGATTGCGACGGCGGGGTACACGATCACGGAGAGGGCCAAGCCACTTGATTTGAGCAGGATCGACTTCGACGCGTTGCGGAAGTTCTTCAAGAAGGCGCACAAGCGGGCGGAGATCGAGCGGTTGCGGGCAGCCATTGCGGTCAAGTTGCACGCGATGCTGGCCATAAACCGGAGCCGGACCGACTTCTTGCAGAAATTCCAGGCGCTTATTGACGAATACAACGCGGGCTCCGCCAACGTGGAGGAGACGTACGAGCAATTGCTCCGGCTCGCCCAGAGCTTGAACGATGAGGAGCAACGGCATGTCCGCGAGCAGTTGAGCGATGAGGAACTGACTGTGTTCGACATTCTGACCAAGCCCGCCGTGGACATCACGCCCAAGGAACGCAAGGCGGTGAAGAAGGTCGCCCAGGACATGCTGCACACCCTGAAGGCCAAGCGGTTGGTACTGGATTGGCGGAAGCGACAGCAATCACGGGCAGCGGTGCGGTTGTGCATCGAGGAGTCCCTGGACAAGCTGCCGCGGGCCTACACGCCAGACCTGTACCGAGCCAAGTGTGAGGCGGTGTATCAGCACGTCTACGACACGTACGCGGGGGGAGATGCCGCTGGCGAGTGGTAGGGCGGATTATCCCGCAACGCCCGTTTTGTTTCAAACGGTATCACGGACAGCCCGACTGCTGCCGTCGAGGGACCCGGCGCCCGATCGCTGTTTCAAAACGATGCAGGGTGCCACAGGTTGACTGAAAATGAGGCGGAGGTGCGAGGCGGAACGACCGGGAGCGAGTTAGCACCGCAGGGAGCATGGTCGATGATGTTCATACCATTCGCACTGTTGCCCTTTGTTTCAACTGATTGGGACTGTCCCGTCTTTGTCCCGTCCAATGGAAAACCATCGCCAGAAGCCCACAGAAACTGGTGGAGGCGGCGGGAGTTGAACCCGCGTCCCTGACAGAAACCCCAGCCGCGACTACATGCTTAGCCGGAGGTAAAGTCTCGGCGAACGGTTACGCTCCGGCGCGACCCGCCCACCCAGCCCGCTGCAAAAGTTTCGGTCAGCCGCGCAGCCGGCGCCACGGCCAACCTACCCTGCTGTTGCGTTCGTCCACCCTAGCAGGTGTCAAGCGGCGAACGTCGCGGACTTAGGCCGCGAGGGCCAATTCAGTATTGGCTGTTTTGTTTTGACCCGATGATTAACGAGGCCAACGGATCGTCCTCGGCATGCCGCCTCTGGCGCGTCTTCCAGGTCGAAACCAGTACGCCCCCATCGCAGCGATGCACACCATCGGCCATCGCACCCCGCAGGTCAAGCGCCAGGGTGAAAGGTCAGGGCAGCAGGATGTCAGGACGCAGCCGCCCGATGACATGCGCCGGCATCCGCGCGTCGATCGAACCGGCGAGTGGCGGCTCGGACGCCACATGGCCGTCGCAGAACACGACGTTTGCGCGGCGCGCATGGCGGAAGTGAACCGTGGGTTCGCTGGCATTGATGTAATAGAACTCTTCGAGCATCGGATTCTCGGGCGAGGCCGGCGATTGAAAGGTGTTCACTTGAGCGGCGTCCGCCAGCAGCGCGACCTCCGAGGGACGCGCCAGGTGCGGAATCCGAACCGGAGGCTGCGAGGCCGGGGATGAGAGGTGGAAGTTGTACCCGTATCCGTAGGCCGCTCCGGACGCCTTGAGCTTGAAGGCGGCCAGCGCGTAGTTCAGGCTCGGACACGTTTCCACGCCCCTTCCCCCCAGGTAGGGGAAGAGCGCGCCCGTCGCCGGATCGAAGTCGCGCGCGCCCTCAGCGCCCCGCGCCAGCCAGCCGAACCAGTAGAGATCGCCGCCGTTGGTCGCGACACTGCGATAGCGGAATGCACAGCCGTCGTGGTCGTCCCAATACATCTGAGCCGCCAGGCCGAGCTGGTGGAGGTTGTTGACGCAGGCCAGGCGCTGGGCCGCCGCGCGACTGCGGGAGATGACCGGCAACAAGAGCGCCGCCAGAATGCCAACGATGGCCAGCACCACAAGCAACTCGATGAGCGTGAATCCCGATGCCAGGTCCCGCGAAGCCTTCTTAGGGTCTGTGCATAAATTACTTTCGATCAATTTTTTGCACAGACCCTTAGATAGACCGCATTTCATGCTGGCGCTCGTCTACTGACTGTTCGCACGAATCCGGTAGAAGGAGCGATCGGACGCCGGATGCGGATCGGTCAGAGCCTGGCGTCGGCCGGTTCCATCACTGGGCCCGTCGATGGCGGACCAGGCGCGCAGGTCGGACGAAGCCTCGATGGTGTACTCCCATCCCAACCACCCAGTGAATTCGGCGCGCCATGCGCCCTCGATCCAACCGCCCCGGAAGCGGCGGATCGGCGGGGGCGGCACTTCGAGCAGAATCCCGTCGATCCGGCCATGTGCAAGAACGGAGCCTGACCAGTCTGGGTCCTGGCCGGCATCGCTGTAACTGCTGATGGCAAGGGCATCGACGGCGAAATCCCCAAACGTTTCCGGGATGGTGACCGGAGCCAAAGAGAACCTCTGGTCGCCCAACACCATCTCGAATTCCATCCTCTGCGCGGACGCTCGGTAATCCAGGACGAAGCGATAAGAGGTGCCGATTTGCAGGTCGCAGGCGGGATTGTTCCAAGAGGTGTTGTGACTCGGGTTTGCCCAGGCATTGCTTTCCGATACGATGACTGCTGCCACGGTCGTTCCGTAGCCTGATTCCGGGAAGTAATTCCATTCCACCAGATTGGGCGAATCCATGCCGGTGCCGCGCCGGAAAGCCGGGTCCGTGGCCTGAGCCAGGTTCACCAAGCCCAGCGCAAGCTGGAATGCATACGGTTTGCCCGGCGTCGTCCCGACGGCGATGTCATCGAGGGTGAAGGTGAACTCGATCCGGAAATCGTCGTCCCGCGTGAGCCATGTGCCGAGGGGGAGGTAGTAATAGCTGTTCGATCGGGCCGAGTCCCATGTGACAGCCAGACACCCGGCGTCGGCGTCCCAGCGAAACAACGAGGCATCTCCGAAGACCCGCCAGCCGGCGTCGGCCGGGTTGCTGCTGAAGTCCGTTTCGATGCGCGACGGCGGCGGTCCGGCCTGCGGGACCCGGAGGACGAACAGGAAACCGGCGGCCAGAATCAATCCGAACAAGGGCGCTCGAGCCATCCGCAACCGCGGTTGTTTTGATGACGGAGGAGGGCGCATTGCCGATCCCGGAAGGTGACGTCCCATCTTGTCCGCACGCTCACTTGTGCCAAACACTGCAATTCCTTTCTCTTGGCCGCCCGAGACCGGGGCCTGGAACCGCGGCGCGGGCGGGCGGTAACCCACCGAGACCAGCGCGGAAGGTGGCAAAGCAAAAGCCTTCACCCTCCGCCCAACGGAGAATGAAGGCATTCACACGTCCGCTCGAAAACCGTTCGAGCCACTGGCCTCATCCTTCTTTTGGTCGAAGAAGTTGATCCCGCACGGCGGGATCCGACGAGCACGACCCAAACGATATCCTGACTGAGGGCTTCCGACCTTGCTCCCGCCTTCCCGAACGCACCGAAGCGCATCCAGTGGCCTCTGGGAGCTCGTAGCCCGACACAGTGGCGCAACCGTCCCCGATTCTCACGGGGTTCCCTGACTTTGGGTCGTTGCAAGATGATCTCGACGATCATCTCCATTCAAAGAACAGAGATATTGTTATGGCGGGCTCCCTGATGTGGCAAGAATAATCGATTGAAGAACCGCAGCGGAAGCGCCAATCCATGAATGCGATAAGGCCAGTGGGGGGCCGCTTCGTCCCCGATCAATGGAACCGCCGCATCTGTTTGCGGGCGACGAGGACACCGCCCCTCCACTGCTCTGCTCGTGCGCACGAAGGTGTTGGAGCGGTTCGTCCCGCGCCATCGCGAGTGAATCCGGTGTTTGCCGGCGACGTGCCCTGTCTGCCTGCCGGCGGGCAGGCGTCCCCGCTCCACTTCATGAATCGGCCTCGCGCCCAGACCGATCGACCAGCTCGCGCTCGATTTGTTCGAGCGATTTTCCCTTGGTCTCCGGCAGGCGGAGCCAAAGCACTGCGAATCCCGTGGCGCAGATCGCCGCGTAGATCCAAAACGTGTAGGACACGCCGAGCAGGGTCTTGAAGATCGGGAACGTGTAGGTGAGCAGGAAACAGGCGATCCAGAGGGCGCCAACGGCGATCGACATCGCGGTGCCGCGGACGCGGTTGGGGAAGATCTCGGAGATGAGCACCCAGACCACCGGCGCCAGCGACATCGAGTACGTGCCAATGGCCGCCAGAACCAAGGCGAGGAAGAGGATGGGGGGGACCGGCGTGCCCGCTCCTTTGATGTGATAACAGGCCCCGATCGCCAGGTAGATGAGCGCCAAGCCCGCCGCCCCGAACAGCATCAGCGGCCTGCGCCCCAACCGGTCCACGGTGAACAGAGCCACGAAGACGAAGACCAGGTTGACCACGCCTGTGGCGACGATGTTGGTGAGGGCGTCGTTGAGGTTGAAGCCGGCCTGGGCGAAGATCTCGCTGGCGTAATTGAAGATGACATTGATGCCGCACCATTGCTGGAACACCGCCAGGAAGATCCCCAGGCCCAGCACGACCAGCACCCGCCGATCGAGCAGTTCGCCCAAACGAACGCGCCTGTCTTCGCTCGTCAAAGTCGCTTGAATCTCAGCCATCGCCGCCGACGCGTAGGACGCGCCGCCAATGCGCGAGAGGACCCTCTCCGCCCGACGGCCCGTTCCGGCTTTGCAGAGCCAGCGCGGGCTTTCCGGCACGAACAGGGCGCTGACAAAGAACAGCAGCGACGGCACTGCGCAGGCTCCAAACATCCAGCGCCAGCCGCGCGTCACGTTCCACGACGCCGCGAATGCGTCCGCGGCCATCCCATCCGGGATCGGGCGGGCGATGCACCAGTTCACAAATTGCGCGGCCAGGATGCCGATGACGATCGTGAGCTGGTTGATGGCGACAAGCAGCCCGCGCTGTGTGGCGGGGGCGATCTCGGAGATGTACAACGGGGAGATGTTCGACGCCAGCCCGATGCTCACGCCACCCATGATCCGCCACGTGACGAACACCGGGAAGCTCTGGGCAAAGGCGATTCCAAGCGACGACGCCACGAAGTTGAACGCCGCCAGGATAAGGATCGGTTTGCGTCCGAATCGGTCGCTCAAAGGTCCGGACACAATCGCGCCGACCAGGCACCCGAGGAGCGCGCAACTTTGCGCCCAGCCCACCGGAGAGATCGCGTTGGTTCTGAGCTTGGCCCAGAAACCGGACTCGGCGGCGACGGCTTGGGCCGTGTCCTTGAGTTGGAAGAAGGCCTCGTAGAACTTCGCTGCCCCGCCGATCACCACCCAATCGTAACCGAACAGCAGGCCGCCCAGCGCAGCCACGAGACAGATGGTCCAGATGTAACGTGTGTTGAGACGCGCTTCGAGATTCGAACCGGAGGCGGTCGTGGCGGTGATCATCGGCCCCGCAGTGTGCCGGGGGCGCCGGAGAAAGCAAGGCGCGAGGCCTCGCCCGGTTGTCTGCTCAGTGCATTTGCAAGTTGTCGGCGGGAATCGAGTTTGCGCCGCGTGGGGCTTGCCTGCCGCGCCTGCCTGTGCCGTGCCCGACACGGCAGACAGGTTGCTGCGCTTTGCGGCGCAGGCAGGGCACAGGGCTTGCACCGGGAGTCTCCATCCGTTGTAAGCCCGGGGCCCTCACCGGGCGACAGAATGCCGACAACTCCCATATGCACCGTCGCCCGCACCGTCGCCTGCTTGACGGGCGCGGGAAGGTTGGTAGCGTCTGAGGCACGCTATGCTCAAACGGACCCCGCTCCACGATTTGCACCGCCAACTCGAGGCCCGCATGGTCGATTTCGGCGGGTGGGAGATGCCCGTCCAGTACACCGGCATCGTCCAGGAACACCTTGCGGTGCGCCAAAGCGCCGGGTTGTTCGACATCTCCCACATGGGCGAAATGCTGGTGAGCGGTCCCGGAGCAACCGAGTTTCTGAACCACGCACTGACCAACGACATCCGGAAGCTGGCGATCGGGCAGGGGCAGTACACGCTGCTCTGCCAGGAGCATGGCGGCGTGGTGGATGACCTGTACGTCTACCGGATCGACACCGACGAATTCCTGATGATCGTCAATGCCTCGCGCATCGAGGCGGATTGGGACTGGCTCCAGATTCGCGTCGACCATGCCCCCACGCGCGACGGATTTCGTCTCCGCAACGCCTCGTCCGAGTATGGCGCCGTTGCAGTCCAGGGGCCGGCTGTGGCGCAGTTCATCGACACCGCGATCGAGGGCGGATCGATGGGCTGCACCCTGGTGCCGGGCGCGTCTGCCCTCAAGAAGAACGAAATTGGGGCGTTTGTGTTTCAGGGCGCCTCCGTGTATGTGGCGCGGACCGGTTACACCGGTGAAGACGGCTTTGAGGTTGTCGCGCCGACCGCGGCGATCGCCCCGATCTGGCGGGCGCTGATCGAGGCGGGCGCGCCTTTCGGACTGAAGCCGGCGGGTCTGGGCGCGCGCGACACTCTGCGCACCGAAATGGGCTATCCGCTCTATGGCCATGAACTGACCGAGGCGACGACCCCCATCGAAGCCGGCCTCGCTTTCTTTGTGGCGCTCGACAAGGGCGACTTTGTCGGACGGGACGTGCTGCTGAGGCAAAAGGCCGAGGGAGTATCCAGGCGATGCGTGACGTTCCGAATGGCCGACAAATCGCCGCCTCCCCGCCCCGGCTATATCGTTTGGAGCGCCGATCCGGCTGCGGCGCCGATTGGCAAGGTGGTCAGCGGCACCCAAAGCCCGTCCTTGGGGGTGGGGATCGGGATGGCCTACGTGGCGACTGCGATGGCGCAGCCGGGCACGGCGCTGGCAATCGAGATTCGCGGACGGCGCTTCCCGGCGGCGATCGAGAAGAAACCGCTCTACCGGAGGCCCGCGGCCCGCCCGTAGCCGGTTATTCCACACGCTTCGCGAGGAACCGGACCCGGCGCAGTTTTGCTTTTGCAGCCCGCATAGCAGTCCTCATGCGAGGTTTGTCCGCCCTGTGCACTGACGGGGCGAGAGGAATATGCGGGCTCGGCAAAGACGGCGGGAGTGCGGCGCGGTGACTCAGGCAGTCCCTTTGCCCATGGCCGCCGCCTTTTCGAGGATCATCGGCCGTGCCTCCTCCATCATCTCTCTCAGATCGGCATAACGAAGCGTGCGCTGCTCGAAGGAACGTTTACGGAGTGCGCCGAGGAATCGGCCTTCGAACTCGCGGAAATAAGAGCCGTAGATGTGGTAACTGTCCGCGACGTGGACGTAGCGCCCTGGCTCGACGGGGCGCCCGGTCAGGCTGCCGATGCGATCGGCTATGCGCTTCTGCAGTTGAACCAGGGCGAAGATATTCATGAACGCGGCTTTGTAGGCGTCGTTGGACCGGAACCGGACGTTCATGCTCAGGACCTGGCGCCGCTGCTCCTCGGTTAGTCGGCACCAGATGCTTTGAAGGCAGGCCGGGTCGTAGCAATCGTTGTCCTCCCAGACCTTCCACGTGATGGCCTGGGCGCGCCTCGAGTGGGGTGTTCGCGCCAGTTTCTGGCAAAGGACCTCGATCTGGTCTGCGGGTTCGAGGGTGGGCGCTGTGTAGGCAAACAAGCGCTGATGATACGTGTACTCCCAGCGCGTGTCGTGCGGGTCATCCGGATCGCGCACCAGGTGGTCCTTGATGCCCTCGCACACTTCCATGACGTACTCCTGCAACTCGACGGGGCCCCCGGGAAAATCCCTGTGGATCATCGGCTCGCTCAGAGGGTCGGCGATCGTGATGATCATCGTCGCGTCCTTGCTTGGCGGATCGTCGGGCTTGTCATACTCGCTCCGGACGTTGCATCCGCGCTCATGCAGGGCAACGAGCGATTCTTCCCAAGCCCGAGCGATCCCATCGGCTTCGACGTGGAGGACAGGGATGCCTTTCATAAGCGGATGGAGAGTTGACGAGAGGATCGGATGGGCTGCGCGTTCATGACAGGGGAAGATCTGTACAGTGTTCTTCCGCCCGCGCAAACAGGAATCGTCGAGGAATCGTCAAGGCGGTGCATCGGCCCGCTGTCGGTATCCTCTCGCCCGGTGAGGGCACCGGGTCTACAACGGATGGAGACTCCCGCTGTAGGCCGCGTGCCCTGCCTGCGCCGCAAAGCGCAGCAACCTGTCTGCCGTGTCGGGCACGGCACAGGCAGGCGCGGCAGGCAGGCTCCACCCGGCGCAAACTCCTTTCCCACCGACAGCTTGCAGATGCCCTGTCGTCAAGGTTGCGCGGACCGATGCGGGCGCTTCGGCCCCCTTCCGGCCTGGGAGGGCGGTTGCTGTCGATCAGCGCGCTCATCAGGCCAGGTGAAGTGCACGATCGTGCCGCGCCCCTCTCGGGACTGGACCCAGGCGGCGCCGCCCCGGTCCTCGACGATCCGCTTGACCAGGGTCAGGCCCAGCCCCACGCCGGGCTTGTCGCCGCTGCGACGCATTCGCCAGTATGGCTCGAAGACCCGATCCAGAAAGCGCGCCGGGATCCCGCGTCCGTTGTCAGCCACCAGAAACTCCCAGGCGGCGACTCGTCGCGTGGCGCTGACCCGAAGCCGCCCCTGCGGCTGGTCCAAGGAAGCCAGGGCATTGTCGAGCAGGTTCTGGAACACCTGCTGCAACTGCTCGCGGCTCGCGTTCACGGTCGGCAGGTCGGGATCGATCGTGATCTTGACCAGCGGCGGGAGTGCGAGTTGCTCCGCGATCTCGCGCACCAGTTCACCCGTGGCGATCTGCCGCTCAACCTGATGCGTCTTCCCCACCCGGGCGCATTCCAGGAGCCCGTCGATCGTCCGATCCAGCTCGCGCACCCGCTCCTTCAGAAGCGTGAACAGTTGCTGCCCCTCCGAATCGAGGCGCGCGGCGTGGTCCCGCGCGATCCAATCGGCAAGCTGGCGCATGCCGCGGAGCGGGGCCTTGAGTTCATGGCTGACGACCAGGGCGTACTCGGTGAGTTGATCCACCTTGGTACGTTCCTCGAGCAGCCGGCGATAGCGGTTCAACCGGAGAATGCTCTGGACACGCATGGTCAACTCGGCGCGGTCAAACGGCTTTGACACAAAATCGTCGGCCCCGGCCGCGATGCCCGCAAGGCGGGAATCCCGGTCGTCCAGAACCGTGAGAAGCAGGATCGGAACTTCGGCAAGCGCAGGATTGGCGCGTATCTGCCGACAAATCTCGAATCCGTCCAGTCCCGGCATGAGGACGTCCAGGAGGATCAGGTCGGGCTGGAGTTGGGTCGCGATGGCCAGGGCCTTAGTGGGGTTCGACACGAATTCGAGCCGTCTCTCTTCGGACGCCAGCAGCGCTTGGAGCGTTTCCCGCGTTCCGACGTCGTCATCGATGATCAGCAATGTGTTCATGCGTGGACGGCGGTCCCGGGGGGCGGCCCCTCCGTATCGAGGCCGTCTCGGAGTCCGCATTCGGTTTCGAGTCTTGTTCGCCAAGGCAGCACCACGCTGAAGCGGCTTCCGGTTCCCGGCGTGCTTGTGGCGTGCACGTGGCCGCCATGCAGTTCGGCCATGCGGCGCACAAGCACCAGGCCAAGACCGGTGCCGGCCGGGGTGTGGGAGAGCCGCTCGCCCGCCTGGACGAAAGGCTGAAACACGCGCGGCAAGTCCTCGGCGGCAATGCCCACCCCGGTGTCCCACACGGTGAAACGTAGAGCCCGATTGGCCTCGTCCCCTTCCACAGCCAGGCCAAGGCGCCCGCCTCGAGGAGTGAATTTGACCGCGTTCGAGAGGAGATTCACGAGAATCTGTTTCAATCGCCGCGCGTCCGCCACACAACTGATACCGGGCGGCCTGACGGTGACGCTCAGGATCTGCCCCTTGGCGAGTGCGGACTCCTTGACAAGGCGCAGGGCCGATTCGCACACCCCGCCCACATCGCACAGGTCGAGTTGAAGTCGAATTCGTCCGGCCTGGCTCTTGGCGACATCGAGGGCGTCATTGATCAACTGCAGCAGATGCCGACCGCTTTCCTCGATGGTGCGCAAGTAATGGCGCTGGCACGTGTTGAGCGCCCCGGGCGAGTCGGTCTGCAAGGCCTCGGCCAAGCCGAGGATGCTGACCAGCGGTGTGCGCAGTTCGTGGCTCATGTTCGTCAGGGACTCGTCCTTGAGCTTCGCCGCCCGCGCAAGTTCGGCGTTGGCTTGGCTCAATTGACGGGTGCGCTCCTCCACCCGCTGCTCGAGGTCGACGTTCAACTGGCGCACCAGCGCTTCCGCCCGGCACCGCTCGCGGGCCTCGATGGCCAGCACCACAAAATCGGCGCACGACGCCGCAAACACCTCTTCCTCGGGCGTCCACTCCCGCGCCAGGCCCGTATGCTCGAAACTGAATACGCCGAGCAGGCGCCCCGCCTGCCGGATGGGCGCATCGAGCAACGACACGATGCCATGCCTTGCCAGGTAGTCCTTGCGCAACTCCTCGGTGCGCGGATCGATGGCGGTTTGCCGCACAGCGATGATGCGCGACAAACCACACGCGTTGAAGTAGGCCGGATAACGCGCCACCGACAGCCGCTCCCCGCTCTCATGCCGCCCTGTGTCGAGGTCGAACCTGTCCTCGCAACACAGTTCTTCGCCGCCGGACGTCAGCAGCCAGATCCCGACGCGGGCGACCTGGATCGCCCGGGCTCCGGCTTCGGTAATCTCGCGCGCGGATTCCTCCCACGCCCCGCCGCCGATGTGGGGACTGCGCGCGAGTTCAACGAGCCGTTTGTTCACCTCGGCCAGCCGTTTCGTCCTGCCCCGAAGCGCCTCGTTGTTGCGGTGTCTCTCGATCGCCAATCGAGCCAAGGAGACCACCAGACGCGCCGTGTCCGACTCCTTGGCATCCAACAACTTGGCTCGGTCAGCACAGCAACAAACTACACCGAGAAGTTGCTTTTCGACTCCATCGATGGGCATGGACCAGGACAAAACGTCGACTCCATCTGCCCCTGTTGGATCCAGCCCGACTTGCCACGGTTCCGACGCCGTGAACGCATCTGGAACCCGTTCGACAGCCCGGTTCTGGTGTGCGCTCCACCGGTCCAGAATCGCAGGTCCGAAACAAGTCGGGCATGCCCGGTGCTCCGCGGCGGCCCGGCGCATGTTCAGGAACTCGAGGCGCCCCGCCGCGTTCGCGACTGCGATGCAACAGGTCGAGCCCGCGATGTGGTTCTCCCAGAGGGTGGCTACCGCTTCAAGCGCCGCCGCAAGCGGCGCGCCCGTCGCGATCAGTTCGAGCACCTGCCGGCGCTGCGTAGAGCGCTCCTCGATCCTCTTGGTCTCCGTGATGTCCTGGAGCATGCCGACCCACGCCGTCGGTCTCCCATCGCGCCCGAGCACCTGAGTCGAGCTGTCCGCCACCCAACGCTCTTCGCCCGAGCGCGTCCGAATGCGCAAGTCACATCGCCACAGCAGCGGTCCGCCAACACCCTTCTGGCGCGCAACTGGGGGCGGATGCTCGGGACCGCTGCCGCCCCGCTCCGCCTCCTCGAGGATCAGGCTGTGCCAAAGCGTGGGCGTCATCTCGTGGGCTGGGTAACCTGTGATGCCCTCGATCCCATCGCCCATGAAGGCATAGAGATTGGTTGCAATGTCCTTGCGGTACGGAACGGCTCCGGCCGCGCCGATGGCCTCGCGGTAGACACCCTCGATCAGCCGATACTCGGCCTTCAGTCTGGATTGCCGCCGCAGCACAAAGCCCAGGAAACCAAGCGAAACGACCGAGATGACCGCAAGCTCTTCGACAATCCGTTGCACTGTCAACCCTTGCACACCGACCAGCCCCACGGCCCCCACTAGGACCCCAAGCTCCGCCTCGAGTGGGCGCCGCACCCCCGGTCGTTCCGGACTTGCTGCGTTCGCGCCCAACAGAGACTCCGAACCGAGGGCCGGTTGCACCGCTACCGTCCCTGGCCCCCATGCTTCACTGGACTTAGCGGGGTCCCGCATCCGGGCTCCTGCGCCCGAAGCGCCCTGCGCTGGACAGTCGCGACACCAGACCAGGGAAAGGACGCCGAGTCCGGCGCACATTAAGGATCGAGCCATCAGGCGTGCGCGTCGCCGACCCTGGCGGGCAAGGCGTGCAACACTCGCTTGACACTTGGCTTCGACGATTGTCATTGGTCCTTGACGCTTTTCCCGGAGAGGGCAAATGCCGGGCTGTATCTGGCCCGCATTGCAGTCCTCTCGCGGCGTCTAACCGCCCAGTGCACCGTCGAGGTGCTAAAATGCGGGTCAGGGCGCAATGAGCTATGGATCGGTTGCACTCTAATGCAGGCTCACCCCCCTTTCAACAACCTTAAGCCGGTCTTTGGCGGAGGGCATAGATGTACAACACACTGTTAACAAATAATTTCGGTCGTAGTCAATGGGCGAAGACACCTCCGAAAATTCTCGAAGATTTCTCTTGCCTGTGCCGGCCCGTTCCCTAAAATGCGTGCGGCACTGCAAAACAACCTATGAAAACACAAACGATTCTTGGACTGTCTGTAGTGGTGGCGATGGCTTGCGTCGCGCAGGCACAGGACTTCAGCGAGAATTTTGACGGCTATGCTGCTGGCTCGAACATGCACGGCCAGGGCGGCTGGAAGGGCTGGCAAAACGACGCTGCGGCTGGTGCTGTTGTCTCCAGCAGTCAGGCTAAGAGCGCGCCCAATTCCGTGAACGTCACGGGCGGCACTGATTTGGTGCACGAGTTCAATTACACCTCAGGACAGTGGAGGATCAGCATTGACCAATATGTGCCGTCCACTGCGGTCGGTACGACAGACAAGAAATTCTACCTCATTTTTCTAAACAACTACAACGATGCCGGCAGCAGCCTTAACTGGAGCATCCAGACGCTAGGAGACCTTAACACCGGGTTATTCTCCGAGCTGGGCGGGTCAGGAAACACACCGCACAGCGCTACGACTCCGATCATCAAGGATGCGTGGGCAAATTGGACGCTCGATGTGGATTTGGACAACAACAGCGTGCAGCAATATTACAACGGTGCGGCCTTCGGCACGCCATTCGCCTGGCAGAGCGGAGGCGTCAATGCAATCGGGGCCATTGACTTGTATGCCAACGACACTGGCCCCATCTATTACGACAATCTCACGATCCAGCAGATTCCCGAGCCAAGCGTTCTGGCCCTGATCGGCTTGGGCGGTTTGGCCCTCGGTTTGCGCCGACGAGTCCGGTAGTTAAGTTAGTTAAGTTACTGTTCCACTGATTCCCGATAACGGAGGCTGGCGTGCGAGCGTCAGCCTCCGTTGTGCTTTTGACCGCGTCCGGGGCCATGACAGGTTCATCGCCCCGGATGACTGTCACTGGACGACCATGCCGACAAACGGGGGCACCTTGGCTTGCAGGTACACCAGGACACCTGCCAGCGTGGCCAGGGCGAGGCTGTGGAAGAACACATAGCGCAGAATCTCGCCCTCGTGTCCAAACCAGTTCGTTGCCGTGCTCGCGACCACAATGCTCTGGGCATCGATCATCTTGCCCATCACGCCGCCGGAGCTGTTCGCGGCGCCCATCAGGATTGGGCTGATGCCGGTTTGTTCGGCCGTGATGCGCTGAAGACTGCCGAAGAGCACGTTCGACGCCGTGTCTGAACCTGTCAGCGCCACACCCAGCCATCCGAGCAACGTGCCGAAAAACGGATACCACGTCCCCGTGTGCGCCAGGGCCAGGCCAAGCGTGGCGTCGGCTCCCGAGTACTTCGTCACATACCCCAGCGCGAGCATCCCGGCGATGGTGAGCAGCGAGAATCGGACGCGGATCAGGGTGACCCAGTACACGGCCAGGAGTTCGCGCGGCGAGTAACCGATCAATACTCCCGTCACCACCGCAGCCAGCAGAATGGCCGTGCCCGTGGCCGAGAGCCAATTCCAGACAAACACGGCCCGCTCGGGCTGTGCGTTGAGGGGGGCCACAGGCGGCGAACGCAACACGACTCGATCCAGCTTCGGCACGGGAATGTCGATCTTCGTCACGCCGGACGGCAGGCGCACGCTGACGCCGCCCACGCCCAGAGGAGAGTCACCGTTGAGGAAGCCTTTGAGCTGAGGCAGACCCCATACGAAGAGAAACAGACTCAACGTAGCCCAAGGCAGCCACGCACGCTTCAGTTCGCGGCGCGTGTAGTGCTGGACGGGACGCTCAGCCGGCGTGGATGACGCGGCAGGCAACGCCCAAATCGTTCCCGGTATCCAGAACCTCAGCAGGCCAGCCAGCGCGCCCATCGAGCAGACGGACGCCACCACATCCACCAGCCATGGGCCGTGGTAATTGGACACGAGGAACTGGGGAACGGCGAAGCTGATTCCGGCGGTCAGGGCTGCCGGCCAGACGCCCAGCATGCCCCGCCAGCCGGCCATCGCCCAGACGACCCAGAACGGCACAATGAGGGAGAAGAAAGGCAACTGCCGGCCCGCCATTGCCGAGAGTTGATGCAGGTCCATGCCCGTCACGGCGTTGAGCGCTATGATCGGAGTGCCCAGGGATCCGAAGGCCACGGGGGCGGTGTTGGCGATCAAAGACAGACCACACGCCTGCAACGGCGCGAAGCCCAGGCTGATCAGAATGGCGGATGTGACGGCGACCGGCGTGCCGAACCCCGCCGCGCCCTCGAAGAAGGCGCCAAACGAGAAGGCAATGAGGATGACCTGCACGCGCGGATCGGGCGCCAACGATGCCAGGCTGCCGCGCAGCACGTCGAACAGCCCGCGTCGGACAGTCAGTTGATACAGGAAGATTAGGTTGAGGATGATCCACCCGATCGGGAACAGCCCGTATGCAGCGCCATAGCCCGTCGCCCCCAACACGGCCTGCACGGGCATGCGATAAACACCCAAAGCCAAAGCCAGCGCAACTCCCAAGCCGAGCCAAGCCGCCAGGTGCACGCGGATGCGCAGCCACGCGATCGCCCCGAGAAGCACGACCACTGGCGCCGCCGCCAGCAACGTCGACACCACGCCATTGCCGGTGGGGTCGTAATGCTGTGACCAGGTCATGCGGGGCGACGGGCGGCATGAAATCGCAAAGCGCCGCTTCTGTCCAGCCCGAACCTCAGATCAACACCGTTCGTGGTGCATCTGGTTGGTGTCGGTGTTCTTTCGCCCTGAGGGGCGACGTCCTCGTCGCCCGCCAAACAGGGCCTGCAACTCTCATCGCCGGGGACGAGGCCGTCCCCACTCCACAACGGATCGAGATTGCTGGAGGGCCTGCCCCCACGCGGCGCAAACTCCATTCCCACCGACAATCCCCAGATGCACTGCTATCGCCGTGCGCATTGTGTGTTGGGGGGCGGGCGGAGCAACCCGCCCGACTCATTCCAGACCGGCCATGCGACGCATCAGCACGAAGGTGTAGGACGTGGCGAGCCAGAGCCCGGCGCGCACGATCGGGATTTGAAGCAGGAGGATGACAATCAAGAGGCCGAATCGGGAAATCCGCATGTACAGTTCGTCGCTCATCCCGATGAGGTTCTTGAACAGGTGCGAGCCGTCGAGGGGCGGAACGGGCAGGAGATTGAAGAAACAGAGCAAGAGGCTGATTACGGCCAGCATCTGGGCGACCTCGGCGAATGCGCCGATATGGGCGAGCTGGAATCCGCGCGCCAAACCGACCGCAACACCGGCTACCACGACATTCATGGCGGGTCCGGCGAGCGCGACGAGCGTGTCCTGCCAGCGGCGATGCCGCAGGTTGTACGGGTTGACCGGGACCGGCTTGCCCCAGCCGATGATGAAGCCGGCCAGTCTCGAGTCGGCGGCCTGCAGCAGCACCACCAGCAACGGCAGCATCACCGTCCCCATACTGTCCATGTGCACAATGGGATTCAGGGAGACCCGCCCCTGCAGGCGCGCGGTGTCGTCCCCGAATTTCCAGGCGGTCCAGGCGTGAGCAAACTCGTGGAATGTCAGCACGATGAGCAGACACACATACCCGAGCAGCCCGTTGAAGATGGCTTCCGCATTCATGGGGGCGGCAAGGTAACACAACCGCCCCGGGCGCAAAGGCAATTCAGGCCCGGAAAAGCTGCCCCATCTTGCGTCCCAGGAGCCGCCCCGCAAAGAGCAGGCTCAGCGTCAGGATGCCCATCCCGACCACACCGAGGGCGCACGCGACGCTTGGAGCGTTCGGTTCAATGCGCCCCAGCAGCGCGTAGATGGTCTTTGTGATCGGGAAGAACTGCTCGCGCATCGCCAGGATCAGACTGTCGCTGACTTCGAGCATGGCGAAGGCGAAGGTGAGGATGGTGCCGCCGATCAGGTTGGCCATGATCAACGGAAGCGTGATTCTCCGCAACGTCCGCCAGGGCGACGCGCCCAGGTTCGCGCTCGCCTCCTCGAGGGTGACACTGGTCTGTTGGAGCCCGGCGTACGCAGATCGGACGATGTAGGGGAGCCGGCGGACGCTGTAGCTGACGATGAGCAGAAGCGTCGGGTTGTCGCGGGGGTTCAGCCACGAAATGGGCCAATCGAATCCCGCAACATAACCGAAAGCCAGCACGAGTCCGGGCAGGGCCAGCGGCAGCATCGCCAAAGCGTCGAGCAGCCCGGCCAGTGGAATGCGGCGGCGCGTCAGAAGCCAGGCAATCAAGACGCCCAACCCCAGATCAAGCGTCGCGCTCAGGCTCGCGTAGAACAGGCTGTTGCGGATGCTCGGGATTCCCAGATCGTCGCGAAACACGTCGCGATAGTTGTCCAACGTCCAGTCCGTCGGCAGAACCGAGAAGAACCAGCGGGCCGAGAAGGAGTGTCCGATCACCGCCAGGTGCGGCAGGAGAGCCAGGAGAATCACGCCGCCCAGGCCGGCCCATATCAAGAGCTTCTGACGCCGGGTCGCCGGCACTTCCGCGCCCGATGTGTGGCCGCGCGCAAGCATCTCGTACCGGCGCCCCGCGACCAGGCGTTTGGAGACCACAAAGAGCGAAAGCGTCAGCGCCAACACCAAAACGACCAGCGCATAGCCCATCGGATTCGTGTTCAGTTCCGTGATCGAGTCGAAGATCTGCACCGGGACGACTCGAGAGAATCCGAACACCAGGGGTGTGCCGAGATCCGTGAACGCCCAGATGAACACGATGATCGCCCCCGCGAACCAGCCGGGCAGGATCAGCGGGAGCGTCACGGTTCGAAACAGCCGCCAGCCCCCAGCCCCCAAATTATGCGCCGCCTCCCGCAATGTCGGATCGATGTTCGCCATCGCCGCCGACACGCTCAGGAGCATGATCGGATAGAGGCTCAGCACCTGCAGGATCACAATGCCCCAGAAGCCGCCCTGCCCAAGCCAATCGATCGGCCGGTCCGGCGCCAGCAGGCCAAGATCCATCAGCAGCAGGTTCACGGATCCGAAGCGCGCCAAGAGCTGCTTCAGACCGATCGCCCCGACGAACGGCGGCATGATCATCGGAACCAGCAACAGCCCGCTCAATAGCCCCTTGCACGGAAACCGCAGGCGGGTCAGCGCGTGCCCGAGCGGCAGCGCCAGAAGGGTGGTGAACAGGGTTGTCAGACTGCCAATCGCAAAACTGTTCCACAAGGCCTCGCGCTGGAGCGGGCTGGCCAGCAACAGCGCAAAGTGCTCGAGTGTCCAATGCCCGCCGTCACCGAACGCGCGCCGGAGCATGAAGCTGACCGGATAGAACAGGAACAGACCGAAGAATCCCGCCACGATCCCCAGCAAGCCGGCCGTCGGAGCATTCAGATCGTAGCGCTTCATCCCGAGTCCGGACATTTCACAAGGCTGCGCGTGATTCGCATGTGCGGGCTAACCCTTTGTGCTCTCAGGCGGTCCGGCGTGGCGCCGCACGCGTTCAGGCAGTGGGTGTTTCAGGCGGTGCAGCCCTTGGAGGTGCTGATCCACCTTCCGATAGACCACCCAGGCGCCCGCCGAAAGCACCACCATCGCAACCTCGAAAAACCCGGTGAGAAAAAGGTGCTGCCGCTTCTCCTGGCGATAAACCTCGGCCGCCCATGCGGCGACTTCCGGCGACGGCGCCTGAACAATGCGCTTCGGCGAACGGAACGGATTGTGCGTCACCCTCCACCCCTGGTAGCCCAAAGCGCCCAGCGTGACGAATCCGCCGACCATCGCTACCAAACAAACCGTCTGCATCACCTTCCGCACGCGATGCATCCACTGCCCCCCGCTTGCCTCGCTCGGGATCGAATCGTCTGTCATGCGGGCGCAGCCTACGCCCAGCCGGTCAAGGATTCCATCGCATTCTCCGCGTAACCTTTTCGAGGCTCGGGGCATCGAGATAGAACCTGTGCAGAGGAAGAAATGTTTTTGAACAAAATGTTGACAGACGCATCGAATATTGGAAATATTTATCCACTGTATATATAAAACGAATAGAAATGAGCACCAAGGCAACCAGGAAAAAGGCCTCGAGAGCCCCGGTTCCCGCGACGAAGCGGAACGGCCCACGGAGACTCCAGTCCGCAGCCTTTGCCAAACCCGTGTCGACATCCCAGGTCTGTCGCAACGACAACGCGGCGGCCCTCCGGGCACCCCGGTACGGGGTCGATGGCGCGCTGGCGCTCTACATGCGCGAGGTGGGCGAAGTGGACCTTCTGACCGTCGAGGAGGAGAACGCCCTGGCTGCGCGGATCAAGAAGGGGGATGAAGCCGCGCGCGAGCACATGATTCGGGCGAACCTGCGCCTGGTGGTGAAGATTGCGCGAGATTACGAAGGTTTGGGCTTGCCGTTGCTCGACATGATCAACGAGGGGAACATCGGGCTGATGAAGGCGGTCGAGCGGTTCGATCCGGCCAAGGGCGGCAAGCTTTCGACCTACGGCTCGTGGTGGATCAAGCAATCGATCCGGCGGGCCATTGCAAACCAATCCAAGACCATCCGGCTGCCGATCCACGCCATGGACAAGCTGAGCAAGGCGTCGAAGCTGGCGGCTGAAATGCGGGACGAGTTGGGGCGGGACCCGCTGCCCGAGGAACTGGCGGAAGTCCTGGGTCTGCGCACGTCGCGCCTGGCCGAGATGCGTACGGCGGCCGTGCGTCCGGCCTCACTTGACGCCCCGCTGGGTGACGAGGACGGCACGCGTCTGGCGGAAATCGTCGAAGACGAGCGCGCCACGAATCCGTACGAACTGCTCGACGAGAAGACCCGCCTGAGCATGCTCGGCGATCTGATCGAGCGCCTGCATCCTCGCGAGCGCAACATCCTGCGCTTGCGTTTTGGGCTCGACGGCGGAGAGGAGAAGACACTCGAGGAAATCGGGGCCGAGTTCGGTCTGACGCGCGAACGAATCCGGCAAGTCCAGAACGAAGCCCTGGCGAAGCTGCGCCAAATGATCCAGGACCGCGAGGCATTTGCCGTCGCGGCCTGATGCGCAAGAGGGAAGCTTGGCCGAATGCCCCAGGTTCCCTTTCTGGGCGCGATTTCGCCGGAGCGCGAATGTCAGACTCCGCGAAGCTTTGTGAAACATCCGGGTTAAAACGCTTCCTCGGTCTGACGCGAAGCCTCGCTAAGTCCCTTGCACGTTGACGCGCAGGGGGATGCTCGTTTGGACCTCGCCGTCAACGGCGATGGCGACGGCATAGTGGCCGGGCTGCTCGAATTTGAGCTGTTGGATATTGATGATGAAGTTGCGCGAGTGATTGAGAGCGTCGGCGGCCAGCCGGACTTCGAACGGGATGTCGACGGCGGGCATGAGCGATTTGCCGTCCGCATCCACCAGATCGACCCGCAGGCGGTGCGAACCCTCGTCGGACCGATCGAACACGATGCGTAAGGCGACGGAGCATTGGGGGTGTTTGGCCGGGAGTTGGCGGGCCATGATGGTGTCGAACGTCCCCAGCAGACTGAGTTTGCCGCCGTAGTCGGTGGCTGCGTCACAGAGCGTCGCGATTTGGATATTCATAGGCTCGGATGCCGGCCCGCATTGGCCTGCAGCATACCCGGTCCGCATTTCAACTCCCAGACAAAAGAACACTTTCGGCTTTGGCGGCGGGGGGGGCGGGGCTAGACTGCGGCGCATGGGCTTACCTCTGAGGGTTGCTGTCCTGGGCACCGGGTCACTGGGCAGAGAGCATGCGCGAATCTACGCGGATCTGGCCTCCGCGGGTGAGGTCCATTTCGCCGGAGTTTACGATGCGTCATCGGAAGTGGGGCGCCGGGTTGCTGAGAAGCACCGGGTCCGGACCTTTGTGTCTGTTGGCGAGGCGGCGTCAGCCAGCGATGCCCTGAGTATTGTCACCCCGACCTCGACCCATTTCGAGCTGGCGCGGCTGCTTCTCGATCAGGGCAAGCACATCCTCGTCGAGAAGCCGATGACGGACAATGCGGAACAAGCGGCCGAGTTGGTCGAGTTGGCTCAACGTCAGCACTGTGTCCTTCAGGTCGGCCACGTCGAGCGCTTCAATCCGGTCTTCCACTACCTCCAATCCGTCGCCTCGGAGCCGCGGTTCATCGAAGCGCATCGGCTCTCGCCCTACCCGTCGCGCAGCACGGACATCGGAGTCGTGCTCGATCTGATGATCCACGATCTTGATGTGGTGCTGGCCTTCGTCCGGTCGCCCGTCCTCCAGGTCGATGCCGTGGGAATCCCCGTCCTCAGCCGTTCTGAGGATATCGCCAACGCGCGCCTTCGGTTTGAAAACGGATGCGTGGCGAACCTCACCGCCAGCCGGGTCAGCCCGGAGCGGATGCGCAAGATTCGGGTCTTCAGCGGTGGGGCGGTGCCGAGCTACGTGTCGCTCGATTACCGTGCTCAGTCGGGGTACCTCTGCCGCCTGGCGCGTTCGAGCGAGGCGGATGCGTCGCTGTGGCAGAGAATCCTGGCGGCGCGGGAAGGGACGATTATCAGCGAATTCGCGGGCAAGCGGATTGTCCGCGAGTCGGTGCCGATCACGCACGAGGAACCGCTGAAGCTCGAACTCCAGAGTTTCATCAACTGTATCCGCGCCCGTCAGGCCCCCGTCGTCACCGGCGAAGCGGCCAAACACGCACTTGATCTGGCCTTCGAAATCACGCGCCAGATCCAGGCCGGCATCCCGTCCTCCTGGGCCGGATGGGAGTCCGCGGCTGAGCCCAACCCCGTGGCGGCCTCATCGGGCGATGCGCCCCGTGAGAGACTCGGAGGGTGAGTCCCCGGACCGCTGTAAGTCCGCATGAGAACCAACCCGCCTCACGGGATCATGCTGGTGGCCGGCGAGACGAGTGGCGACTTGCTGGGCGCTGAACTCGTGTCCGCTCTGCGCCGATCGCCCGGATGGCAGGCCTGGCCTCACGAACCCCGGGTGTTTGGCGCGGGCGGCCCGCTCATGAGGGCCGCAGGCGTGGACATCGCGCTGGATCTCACCCGGCATGCGGTTGTCGGCTTGGCTGAGGTGGTGCGGCGGGCTCTCGAATTTCGGCGCTTGCTTCAGAGCCTTGTCGACTTGGCCTGCGCGCGCCAACCCGACCTGCTGGTTGGGATCGATTTCTCCGCATTCAATCGCCGTCTGGTGCGGGCTCTCAGGCGCCGGTTGGCGGCGCAAACCGGGGTCTTCCACAACTGGCGCCCACGTTTTGTGCAGTACGTGTCGCCTCAGGTCTGGGCCTCGCGACCGCGACGCGCTTACGGTCTGGCGCGCGATTATGACCTGCTGCTCTGCCTGTTCTCGTTTGAGAAGGAGTGGTACGCGCGGCGGGTTCCCAAACTCGCCGTCGAATGGGTGGGCCATCCATTGCTTGACCGTCATGCCACGCGTTTGGCCCGCCCGCGTGCCTCGCCCCCAGCCTCCCCGTCCGACCCGCCCACGATTCTCCTCCTGCCGGGCAGCCGCGTGGGCGAACTGCAGGCGCATCTCCCCGTCCTGCTTGGCGCGGTCGAACGGCTGCGTGCCGGTCTTCGAGCGCGATTCCAGCTCGTCCTGCCCAATCCGGGTCTGCGTCCTTTGGCCGAAAGGCTCGGGGCGCGCGACGGACCCGATTTCGCGGTGCAGGTGGGCGGTTTGGCGGAGGCGCTCGATGGGGCGACCGTGGCGATCGCATCGACGGGCACGGTGACTCTCGAATGTGCGCTGTACGGCGTGCCGACCGTCACGTTCTACAAGACCTCGTGGACAACGTATCAGTTCGCCAAGCGCCTGGTCACGGTCGCCTATGCGGCCATGCCGAACCTTCTTGCGAATGCGCCCGTCTTTCCCGAGTTCATTCAGCACGCTGCCACCCCAGACAACCTCGCCGACGCGGCGCGCGCGCTCCTCACGGACCCGGCCCGCCGCAATCAGATCGGGCAACGCCTCGCGCAAGTCGTCGGGTCCTTGGGCGGTCCTGGGGCCAGCGATCGGGCGGCCGCGGCCATCCTCGGCATTCTGAATTCGCCTCCGCGACGGCGGCTCTCGATGGGGCGGGATGCGCCGCATGATTTCCTCGCCCCGATGGGCGCCGATTTGTAGGATGCAGCCCATGACACGTCATTGCCATCAGTGTGGCTGGGAATGGACGCACGGGCGCCAGCCCGGGCGGACCGAGGCTTGCGAGCGGTGCGGGGCGGAAATGCGGGTATGCCTGAACTGCCATCATTTTGATCTGGCCGTTGCCCAACAATGCCGCGAGTCGCGAGCCGAGCCTGTCGCGGAGAAGGATCGGGCGAACTTCTGTGAGTGGTTCGATTTCGCATGTCGTGTTTATGCGCCTCGGGGCGGGCGCGATCCAGCCTCGGACGCGCGCGCTCAATTCCAGAAACTCTTCGGAGATTGAGGAACTGCTGCTCCAGCGCGCGCGATGTTTATACGGAGCGACATGAATGATGCAGCGCCGGGTCAGGCCTGCCTGCCGGCAGGCAGGGCATCCGGTCTGCAAGCCTGGAGGCTGCGTGCCCCCACGCGGCGGACCTTCTGACGCTGTGTCTAGAAGCTGAGCTGCGCCGTGCAGGTCTACACCCGGTACAGAACCGCGGCGCGCCGCGGGCGTTGGCGTTCCTTGGCCCATCTGGCCCTCGCGAGCGCCGGAGTCGCCTTTCTGGGCTGGGTCTTCTGGCACACCGTGCGGACGCTCGATTCTCAGGCGCCTGCTTCTGCAACACCCAAGCCCGCCACTGCGGCTGGCGCCCAGGCCCCCGCCGCACACCCCCCCGTCCCGCAAACACCAGCCGCCACGAACACGGCGCGCATCACCGTCTCCACCAATCTCGTCGTGCGGACGAATCCCAATCCGCTCCTGGTGTCGACGCCGGCGCTCCCCCTTGACCTCGAGCCTGTTCGCGATGTCGCCCGGCTGCAGTCTCCCGCCAGTGTCTTCGAAGCCCAACTTGCACTGGTGCGTCTGGGCATTTCACCCGGGGTGTTGGACGGCGTTCTCGGGTCGCAGACGCGGGCGGCCCTGTGCGTGTACCAACGCCGGGAACGTCTGCCCGCGACCGGCCAGCTCGATTCCCCCACACGGGCCCGCCTTGGTTATGCGGCGCCTGCCCTGACGCATCGCCTGGTGACGTTCGAGGACGTGGCCGGGTTGCGCTCGTTGAGCCCGACCTGGCTGGGCAAATCGCGCCAGGACCGCCTCGGCTACGAGACCGTCCTCGAGTTGGTGTCCGAACTCTCGCATTCGCACCCGAGATTTATCCGCAGTCTGAATCCCGGGATCGACTGGAGCAGGGCTGGGGTTGGATCGCTGGTTGTCACCCCCAATGCCGTTCGGCCTTCCATCGAAACCAAGGCCGACAAAGTGGAAATCTCCCTCGGTTCCAGGACGCTTCAGGTGCACGATGCCGGCGGACAACTGCTGGCGCACTTCCCGTGCAGCATCGCCCGCCGGGTCGAGAAGCGCCCCATAGGAACACTCCGGGTTGTGATGATCATACGCGACCCGAGCTACACCTTCGATCCAAAGGTCTTCCCCGAATCAGCCGAGGGACGGCGCCTCGGGCGCAAGCTGCTTCTGCCGCCAGGCCCGAACAACCCGGTCGGCACCGCCTGGATCGGTCTGAGCCGCCCCGGCTACGGCATCCACGGGACGCCGCACCCCGAGGATGTGGGGCGGACGGAATCGCACGGCTGCTTTCGGCTGGCCAACTGGGATGCCGAACACCTGGCCGATCTGGTCAGTGTGGGAACGCTGGTCGTTGTCGGGCGCTAGCCCGCTTCCGCCCTCCTCGGACAGGACGCGGGACTTGCCTGAACAACTGTTTGTTCGCTCATTCTTGCATGCTGTTGTGTATGTCGGGCGGCGATCAAAACTGCATGATGTTTTGTATTGCATTCGCGCCCCGCGGTGATCAGTCTCACCTCGCTTCCACTGCGGCGGCTATGCCACTGGATCCAGTGACGTGTTTTTCCGCCAGGACGGCTCGTGGATCAGGCAATCGGAAAGGCGAAGCTCGTCAGCTTCATGCCATGAATGAACGGTCAACCCTAATACCATGAATGCCCCAACCAATCAAATCGTATCGCTCGGTTTGCTCGCCGCTCTGACGGCATGTTTTGCCGCCGCCGTGGCGCAAGCCCAAATCCCCGTCCTCTCCACAAAAGACAAAGTCGCCTCCCGCGTCGGCGTCTTTCGCGGCGGATCCACTTTCACGCCGGATGGCCTCGGCCACACCGGGCAGGTCGGCGATCGCGCGGTTGACTTCGGGATGGGCACCGGGCCTGTGTACGTCGAGGATGCGACGTTCCTGAATGCTCTTGCCCAGAATGACGAGATGTCGGTTGCGCTCTGGGTCTACAAGTACGACACCGCCGCTGGCTCGGGCTTTTGGATGAACTCGCCTTCGAGCAACGAAGGCAAGCGCGGTTTTCAGGCCCACATCCCCTGGAGCAACAACAATGTCTACTTCGACACCGCCGGCTGCTGCACCGCACCCCAGCGCATCAACGCCAGCGTCGACAATTGGACCGGTTGGTCGGGCGATTGGCTGATGTGGCACTTCCTGGTCTTCATCAAGAAGGGCGCCGACAAGCAAATCTGGATCGACGGCCAGTTGTTCCTCGACCAGGAGACCGCCAATCCCGGCATCGCCGCCGCCAAGTTGCCGACCGACTTCACCGACATGTACATCGGGTCCGACGGCGCCGGCGCAGGTCTGTTCCATGCGCTGGTCGATGACTTCTCGATTTACGGGACCGCACTGAGCGAGGCGACGATCGCCCAACTCTACAGCGGCACGCTTCCGACCGCCTTGCCGGCGAGCGATAAACTCGCCGCCTACTGGGATTTCAACGACGTTCCGGGCGAAGGCATATTTCTCTCCGTCAGCCCGGCTCCGAACGCCGGCGGCGCCGCCCCCAATCTGATCCGGATCGTCCATGTCGATGGCTTGGTCCCTTGGGAGACAGGGAATGTGACCCTCAAGGTGGACGGCGTTACAGTGACGCCCAATTTCGACAAAGACGCGATCACAGCCACCCTGACCTACGTTCCCACCCCTGCGTTCACAGGGCACACGACCCACAAGATCGCACTCACGTACCCGGGTGAAGCGGGAACACCAGTCACCGCGGAATGGAGTTTCCTAGTCGGCCCCTACACCAAAGACGTCGTGGCATCCCGGATCGGCACCTTCCTCGATGGCTCGACCTTCACAGCGGACGCCGGAGGCCGCACCGGCCAGCCGGGAGATCTGGGCGCCGACTTCGGCAACCTGACCGGTCCGGTCCGAGTCCACGACGCGACATTCCTCAACGCCCTGGCCCAAAACGATGTGATGTGCTTCGCCTTCTGGCTCAAGAAACCCGCCATCGAGGCCGGGTCCGCCTTTTGGGCCAACTCAGCCTCCAGCGCGGCGGACCTGCGCGGTTTCCAGGCGCACGTCCCGTGGAGCGACGGCAACATCTATTTCGACTCGGCCGGCTGCTGCGGCGCCGCAACCGAACGCATTTACGCCAACATCAGTACCTTCGCCTACTACTCGGGCGAGGTCTCCTGGTGGAACGACTGGCATCACTTCGTCTTTCAGAAGAACCTGTCGACAAAGGAAATCTGGATCGACGGCCAGTACTTCCTGATCGGCGACAACACCGACCCGCTGCCAACCGACTTCACCGAACTGTTCATCGGCGCCGCCGCCTCAGGAGTCAATCGCATGAGCGGTGTCATCGACGATTTCGCCATCTTCGGAGCCGCCTTGAGCGAAACCACAATCGCCCAGCTCGCCGACGGCACGGCGCCGACGGCGCTCCCCGCCTCCGACAAACTCACCGCGTACTGGTCCTTCAACGACTTCCCGTCCGCGGGAATGTTTACGACCATCGACCCCACGCCTAATTCACAGGCGGCGCGGCCTGATCTCGTCTATGTGCGCCACATGGACGGCACTGTCGTCTGGGACCAAAACAAAGTGAGCCTGAAGGTGGATGACACACCGGTGAGTTACGCGTTTGCCAAGAATGGCCGGCTGTCCGATGTCAGCTATGTCCCCGATCCCTGGTTTCAAGCCGGCTCGACTCACAAGGCCACCCTAATCTATCCGGGCGAGGGCGCCGCACAGGAAACCCTCGAATGGCAGTTCACCATCGGAACCTTCGAAGAGGTCGGCACTGACCTCTGGACCGCGCCCGGGACTGGCGACTCGACCAAGCCAGGTTTCAAGGCGCGCGTTTGGCAGATCGACCAACTGGGCACGGTGGGACTCCTCAACTACGTCCGGCGGGCGGAGCAGGAACTGGCCGGAATTATCGGGCCCAACGTGGCCGACATGACCACCGCAGTCGAGGGCGTGTTCAACGTCGACCTCGTCAACTGGAATCAAGACCACGCGACAACCCAAATCGGCAATTTCCAGACGGGCAGCACCCCCAGCCGGCCCGACGCTCCCATCCCGGGCATCCCCGGCACGGGGAACACTGCCTACAACACCGACAATATCGCGGCCGAAATCATCGCCTACCTCGAGTTCCCTGCCGCCGGATTCTATCAGATGGGCGTCAACAGCGATGACGGCTTCCGAGTCAGCGTGGGCGACACACCGCCGGCCAACAACCTGGCCCTCGTCGTGAGCGGCGCCCCCTCGGCTGCGGGCAGCTACCATACAGCCGTGGCCCCCTCGAGCACGGCCAAGCCATTCACCGCCCCCATCAGCGCCAAGCTGGTGTACATGGACCCGGCTGACGGATGCACCGATCTGGTCAACGCCGCCGCTCTGAGCGGGAACATCGCCCTGGTGGACCGCGGCACTTGCGACTTCAGTGCCAAGATCAAGGCAGCCAAGGACGCCGGCGCCATCGCGGTCGTCGTGGTGAATAATCGAACCGAAGATCTCGGGGCCTGGCCGGAAGGAGTGTTCCCGATCGAAATGGGCGCAGGCGCGGTCGGTTACCAGGACATTCCCGCCGTGATGATCTCGAGTCCCGATGGCGACAAGATCAAGACCGGCTTGAACAGCGATCTGATCGCTTCCCTTACGCCCGATGACACCCCGGCCCTCGGTGTGGCCGACTTTGGACGAGGATCGGCCGACACGATCTTCTCCTTCACGGTCTCCAAGGCGGGAGTCTATCCGTTCCGGTGCGTCTGGTTCGAAGGCAACGGCGGCGCAAATCTCGAGTGGTTCACCGTCACCCCCTCCGGCCAGAAAATCCTGATCAACGACACGTCGAATCCCGCGGCGATCAAGGCTTACCGGGCCCGCACCGCGTCGCCACAGCCAACACTCATGCTCAGCGTCGCCCGCTCGGGCAACAACCTGACCATCACGTCCAACCCGCAACCGCTGCCGGCCGGATTCGAACTGCAGACCGCACCCTCGATCAACGGTCCGTGGACAACTCAAGCGGGCGCGAACACCCCGATCACCGTGCCCATCGGCACCGAACAGGCCGTGTTCCTCCGCGCCGCCAAACCTTAGCGCTTCGATTCACAAATACGATCGCGTATCCGGACTGTGCAACGCCGAGTTTCGATAACTCGGCACTCAGTCTTTCAGCCATGAGTTCGTCACCGAACTTATGGATCGAAGGACTTGGTGAGCGGTCCGCACAGCGCATGGCACGCCCCCTCCACCCCACCGTTCGCCTCGTCTGATGGGGAAAGAGGACACCCTGTGGCTGTGGGGGGGCAGGTGAAGGGGCGCGTGTCGCGCATCCAGGCCTCTGGGCTCTCAGCGGCTCTCCGCCGCGGCGATCCTTCGGTTGCGGCTTTGCCGCGCCTGTTCCCACCCGATAAAGACATCGTTCGTCGTGCCCCCGCGCAGCGCTGGCGAAACTAACGGAAACCAACGGTCCGAGGGCCGAGCTCCGCGAGGCCCTGCTGTTCCGCGGTCATCCGGGCAGTCGGAAGTCAGCCGGGTTGGAGGTGATGAGGCGTTGAATGCCAGCGGTCCAGAGCGTGGCGGTGAGTTGGGTATCGAGGATGCGCTTTCGGCCCAGTGGTGGCGTTGCAGCCAATCGAGCGCCAGGCGCATCGAGTCGTCGGTGGGGAAGACCTGGCGGACCTCGGCGACGTTCCACCAGAATCGGGCCTTGGCGATGGCTTCCGACATGGGCAGCGGCTTCTGGAATCGCCGCGGGTCGGTGTCCTTGTAGATAAACTCCGCCAGCACTTGGGGAGCGAGGGTCACCAGGACGCCGGGTTGCAGGACCTCGCGTTGGAGGATTTCATGCGCCGTGGCGTGCGCGGGCAACTCGACCAGTTCGAGTTGAGCCAGGAAGGTGGTGTCCGCGCCAATCATTCGCGCGCATCGCGCATTTCACCGAGTGTGTCGTCGTCAGCGGAAGGAAAGGGCCGGAGAACGGCGCCGACGGAAGTCGGGTCAAATGCCGCAAGGACGTCGTGGGTGTCACGGGCGACAGCTTGGCCACGGGCGTATTGGCATCCGTGATGAACAGTTCACCCTTGCGGGCAATCGCGCGCACCAGTTCCGTCAGGTGTTCTTGCGCTTCGGTCAAACTCACCGTCTGCATAGCCGCAAAAGGAGGCACTGAATCGTCAAGGGGTTCTCACAATCGACAATGACATGAATCGAACTGACCAGAGGAATGTAGAGAACGGAGGAGGCGGGGCAAAGGCGTGATTTGGTCTGAGGGTCAAACCGCCTCCTCCGTTCTTTACATTCCCCGGTTGAACGAAGCCGCGACCAACCTGGAACCGGAGTCGGCGAGGATCTGTTTGAGGAAAGTGTCTGCGCCCAGCGTGGCGGGTGCGCCCGGGTCAGCCTTGGCGTGGAGGCGTGGCCCCCGTTGCTGTCCTTGGAAGTCCCCATCAAGGGTCTCTGGTTTGGTCTGGTCGTCCATCAGCCAGTAGTAACTGCACGTGTCCAGCGCGTATTTCACGTGGACGAGAGACGTGGTGAGGCGGTTGCGGCGATTGGGCTGTTATCGGTCGGCGAGATCACCCCATTCCTCCGGTGGAAGGGGCTGAACCAGCGCCGCCGGATCGTGCGTCTCCGTGGAACCAACCAGATCGGGATGTCGCGTGAGCCGCCCGCGGATCGACGCGAGAGGCACTAATTTCACCGCCAGATGGTCTGCTTCGCGCGCAATGAATACTTCCTCGCCAGCTTCTGCTTGGGCGATGATCTGGGCGAGTCGTGTCTGGGCTTCAGCGACTGTGATCGTCATAGGCACACTTTACTGGCGGCGCAGGGAAATTCAAAGCTACAGTGTGCGACGGCCGCGAGGTGTGCACCCCGGAAAGCCATTGGAAGGCGGTGGCTTTGAATCATGAATCCGTCCCCGCAACTTGCCCACGCCCGCGCGGTCACCGCGCCGCGTTTCGGTCCTTGCTCGCCCCCGCTCACAGCGCATACCTAGTTCGGCACGCCTCTCCCGAAACGGCCGCCGCCCACGCCGCCCACGCCGCCTTTGCCGGTGCACTTATTATTTCCTGACGGCCCCTAAAGCCTCAAAGCAGCGGCGCCGTGTCAGCCAAGCGCTGGTAATCCGGGTCCTTGGACTCCCACGGCAGACTGTGGATCGGGTTGACCCCTGCCGACGGGCGCTGCGAGCGGCTGTGGTCGGCGGAATACTGCATGTTCAACTCCTTGATCCGGGGGCCGCGCCAGCGAAAGGTCTCGCCGTGGCCGTCGAGAAAGGAGAAGCTGCAGCCGTTGTTGTGGCGATTCGCGGGCAGGTTCCAGACCCCGCCGGGATCGCTGCCTGCATTGCCCGGAATGGGCCGGTTGAAGCCGATCGCACCATTGTCGATGCTGATCGCATTCTCCTCGATGAAGACGGACGTCGACGATGGATTTCTGACCGCGCTGAATCGGTGCGCAATCAGGCCGGTGCGATCCGCGCCCAGGTCGAGGTTGTTGCCCAGCCAGACCGAGACCGCATACGAACGGTTGTGCGTCACCCGTGCGCCGGAGCCGCGGCCCACACCCTGAATATAAGCCCGGCTCGAAGGACACCGATAGATCTCGACGGAACTGTTGTAGAGGAAAAGAACGCCGAATCGGGGATGATCAAGGTAGTCGGCGGCATACTCCTGAACGTTGCCTTTGATCCAGGCCTTGTCGCCAGGACTGGCGACGCCGGTGACCGAGTTGTCCATCAGCGTGTCGCCGTTGTCGGTGGCGTAAAGCTCGTAGGCGAGCTGAAGTTGTTTCACATTGTTCAGGCACGCAATGGCCTGGGCCTTTACCTTCGCCTTGGACAGCGCCGGCAACAGCATCCCCGCCAGGATCGCGATGATCGCGATCACCACAAGCAACTCGATCAGAGTAAATCCGCACTGTCGCCCGCATGGCCTTGCATGCGCGCCATCCGCGACAGCCGCTTTTTCATACGCATTCATTTTCATTCTCGGTTCCCCGCGAGGCGCGCCTCAGACCAATTCAATCCTCAACCTCATGAACCAGCCCCGCCGTTTTCCCGCCGTTCTCTTCCGCGCCTCGCTTCTCTAGAATCCTTGACCCCGTCAACGAGGCTCAGAAACTTGACTTGTCCACAAAGAGTCTGACCAGTCAAGGATTCTACATTCCTTCATGCGCGCGAGCGTTCAAGCCTAAAGTCATGGCACGGTTTCGGGGCTGGGCCGATTCGAAGCCGGATGCGCTTGACGCGTGCAGTTCCGGCGCGTCAGCATCCATGCAAACGCGGATGCCGGCCCAGCGGTCCGCGCCATCGTCCGAGACCACGACGAAATGAACAACAACGAACGACACATCCTGAGATGAAACACTCGAACGAGCCCAATCCCTGCCCTGTTGTCCGATTCCTGCTGCTCCTCATGCTGGGGCTGACGCTCGGCTTCAGCGCGCGCGCACAATCCTACCAACTCACACCGGTTTGGAGCCTCGCGCCGGGTGACGTCGCGTTTCTCGACACCACCCACTTGACGCGTGGTCTGGCTTATAACCCCACGACCGATCACTTGCTCGTGCCGAGCCGCACCGGCTCGGCGGCGGTGCATGTCCTGGACGCCGGCACGGGCGGGGAACTCGGGACGCTTCCTTTTGACACTTCTGTGATCACCGGCGGCACGTTCCCGGTAAACATGGTTGCGATCACCGACGATGGCGTGATCTATGTGGGCAACCTGACCGTCGACACCACCGGCGCCAGCGGCCCGTTCCGTCTCTATCGCTGGGCGGACGAGGCGGCGCAGCCCGAGCTGGTCTATTCCGGCGATCCTTCGGAAGCCGACGGAGTCGCCAACAACCGCCGGTTTGGCGATTCGCTTGTTCTGCGTGGCACGGGCTCGAACACGCAGATTCTGCTCGGCACGCGCGACAAGAACGTCGCCCTGCTCACCACCGCGGATGGAATGACTTTCACCGCGCAAAAGATTGTCACCGATTGCGCGGCCGACGACACGCGGTGGGGATTGGCCTGGGGCCTTGGCAACACGTTCTGGGCCAAACAGGCCGGCGGCAATCTCAAGCAGTTCACGCTCGATCTCACGGCCGGCACCGCGGCCGTGACAACCACGGTCACCGGTATCGTCGGCGCCCCGCTTGATCTCGATCCCGCTCGCGCCCTGCTCGGCATTGTCGAGGCAGGCTCGGCCGACACCGCCAATCACAGACTCCGACTCTACGATATCTCGAATCCCGCCGCCCCCCAACTCCAGGACGCCGCCAAGGATTTCCCGGGCGGGTACTCCAATGGCAATCTCACCGGCGCCGTCGCCCTTCACGCGGGAAGACTCTTCGCCCTGGAATCCAACAACGGCATGATGGCCTTTGACCTGATCGAGGTCTTCCTGCCCCCGGGCATCGCCACCCAACCGGCCAACGCCACCGTTTGGCAAGGCGCCCAGACCTACACGTTCTCGGTTGGCGTGAGCGGCACTCAACCGTTCACCTACCAATGGCGGTTCAACGGCGAGGAGATCGCAGGGGCGACCTCCCCGACGCTGACGCTCTCGAACATCGCGTCCGCCAGCCAGGGCGCTTACAGTGTCGTCGTCAGCAACCTAAGCGGCTCGGCCACCAGCGCCGAAGCGACGCTCACGGTCCTGCCCTCGAACGCCTCGCCGCAGGTCGAGAACATCTGGAACGTCCTGCCCGGAACACGGCCCTATCTGACATCCGGATACAAAGAGTACGGTTTGGCCATCAACCCGCTCACCACCAACGTCATCGTGGTCACCCGCCTCAACCCGACCAACATGATCGCGGTGATCGACATGCAAACGGGCGAACACAAGCACTACATCGATTACTCCGGACTCACCCTCTACGGCGGAATGAACAAAGTCGACGTCGCCGATGACGGCGTGATCTACATCTGCAACGTCACCGGCAACACCGACACAACACCGTTCACCATCTACGGCATCGGCGACGACAGCCCCTACACGCCCGACCAATGGCTCGCCTTCAGCGGCGACCCCGGCAACGGCATCACCGCCCCCACCGACGGCTGGGGCGCCAACATCGATGTGCGCGGCGGCGGCCTCGAGACCGAAATCCTGGTCGGCGCCGGCAAATGGAGTCCCACCCCGCTCCAAGCGCGCACCGTCGCCATTCTCAAACCCGATCCCAACTACGAGTTCATCTCCACCACCATCACCGTGCCCGACGCGCCGCCCAACATCTTCCGATTCGGCCTGGCCTGGGGCCCCGGCAACAACACCTTCTGGGTCAAAGCTGTCGGCAGCCTCTACCTCATCGAGTTTGACCTCGGCACCGGACTGGGCGCCGTCAAGGCGACCTACCCCACCGAAGGCGACCGCAGCGTCCCTGCGTCGGTCACAGGCATCAAGTACGACGCCGCCACCGGTCTCCTGGCCGGCCTGCGCAACGGCAGCCCTCCCAGCCCCGTCAGCGTCCCCGTCTACGACGTCCGCGACCTGGCCGCCGGCCCGCTCTGGGTCGATAACGAACTCTTCACCACGTACAATCCGGACATCGAGTTTCAGGGCAATGTGGATTTTGGCGCGGGCTACCTGGTGGCTCTGGGCGTGAACAACGGACTCAAGGCGTTCCTAATCGATCCCACCTACGTCCCGCCGGCCGAGTCTTTCAAGATTCTGAGCGTGACCTCCGCCGCAGGCGGCATCGCCCTCGAGTGGCAATCGAAGGTGGGCGCCTCCTACCAGGTCCAGACCGCCAGCGCCGTGAATGGCCCCTGGCAAGACCTTGGCAGCCCCATCACGGCCGCCGGCAACACAGCGTCGTTCGTCGACCAAACGCCGGCCGCCGCGCAGCGGTTCTACCGCGTCCAAATCCGCTAGCGCGCATGAGTGCACTTTACGATGACATCGGCTCCGCATTTTACCCATGTCGAAGAGCCGGACACCGACCATGGACGCTGCGACCAGCGCCGGATAAGAGTCTATCCCTTCGAACCGCTGTAGGCCGCGTGCCCTGCCTGCGCCGCAAAGCGCAGCGGCCTGTCTGCCATGTCGGGCACGGCACAGGCAGGCGCGGCAGGCAGGCCCCACGCGACGCAGACTCGATCCCCGCCGACAGCCCGCAGATGCACTGCGGGGTCAATGTGACTGGATCTCGAGGTGCCCGGGGCTGGAGGGATCGATCGGTTTCGGGTTGAATCGGGGCCGCGTGGCTGTCATCAGTTAGCACGCTGATCCGCGGCTCCCATGAGTGCAACACACGCTCCTCCGCCCGGCCCCGGACAACGTCCGCCGCCGGGAGCGCCGCCTGCGCCTCCGCAGGCGGGTTCGGCGTCGTCACTGCGCGGCTCGGAACCCGCGAGTGAGGGCGGGGGCGCCCCGACCCGCGTCCTGGGCATCGATCTGGGCGGCGAGACCATCAAAATTGTCGAACTGACGCGGGTTGACGGGCAATGGCGATGGACCCGTCGCGTGCATTTTGAGCATGCGAAGCAGCCGGGTCCGCGGCTGGTTGCGGCGCTGGCGGACTTCGATTGGCCGACGTTGAGCGGGGCCGCTTCTAGCGGACGGCTGGCCCGGCTGGTGCGACTGCCGCGTGTGCCGACCAAGCAGGCCCAGGCGAGGGCTTATCGGTTCCTGTTCGGCAACGATCCGGCCACGGTCATCTCGATCGGCAGCCACGGCTTCTCGGTGCTCGAACTGCGAGACAAGGGCATCGAAATCTTCCGGGAAAACAGCCGCTGTTCGCAAGGGACCGGCAATTTTCTGCGCCAATTGACCGAACGCTTCGGGCTCGATGTCGGGGCCGCCAGTGCCCTGTGCGCCGATGTCTCGGACCCCGCGCCGCTTTCGGGGCGATGCCCGGTGATCCTGAAGACGGATATGACGCACCTGGCCAACAAGGGCGAAAGCCGGGGCCGCATTCTGGCCGGATTGTTCGACGCGGTGGGGGCGAATGTGTTGACTCTCCTCAAACCGCGGCTCAGCCCCAGCCCGGTCGCCTTGATCGGCGGGGTGAGCCGTTCGCTGCGTGTGCAGCGGACTGTGGCGCGCTTTCTCTCCGAGAACGGATTTCAATCCCGAACCGTGGCTCCCGAGGACGCGCTCTTCTTCGAGGCCCTCGGGAGCGCCCTTGTCGCGGCCGAGCGGCAGGCGCCCCTCCCGACGCTGTCGGAAGTCATCGCCGGAGAGACCCGGAGCCGCCTCGAACGGTTGCCGGCGCTGGCTCAATCGCTGCCCCTGGTGCGGCGCATGGTCTCGCCCGTGGCGCCCCGGATCGAAGGGCTCGAGCGCCGGCTGATTCTGGGATTGGACATCGGGTCGACCGGGTCGAAGCTGGTGGCGTTGGACGAGGTGGCTGGGGAAGCGCTCTGGGATTGTTACCGCCGAACGGGAGGCGATCCGGTCGGCGCAGCCCAGGCCCTGATTCGAGCGTTCGTTGACGGACCGGCCGGGAGGTTCCCTGTCCTCGGGCTGGGTGTGACCGGCAGCGGGCGGGAGATTGTGGGGTCGCTCTGCAGAACATGCTACGGCTCCGACGCGGTCCTGATCATCAACGAGATTGTGGCTCACGCCGAAGGCGCCCTCCACTTCGACGCGCGCGTAGACACCATTTTCGAGATCGGCGGCCAGGACGCCAAGTACATCCGACTCGATGAAGGCCGTGTCATCGATTGCGCCATGAACGAGGCGTGCAGCGCGGGCACCGGCTCGTTCATCGAGGAACAGGGACGCAAGTTCGCCGGATTGGACGACGTGGCCCAACTCGGACGGGAAGCCCTCGATGCATCCCACGGCGTCTCTCTGGGCCAACACTGTTCGGTCTTCATGGCGGAGGTCATCGACGAGGCGGTGGCCGCCGGCGTCGATCAGAGCGCCATCCTGGCCGGCCTCTATGATTCCATCATCCAGAACTACCTGAACCGCGTCAAAGGCAGCCGTTCGGTCGGACGCGTGATCTTCTGCCAGGGCATGCCTTTCGCCTCGGACGCCCTGGCCGCCGCAGTCGCGCGCCAAACCGGCGGAGAGATCATCATCCCCCCTAACCCGGGCACCGTGGGCGCGCTCGGCATCGCGCTGCTGGCCCGAGGGACGATCTCCCTGGATCGAGCCGACGGGCTCGACCTCGACCGTTTTCTGTCAGCTCGGGTCGAGCGGAAGGACACATTCGTCTGCCAGGCGACCGTTGGGTGCGGCGCGAGCGGGAACCACTGCCGGATCGACAGCCTGACGACGGTGGTCCTCGGGGAACGGCGTGTGTTCCGCTGGGGCGGCGCATGCGCTCTCTATGACAAAGGGACGCGCCGGATCAAACTACCGGACCGTTCGCCCGATCCGTTTCGGGAACGCGAGGCACTGGTGGCGGATCTAATGCACCGTCTCGATGCGCCCCCCCCCGGCAACGGAACCCGCCGGCGCATTGCCTTGACCGACGAGTTCGCCCTCAAAGGGCTGCTGCCGTTTTTCTCCGTCTTTCTGCGGACGCTCGGCTTCGATCTCGTCTTCCACACGGGCGCCGGTCGGGCCGCTCTCAAGCGGGGCATTCAAGAGGCCAATGTGCCGTTCTGCGCTCCGATGCAATTGTACTGCGGGCTCGCAAGCCAACTCGCGGCGGAGCCTGCGGACTATGTCTTTCTGCCGATGATCAGGCATCTGCCGCGGGTAGACAGCGAGCCGTTCGCCAAGACCTGCCCGATCCTCCAGGCCAGTCCCGACATGATCCGGTGGGGATTGGACGGCGGGGACCGCTCGAGGGTGCTGTCGCCGGTGATTAACGTCGGGCCGGCCAATCTCGATTCCCCCGAGTTCGTAGAGAGCTGTCGGCGTCTGGCGGCGTCGTTGGGAATCGGGGGCCGCCGGTGGCGTGCGGCCTGGGAAGCTGCGCGCGAGGCTCAGCTTGATTTTGACCGCCGCTGTTTCGAGATCGGGGGCCGGGTCTTGGCGTTCTGTGCCGAGCGGGACGTGCTGCCGATCGTCGTGCTGGGGCGTCCGTACACAATCTACAACACGGTGCTCAATTCGAATGTGCCGGCCCTGCTGCGCGAGCAAGGCGCCTTGGCGATCCCGCTCGATTGCTACCCGGTGGATCGGGCGGTGCCGGTTTTCAGCGAGATGTACTGGGCGTATGGGCAGCGCGTGCTGCGAGCCGCGCATCAGATTCGCCGCACGCCCGGCGTCTACGGCCTCTACGCCAGCAATTACTCGTGCGGACCCGACAGTTTCAACCTGCACTTCTGCGCGCACGTCATGGAGGGCAAGCCGTTTGCTGTCATCGAGACCGATGGGCATTCCGGCGACGCCGGCACGAAGACGCGCATCGAGGCCTTCCTCCATTGTGTCCGCGAAGACCGCAGCCGCGCGCGCGGCGGATCCGCCCCGAGTGATTTTGGCGGCCTGGCCCGCGCCCAGACCGAGTGGCGGGGGATTCAGGACAGGGGCGAGGTGCTGCTGATCCCGCGCATGAGCGGAGTCGCCGAGATGGTCGCGGCCTGCTTTCGGGGTTTGGGGATGCGTGCGGAATGCCTGCCCGAGCCGGACGCGGAGGCTTTGCGGCTGGGGCGCCGCCAGACCTCAGGCAAGGAGTGTCTGCCCATGTGCATCACCCTGGGCAGCCTGCTCCAGCGGTCCGCCCGTCTCCGCGAGCCCGGCGAGCGGCTTGCGCTGCTGATGCCTTGCGCGGCCGGCCCCTGCCGTTTCGGCGCCTACAGCCTGCTGCACCAGATCGTTGTCGGCCGCTTGGGCCTGGGAGACCGGGTGCGCCTCTGGTCGCCCAAGGAAGCCGACTACTTCGCCGGGCTCCCGCCGGGGTTCAGTCTCCTGCTCTTTTCGGGGGTGATGGCCTTCGACGTCCTGCACGAGGCCTTGCTCGAAACCAGACCGCTCGAATGCCGGCCGGGCGCGGCCGCCGCGATCCACACCGCCGCTCAGGCCCGACTCGAGCGCCTGCTCGAAGAGCACGCCCGCACCGATCTGTCGGCACGGGCCGCGCTGCACGCGGTGGCCAGCGGCCATCTCTTCGGCCTGCGCGATCTGGTCGCCCGGACGGCGGCGGACCTTGCCGCGCTGCGCGCCGATCGCCCCATGCCAACCGTCCTGGTTGTGGGCGAGATTTACGTGCGACTGGATCCGTTCGCGAACAGTTACCTCATACGGGAATTGGAGGCGCGCGGACTGCGAGTGCGACTGGCTGCCGTCAACGAGTGGCTCGAATATGTCGAGCACTTTCATCAGATAAACGCCTCGGCTCTCGACCTTTCGCCGCGCCTGAGGGTCTTCCTCCAAAACCGCATCCAGAACATCCTGTACCGGGCGGCCGGACGCGCCTTCCAGTGGCCGGAGCGGATTTCGGTGCGCGACTGTCTGGACGCCGCGCTGCCCTATTTGCGTCCGGCGCTCGAGGGCGAGGCGGTGCTTACGCTCGGCGGGCCAATCCGGGCCTGGCGGTTGGGGCAGATCGATGCGGTGGTCAGCGCGGGTCCTCTCGAATGCATGCCCAACAAGATCGCCGAAGCCCAGTTTTTCCACGTGGCCGAACAGGAGGGTCTCTTGAGCCTGACCCTCTCGCTCAACGGCGAACCGGTGGCGCCAGACGTGCTGGACAACTTCGCATTCGAGGTCCACGAGCGTTTCGCCCGCCGTGCCTCGGAACGAACGCCGTCGATGCGTCCGTCTTGGTGAGCGCGGCATAATACGGATGCTCGCGGTTCCGAAAAGCCTTCAAGGTCCGTTCGCAAATGATGTTCGACGGCACAAGCCACAGAGGTCAACGCCATGCTCCTTCGTCGCGCCTCGCCAGCGAGCCAAATCCCCTCCGGCAAAACCGAAAGTAATTTTTGCACAGACCCTAATTGCCCCCAGGCGTCTTCACCTGGGCGCTGATGCTTTTGACGCGCGCGGCCTTGGCGGCGTCCATGACCTCGACGATGTGACCCCACGTCGCGGTCGTGTCGCCGCGAATGCTCAGGGCCAGGTCGGGTTCGCGGGCGACGCGCGCGGCCAGTTCGGCGCGCAGAGCATCGAGCGTGATGCGCTGTTCTCCCAGAAAGAAGAAAGGCGGCTCATTGGCCACCGTGACAATCAGGCTCGCTTCGGAGGCGCCTTCGCGCGGCTGACTCGATTCGGGCAGGGTGAGCCTGACCGCCGGATGGCGTTTGAAGGTCGTGGTGACCATCATGAAGATCAGAAGGACGATCAGGATGTCGATGAGCGACACGATGATGATGGCAGGGGGCTGGCGGCGTTTGCGCTCGAAGAACCGCATGGCTGGGGTCAGGCTTTGCGTGTCGAACCGGCGGTTTCCTTCGCGGGCGCAATGCGTGTCCGATGCCGGTACTGCCGCCGCAGGAAATCGTTGAGCAGCGTTTCCATCTCGACGGCGAGGGCCTGGACTTTGGCGGTATAGTAGCTCCAGGCGACGAGCGTGGGGATGGCGATGAGCAGGCCCATGAGCGTCGTATTGAGGGCGATGGCGATGCCCTTGGCGAGCACCGAGTTGTCGGCCAGGCCGGTCTGGCCCAGGTCGGCAAAGAGCGTGATCAGTCCGTGCACGGTTCCCACCAGGCCGAGAAGCGGAGCGATACCGACCACAACCTCGAGCACCACCAGGCCGCGTTCGAGTTGGACGATTTCGTTTCGGGCGCGCGTCTGAATGCAATCGGCATTGTCGGGTTTTGGCCAGGGGAGGTGCTCGATGGCGAGGAGGACCAGTCGCCCGAGTGTCGAGCGCTTCTGCTGGCAAAGCACGCGCAAGGCCTGGAGGTCTTCCTTGCTCCCCGTCGTTTCGATCGCTTCCTCGATGCTCGCCGGAACCACCCTGCTCCGCCGCAAAGCCAGACCGCGCTCGATGATGAAGGTCAGACCGACAATCGACGTCAACACCAAAACCACCATGAATGGCCCGCCAGCCAGGAGGAACTCCCACATAGTTTCGTCTCAGTAGTAAAACGTGAACCGCACATCGCGGGAGGCCGCCCCCACCATCCGGCGCACGTCTGTCGGCCATTGCTCGTACGGCGCCGGTTTGTGGATCGCCAACTCGCAGATCATGGTGTAGATCTCGCCGACGTCCGATTGGACGGTCTTCAAGTCGGTGATGCGTCCGTCGGGAGTCAGCCGGAAATCGATCACGACTTTGCCCATGCGATCGAGGCTGTAACCCTGCTGTTCGAGCAGAGCGTACCAGCATTGCTGGACGGCGGCGATGAACTTGGCATCGTAGCTCCCCAAGGGCGTCGCCTGCACATCGAGAGACGAGGACACGGAGAACCTCCGCACCCCCCCTTCCTGCTTCATCTTCTCGCCCACCAGAGCGCTGTTCGGATTCAACTGTCGTTGCGCCAGTGCCGCCGCCACCGTGCGGGGACGCGGACGGGCTGCCCGCGCCCCCTCGACCGGCGTCGGCACGGGCACCGTCACCGCCGGCGCGGCGGGGACCGGATTCGCCTTGGCCAGCAGCGTCTCGCCCGGAGGCCGTGCCGGATCGGGCTCCGCCACGGGCGGGGGCAAAGGTTGAAGCGGTGCGGGCGCGACAGTGACGGCCTGGGGTTGGATGGCCTCGGGGACGATGCCGTCCTGGGGCTGTTGCGGGGCCACGGGAGCCGGCTCCAGCGGTTGTGCAACCTGCGCGCGCTCGCTGTCCATGGTCTTGAGCACCTTGTCCTGGGTGCCGTCAAACGCCGGGGTATCCGTGTCGCGGCTGGTGTCGCGATTGCCGGCCAACGAACTGACCGACGAATAATACGGGGTCTTTGCAGGCGTTTCGGTCGTGGCCTGGCTCGGATCGACATCCACAAACAACACCGGGATTTCCTGGTCCGCCTCCCGGAGCGCGGGATTCTCGGCAGCCGGAGGCGCCGAGGCGCGTTGGGCCGCCAGGGTCGATTCGACGTCGACGCCCAGCGCCTGGGCCAGGAGCACCAGCGGGCTGTATCGCCACAACTCGTAGCGGTTCACAACCTCGATCGAGCCAAACAGAAGCGCGTGCAGCACCACGGACACGAAGAATGCCCGGACGACCGGACGCATCGTCCGGCGCGGCATCCAGGCAAGCGCTTCAGTCTGCATTGTGCGGATTACAGAATGCCGCACCCCGTCCGATGCGGCAACTGGAAGTTCTCACCACGGCGAATCGCCGGCCCATTGCGAGCCGCCACGCTCGCCGCCATACCGCAAGATGAAACTGGAGTTTTTCGGATTGCAGCCTTCTACTGGCGCGGGCCGGCCATTCGCCAAACCGTGGACGTCAGACGGAGAAGCCTGATCGAACTGAACACCGCCGTCGTGTTGTGGGCGGGCACGGCGCTCTTTGCCAAGTGGATTCCACTGCCCGCGCATCAGATCACCGGGCTGCGGTCGGTCGTGGCGGCCGGGGCGTTGTTGGTCCTGCTGACAGCCCGGCGGGATTCGCTCGGCGTGCGCGGACTGCGCGACCTTGGGTTGTTGATCGGCTCGGGAGTGGCGTTGGCGGCCCATTGGATCACCTACTTCCAGTCGATCCAGACGTCGACCGTCGCCATCGGCATTCTGTCCGTGCACGCCTATCCCATCATGACCGCTCTGGTCGAGCCGTTGTGGTTCAAGGAGAAACTCCGCGCGTTCGATGTCGGCCTGGCCGCGGTGGTCGGGGTGGGTCTGATAGTTCTGGTGCCCGAGTTCTCCCCGGACAGCCCCATTCTCCAGGGCACGCTCTGGGGGCTGCTTTCCGCGGTTCTGTTCACTTTGCGGAATCTCCTGACTCGGCATCTGCGTTCGGTGTACAGCGGAATCCACGTGACCTTCTGGCAATTGGCGACCTCGGTGGCGGTCCTGTTGCCGACGACACTTGCCTGGGGCGAGCCCGTGAGCGCGTCGTCCGCGTACAAACTGGTGCTGCTGGGCGTGCTATTCACGGCCCTGCCGCACACCCTGTACACCAATGCGCTTGAACATCTCAGCGCTCGGTCGGTCGGAATGCTCGGAACACTGCTGCCCGTCTACGGCACCGTCACCGCGGCACTGCTCCTGGGCGAGGTGCCGTCGATGCGCACCATCGTGGGCGGCGCGATCGTCCTGGGCGCCGTGACCATCGAGACGGGACGCGCCCTCCATACGCGGTAGCCCGGGTCGTTCACAGGCTCCGTGCGCATTCAACCGTTCAATGTCAACGCTTCCCATGAACCGTGGTTCCGTAGCCGCGGACGTGAGTCCGCGCCATCTCGCTCCGTCAAAAGCAGAAATCAGCGCCGACTCACGTCGGCGGCTACAAATCGGTTCATGGTCCCCGTGCGCATTCAACCGTTCAATGTCAACGCTTCCCATGGACGACGACTGGCGATACAAAGGGTCCGATGTCATGGCCCGCCGATTACCACATGCACACCTCGCTCTGCCGGCATGCCAAGGGTGAACCGTCCGATTACGCCCGCCGCGCCATCGAGCGCGGTCTGGATGAAATTGGATTCTCCGACCACAGCCCAATGCCCCGCGACGATTTCGACGACTGGCGCATGCGCCTGGACCAACTGTCGGACTACGTCGCGCGGGTCGATCGGGCGCGCCGCGAGGCGCCCTCCCTGACCATCAAGCTCGCGCTCGAAGTGGATTTCATTCCTGGGCAGGAGGAATGGGTGCGCGACCTTGCAGGGCGTCACCCCTGGGATTATCTCATCGGCTCGGTGCATTATGTGACCGAGTCGTGGGACATCGATAACCCCCACCGCATCGCCCTCTGGAAGGGGCGCGATCTGTTCGAGGTGTGGACCGCCTACTTCGAGCGGCTGACGCAGGCTGCCGAGTCGGGCCTGTTCGACATCATCGGGCACGCCGACCTCTGCAAGAAATTCGGATTTCGCCCGGACGCCGACTGCACGCCGCTCTACCGGCGGTTCCTCGCCTCGGCGAGGCGTGCCGGCGTCGCGATCGAACTGAACACCGCCGGTCTGCGCAAGGAATGCCGGGAGATTTACCCGAGCCGCGCCTTGCTCGAACTGGCGCACCGGGAGGGCGTTCCCATCGCGTTCGGATCGGACGCCCATGCGCCTGAGGAAGTCGGCGCCGATTTCGAAGAGGCGGTGGCCCTCGCCCGTTCGGTGGGCTATGCCCATGCCTGCCGCTGGACTCGGCGAGCGCGCACGACTGTCCCGCTCCTGGCGCCCGGCCCGGCGGAAATCAAAAGCTAAGAATCAGCGTTTGAGGAGAACGAAGACAGTGAATTCGGTGGGGGTCGGAAGCGACAGAGGGTCGCCGTGGGCAATCCCGCTCAGCACCGGGTCGCCGAAGAAATCCGTCGGCTCGAGCACGCGGAACCGGTCGCCGGGCTGAAGGAACATCGAGACATCGGCCGCCACGGACGGCGTGCGATCCCAATTGAGCACCGCCAGGTGGGCGCGTTGGGGATCGTATTTGCTGGGCTCGAGGACAACTCGAAATCCGGACGGGCGAGTCTCGAGCGCGCCCAGAAGCCAGTTGTCCTGCTCGACGACGCGCGCGAAGCGGCTGATTGTGAGCCGGGAATTGACGAAGAGATTGCCGCGCAACTCGCAATCGACGTTGGTGACGGCGGAGTAACCGAGCTGGACGGACATCCCATAGAAAAGGTTCGTCAGCACGCGAATGCCATGGCTCGGCTGGGCCCCGCCGATCAGGAAGGTGCCGGCGTCGTAGGCCATGTTGTTCTCGACACGGCAATGGTCGACGAAGGCCTGACGAGACCCGTACGCATGCAGGCTGTAGCCGAGCCCGCCGGTGAGGATGTTGTTCGAAATCGTTTTCACGCCGTGCCGGTTTTGGGTGTAAATGGCGTGTCCATGACCGCGTTGAGTGCCCGCCCAGCCATTGTCATAGATGATGCACCCGTGCAGTTCACTGTTGGTCGACCCCGCCCACCAGCTCACGCCTTGAGAGTTGTCGTGAATGATCAAGTGGATGAACTTGCAGTCGCCGCCGCCGTACACGTTCAGCCCACCCCACGGCCGGTTCAGATTCCGGTATGTCGGGTCCGGAGGAACCGGCTCCGCAGGGCGCGGCTCGGACACCAGGATTTCCAGATCCCAAATCCAGAGATGACTCGAAGGGGACTGCACGTTGAGCCCTCCATCGAGGATCACCCGCTCGCCGGGCATTGACCGGACGTGGACGGGGGCGCCGGCGCGCCCGGCCAGCTTGACCGGCCAGCCCATGCCGACGTTCTCGAACGGGCGTTTGTAAACGCCCCGACGCAGCCAGAGGGTGTCGCCCGGGGCGATCGGCTGCCGCCCGGCCAAAGCCGACTCGATGTCCCAGGGCGCACGACGGGACCCTTCGGCTGTGGCGGTCCCGTTCGTGGCCGCGTACCACTCGGAAGCCAGGATGCTCCCGTGTAATCCGAGGAAGACCCAAACGAAAACCTGACTGGCCCAGGCACGCATCGCCATCGAGTCTGCCTGGCGATGGAATCCGCCGCAAGACGAGACGCGATGTCCGAATAGGTGTAGGTTCTTGCGCCGCGTGGGGCACGCGGCCCAGGAGTTTGGGCACTATTCGGATTGTACATCATCGCGCACTCCATCGCGCACTTCATCGATCCGTGGCGAGCAGCACGTGCAACGACATCGACAAGATCAAGAATGCAATGGCTTGACTGCCGGATGAAGCAGGCCTTCACTTGGTTTGCCATGAAACGCCCCTTCACTTCTTTCCTCGGCGCCTGGTTGGGCTTGGCCATGCTCCTGGCGCCGGCGGCCCACGCGGAGGACGTCCGCGCAATTTTCCTCTTCAAGACCGTCTGGTACGAACAGAACGACGCCGGCGATCCCGTGCCGATTCCGAGTGCGGACGAACCCTATGACATCACGGCCGATGTTTATCTGACCGACGAGACGCTCAGCGACCCGGAATGGTATTGGTGGATTTCGGGCATGACAGTTCGCACGCCCAGCAGCCAAACGCATGGCATGACAATCGACTATGAGGAGGGCGGTTTCGATTACTACGACGGGGCGGTGAGCCAGCAGGCGTTGAACTCGAAGTACGGCCCCGGCAGCTACCGTTTCACGTTGTCGAGCTACATCACCGGAGACACCCGATACGACGTGCCCCTGGCCTCGGACGATTACCCCCCCGCGCCTCGATGCACCAACTTCGATGCCGCCCAGAGGGTCGATCCCACCAAGGATTTCACGCTGCGTTGGGCGACCTTCACCGGCGAAGGCGAGCGCGAGGTCTGGATCCACATCACGGATTCAGAGACTGGGGAGTTTGCGTTCTATGCCGGACCGATCGACGGCGCGGAGACCGCCATCGACATCCCGGCCGGGAAGCTGACATCGGACACAACCTACAGGGTCTGGATTTTGTTCACACGCTACACGCACCTCTCCTACCAGACGCTACCCGCGACCTACTCGGGCTTCGACGCTTACAACAGTTTCCCGCTCAAGGCGACCTCGGGCGGATCGGCGCCCGATCCGGCAGTCATCACCGCCTATCGCGTGCTCGAAAACGGCGATCTTGAACTGACCGCGGACTGCACCGCCGATCACCCCCTCACCGTCCAGGGCGCTCGAGCGCTCGACGCCCCGTGGTCTGACCTCCAGACCACCACGCCGGCAAGCTCGCAGGTCGTGCTGACCGTCCCCAAGGCGACCCTCGGCAATCGCCTCTTCCTACGCCTCGTCCAGGAGTAGACCCCGCCCAAACTGGTTGCGCGCGGACCACAGAAGGGCTTTAATTGCGGTGTCTTCGAATGAGCACTCACTTTCGATCTCCTTTGGATGCCGCCATGAACCGCCGTCTGCCGATCCCCTGCGCCTCGACCCCGCGCGCCCGATGGTCGCCGCGACCCTGGCTTCTGGCGGCCGTCTTGCTTGTTCCAATCGCCGGACTGGCCGATGACGCCACCCGGAAGACCGCCGCCGCGTGGCGGGCCGAGCATCGGCTCATCGATCTCCATCAACACGTCGATTCCAGCGAAACGGCGCTGCGACGGGACATGCGCCTGATGGACACCGTCGGTGTTGGGTTGGTTGTGAATCTGAGCGGCGGCTTCGTCACGCACAAGCCGGGCGAGAAATCCGCATTCGAGCGCAACAAGGAGCTGGCCGATCGCCTCTTCCCGGGCCGCTTCCTGTATTACATGAGTCTGGACTTCGCCGGTTGGGACGAGCCCGACTTTTCGGAACGTGCCGTGCAACAGCTCGAGGAGGGGTATCGGCTCGGGGCGGCGGGTTTGAAGGAATACAAGCGGCTGGGCCTTTATCTGAAAGACAAGGCCGGGCGATTGATCCGCGTGGACGATCCGAAGCTCGATCCGGTCTGGCGGCGCTGCGGCGAGTTGGGAATGCCCGTGTCGATTCACGTGGCGGATCCGCAGGCCTTCTGGAAGCCCTACAACGCCGAAAACGAGCGTTGGCGCGAACTCAAGGATCACCCGCAATGGTGGTTTGGCGACCCGGCGAAATACCCGCCGTTCCACGAGCTTCTGACGGCGCTGGACCGTGTGATCGAGCGCCACCCGCAAACCACGTTTGTCTGCGTGCATTTCGCCAATAACGCCGAGGACATCGATTGGGTCGAGCAGGCCCTGGACAAGCGCCCCAACATGCACGCCGACCTCGCGGCGCGCATCCCGGAGATCGGACGCCACGATCCGGCGCGCGTGCATCGGCTCTTTGTCAAACACCAAGACCGCATTCTGTTCGGCACGGATTTCATGGTGTACGCAAACCTCACGCTCGGGTCGGGCGGCAGCGGCCCGCCGCCGACCGACGAGGATGCCATCGAGTTCTACGAAAAGCACTGGCGGTGGCTGGAGACCTCCGACCGCCAATTCGAGCACATGACGCCCATTCAGGGAGACTGGAAGATCGACGCCATAGACCTGCCGGCCAGCGTGCTGCGGAAGATCTACTTCGACAACGCCCGGCGGTTGCTGGTCCGATCGCTGCCTTTGCCGGTGGTTCAGGCAAAGAAGATCGACCGGGATTTCAAACCGAACGGGCGCCTGGACGAACCGGCTTGGCGGGCCGCATCACCCGCGCGTCTCGAGTACCTCCTGAAGGATGGCTCCGCACGACCCGATCTGGCCACGACGGCCCGTATCCTCTGGTCCGACTCGCATCTCTATTTCGGGTTCGAGGCGCCTTACGAGACCCTTGCCACATTCGCGCCCGTCCTCAAAGACAAGGAACGCCTCGGCCTATGGGAACGCGACGTTGTCGAGGCGTTCATCGGAACCGATCCGACCCGCCCCGATCACTATACCGAATTCGAGGTGGCCCCGACCGGCGAGCGGTTGGACCTGGCCATCCGGGGACAGGACAAGGACTTCGACTGGAGCAGCGGTTTCGAATCGGCCGTCCGCCTGAACCGCAGGACCAAGGTCTGGACCACCGAATTCCGGATTCCGCTTGCGGCTCTCAGTCCGTCCAAGCCCGAGCCAGGCACGCGCTGGCGCCTCAATCTCTATCGCCACGCCGCCACGGAACGGGCCTTTCTGGCATGGAGCCCGACCGCCACGGCCACCGCGCACACGCCGGCAAAGTTCGGTTTCCTTGAACTTGTTCATTGAACGTACGCCACACCGACAGAGAGGCTGACCGCCGATGAACGCGGACGGTCCTCGAGGCGGCACACACTGCATGAAGATTCTGTTAGTCAGTCCCCAGACACCCGATACCTTTTGGAGTTTTCGTCATGTCGTTCGGATGGTGTCCAAACGCGCGGCGTTTCCCCCCTTGGGCCTGTTGACCGTCGCAGCGATGCTGCCGTCGGATTGGTCGCTGCGGGTGGTGGATTTGAACGTCGAGCGTCTGCGGGATGAGCATCTGCGGTGGGCCGACTACGTGATGCTCAGCGCGATGCGCATCCAGCGGGCGTCAGTGCTCGATGTGGTGGCCCGTTGCGCCGCGGCGGCCAAGCCGGTCATCGGAGGCGGCCCGCTTTTCACCACCGGCCACGAGGAGTTCTCCGAAGTGCCGCATGTCGTCCTGGGCGAGGCTGAGGACGTCATGCCGGAGCTGGTGCGGGACCTGGAACAGGGCACTCTCAAGCCCGTGTACCGGGCTTCAGGATACCCCGATGTCACGCGCACGCCGATTCCGCGCTGGGACCTCATCGACCTGCGCAATTATGTCACGATGGCGGTCCAGTTCTCGCGCGGCTGCCCGTTCGACTGCGAATTCTGCGACATCATCGTCATGAACGGCCGCGTGCCGCGGACCAAGACGCCGGCGCAGTTGGTGGCGGAACTCGAAACGCTGCGCCGGGCCGGCTGGAAAGACATGGTGTTCGTGGTCGATGACAATTTCATCGGCGACAAGCGACGCGCCCGCGCCTTGCTCCGGACGTTGATCGAGTGGCGGACCGGCACGGGCGCGCCGGGGGGCTTCCTGACCGAGGCCTCGGTCAACCTGGCCGACGATCCGGAGTTGCTGCGGTTGATGGTCCAGGCCGGCTTCACCAAGGTCTTCGTCGGAATCGAGACGCCCTCCGCCGAGTCGCTGGCCGAGTGCCACAAGATGCAGAACCGCGGGCGCGACCTGATGTCGGCCGTGCAGACGATGCAACAGGCCGGCCTCGAAGTTATGGGCGGGTTCATCGTCGGATTCGACAGCGACCCGGCGGACATTTTCAAGCGCCAGTTCGAATTCATCCAGCGATCCGGGGTGGTGACCGCGATGGTGGGTCTGCTCACGGCGTTGCCGCGCACGCGCCTCTACGAACGGCTCAAGCGCGAAGGCCGCCTCGAGCGCGAGAGCTGCGGCAACAACACCCAAGCCGAGTTGAATTTCCGTCCGAAACTCAATCGCGATTTCCTCCTTTCCGGTTATCGCGACCTGATGAATCGGCTCTACGAACCCCGCGCCTACTATCAGCGCATCCGCAACTTCCTGCGCCAACACCAACCGCGGCGCGGACCAGCACTGCGTCTTTCGCCCGACGATGTGCGCGCCTTTCTCAAATCGTTCTGGGTTCTCGGCGTCGCCCACCGCGGCCGGCGCGCTTACTGGCGGCTCCTCTGGACCACGCTGTTGTTGCGACCACATCAGTTTCGCCAGGCGATCGAGATGGCCATCATCGGCCACCATTTCCGGCGCGTCGCGACAAGTCTCGACCGCACTGGCGACTCTTGACACGCGCCGGGCCCCGGCTGCCGGGCGGTCCGCACCCGCCTGGCGGGAGCGATTCGCGGGTGATCACGCCGGATGGAACGCGACGACTCGAACCGATTTCAAAGGACACCAGGATGCCACATAAGATCACATCCGCTCACGGCGCTTCCCTGTCGCGCCGTGATTTCCTCGCCGTCGCGGGCGCTGCCGGCGCCGGAGGCGCCCTGATCGCAAAGACGGCTGCCGCCGCCGCCGCGGACCCGCCTCCGCCAACGCCTCAGCCGGCGCAGCAGCGGGTCTTTGGATTGCGTCACCCGGCCCTCGACATGGTCCGCATCGGCTTCATCGGTGTCGGGAGCCGCGGTTCGAGTTTGCTGGGCAACCTGCTCGAACTCGACGGACTCCAGATCAAGGCCGTGTGCGACATTGTGCCGGAGCGGGTCGAGGCCGCCCGACGGCGTGTTGCGGCGAAGAACCAGCCGGAGCCGGAAGGCTATTCGGAGGGCGAGATGGACTTTGAGCGCCTCTGCCAACGCGACGATCTCGATCTGGTCTACATCGCCACGCCCTGGGACTGGCATGTCCCGATGGCCGTCAGCGCCATGCGCCATGGCAAGCATGCAGCAATCGAGGTGCCGGCCGCCATGACACTCGACGATTGCTGGCGTTTGGTGGATACAGCCGAGCAGACGCGCCGCCACTGCCTCATGCTCGAGAACTGCTGCTACGGCGAGATCGAACTCATGGTGCTGCGCATGGTGCGCCAGGGCGTCTTGGGCGAGTTGACGCACGGCGAGGCCGGCTATCTCCACGAGGCGCGCGACTGGCTGCTGCGCGAGGACAGCCCGGCCAACTGGCGCCGGCGGTTCGTCGCCACGCTCGACGGCAACCTCTACCCGACCCACGGACTCGGCCCCGTCGCGGAATACATGGGTATTCATGCCGGCGATACGTTTGATTACCTGGTATCGATGAGTTCGCTCGAACTCGCGCTGAGCCGGCGTCTCGAAGCCCGGTCCGGCGCGTCCACAAGCCGCGGCAGGGCGTTCGCCTGCGGCGACATCAACACCACGCTGGTGAAGACCGCCTTGGGGCGCACCATCATGATTCAGTACTCGCTGGCTCAGTCGCGCCCCTACAGCCGCATCAATCTCATCGCGGGCACCACGGGCACGTTTTGTGACTATCCGCCCCGACTGCATCTGGATGGTCAGGGCGAGGATTGGACCACAGAACTGCAGCCGTACCACGACAAGCACGGTCATCCCTTCTGGAAAAGCCTCAATGCCCAGGCCCGGCAATCCGGTGGACATGGCGGCATGGATTACGTCATGAACTGGCGCCTCATCCAATGCCTGCGGCGAGGACTCCCGCTCGACATGACCGTTTATGACGCCGCCGCCTGGAGCAGCATTGTGCCGCTGAGCATCGCCTCCGTGGCTCGACGCAGCGCGCCCGTGACGGTTCCCGACTTCACCCGTGGCACCTGGCGCCAGCAGGCCCCGAGCGCATTGGGCGACGACTGGCCGGCGCCGGTCTAGCCCGCATTGAAGTCCTCTTGCGAAGTCCGAGTGCCCCATGCACAGACGGGGTGTGAATATGCGGGCTAGCTGAGCCAGGCACAGGGCATCCAGATGATGTTCGATGCAAGTCCGGCCAGGACATCGTCGATCGTGACACCCCACCCTCCCGGCATCGCCTGGCTTTGACGGATGGGCCAGGGCTTGAGGACATCGAACACACGGAAGGCAACAAAACCGGCTGCCAAGACCAGCCATCCGCGCCCCGTCACCAAGACCTCCGGCGCGGGCATCGCGCCCGTCACCCAGAGATGATGACCGATCCATCCGGCGAAACACAAGGGAAGCGCCGTGATCTCATCGAGCACGACCGAGCCCGGATCGCGTTCCCGAAGAAGCCGCTCAGCCAGCCCACACACAACGACCGACAGAGCCAGCCCCGCCGCAACGCCCAGTCCGTACCACCAGACGCTCCGTGTCGCGAGCAACACAAGCGTCCAGGCCAGGCCGACCACCGATCCGAACGTGCCCGGAGCGACCGGCACACGCCCGACACCGAAGCCTCGAGCTAGCCAAAGGACAAGGGCGTCCCTCCACTTGCGCTCACATGTCATCGAGATAGAGCGCCCGGTTTCGCCAGAGATAGAGAGCACCGGAGGTCACGGTCAGCACAACTGTCATATAGAGGGCGAGTTGGGTGAAGGCAGGCACCCACCACTCGAACAGCCCGCGAAGCCAGGACCACCACTCGACGTGCGCGTCCAGCACGAGCAATGAAATGATCGCCACGATCTGCGAGACGGTCTTGTGCTTACCGTAACCCTCCGCCGCCAGCACGATGCGCTTGGACGCCGCCAGCAGTCGCAGGCCGGTGATCGTCAGTTCGCGCGCCACGATCAGCACCACCATCCACCCCTCGACCGTCACCGGAGCCGACGGATTCATCCGGCCGCGTTCGAGCAGCATGATGAACGCCGTGCAGATCAGAACCTTGTCGGCCAGCGGGTCCATGAGGATGCCGAAGTTGGTGATCAGACCGCGCCGACGGGCGATCCGTCCGTCCAGGTAGTCCGTGATGCCTGCGGCGCAGAAAAACACCAGGGCCAGCGTGTCGTTGACGGGCCCGCGCGACAACACCGCCAAAACAAAGACCACCGTGAGCGCAAAACGCGACACTGTGAGTTTGTTCGGCAGATTCATGAGCCCAAAGGATCTGTGCAAAACTCAATTCCTATTTCTTGCACAAACCGCTGAGTCTTGTTCGTCCAGCGGCGGAGTCTAAAGGGGCGGGGCGGCTTCGTCGAGCCTTGCGCGAAGAGCCTTGGTGGAGGGCCACGGTCATTTCATTTAAATTCCTGAAGGGTTGCTGTTGTTGAGGTTGTAAATAACGCTTGTCAATTGGCGCGGTTTGGGGCGTAGTAGGCGTGCGATGATCTCGACAAACCACGAACTGTTCAGTGCCGATCCGCCCGTTTCCTTTCTCAAGAACAAGGGCCAGATTCTCCTTGGGCCAGTTCCTGAGGAAGAACTTGTCCTCTTCGGGAATCTGTGTTCCGCCCTGAATCGGTGTGGGAATTCTCTGGCTCGCTCGACCCGTGCCGTGCACCGAATCGGTGGGGAACTCCACACAGATTCGGGTCGGAACACAGATTGAACGAGCGGAGAGCCGAACTTCCCCGACCCGCGCCGTGCCAACCGCACCTATCCGTGTTGGTCGCTGCTGGTGTTCATCGCCATGGCCCTGTTTGCCGGCCGTGACAACGTCGCCGCCGTTCAGCGATACGCCCAGTTCCTCACCCAGACCCAACGCGCTTGGCTTGGCTTTCCGCGCAAGAAAGGCACCTCTTTTCGCAAAGTCCCCAGCTACTCCGCCCTGCGCAATCTGCTCATCCGAATCGATCCTCATCAACTGGCCGACTGCCTCAATCGTTGGCTCCAGGCCAACTGATAGAGTCGGTCGCGGCGCGAGCGCAGGCAGACTTCCAAGTCGGCCAGACTCTCACGGTAGGTTATCTGAGTGAAGGACATCGTCAGGAACTGCTCCCAACAAGAGAAACTCAGAACCTTGTAGTCACCGCGGTAACGGGCGACACAACGGCGGAACTGCTCGGGATGAACCCAGGCCATGACTTGAGCGAAGACGTTTTTTCCAATATGCATTTCGGGAGTTTGGCGGGGAACCTGCTTTGCGAAATGCCAAAATCGCGCTCAAATCGCTCACACCTCCTTCCAGCTCCATCATCCCTATTTGGAACCGGATCCAGCAGATCCTACTCGCCGTGGCCGGATGATAGTGATCCTCTTGATTCCCCCCGCCTTCATCCACTTCGATTCCGCCGCCGCCACCTCCTCGGGCGAGGCCAGACAAGGCCAGAGGAGATCGCGCCCGAATTCCCATCCGCAAACATCGCCCTGAGAATCCCGGCCGTCCCCGCCGTCATCTACCCCGTCCGAACTCACCGAATACAACTCGTACGCCCCGCCGGCAACCGGTCGATAGCGCATGGGCGCATCGGCGAACCAATCGTGCGGAACGGAGGTCAGAAACTCCGGAACCAGGGCCTCGAGTGTGGGCGGCAGCCGTCCATGCCGAAGCCGATGACGCTTGAGGGCGATCGCTGCGACAATCTGCTCGCGCATCACGTCCATCGGCGCCGCTTCGTCCGGCAGGTCCAGCAGGATGTCCGAGGGCATTAAGGTCGCCGGAGCCACCCAGAACCTGATTCGGTTGTACCGGTTCATCATTTTCCCGAACAGGCCGCTCCTCGCGTATGGATGCAAGTCCTGATCGGACGGAACGGCGGCCTTGGCCTTCCACCGTCGATCGCGCGCCGCGCGCCGGACGGTCTCGATCTGCTTCTGCATCTCGCGGTGATGAAACAACAGGTCCTGCTTGGCCCAGGCGAACCGCCAGCAGACCAGGTGCATCATGCCCCTGCACCAACCCCCAAATTCGATCACTGGCTGGAACAACTGATCGAGTTCGCCCTGCGGCGCGCTCGCTGACGAGGCTCCAAACAAATCGAGGGTCGGACCGTCAATCAACTCGACCAGCTCCCACACCGAGTAGCGTTTCGGATCGTAAGCCAGCGCAACCTGCGCGCGCCAGCCTTCGAGCGCCCGACCCATCGGCGCCATGAACTCCTGTTTTTCCCAGCGCGCCTGGAGCGCCTCGAGTTGAGCGTCCGTCCAACCCTCGGTCTCGAGCGCCTCCCAAACACCACCCTGGATGATCGCCGCGCCCGCGATGCGCACCAACTGCGAGATCAGAAGAGGCTCGTCTTCGAGCAGGTCCAGAAGATACGTCGCCGCCATCAGATTCTCCCAGGCCTCATCCAGTCGCCCCTCGTGAAGCGCATGGACCGTGTCCGCGTTCAACGCCTGTATGGCCGACTTCGCGGGCGCCAGGTGCGGCAGGATCATCTCGAAATCCTCCTCGTCGAAAACCTCCTCGAGATCCAGCCGGATGAACAACGCGCGGTTCGTCAGCATCCGACGCAGTTCGGAAAGCGGCCCCCGCAACGACTCGAACTCGGATGCCAAATCCCGCCACCCGTTCGTGCGCCCGTCGCTGTCGATCCACCGCTCAGCGGCCGAAAGCAACCGCGCCTTCCCCGGCGCAACCATCTGCATCCCCGTCGGTACGGTCGCCGGGGCGCGCGCCGCGGCCAGGAGGTCTTCGGCTTCGGACGCGCTCACGATGCGCACCGCGGCGTTCGTCGGCAACAAAGGCACCAATTCCTGAAAGTCGATCTTCTCGCCCCGAGCCCGCATCTCCCGCTGCCAGGCGGAGAGCGCCAGAGACCCCCGCATCCGTTCCTCGATCAGGAACAAAGCCGCCAAACCGGCAAGACCGGCGGCGACAAACAGCATGCGACGCGTCACTCGAGTCATCCGAACCACTCTGACACGCCGCGCCACCGATCGTCACGTCCAGATCGTCATTGACAGGCGACTGGCAACGGAAGCAGTAGCAGCAGCTATTTGGAGGGCGACTCCAACGCCTTGGCGGCTTGGGGGTATAATCGGAACCACAAGGAGGGCAAGAAACAGGTCGTCGCCGGGCTTTTGACCGACAGCCAGGGGGAGCCGGTCTCGATCCAGGTTTATCGCGGCAACACCAACGATCTCAATACCTTCGGCCACCAAGTCCATAAGATCAAAAGTTGGTTCTTCCGGCGACGGTGCCGAAGCCCAAGTCACCGTAGGCACGCGCAAGAAAATCAACCACGTGCGTAAACCCCTTGAAAAATAAGGCCGAAACCACGATCCCGGCTTCAGATTTTGATGGAACTTCCGCTGTGTGGAGGGGGCGCATCCCGGCTTTGATGAATCGATGAGCCGATTCTCCTTGATGGGCGCGGGTTTCACAGACCCGGAAATCTCACCCGCAGACCGTCCGGAATGCCGCGATCGTCCCACTGATGAGATTCCCGGACCATGAGCGCGGCACGGTGTCATTGGCTGGGAGGGTCTGGCCGAGGGTCATGACCCGCGCCACCGTATCGTTCCCGGATCATCTTGAGAATGACGAAGGACTCGCGCTCGCGCTCTTCGAGCGAGCCGGTGATATAGGCGATCGTCTCCAGGTGCGCTGGGATGAAGAGCTTCGAGAGGGCGTTGCAGCGGCGCTGGGTCTTGCGCAACTCGCGGGCCAGGCGGATGACCGCGTTCTCCAACTCGGCCAGTTCCGCCAACAAAGGCAGGACCTCGACGAAGCGCTGCATGGCCACGTCAGTGTTTGCGGACGTGGTGCTGACGCCGAACTGCGGGCCAGACGCATCCAGCCGCGCCTGCACATGGGGCACGTGCAGGCCCATGAGGGGCTGGGGGGCGAGCATCACGCGATGGTCCAGCCGCACGGCGAGGGCGGCGCAGTCGAGGGCTGCCGAACCGATGTCCAGCACCGCTTCGCCCAGGGCGTCGTAGGCGCGGCGCAGGGCCTGCTCGACCCGGCCCTCGGCTTCCTGTGCCCGATCCAGGCGGCTCATCAGTTCGAAAACCAGGATTTGCCGCTTCTGATCGAGCAGATCGTAACCTTCCTCGGCGAAGGCGAGCTGTCGCTTCAGGGCGAGGAGGCTCGACTTGGTGGGTGGGACGTTGAGCTTGGGCATGATAGCGAGCCGGAGGATATCGGTTTTCGAGTGCTGCCCTTCATTTCATAGCCCGTGAGTCTGTGTCCTTGTCGTGGCATGAGATTTCCGGGCTAGGCGACTGCCTGTTGCGGAGCCTGCTTGCGGTAATACAACTCCACCAGCGCGTCGCTCGCGCGGTGGAGTTCGTCGCGCGGAAGCATCGAGAGCACATCCCAACCGAGTTCGAGTGTGGTCTGTATCGAACGATTCTCGTATTCGCCCTGGTTCAGGAAGCGTCGCTCGAAGGCCTCGCCGAACTGCATGTATTGCCTGTCGAGGGCATTGAGTTCCTCCTCGCCGATGACGTCGGCCAGCGCGCGCACCTTCTTCACGTAGGCATAGCAGGCGAACAACTGGCTTGCGAGGGCCGGATGATCGTCGCGCGTGAAGCCCTGCCCCACGCCGTCCTTCATGAGGCGCGAAAGGCTGGGCAGCCCGGCGATCGGCGGATAGATCGCGCGTTGGAACAGTTCGCGGTCCAGCACGATCTGGCCCTCGGTGATGTACCCCGTGAGATCGGGCACGGGATGGCTGATGTCGTCGGCGGGCATGGTGAGGATCGCGACCTGCGTGATCGAGCCGGGCGAACCCTCGATCCGCCCCGCGCGCTCGTAAATGCTCGCCAGGTCGGAATAGAGGTAGCCTGGGTAACCTTTGCGCCCGGGGATTTCGCCGCGCGCGGTGCCGACTTCCCGCAGGCTCTCGCAATAGTTGGTCATGTCGGTCAGCAGCACCAGGACATGCTGGCCGCAGTCGAAGGCGAGGTGCTCGGCTGCAGTGAGGGCGACGCGCGGCGTCAACAGGCGCTCGACGCTGGGCGCGTCGGCGAGGCAGAGGAACATGGCCACCCGGGCCAGCGCTCCGGAATCCTCGAAATTCCGGATGAAGAAATCCGCCACTTCGTGCTTCACGCCCATGGCGGCAAACACAATCGAGAACGCGCTCTGCTCTTCGAGCAGGCACGCCTGGCGGACAATCTGCGCCGCGACGCGGTCGTGCGGCAGGCCGTTCCCGGAAAACATCGGCAGTTTCTGTCCGCGCACCAGCGCGTTCATGCCGTCGATGGCGGACAGGCCGGTCTGGATGAACTCGCGCGGATAGCGCCGGGCGCAAGGATTGATCGGACGGCCGTTGACGTCGCGCAAATCCGCCGAGAGCGGCGGCGGCCCGCCGTCCGCCGGGCGGCCCAGGCCGTCGAAGACGCGTCCCAACATGTGTCGCGACACGGGCAGGAGAAAACTCGCACCGAGGAAACGCGCGCGCAGGCTCTGGTTGGAGAGTCCGGTTGTGCCTTCGAGGACCTGGATGACGGCTTGTTCCCCGGAAATGTCGAGCACGCGGCCGACGCGCGGATGGCCTTCGGGATCGAGGATTTCCACCACCTCGTCGAAGCCCACATCGCGAACGCGCTCGATCACCACAAGCGGCCCGTCGATGCGCGCCGCGCCGAGGTATTCGAGCCCCCGATCCTGCACGGTGAAGTTCAGTTCAGACATCCTGTCGGTCCTCCTGGGCGGAGCGCTTTGCCAGCGCCGCGAGTTCGTCGCGCACGCGTTGCTCGAGTTCTTCGAGACGCGACAATTCGTCGTTACCGAACGTTTCCTTGGCCTGAAGCACTTTGGGCACACAGGGCAATTGCCGCACCCGCGCCAAAGGAACGCCGGCCTCGACCAGATCGCGTCCCCCGCGATAAAGCGTCAGGATGAGCCGAAGCAAGGCCACCTGGCGTTCCGGCGCGCAGAAGGTGTCCTTGTCGTGGTAGGCGCTCTGCGCCAGGAAACCGTCCTTCAGCATCTCCGCGATGAACAGGATCAAGCGCTGCGAGTCAGGAAGCACATCCGGGCCGACGAGGCGGACAACCTGCTGCAGCCGCTCCTCGCGCTGGAGCAGCGTGAGGGCCTCCGTGCGCAGATCGCTCCACCCGGGCGCCCGCTGTTCCCACCACGCGGCGACGTTCTCGGCGTATTCGGAATAGGACTGCAGCCAATGGATCGCCGGGTAGTGGCGGGCGTTGGCCAACTCGGTGTCCAACGCCCAGAAGCAGCGGATGAACCGACGCGTGTGCTGCGTCACCGGCTCCGAGAAGTCGCCTCCCGGCGGACTGACGGCCCCGACGATTGTCACCGACGCGAGCTCTCCCGCCAGCGTAGTCACGGCGCCGCCGCGCTCGTAAAACTGGGCCAGCCGCGTCGCCAGTGTGGCCGGGAAACCTTCCTCGGCGGGCATTTCCTCGAGGCGCGCCGCCAGTTCGCGGAGGGCCTCGGCCCAGCGACTGGTGGAGTCGGCGAAAACGGCGACGTTGAGCCCCTGGTCGCGGTAGTACTCTGCCAGGGTGATGCCTGTGTAGATGGAGACCTCGCGTGCCGCCACCGGCATGTTCGATGTATTGGCGATCAGGATGGTGCGCTCCATGAGCGGGCGGCCGGAGCGCGGATCCTTCAACTCGGGGAATTCACGCAGCACGCTGGTCATCTCATTGCCGCGCTCGCCACAGCCGATAAAAACGATGATCTCCGCGTCCGACCACTTGGCGAGTTGGTGCTGGGTGATCGTCTTGCCGGTGCCGAAGCCGCCCGGAATCGCGCCCGCGCCGCCCTTGCCCATCGGGAAGAACGTGTCGATGACACGCTGGCCGGTGAGGAGTGGCAGGCCGACGCGCCAGCGTTCGCGAATCGGGCGCGGCTGACGAACTGGCCACCGCTGCATCAGGCTGATTGTACGGTCGCCGCCGGGCGTCTCGATGACCGCCACAGGATCGCGCAGGCTGCACTCGCCGGGCGCCACCACCGATTTCACTCGGCCGGCGACCTCGGGCGGAATCAGTAGGCGGTGCCGCACCAAGGTCGTTTCCGGCACTTCACCGAAGACCTGCCCCGCCGCGACGGTGTCGCCGGGCCGCACCGTGGGCGCAAAAGGCCAGCGGCGGTCGAGGTCCAGGGGATTCACCTTCTCGCCGCGTTGGATCCACGCGCCGCTGCGCTGCTCGATGCCCGGCAATGGACGCTGGATGCCGTCGTAGATGTTGCCGATGAGTCCCGGCCCGAGCCACACCGACAGCGGGGCGCCGGTGCATCTGATGGGCGCGCCGGGCTTGAGCATCGTCGTGTCCTCGTACACCTGGATGGTGGCCCGGTCGCCGACGAGCCGCACCACCTCACCCACCAGGCCCAGCTCGCCGACGTGCACGACCTCGTACATCGCGGCGCGTCTCATGCCGACGGCCGTCACGACAGGCCCGCTGATGCGGACAACAATCGACTCGGCACTCTCGGAACTGCTGTTCATGAGCCGCCTTGCTCCCCGATCGCCGCACGCGCCGCGATTTGCCGGCGCAACTCCGGCCAGCAGCGTTCGAGCCGCGCTTCGAGGCTGAGGTTCCAGGCTTGCCGGCTCGTCTCGTCCTCGAGCCAGAGGCCGTCGCGGTTCAGGTTTGAATCCGCCACCAGCCGGAGCTTCAAGTTCGAGCGGTTGGAACGGTTTCGGATTTCATCCGCCAACTCCCGACCCAGGGCATCGTGGTCCGCTTGTGAAAGCCGAAGCTCAAACGCGTCGCCCGCCATTTGCCCGAGCGCCTCGGCCGCCAAACCCGCAATGACCTTTGGAAAGTCGAATGCGTTTCGCGCGCGGAGTTCGTCGCGGGCGCGATCGTGGATCGCCTGAAGCGCATCCTCGATGCGCGCCGAGCGCATGCGCCCGACCTCGACGGAGACCGTGGCGAGGATGGCTTCAGTGCGCCGCCTGGCCTCGACTCGCGCTGCTTCCATTCGGTCCGCCCGCGATTGCGCGGCCTCCTTCTCCGCCTCGGCGAGGATGGACTCGGCTTTCTGCCGCGCGTGGTTCCGGATCGCTTCCGCACGCCTTCGGGCCTCATCGAGGATTTCCTGGCGCAGCAGTTCGGATGCCTTGGAGTCAGGAGATTGCACTCAGGTTCCTTCTCTCTTGTCCAGGCGGACACCGACGGCCGCATGCACGAGATGGCGCAGCGTCTTGCGCCCGGCCAGGGGTCCGTCCCGCCCGGGAATCTCGACGAGCAGCGGACGATCGCGCTCGAGCCGAAAGGCGTCCACCTGCTTGCGCATCGATGCAGCGACCTGTTGCGTGAGGATCACCACGCCATGCTCCGGGTCCGCAACCGTGGCATCGAGAGCCTCCGCGGCCTCCGATGCCGAAGTGACGACACGGCCCTCGACGCCGGCCAGACGGAAGCCACGCACGGTGTCTTCGTCCGCGATGCAGTAGAACTTCACCCTCGGCCTCCCGGCTCACATCTTTTGGATGAGCATCATGGCGATGGCGAATCCGAGCACGGCCAGCCCTTCCGCCAGCGCCACAAACAACAGGCTGCGGATGAGCAGTTCCGGCTTTTCGACAGCCGCCCCCAGCGCGGCGGAGCCGATCTTGGCGACGGCGTAGCCGGCGCCGATGATGCTGACGCCCACAGCAAACGCCGCGGCCGCGCCGAGGCCGATGGTCTGATACACATCGCCTTTCTCCAAAGCCGCTCGCGCGGCTCCCGTCTCGGCGGCCGCGGCCGCCGCGACCAACAGCAAGGAGTCGGCGAGGAGCGTCCCGCGCAACCAACGAGATGTTGTCTTCATGCCTTGTCTGGATTTCATGGTTCGGCTGCGCCCGGCCGACAGTGCAGCGAGCGCCGGGTTTGTTGTTTGTTAAGTCGGTTCAGCGGCCAGGCGGAAGGGAGTGAACGGCTGGCCTTCGCCGGAAAAGAACTTTCCGAAGAACTCGTAGTACTCGAGGCGCAGCGCCTGCACGGACGCCACGATGCCCTCGAGCACCATCGCGACCAGGTTGCCGCCGATGACCACCGCGACGCCAAGCGCCGGGCCGCCGGCCGACAGGCGCTCGACCTGAGCGGCCAGAGTGAAGGTGGCCATCAGCAGGGCCGCATGGCTCATCGCGTAGGCGGCCAGACGCACGAAACTGACGGTGTTTGCCAGGTAGAGCAACACTCCCTCGAACGCGCCAACTACTGACTCCGTGACGGCGGCAACCAGGCCGTCGCCTGTCGACGCGCGGCCGGCGCGCTTGTCGAGCAGATGTTCCAGGGGTTCCTTGAGCCCCCAGCAGACAACGGGCAGCACGAGAAACGCCACCAGCGCCGGCGTCCACCAACCGTGCGCCCGTATCGAGGCCGCTTTGGCCGCCAGGGCGAGCGCGCCCCAGTAGAACACGACGCCCATGACGCCGAACTTGCCGAGCAGGCCGTCCAGCCACTGCCGATGGCGCAAGCGGTTCGCGATGTTCAGCAGCAGGCCGAGGCTCATCAGCACCACACCGGCGCCGATCGCCAGGGTCATCAGGACCATCGGGTCGCCCTCGATCGGGTCGCGCCACAAGGCGTGTTCCTTGAGCCGTGGCAGGCCGAAGCAACTCCCATACGCCACGCCCCACGCGGCGCTCGAGAGACCGTTGAAGAGGAAGAGAAGGCCGAGGTCGCGGTTCCGCGACCCTCGGCTCGCCAGCAGCAGCACCAATCCGCCTAGCGCCAGCACACCGCCGTGCCCGACATCCCCGAACATCATGCCGAACATCAGCACATAACTGACCGCGACGAATGCCGTGGGCGCCAGTTCGCGGTAGGTGGGCAGGCCGTAGGCCGACACCAGAAGTTCAAACGGACGCAGCAGCCGCGAATGCCGGAGCAATACTGGAATCTCCGTCTCCGGCACATCGCGAGGCGATGCGGCCTCGACGGCACAGCGGCCGCCTGTCGTCTCGAGCAGTCGCTCTCGAATCTCCGGCACGGCGGCTTCCGGCGCCCAACCGGTGATCAGCACCGCAGCGTCCGTGCGGGGCGAGCATTGTTCCGCCTCCAGCAGACGTCGTTCGACTTCAGCCCATGCCTCGAACAAGGCAAGCGGCCTGGCCGCTTCCGCGGCGAACGCCCGCGTCTCCATCTCCAACCGCTCGAGATTCGATTGGCTCCGTGCCCGCTCCAGCTCCAGTCGTGCCCACAACTCATCCGCGGTGGCCCCTTCCGCCGGGGACAGTTTCGTCGCGCGGAAGCCGGCATTCTTCAGCGCGTTGTCCAGGGGGATGGCGCGTGACCGCGTCGTCATGGCCAGAAGCGATTCCCGTGCTCCGCGCGCCGGCAGCGGCAGCAGAACCGCGCGGTCCCCAAGTTCGAGCCGTGCCAACGCGCCTTCCGGCAGACTGCCGGTGAGGAAATGCAGAAACTCCGACCGCCCGATGGCATCCAGCGGGAGGTTCAGCCCGCGGAGACTCGCGACCTGCGCGGCAACACCGTCCAACTCGTCGCGGCGCCGCAGGTCATGGTCTCGACGCTTGAGCAGGGCGTGCGCCTTCGACTCCAACTCGTCGAGACCGGTCTCGACGCGCTCGGCGGTCATCTCAGGCGCCGCCGATTCGCCGGCGAGGCCGGCCACTTGAAAAGAGCGGCGCAGCTCGGCAACCCGCGACTGGATTCTCTCGCAGACCGCGATTTCCCGCGAGCGATCCGGCGGCGGCCGCGGCGCGGTTTGCTGGCCGGCCGGAGTCGACACCAGTTGCACAGCGCCCAAACGGCCCAACTCGCGCAGCACCGGACGCTCGTCGCGTTCCAACACGACCACGCTGAGTCGCATCATGGGCGCCGGCCTAAACATGGACCACCTCCGACTTCGAACGCGGGATCAGCCGCGCGCGCATCCGCTCCGCCGGAAGTTGCGTCCGAATGCCTTCGGAGAGCGTGATCAGGTTCGCGACTTCCACCCGCCGCAGGGCGACGTAGCCGACCACCGCGGCCAGGCCCATGTGGCTCCGGCGAAACGCGCCATTGGCCAGCCGAACGAAGCGGCTCCAGGCCAGCGCCTCGAGGTCCGCCGGGGCCACTGCGCCCGCGGTTTCGCTCTGGCCTTCCGTCACACCCGGCAGCGAATCCAGGGCGCGTCCCAGCGCCAGGCTCGCCGCCGCGCGCAAATCGACATCCGCCAGCATCGCCGCGAAGCGTCCTCGGGGAATGCCCGTGCCAGGGACGTGGAACGGGGCCAGCGCCGTTGCGTCCAACCGGTGGATGAATCTGCCCCGAGCGACCAGCATGAGGTGGAAGGCATCGATTTCCTGGAGCACAAGCGGTTTCACCAGCTCCCCATCCTCGCCGCCCAGCGCGTTGGTTCGCGCCAACAACTCCTCGAAGTAGCCTTGGTCCAACGCCGCCTCGAAAAAGAACGACCGCTTCTCGTCGCGGTGTGATCGGGCTGCTTCTCCAAACCTCTGTTGCAGCGGTCCACGGGGCATGAGGGTCTGAAACTCCTCCATGGATTTGGCGGAGGCCAGAGCCCCCGTATCCAAAGCGAACTCGCGCGGCAATGGCAGCAGATAGAGCCCCAGCGACTGCTGGCGGTCGCCGGCCAGAACGCCGCGGACCAGGACCTTCAGGTTCTCGACCTGGAACCGCACAACCATCCATCGGAGCAGGCCCGCCCCCGCGCGCGCCACATGCGCGGCGAGGCGGGCTATTTCCTGGGCCAATTCCTGCACGAGTCGCCGTTGAATCGCCGCGGCCGAATCCAGCTCGGCCCCCGTCACGATCTCGGAAGCGAGGCGTGGCAGTTCGCGCAACTGGCATAATGCGTCCAGCCTTGCGCCCAGTCCCATCCGGGCGCGCCGCCCATGAAGCCGGGCGGCGAGGAAGTCCAGATTGTCCGTCATGCCTGGCATTGCGATGTTGGGCTATTCTGGGCCGCATCGGCCCGCATTGAGCCCTGTTACTTCTCACGCCTTGCGAGGAACCGTAACCGGGCTGGCTACCTCGGGGTGCAAATGCAGCGGACGACCGCCTTGACCAGGCGATCCTGCAGCGCGTCGTCGATGCGTGCCTGACTTTCAATTTCGGCCGCCGCTGCCTGCAACCGCTTCGCCTTCTCCACCCGAGCCGCCTCGACAGCCATTTCAATGGAATGTGTCGCGTCGGCACGGGCCTCCCGGCGCGCTCGAACGACCACATCCTGGGCAGCCTTCTCAGCCTCGGCCACCACGCCTTCTGCCTCCTCGCGCGCCGCCCGCACGATGCCTTGGGCTTCGTCTTCGACCCGAATCAGGCTCTGGATCACCTCTCGCATGGCACCGACTCGGGTTGCACGCCCAGTCTCTCCTGCAACTTGGCCAGCACAGCTTCCGCCGCGGCTTCGACGCCCAGTTCATCCATGTTCAGCACGAGGTCGTAATCCTCCGTCGAGTCGACATCCCTTCCAAATGCTTCACGGATGAAAGCCGCGCGCTCGGCATCCGTCTGCTCGACCAGCCGCCGCGCTCGCTCCATGGAAACACGCTCGCGTTCCGCGAACCGGCGAACCCGCACTTCGAGCGGTGCCCTCAGGCGCACACTGACGGCGCGCTCGGCTGGCAGGATATAGTTCGCGCCGCGTCCCAGGATGATCACCTCTCCCTGCTGGCCGAGGAGGAGAATCACCTCCCGAAGATGGTGAAGATACGTCTCGCGGCCAACGCCTTCACCTTCCGCGAGCTTGCGCCAGAATTCACTCCACCCGTGCCGCACCCGCTCGTCCACGCTCGCAATCCATTGGCGGCGCACATTCGCGCTGTGAGCCACTTCGTCGACAATCTCCCGATCGAACACACGCCATCCGATGCGCTCCCCAATCAGGCGGGCCAGGCGGGTGCCCCCGCTGGCGCATTCGCGGGATACCAGCAGGCAAGGGCCGTAGCCCGTGGATGTCACGCGCACGGGAGGGGGTCGGGGGTACTCGCTATGGAGACGCCGTTTGAGCTCGCACAGGTCGAACTGACGCCCCACTAAATGTTCAAGGCTCGTCATAAGCTACCTCGGTGTTCACGGTCCAACTCGCCGACCCCGGCACTGCGGATTCCCCTTGGCCTGCCAGATCTCGCATCCGCTCGAATCCTTCCCGAAAGGCAGACCGCCAAACACCACGTCGCTGCCTCGATCTGATCCATCCAGAGCGACAAAGGTGATGCACCGCCGGGTCACGCGACGGAACTTCTGACGCTGTGTATCGAGATAATGGATTTTACCACAATCGTGCCGAAATACAAGGTGCGCATCGACTGGTTGGCTCAACCGTATCCGTCAGACGAACGGGCACTGGCGCTGAGGGCGCGTGCTGTGGTTTAACCTGGGGCGATGAATGCATCGTCTCGTCAGAAACTCACTCCTCGTGAAAGCGCTCCGTCTCCCACCGACCAACGGGCGCAATGGTTGGATCGGTTCCATCGTAGTGGGCTGAGCCAAGAGGAATTCGCGCGCCGCTACGGCCTGAAAGTGAGCCGGCTACGCTACTGGCCTGGATTTCCACGGACCACCATTAGCCTAAGTTTCCGCCTTGCCGGTCTGGGGCTTTCATCGCCACCACGCCAGCGATGAACCCGATTGACGGGGGTTTGCCAGGTATGTGCCCCTTGGCGCATC
>Ga0302248_1000183_pt1 | contig 67623 bp, 131 predicted proteins | sample AAG_UR_Leu_MG_FD_193528 | JGI IMG/M metagenome (GOLD analysis project Ga0302248, IMG submission 193528) | Enriched activated sludge microbial communities from anaerobic digester in WTTP, New Holstein, Wisconsin, United States - AAG_UR_Leu | ecosystem: Engineered > Bioreactor > Anaerobic >...
GGCATCCAATTCCTTACCTATTTCACTTGCTTCGTCATCCCCAATTTCCAAACCATCCTCTTTCAAACCGGCGTTACCCTTATTCAATGGGTTGTCGAGTGGCAATCCTTCTGGTTCCTGCCCGCCGTCTGGTTTGATTTCTGGGTTTTTCTTTCCCATCTCGTCGGGGGTTACTATAACTTCGTGGTCCGAATCAATGATATCATCTTCTAACATTCCAGTATTGCCCTTGTTCAACTTATCGTCAAGTGGCAATCCAAACCCGCCCTTATTAACAGGCTTCTTCATTTCATCTGGATTTACGATAACTTCGTTATCAGAGTCGATAATGTCATCTTCTTTAAGATTTTTACTGTCGAACATATCTTCGCGATCATCATCTAAATGTCTATTCTTCTGACTGTCCCCATGATCGAACATATCTTCTGGTCTGTCATCTTCCGTATCTTCTTCCTTTTCGGGAGCACTTTCGTTGACTTTCTTACCGCGACGTAAGAAAGATGCCATTACTGGCGACAAAGGTCCGGTTGGACCTGCGGGAATTGGCATTCCTGGGGTTGTTTGTGTTCCAACTGCGGGTACTTCTGTTCCAGGTGTCTCTGGGTTGGTTGGGCACCCGGGCTGCTGGCAGCCAGCAGCACCAGTCAAGTCAATGAGCTTCTCTGGTCCCATTGGTCCTGCTGCACTAAGCTCTTCTGCCTTGGCTACAACATTATCAATGGATGCTGCGTCTGCGCTGGTTGCCCAGTTAAGCAAGTCACGTAACAGAGTGGAATTGACCGTAACGGTCTTATCTGGAACCGATGCAGCTACTTGAGCAGCATCGACGGCTGGGTTCTCTGGATAGAGGGGATCTACCGCCCCGTCTTCTATTAACTTGCCCATCTTATCATACCCTTCAACGATCTTCGTGCGGATACTCTGACGAACGTTGTCGAGAGATGGAATCTTGATGTTCATAGTTATTCTCCTGATATTCTTTTATTTATCTGTGTAGCTATGTTCGCCTTAGCTCCGGGTGTCAGCTTCTTAGCTGTTTTGAACTTCCAAGCCCCTTCTATGCGCCTTGCTGTCCATGGCATATCCAAGTATGTTCCCTTTGCGAATCCGTTAGATGCTTGCTGGATCTGCACTTTTATGCTCCCCCGTTTCGGGGGATTCCTCCTGCTCAGCGTCTCCGCCTACCATGTCATCTACGGGTTCTTCTTCGGTTCCACCAGCAAGGAACGCTTCCCACTGTTCTGGTGATAGGGCTATGGAGTCAGAGGATATTTCGGCTGCCACTTCTTCCTCGGCTCCTGCCTCCAAGCCCCCTAAGCCCACATCACCCATTTCGCCAGCTTCGGCTCCTGCTTCACCGCCAACTTCCATTTCTGGAACATCGGCAGTTACTTCATCTCCTTCTTCACCCATGACTATAGACTCTCCTATTCCATTGAGTCTCTCCTTAACACCCTGAACTATCATGTCAATCTTGTCAATGTCAGATGGGTAATGCTTAAGAACGAACTGTGAGATAACTTGTCCATTGACTTCCCCACCAAGTCCAGCAGCATAATCTGCTGCATCTTGAATAACGAGGTCTAACTCGGACGTTGCGCTCTCTTCCTGTGGGACAGGAAGCTCTTCTCCACCAACATCTCCCAATCCTTCAGCGCCAGGAACGCCAGTTTCTGAGGCTCCAAGGTCTTCTTCTCCACCGATATCTTCTATGTCGCTTTCGACAGGAATGGTTTCAGCTACTTCTTGTGCCTTTGCGACTGTCTCGGCATCGAAAGGAACTTCTCCTGCTTCGATGGTAACAGTGATCTTAGCACCTGGGAACTTAGCTTGGAGGTCAGCAATCAATCCAGCTTCCGGTGGTGCGTCCTGACCAACATTGTCAAGCCCTGGCTCCACGTCCATTTCAGGGACTTCAGCTTCAGGTGCTACTTCTGGAGTTACTTCTGGAGTTACTTCTGGAGTTACTTGGTCAAGATTTAAGCCTTCCGCTTCCATAAACTTGCGGAAATGATTAAAAAGTCTCTTTCCTTTAGATTCTTTTGTGGTTACTTTCTCTGGAAAGGTGCGCTGCTGTGGCTTTGTCTTGCACTTCTGTCCTGGCTTGCAGCCAAGACGTTCAGGAAAGCGAGCAATACCAGTTGGTCCTGTTCCTTCGGCTGGGTCGCCAGCGCCGGGGGCACTTACAGTGGCTCCACCAGCAGATCCGGGCGCAGCGTCTTCAGTTGCCTTCTTAGCCTTTTCTTCTTGTCTTTTCTTTTTCTCAGCATCAACTACTTTTTGCTTAGCATGGGCATGTGTCCACCCCATCGTTGGCTTCTTTCCTTCGGTTGCCTTCTTGCCGAAGATGGTCTTACCCTCGGTCTTGTCTTCTTTCTTATCGTCTTCCTTTTCTTCTACCTTTGATGCTTCCTTTTGTTCTTCAGCGCCCTTCTTTTTGAACTGGTGTGCCTTTAGGGCATCTGGTAGCTTGCGCTTGCCCTCTTCCAGCTTCTCCTTCTTAGTAGCGGAGACATTGACTTCAGTGTCCTCCTTCGCCCAGGATTCTTGTAGTTGCTTCCACTGATTACGATAGTCGCGCATGTCTGCCATAAGTGTCTCCTAAAGGGGTATAATACTTCAATAGTATTTATACGACTTTCATTATATCAAGTAGCCAAAATTATGTGAACTACCCACCCGCTAAAGCGAGTGGGCTTCAGGTTTCATAGACACTTCTATTGAAGTCGCCTCCACCTGTTTTTGTTTAGAGTCCGATTTAATTCCTAAACCAGACTTTTGATTTAAACCTTGTTGTAATATATTAAGACTTGCATTTAAGTCTCTATCTATTACTTTTCCACATTGACAAGTCCATTCACGGTCTTTTATATTTAATCCTTCATTAATCCAACCACAATGACTACAAGTTTTAGAACTTGGGAAGAAGCGGTCTATTACGACCAATTCTCTTCCATACCATTCTGCCTTATAGTTTAGCTGTCGAACGAATTCACCCCAACCACAATTGCCGATTGATTTAGCAAGATTGTGATTTGACATCATACCTTTAACATTCAAATCTTCAATACATATCACTTGGTTTTCGTGAATTAACTTATGTGAAAGTTTATGTAAGAAGTCTTGACGGTTATTATGTATTTTTTCGTGAACTAATGCTACTTGTTTTCTGTATTTTATTCTACTATTACTCTCCTTTTTCTTTTTACTTAATTGTCTTTGTGTGAACTTGAGTTTCTTTTCTAACTTATGATAATGTTTGGGATTATCAAACTTATCCCCATTACTACAAACTGCGAAATCTTTAATACCCAAATCTACTCCTATTGACTCATCATTCTTTGGAAGTTTTTGTATTTCTCCAACTTCACAAGTAATTGAAACAAAATACTTCCCCAATGGAGTTTTAGAAATCGTAATGAAGTTAATATCTCCTATTTCACGATGAGCATTTAACTCTATACCTTCATTAAACTTTGGAAAGTAAATCTTATTATCTTCAATTGAAATATGCTGTGGAACTCTAAAAGATTGTTTATCCCATTTACTTTTAAACTTTGGAAACTTACTTTGTTTACGGAAGAAACGATTATATGCTCCATCTAAATCTCTTAAAGTATGTTGAAGTGTCTGTGAGTTTATTTCTTTTAACCAAGCAGTTTCTTCTACTTTCTTTAATTCAACCAATTCAGTTGCACAATCATAGTAATTTAGTGTCTTTTCATTCTTTAAGTATTCGTCTTTTCTTCTGTTTAGGAAGTGATTCCAAACAAATCTCTTACAACCAAAATGCTTGGCAAGTAGCACTTCTTGGTCTTTCGTAGGTAGAAGTTGGAATTTAAACGATTTGAGCATATTACTATTATACCACCTTCTAAAGATATTTATACGAGATTTTTAGTTTTTGTAAAAGTTTCTTTCAAGTAACCACCACTCATTATAAATGGTGGGAATATGATAAAAGTTATGTAATGCTTTTATCTACATGGTATAATACAAACATGACAAAGAAAGAATTAGATTGTTATGATGCCACAACGCCCGAATGCGTGGAAGACGTTTGGAATTCAGACTTAATATATAACTCAAAGATTGTAGGGACTATTTTTGGTCAATCTGAACGTGAAATAAAAAAATATATTAAGCGTTGGGTCCAGCAAACTCGGACTGACAGTAAGCCTTAAACTTTTCTTTATTTTCTGGTGTTAGCTTCTTATACCAAGTGTCAATATCTTTCATTGGTATTTTCTTATCTTGCTGAATAGCCACTAAGACAGCATCTCTTAATGACTTATCAGCATCTCTTATCTCTTCTATAAACATGCGAGCGAATGCGGGGAATTCTCTTGGAGAGTTGATATATGCGGCATACGAAGATAGATCTTGCTTATGCTGTAATCTATTGGGATCATTCACATGTGTCAACTCATGCCATATACCGCGTGTAACAAATGCCTTTATTTTGTCAAGTTTCTTCAAGTTGCTAACAAGTGAATCAGCAGAGATATAGATTGCATCTTCTTTCTCGTTGAAGTAAAGAGCAGATTCAATATCTGGTGACGTACTTAAGAGTTTCTTTTGGATATTTACAGATATGGAACGACCGTCCATTTCTATAGAATCTTCCACATAAGTATTATAGCCTTGTGTATATGTTTCTTGAATCTTCTGAAGTAATTCATCAATGTTTTTCGACAGCCATTGACGAATAGAATTCGTAGGAAGGCTGACGAGAGTTTCGTTCATAGTATCATCTTCTATAAGATATTCGGTCGATACTACAAATCGTATATTTTCCGAACCCATCATATCTCTAGTAAACTCATCAACTGCTTCAAGCATGTTTTCTTCTTCGTTATAAACATACTTAAAATTGAAATATTTTCCAAGTTTGACCCACACATCAAACGAACCCTTTCCAGTTTCGCCAGTTAGTGATGTATCGGAATATAAAGTCTTCATGAATTCTTCTATAGCATAAATGTAAAGCTTGATAGCTATGCCTTTACCCTGTGCCTCTGGGGCAAGAGCGACTGATTCTGTTTTCCATTGACCATCTTCGGTATACCAGATAAATTCACCGACATGCGTTCCTTCGGCGTTATATAGATGTATTTGAAGATTATCTCTTCTTGACCACGTTTCCGCTTTGTATCCACTTATGTTAAACTCATCTACCAAAGTCATACCCCTACGGTTTAACATAGATAATACTTCTCTTTTATTTTGTTTAACAACGTAGTTGGAAATGTCTTTATTTCCGTCATTCCATGCTGGCATTTCGACCAAGCGACTTTCCCGTATCTCTTGATTACGTATCAACTCGTTTATCATCTTGCCGTATGCGTTTATAGCCTGTACCTTGACATTGATCAGCTTCATACCACGCTGCTTGGCTGCGGCAAGTCGATGATGTCCGTTCTGACAGATTATCTCTCCATCACGATATATCGACACATCTATAGGCTCACTGAAGTCCATGGATGCTGCTACATCATCAGGGACAGAACCGACTTCACTGGAATTGAGTCGCTTGATAATCTGTGGGTTCATGAACTTGATTTCTGGAATAACTTGATGATACTTCACATTGTCTTCATAAACCATCTGAGCATCGGCTTCCAGTTGACTCCAAGTTTCTTTCAGTATCTTTAAGCGATTATCCCTCATATTTAAACCCCTGCCGTCTTTAATACTTTATACATTGATTTCCATTCGGTATTCCAGTTTGTATTATTTCTAATAATAGATAAAAACACTTCTCTACCGCCAAGATATTTGTAATTTATAATATTTGCATGCTTTCCGTATTGATCAAGTGCTAGTTTTTGTAGATATTTAACGTTAATTTCTCCCATTTCATCAAAATATCTATTACCATGTGATATTGCAACATGATATATATCAGGCTCCCCATCCAGTAATTCATCATCGGTAATCACATCAGTAACGAATGCAATTTTTAAATTTTTGTCTTTAAGATATTCTAAAATAGCGATGGCAGCCATTCCGCAATTTCCCCCACCAAGAGAGCAACCATGTGATTTTAGAATTTCGTAACATTTTATGATTCTTGAGAATATATCATTCTCTTTGTTTTTTTCAACTATTTTATTCCATGATTCCTTGAGATTCTTAAGCAGGTTGTCCATTAGTCACCACCCACTTCATCACTTATCTCTTCTCTGCTTCCATTGACAATGACATACTTCAGCATGCGTTGTCCCTGTAGAGGAATTGCGAGGCACTTCAGCGTTAGCTGCCGATCAAGTCCCTCGTTGTTATTTCCCATGTAATAGGTAATCCAATCCTCAAGAATAGGCAGATAGAGGATGACCCGTTCCTTGACCAGCGACTTCCTAAGAACCTTACCTTTCTTCAAGCGGTTCTTGTCGATGGTGGCAAGATGGTAGCCAACAGGCTCTCCATCTTTTTCTTCAGGCTGATTCCAATACAGATATGGCTGCCCGTCAAGATAGGTCTGCGACTGCTTCTTCAGGTTCTCAAACAGGTTTGATTCCATGCTGGCGTCTTTGATAATCTCATTCAAGTCTCTCTTGAATCCCTCCATGATATACAAACCAATGGCTTCAAGAAACTTGATGTCTCCTTCGTTGAGGGCTACAATGTTCTTGAAAGAGGATGACTCATGAAGAATAGACTGGGTGAAGAGTCTCTGGATTCTACTTCTATTTTCGTTGGTTGTCATGTTGGGTTCAGCAGGAGGCTTGCCTTCCCATTCCGCTGGCTGGTTGAATAGCTTGTGATCCACTTCTTTTCCGTTCATCCACACCGTGAACCATATACGACTTTTGGGAAACTTACCAAATACCCATTCTGCTCGCTTTAGCGCACCTTCAAGCGACTTGGCAGAACCATAAGCGTCTTGAAACTTTTTGACAGATCCGTCTTTATCTATAACTTCCCAGTTCACAGTGTAAGTAACTGGATAGACTCTTCCGGGGCTTGTGTCAAGACCAAGTTTTGACTTATACTTTAGCTGTTCTTGGTCGAAAGTTTCTTTGGGCATGCCTTTATTTATATCTTCTTGATCTGATCCTCTACCCTGTCAATGGTCTTTTTAGCAGTCGCAATAAGAAACTTTCTTATAGTCCAGAGCATATATAGATTTACAGCAAGTGTCGTAAGGTTGGCTAAAGCGATTATTATGGTTAGCATAACAGAAACTCCTTCTGTTATTTATTCCTTGATGTATATCGTAATAGGAATCTTGGTAGCTTCTTCGAACTTCTGTAAAGCCGACGAATACCATTCCCAATTCCCTCCGCCTAACCCACAACCAATTTTCGCAGGGAACGCAAGTGACTTAGGATTCAACTTCTTTATCTCCCGTAGGCACGAAATAAAATACTTTTTACGATGCTCAGCGGAGTCCCCAACGGGGTCATCGTCACGGGGCTTCCCCGGATTATATTGGGCGAACATGTTGATGATGTTCGGCTCACATGGTTCTCCACCACGGGCTACATTGATGGTTCCTGGCTTATCTGGTTCCCAGCGAGTTGAGTAACAGTCTGCGTATGTGTAGTTAGCAAACAGAACAGCAGCTAATCCAGCAGCACCATGTGATACACAATTGCATTGATGACATATATACTCTTCACGAGCCTTCAAGATGTCAAGATGCTTGGTTTCCATGTTCCATCTTTCTTTGACAGCTATTGTGTCTATCCAGCATATCCCATAAAACTTCTGGGGGCAAGAGAATTCAAGTATTCTTCAAAACCATCACGAGACTTCATACGGCACTTGACAAGCTGACAATCAATGGGATTGCCATGACACTCGGGACATTCACTATGCAATGCCATGAGGCTGTTTATAAGATCTTCTCGTGTGATTCCTTCCATCAATCTCTCCTTAGCCATGGAGGAACCACACGACATCTTTCCTTGAATTTCCTCATAAAATCCTCACGCAATACATTCGTAAGATGCACATGCTCTGGATCAGACAAGGTAGTCTTGAAGTCGTGAAAGAAATCTTCAAACTCGCTCCACCTAAAGGTAGCAGATCCATATTTTTCAGTTTCCATAGAAGAACCTTTCATGGTCATCAATCCACCCCTTGGGCATGAATTGAGGCTTCATATTGTCAAGAAAATGCTTTCGCCAGCGCACAATGAATTCGCGAAGATCCTTTTGATGTGATACGATAACAGAAGCTGGAGAAACACTTGGAGTTTCTTTGGCTATTTCTTGCCTAAATGATGATATTGAAGTTTTGTCAATATCAACAACGCCAAAATGGTCGCCAATTTCTCTTAATAGAACATCTCGACGTTGCGGCGGAATATCGTCCCACTTGCTTTCCAGCGTCATGATGATAGCGTTCAGCTTTTCTGCCTTGACTACTTCGGGTAGCTTCTGGTTGTTCTTGGTGACTATACCAGCCTCTTTTGCGAGCTTGGCGTTGAACAGATCAGCTTCTCTTTCATATTCTTCATGATGTTCTATACAAACAGGAAGAATGTCAAAATGATTATGCGACTTCAGGACATCTGGGAAATGCTTTCGGTATTGGTAAGGAACGATATGATGCTTGGTCAGGTTCTTATCAGTTCCACATATGACACATTTATTACTCATGTTGTTTTTATAAACATCGGACAGGTGAAGATTGCCTATTCCCTTTGGTTCAAATAATAGTTGTATTGTCTTTTCGTCAACTTGTTTCGCCAATCCCTTCTTTAGATACCAGCGTATCTTCTTTCCATCGCAAAAACACATTCTATCACCACTAGGATGGAGTATAGAGTAGTTTTCATATATGTCAGTATCATTACCGTGAAGATAAGTCATTAGTAGTATTCTAACGAATCATATAGGGAAGTCAAATGTTTTTACTTTTTAGGTATTTGTCAGAGTGACTTCCAACAAGAACCCAATTTCCAGACCTACCAGATTTTAGTGACATTTCACTTCTACATAAATGGTATTTTCTCGCCAGTTCACTTACACATCCAGATTCCTGTTCACCTGTCGCAATATTTCTAATCGTAGCTAACTTTGCGTTTTTAATAGACAATCCCTTACACAACTCTTTATCTCTCGGTATTGATGGCATTGTAACATCAATTCCGTCCTTTGTTGTCAACCGAACCATTCTCCAATCTTTCGACTTTCCTCTCGCACTCATATGCTTGTAGTTAAAATAATATTGCTTAGCCAATACCTTCATACATCCACTTACAATTTCATTAGTTTTAATATTTCTTATGGTGGTTATAAGCGCATTAGGGTGTGATATTCCTGCCTGTTTTCCTTTTCGGCTTATACTCCATTTTCTTTTGGTTTCCTCATTATGTTTTCCATGGGAACCACCTTCCATTAAATTAAACCCACACCTTTTGTCTCGACACTTATATTTTTTGATATAGTATCTTTCCATTATATCCAGTCTCTTTTTGCTATATGCCTTACATATTACTGCGAAATCAAAAGAATCAATTCCATACTTTTTTATTGCTCTGTTTAGGTGCGTTCGATTGCCTCCTAAAGAACATACGTACTCTCGTCTATAATACTGGTATGGATCTTGTGTAGTTTGTCCAAAATACTTCCTATTGTCTTTTTTCAGAGTTAGACAATAGATATAACCATATACAGGTTTTATAATGTTTTCATTCATAATAGTTTCTCCTAATCAGAAGTAAGAACGTTGGGTTAGATCGTGGATTAGGCACAATCAGGGGGATCAATCCTTGTCCCCAACATACTTATTTATACGTGAAACTGAATGTTTTTGTTATGAATCTCCAATTTTATTGGGGTGGATCGTAACTCATGGCTTCACAGATTCAACCTGCGTAGCAGGAATGTCTTTTTGGTCGGCAAAATACATCTCACCCGTATTGTAATCCTTCACAAGAACCGTCTCTTGGTTAAACTCTTTAGCCAAGTCGGTTGCTATATTCTCCAGTGTCTTGGAGTCAACATAAAGAATCTCGACAGATAGCGAGTTCTCGTTGAATGTCTTTCCACTCTTCGACTTGTAGACTCCACGGAAGAATCTTCCAATGGTCATACCACCGCCCCCACCAGAGTAGACCGTGTTTTTGATTCTACTAACGCTGGTTAAGCGGTTCAACAGGGTATTAGCCCACGCCTTTATCTTTCCAATAATGCCGGATCCTGCGGTTGCGTTGATGTCGGTTGACAGGGTTATAACTCCACCTTTTAGACCATCAGGAATATTCTCGGCTCTTGCCTCCTTGATGACTTCGAGGACATTGTTGTTGGTGTCAATGGATATGGACTGAAGACGAAACTTGCTATAGACACCGTTACCCATAGTATCTTCAATCAGAGTCTTTTTGTATTCTCCATTGCCGATGATGACAACGCCGTTGACCATACGGTTGAATACTTTACTAACCTTGTTTTCCAGCGATTCTTTGAAATCTTTCATTGACATATGTTACTCCTTGGTTCTCTTAGGTCTTTCGCCCAGAGACGCACGAATGGCTGACATTTTCATGATACCAGAGTCAACGTCGTAGTCAAATTTCAGCCCCAGCGGCTCCTTGGAGTCACGAACATACTTAATGGGCTGTAGGAGCATCTTAACCGTGTTATTCCTCATGCGGAAAAACATCTTGGGGTCATTTACTGGATTTTCAGATTCAAGGACCGCCTCATATTTAGAGAAGAGTGTCTCCAGTACCTTCTCAGCGACGGTAGTAACCTGTCCAACTGTGACAGTTGGTTGAAGCGTGATAGTAGCAGTAAGATGGTCTTCCATGTGGTCCTTATGAGTAACTTATATTTATGCTCGGGCGTTGGCTTCAATCTCACCACAGACATACATGAGCATATGGACGATAGCTGAAAGTTTAACCATTTTGTACTTCTGACAGAGTTCCTTGTCTGGATCTAATGCGAGAATAGCATCGGAGCGAGTGTATAACACAGCATCACCGAAGGTGCCAGCATAGAAGTTGTCTTCATAGTGAGCATAGAAGGTGCCGGAATCAGTCTTATCTTGTAAGACATACATATCAGCGATGGTGTTGCGGCTCACTTTAGCTCCTGAATGGTCTTGACAATGCCGATTGCTTCAACAAGAACATCTCGTTGATGCTTGACAGCACGATACTCGTCTCGTAAAGTCTCAAGCTCCTTGAACATACAGAGCGGGCATATCACGGGATGCCCCGTTGGGTTCTCGTATTCAAAGTCAAGGTCATGGATGTTGCAGTGAAATTTCATGTGATTCCTCAAGCCTTCGTGACTTCGGCGTAGATATAGGTTTCTGGTACAGGACCAACGAAGTCCCTTTGGCAGTTGACGGCGCGGGCTGCTTCGATAGCCTCCTGCTCATCATCGTAAAACGAGACATCCAGAATTTCCTGACTCCGGAATCTATCGGATTCCCTGACAGTGACTTTCCAGAGTTTATCGGTGGTAATCTTCATATAGTTCCTTATGCTACTATCTTACAGAAAGGGAAGAGAAGTCAAGCACCTTTCCAGCCACCACCATATTTCTTCTGCCAGTAGTCAGGATTCATGAACTCCTTGTGTCGCTTTACCATGGCTTCCCATTCTTTCTTCGTCATGGACGCCTCCTGAACAGCTTCAGTGGCTTCACCACACTCATCGAATACTTCACAGCCATGACAGCCCTTTGCCCAGGCACTTTCATTGCCCTGTGGGAGACTTCCCCAGCAGTCGGGGCACTTGTCGATGGTGTAGTGGCGTGTAATCGGCTTGAAATTCTTGACAGCGGCTTTCTGTGCCTTCTTCCAACGCTTATAGTATGCCGATTCGCTCATGGCGTAACCTTGCCAGCATGCTTTCGGGCAACCTTCGCAACCCACTTGAAGATGCCAGATTGAGCCAGCGCATACTCTTCGACGGTGAAGCCATCGTTGCAGCCGCCGCTCGCCCAGTTGATGCTGTCGGTTGCCTTACCATTCCATTCCTCACGGTAGTCCAGCGTAGCGATGTCGGACGACCAGTGACAGGACGAACCGAACTTATAACTGATGCGAGTGACCTTCTTTCCCCTGCGATACACGCAGCGGAACATGGTCAGTGTGATACGGTCGTTCAGCTTCTTGGTGAATTTCTTTTCGGTCCAAGTGTCGAGAACTTCTGGTGCAGGCTTGCTCATAGTGGTTTCCTTATAGCCCTATCATATGGACAGGGAAGAGAAGTCAAGTGTTACTTTGCGAGTAATTAACGAACAGGAGCAGATGCTCCTAATACTATAACCATCCTTGGCTCACGACTCAAACGATATGCAGCGTCCCTCCTGCTTTGCTCAGCCCTAGCTTTTGATTCGGCTTGCCGGGCGAGTGCTTGGCGACGAGAATTTTCTTTTTCGTTCTCAATTCGACTCTTTTCTTCTGGGCTATTAATTCTAGCAACATATGCATTCCAACTATTGAGTTTCTTTCTAGTCACCACAAGCGCACCATTGAATTCTTTAGTCTTATCCTCATACTCCTTATATTCCTTCATAGCATAAACATCCTTCAAGTATTCCGCCGGGAGTTGGGTAATGTTTTTCTGAATTGCATCAATGAGGAATTGAATGTTAAGATTATCGTCTTCAAAAGTTCGAGGGATATTATACATATCATAAGGAGCAAGTGCAAGATTGATTTCTTTTATAGTAGCAAGCATAAGTGCCTTGGTATCAATAGAGAGTGCATACAGCCTATCTTGCTCTTTTTGAAATTCCTTTTCTTTTTCCTCTTGCATACGAAGAGTATCTTGTTGAATTTTCAATTCAGTTTCTTTATTCTTAATGGCAGCATCAGCTTCTTGCTGTTTCCTCTTGTTTTCGTTAATAAGAATTTGTTGGGCGGTTTGCTCCCGAATGATTTTTTCCTCTGCCTCTGCCTTGGCATAAATCTCACGAATTCTAACATCAGCTTCAGATGCACGCATTCTCTGTGTCTCTCGTTCTTTCGCTTGTTTTAGACCAGAGAGATATTCCACAATAGCATTCCTATTGGAGTCAATACACAAGGCAACACTTTCCCATTCATTACTGATATTCTTGCCCTTAAGTGACTTAACATTACAAAACTTATATGGGGTTTCTTTACTAATGAGAATTGTGTCATATGCAATGAAAGGCAATTCATTTCCGGCAACAATGGAGTCTTTAGAAAGAGCAATTGCCTTAAATTCTTGTATATTTCCACTATCCTTGTCACCAACCCAATACTTAATGATATAGATATGGTCAAGGTTTTTGGTGAACCCAATTTCTTCAACAACCCTTCCGGGCTTCGGCATTCTCTTGCTACGAAGAGCATCTTCAAAGAGAGCAATATCCTTATCAAGATTACCAGTAGGTGTGACCAACATATAGGAACTTGGAGCAACCAATTCCACGATATCCTTTATGGCTGCTTTATTTTCCCTATATTCGTTGATATATCTAACAATAATAAGTCCAGCAATAATACCTGCAATAGAAAAAGAAACAAGACCTATTATGTATTTGGTTTTAGTCATTTTAATTTTCCTTATGAAGAATAATATCATACCTATCGGGGAAGAGAAGTCAAGGAGTCTTTTTGAAGTTTCTGTTGGTTTTCTTTTCAGCAACACTAATGAACTTACTGAGGATGTCAAATTCTTCTTTTGTAAGATAGCTACTTTCTGTGGTAAAGTAAAGCTTCCCATGAACATTACAGGATAGAAATATTGTCCCTGATAGTAGAATCGAATCTTTGGCATTGGGGTCTATATAGGTATATCTTCTCACAATGTCAAAAGCATTTTCATAGGCTTCTATCTTGTTACGGAGTAGCTCGTTTTCAGCTTCAATGGACTTGATGTAGGCTTGGGTGGTCACTTTTGTTTCATTTTCTCTATGGTTTCTTCAAGCTGCTGAATGCGGGCTTTTTGGAGGGCTATAATCTCATCTTTGCTGTTGTCGAGTTCATCGACAACGACGGTGCCAGTTGGAAGCTGGCGAGCGCCTGGGATCTTGCCCGACTTGAAGTGATTCCAGGCGGTCTTATAGGATATAGAGTTTCTTATGGCGTATTCAGAGAGTTTCATATTATTTGACTTTCACATAAAAAATATATTCTTTGTTTCTTGTATGACTTACTTTACCGACTTTCTCACCGCTTGGATTATAGATCCCTATTTGAGCGCCAACATATCTCTTGAAGTCTTCCTCAACTACAATAACTTCTCCATATTTTGTAAGAGCCTTTACCATGTCATCTCTTGTTATATACCCCTCGTTATTGAATGACACAATCATTAGTTTACATTTTATATTGTCACATGTCTTGATAAAACTATCTAAGATATGAGTTTTGCTATTGAATCCTGATTTTCTTTCTTTACAATCAATTCTCTTATTTGCTATTCCGTAGGTTTCTGGTTTATCCCACATAACCAAGGATTCCCACATATGATAGTTTCCGAGATATGAATGTTGGTTATAGGGCGGATCAAGATAAGCAATATCTACTTCACCTACTTTAGTTCCTATGTCAGCAGCATCGCCAATAAAAGCCTTTCCAAGTCCATGCGGACTGACATCTACAAGATCCGGAATAGTTAGCAGTAAGTCGTTGTTGGCACGAGTAGCCCACTTCTTTAGATACGCCATTTGGACACCACAAGTAGAATCTACACGATCTGCCGCTAACATCAACGAGGTTATAAGAATACTTTTCAGTGGTTCTGGATAGTTTTGTATTTCAATATACTCGCGAATTGAATCTACTTTCCCACCATTTTTGGGGTGAATAAATCTTGACTTTATTGAGTAATTATCGAAGAACCACCCATTCTTTGGCTCTAATGTATTTAGTGTCTTTATTTCCTTTTCAGCTTCAGCGAGATACTTATCTCTGTCGCCTTCGATATAACACTTGGCTATAGTATATGCATAGGTGTTTAGGTCATTTGCATAAACAAGAAATCCCTTCTTCTTGAAGAAATGTCCTACTCTCGAAGTTCCAGAGAATACATCAAGGAAGGATTTGTATCTATCAATTTCTTCGATGTTTTGGTATATGACATCAAGCAGTTTCTTTTTTGATCCGAGGTATTTTATCATCCAATCTCCTTTATTATGTTTTTATCTATGCAATATCTAACCATACTATCAACAACAGAAACAAGATTAGATTTTAGTCTTTGTATCTCACTAGCATCGTTCATATAGTAGAAATATTTCCGTCGATCAGAGTCCAAGTTCTTATACAAAAAGGAGAGTGCTTGTGGTGGACATGCAATACATCCAAATACTGGCTTCTCATATCCCACCGGCATATAGGAAGAAATATCTCCGTGCTTCTCTATTAGTCTTTCTATCCATAAGAAATAACCTACTCGAAGTAATCTTTCAGGTCCACCATTACACTTTGATTTCTGATCAACATCTTCTACTCTAATAGGAAGAAGGGTGTTGTCTTTATACAAAAAAGCATCTGGGCAGATTTTTGGGGGAGATTTATATTTTACAAAACTAGGAAGTCCGTCTATAGTGAACCAGTCGTTGCCAGGATGCTTCTTTTTTTACGCAAAACCTCAATAGTAGGCAACCATCCCTGGATCATGTCTCGGACTGCTTGTTCCTTAGCATCTGCCCTTTCTCTAACTGCCTTGTCGCCCGTTGAGTTAGTTGCATTATGCTGGTAATTTTCGCTCATCTTCACTATCCTTTCAGGGATATTCATATACTTCGACATAACTACCATAGGGGACTCTCCTATAATGTATTTATATCAGATATAAGTATATTTTAGTATATTTTATGAATAAATCAATACCCTACTTCCAGCCCACTCCCAAGTGTATCACTCACTCCCCATTCCACTCATCCATTCTACATCTCCCCTGTTGCTTATAAGCCCCTCTCAGATCCTTTCCATGGACTCTAATAGACCACATATTCTCGGGATCATAACCAGCCATAGTTGTCCCGAAAGTCAATGTATAGTGTATCAATAATCCCATGTCAAGCTTATAGTAGCATCCACCAACAGGATCGTATAACTTACTTACCTTCAAGCCCATGGTTCACCACCACAGGTGCGGTGCCCACTCGCCAAACAGCTTCAGTGCCTTCTGCGCCTGGGCATGTTTCTTTTTGTCGTAACCATACCAGTCGTCGCTTGCCATAAACTCGAAGCCCACAAGCATCTCTTCCAGTATCTCCTTCCACTTCTTCTCGGTCAAGTCTCCAGGGAAGCCGTTGTGAAGCTCAATGAACCTACGGAGTCGCGGAGAAGTTCATTCTCAGCTTCGATGGATTTGATGTAGAGAGCGTCGGTCACTTTATTTTACTTCAAGTATGTCTGAAGTCTTTATAATCTCTGGACAGATGACTTCAAGAACTTCTCGGAAGGTTACTTGCGACAGATCGTAGTCCTTGGGTGGAATACATACCATCTTTATCAGTTTCTTGAACTTGTCATCTTTCCTGTCATTGGTCCATTCCCACAGGATGTAGTTGACAGTGTGCTGAAGAGCCTGCTCAGAAGACATCTTGGGGGATCGCCCCTTTTTTATCTGGTCACGATTCTTCGGGTTGGCAACCTTGTAGTTGCCATTGATGAACTCGTTATAGACTTCGTTGAAGACTTGTTCGAGGATCATCCACGAATCCCATAGTAATCGGGGAGGAACTTGTAGATATAGTCCTGGGTCTTCTGGTCAATGCCAAAGTGCTTGAAGAGCTTCTCATCGTCCCAAGACTGAGTGAAGTCGAGCCAGGGGATGAGGGACATATTTCCAAGTGAAAGATCGCAGTTGTTTTTATATAAAGAAAGACAGAAGCGAGCGAAGAAAGTCTTGCAGTATTCGTGAAAGTTATCGCGTTCGTTTTCGTTAGGAAACTGGAAAGTTGGAATTGGATTACCAGCCCTTGTCAAGTCCAAAATACGAATACCTTTACAAGATTCATCTTGTGTATTCATTGTATAAAAATCATCTTTCACAATGGTATTAGAAACGCTATTCGCGGACATGTTGACATTTCCGCGAATAGCAGCAAACTGACAATGTTGCTTGTTTTTATCAGCTTTATCGGTTTTCCCCAAACTATAACTCCACACATCGTTTCCGCCGCTACAATCTTTCTTCATTTTTTCCACGAAAGGCTTGACGATAGTTTCCCAATCAGCACCAAACTTAGTAATGTTCCAAACATCAGCATCGAACTTCTGGTCGAAATACTCAACAGAACACTTGCCGTTATAGTCTCGGTCATAACTGATAATAACACATGGAACATAAAGACCAACATCGAAAGTCTTATTCCCATTGAACAAAGTAGCCGACTTCAGCTTACCTTCCAGTAGCTTCTTGATCTTGATATAACGGCTATTTCCCTTGAGGTCGATCAAATAAGTCGATGGATGAACGATGAGAACATGCTTAGCGTCCAACTTCGTAATGAACAGATCAAGGAACTTGAGGTCGATGCCCTTCTTGTACGGAGGATTCCCAACCACAACATCAAACTTGATTCCACCCCAGTAGTCAAACTCCAGAGAATCGCCAACATGGTAGTTGAAGTCGTAGTCATTTTCGTTGCCCAAACGCTGCATGGTGAAGAACACATTCTTCGCCTGGAGGTCAACGAAGTACAACATCTTCTCAATAATGTGCTTCTTGCGAGCAGCCTCGTTGGGAATCTGATCAGCCAGTGACACCATCAAACGAGCCAGCACTTCCACAAGGAAGTTACCACCGCCGACACTGTTGTCCAGCCACTTGTAATCCTTGTGCTTCCATACATCAGCAGGAAGCTTGTCAAGCATATCACGGATAAGCTGCTTAGGAGTGAAACACTCGCCAAACTGCTTGCGGTACATGTCACCGGGGGTCAGAATCTTGCTTACATCTTCGCCACGCTTGCGTGCCATTGATACCTCTGCTATGGGGTTATTTATCGTTCCATTAGACATTTTATCCAGTAATCGCAAAGTAGCAACAAGTGTTTTCTTGTTACCCATATCGTAGCGACCGATAATGTCATTGACAGTAGATCCAACGACGGTTTTGCTCAAAGATGACAGACTGGACATGTTTTTCTTTCCTCGGGTTATGCTATAAGTATAGGGTGTTTCTACTAACATCAAGTAGTAGCAACCCAATTACTCGTCAGTGTCTCACACACCCTGTTCGATGAATCGGATGACATCTTCAATGTTCATAACGCTCGTCGGGCAAACCATGAGAAGTTCCTTCATCATGCTATTAGCCAGGATGCGAGCCTTGTCCTCGGGAGACATGACCTTTCCTTCCTTTTTGCCTTTCTTGTCACCCTTCCTCTTGATAGTCTCGTTTTTGCCATTATCGTGGGCGTCATTTGTGTGCATGGCATCGGAGGTCTTGCCTGACGAAGATCCGGTAATATTCAGCGAGTTGAGAAACTCGGCGTCCTTGTCGTTGATAAGCATGCCGACAATCGTGTTACCAAAGATATTCTCGTAGTAGCCCTCGAAAGTCATCTTACGCTTCATATCAATGAAACGCTGAACGTCAATCTGGTCGAAAGTGATACCATCATCAGAAGTGTAGATCGGGCAGCAATCAAGAACCTCACGAATAACCTCAAGGTACTGTGAACCCTTGTTGGTAGCCTGACGAAGCTCAGCCATGCGGTGAACGCAGTGAAGGACTCGGTTGATGTTCATGTCATAAACATAGACACCCTTGCCGTACCGATCATCGCTCGGCTTACGGGGGGACTGGCAACGGAAGGCAGTCTGGATCCACTCTGACGGACTCTTGCAGTCGTTCATGAAGACCACAGCATCGCACCACGGAAGTGTAACGCCAGTCTTCAACTGGTCAACTACAATGACAATGCTGCCCTTCTCTTCTGTCGGAAGCCAGTCATTATGGACCTTGTTATACAGGGCAGTTACATCGTTCTCCCGTGAAGTGGTCCAGAACACATTGTATTTCTTACCGACCATCTTCTCCAGCTTAGCACGAAGAGCCTCAACACACTTGGAACTCTCGACCGTGATAAGAACCCCCTTGCAGTTCTTCCGAATCAAACTGTTTTCATTGCGCTGATAGGCACCAATGCCAAAGATCATCTTCAGACCATGCTCAACTGCCTCGTCATACTCAAAGAACCCCTTCTCGTTGACGGAGAGAAACTTCTTGAAGGTGAACCCCTCGTCCTTGCTATAAACCGAAGCAAGTTCCTTGATGCTCTCTGCCTTGACAGTCGGGCAGATAAAGTGAATCTGCTCGAAACGCTGATAGGCATCATGACCGGAATTCTTCATCTGCATTTCATCGACCAGATCCCACATATGGGTGTTCTCAATTTCGAACCGACCATATGACAGGTTGCGCCCAGGGGTAGCCGACATACCGATCAGATACTTGTAGTCGATCAACTCAAGAAGAGCATCGGTACGCTCGGTTTCGACACCAAGGTGAATCTCGTCAATGCCCACAACATCGAACTTGACATTGCGAATAGCATCGAACTTCTGCTTTGACCATACGCCAGCATCTTCATCAGCCTCTCCCTTGCCATCCTGAAGAGAGACGAGAAAGACATTGACAGTATTCTTGGCAATGTACAGTTCCTCACCCTTACGGACATTGATGATGTTGTAGCCCTGATAACCGTCCCACTCCATGAAAGTTTCAACCCACTGTTGGTTGAGAATGGGGTAGGAGGACATAATGAGGACATTCATGGAAGGCATGTTTTTTCTTTCCTTGGTTGATGACATTATTGTAGCCATCATTACGGTATATTCAAGAACGGACACAAGTCAACAGAGGACGGTGTATCACACGCCCCGTTTAGCGTCCCACATGTTACGGATAAGTTCGGCAAACATAATGGTCTTTCCAGCCCTCGGCTTGTCAGCAATGAGGAAGTTCCCACCCTTGGGGTTATTCTTGACAAATTCAAGAGCCTTGCTAACACAATCCTTTTGATGGGGCATGGGTTCAAGGTGCTTACGGTCCTTTACAGCCTCGTCAATTTCAGAAGTATTCCAGTCATGTGCCTTACACTTGTCAATAATCTTGGACCAGAGGACGGCAAGATCGTTGATATCAACGATCAGACAGCGATCCCCAGGAAACTTCTCACGAATAAGCGACGGAACAGCACGGTCTTCAATATCGTTCTTGTCACCCACAACAGCGATGAAAATCTGACGGTAGTTACGGTATTTTTCCAGTAGCCCACCATCTAAGATAACTGACCTCCAATCAATCTGACCCCACTGGGTCTTACCACCACCATGAAGATGCTTGAGTTTCGAGGTTCCTGCGGCAATCGTTTCATCGTCCATGGCAGTAATGTCGCAACCACCAGACTTGACGCCGAAGCCAATGTCGGTCATCTTGTAGCACTTCTGACCATTCTCATATAGGCTCAGCTTGCGGGGAATCCCCGGAATCTCAATGCGAAAGTATAGAGCCAGTTTGAACACCGTTTCACAAATTCTCCCCTTCAGAACAGACGCCTTCTGAACAGTGGAGTAGTGGCTATCAATGTCCTTGAGAACCTTCAAGAAGTTCGGACTGATGCCTTTCAAGTCGATGACATCGTGGGACTTGAGGAACGAAGAAATCTGACTAGCGGACATGTGTGTTTCCTTGGTTTACTCTCATACTATACCCACCACTTCCCCAACTTCAAGCCTTATTCCCAGCCCACTTCCAAGTGTATCACACACCATCCCACTTCTCCATTGCCGTTCTCCCATAGTTCTTACACGCTCGCTTTAGATTCTTCATACGCAAGCTAAAAAGATTACCTTCTGTTGGGGGCAAAGATGAAATATATATTTTATATCCGCTCAACAAACCAATATCCAATAAAAAATTATAGCCATGTCGATCAGGATTTTTACTTATCTTGTATCTCATAAGCGTCTCATTCACCACTCCACTTCTTCATCGCATCTCTTCCAGTCATCTTATAGTTTTTGTAAAGCATATTTCTTTTTCTATAAACCGTCATCTCAAAGAAAGGCGGCATATGTATAAAGTATCTTCTCCCAAGGAAAACAAATACTTCATCAGAAGGAAACACGCCTTTTCGGACCTTCATTCGCCACTCCACCCATCCATTGTGTTTCTCCCCTGTTGCTTATAAGCCCCTCTCAGGGTCTTTCCATGAACTCGAACATAATACAAGTTATCGGGCGACCTTCCAATCATAGTAACTGCAAAAGTCAACTTATAGCTACACAATAAGCCCATGTCAAGCTCATAGAAGCAACCCGCTACACTATCAAGATTCTTGGTTATCTTCAAGCCCACTCTTCCCTCCACCGAAGCATAGCGTCACTTCCCCGTTTCTTGTAATAACGGAGCATATACGATCTATTCCAAAAACCACCGGAAGTGTCGGAAGTGTTGAAGAAAAACAAACCCCGTTCAATAAAGTAAGCGTTTATTGATCCGCGATTCTTGCTTCCATGTAATATTTTACGATACTTCAAGCCCATGGCTCACCACCACAGGTGTCTTGCCCACTTCCCAAACAACTCAAGCGCCTTATCAGCCTTCGCATGTTTCTTTTTGTCGCTACATCCATAGTAGTCATCGCTCGCCATGAATTCGAAGCCCTCAAGCATCTCCTTCAGAGTAGCGTCCCACTTCTTCTCGGTCATTCCAGAATGCCCAGGAAACCCGTTGTTCAACTCAATGAACCTACGGAGTCGTGGAACAATCCACTCGGCAAACCTGAAATCAAGGTTCCAAGTCTCCATGTCACACCAGCCCTGCTTCTCATACTGCTTGGTGAATCGCTTAGCGCGAGCCAGCAGCTTCTTGGTTGGCTTGGGTCCGACACTCTCGTTGATATACTTGAGTTGCGGCTCAATCCACTTATAGGATTTGTTTTTAGTCATATATTTCCTTTTACTCGTCCTTCTTATCTATCTTTTCTCTAAGCATTCTAACAACCATAATCCACAGCATTATAGAGGCGGGAACCAATCCACCAAGAAAAACAGTTATGATCACAGTGCCTAAGAGAATGTCCATGTTATTTTATCCTCGCTTCCTTATCATTATACTCAGCCCCCACCAAAGAAGCAAGTTCTTTTCTCAGGGCAGCCCGATCAGATCGACCATCGTTAGAGGGGCGACGAAGATACTCACGAAGCTTCTGCTTGAGTTCCTCGTAGCGAGCATAATCCTCGCTTTCACGCTCGCTCATGTCTGAATGGTCTAAGAAGCTCATGTTCACTTTCCGTTGTAAATCTTCCAACACTTCGCCATATCCTTACGGCACTTGCACTCGGTAATCATGCCCCACCCAAGATACTTGGTACAACGGGTCTTGTACAGATCGTTGACATCGTGGCTCTGGAGTCCCTGACCAGTGTGCTGATAGGGGCAGTGAAGCTCTTCGATGGGCTTGGGTTCAGCGCCATTCAGCCAATCTTCATAATCAACCCCGAAGCGGCTGAAGTGGATGGTGTTGCCTTCACTAGTAGTGACATCTTCAGCAGCAATACCATATCCACTTGCAGTCTCAAAGACTCGCTTGACGCCTTCACGCTTCTTGCGCTTCACAAACTTCTTGAAGGTCTGCTTGACGCTGACCTTTCCAGTCCCTTTGCAGTGGGTACAGACAACAGCAGCGCCCTTCCTTTCAGCCATACCGCAGTAAAGACCAGTTCCCCTACAGGAGTCGCATTCGACCTCGCCAGTGATAGTGTAAGTGGTGTTGGTTTCGGTGAGTTTCATATTGTTTCCTTGATTTTCTATGAATCAGAGTTTGTAGTGAACGACCATGTAACGCTTGCGGTTGTAGGAGAACTCAATAGCCTCCTGCTCAATGTCGTTTCCAAGAAGCAGAGAAACCTTCTTCGGGTATAACTCCACCTTTCGAAGAACATCGGTGTACCAGCGATAGCGACTGGTGTTGAAGTGCTTGTAAAGCTGCCATGTAGGACGCTTGCCCTTGGGCTTGACTTGAACAAAAACCTCAAAACCATAGTAAGTGGTTTTAAGAATGTCTGGTGTCTTTTTCTTCATGGTTATATCATATACTTCGATAACGAAAGTCAAGCCCCATCTTCATCGGGAACTTCTTCGACTATATAACAACCTCGGAAGCTCTCAATCTCTATAAAAATGTTATTCACAATCATGCGTCTTTTTGTTTCGTCAGACTCCACCCATATGTCACGAAGCTTCTTCATGGCACGGGAATCATTCAAGTGCGTTCCTGGGTGGAGAGGTATTCGCATTTACATATCTTTTTTAATTATCTTTTCATACTATCAGAAACAATCTTCAAGCCATTAATAAGATTGTCAACGCAAGCAGGATCGAACGACATGCGCTTTAGCTGCTCGTACTGATTGCTGCTGTTGAAAGTTTTCTCGAAGTAACGGATTTCGACGTTGCCAAGCCCGTCCATATCCTCACCAATCCCGAAGTAATAATCGTCTTTTGATACAACACGAACGATGGTTTTTGAAACGAAGTCTGACATGATTATGCTCCACAGCCACGCTTGATGGCATCAATGATGAACCTACGGAATGAAATACCTTCACGCTTAGCGAGGTACGCCAGTCGGCAGCGGAACATGGCTCCACGCTTGCCGACGAAGACGATGTTGCAACCCCGAATTCTGAGAAGGTTGCGGGTTGGACCGAAGGCGTCGATCCATTCCTTGGTCAGTGATAGTTTATTCATGTTAGAAGTCCTTTCCCGTCCATACCTTAAGCATCTTCTTCTGCCAGTCGTTCAGTTCGTCAATAGACTCCGGTAAGAAAGCATTAAGATGCTGTTGAACTTCAAGCCAACGCATATCCAAAGCCTCTGGTGGAGTATATGGAATATTTTCAAGAACATGTGAGAGTCTTTGCCTAAGTTCCTCTGGAACAAAGGGAAGCATATCGGCAATAACTTCATCAAGGTTTCGCATGTCAAAATCCTTTCGGTGGATTAGCTGGTGTTAGAACAACATTACCCCAATCAAGCACATAGTCAATAGTGTGCCAATCTGGGTTTCCAACAAATATGAGATAGACTCCGGGTGTGGTCCATATCCCATCACGAAACCCTGAACAGGGGCGGGAATATGCCTCTCCCACAACAACGATTTCAACAGGACGGTGAAGTATAATGTCTTTACCCGTCTTGTCAAAGGCATTGTTCGCAAGCCAGTAGTAGCCACTGGTAATGTCCTTGATGTTTTCTTTTGTAAATTTGACGATTTTAGACACGCTTGGCTTCCTCCCAGTAAACAGCCGGATCCTTCCTAAAACCATCCTTTTCGGCAATGAAATATGCCTTTAAGCGTAGATGCTCTTCAACCAGCTTCTCGTGATGCAGGGTACGCTCGTGCTTCCAGTTGGGATTATCAATTACCCTCTTGACACCATCGACTCCATGGCAGATATGCTCAACATGCATATCACAACGATTCTTGCCAGTAATGAATCTCCAAAGCTTGTTTATAAAGCTCATACATCTTCCTTTCTGCTGCTCCTATTATGAGCAACGGGAAGATAAGTCAAGCCATAAGTTTGGTCAACATAGCGGCTCGTATGGACTCCTTGACGCCAGCCAGCTTATTCTTTTCTTTTTCGCGCCTGTTCTGTAAGTCCTGTAAAGCCAATGCTTCAAATTCGTCCTCCCACAATATATCAAATATTTCTCGTAGTCTATCATTGATATAGTCATAAAGAGTCACACCATCTGTCTTAACATAATCTTTCTTTATGTGGGAAATAATCTTGTCCTTTACTATAAATTGATGCCTCGTATCAATTCTTCCGTTCAGTGCCTTTTTAAGCTTCTCATAATCACTGACAGGGTATTCTTTAAAGGTCAACCACAAGTCGTCCTTTAGAGCCAGTACATCATCTTCATCGTGAGGAAGATTGAGCGACTTCATACCACGCTCTTGGTTCAGCTTCTTCACGATGTCAACAAGTATTTTATCTATTTCAATCAACTCGGTTTCTTTTCCTATTGACACTATTGGTTTTATTATATCTATTACTTTACTGAGATAATCAACAGGAATTTCGGTGGCTTTATAATGCTGTATCACTCTCTCAAGTTCAGTAAGAACATGCTTTATCAACTCAACTTTGTTATAATCTTTTATTCTTGTAGTGTTCGCCATGCGCTGGCGATTCTGTTGTAAAAACAAATCTATCGGTCCAGCAATCTCTTCGAGGAAGTCTTGTTTTAGTTGTTCTGGGTCCATAGGTTATATTCCTATGGTTATTTATCAATACTCCAAGTCTACAACGAACTCTTCATTACATGCTGGACATATTACCCTGACGTCACGAGTCTTATGGGTATTATACTCACATGGTTCAAACTCGGCATCACACCAGAAATCCGGAGTGTCAAGCAAATTTACAAATTCCTTGCAATGTGGGCAATCGCAGTCAAGCGATAGACTCCATTGGGCGGTTGTCTTAGGTGGGGTGTCCATTACTTCACCAACCTGAAGTAGTCGCAGAACTCACGCTTGAATACCTTCAGAAGATGCTCATAGTCGCCTTCCATCATTTCATTTTGGATAGGCTCCCAGTCTCTTCCTAGTTGCTTACAGAGGCTACGACCGTAGCCCATGAGAACGAAGGCATTGCCTTCAGGTCCGGATAGGTTGATTACTTTCTTAGCCATGATATGGTTCCTTTACTTTTGTTCCACAATGGGGGTTCCGTCGATCTTTACCCAAACCTTGGTAACATAACGATTGTATGTGCTATTGGGGTCGCCAATAACAACAACTTTCTCGACATATCCTGCTTTAGCCATTTCAACATCCTTGTCGGTGGCATTGCTGACAGTATGAACGCAGAAACAAAATGCACTGGCTGCTATAGCGATAACCAGCAACCAGAAAATTCCTTGGAAAGTCATACTTCGCCCTCCGTCATTTCAATAAAGGTTTCAATGTGATAACCGACATGCATCTTATTGTCATCTTGGTTGAAGATGACGCAATGCCCAGGCTGATTAGGAATCTCGCCCATGTAGAGCAAGAAGTCGGCTCGACCAAGATGCTTCTTGTAGTGGTTCATGTGTTCATCGCTGAGTGACGGGTCGATCTTGACCCATGACAGATAGCGAGGATCCTTCGGTTCCTTCGACTTCTTTTTCATTTAGAACTCCATGTGTGTTTGTCGTTGATAGCAACTATCAGTTTCTTTCCCATCTTCGCATTGTAGATACTTACCTGCCCACAGAGAAACCTCAAGTCGAAATACCAGATTCCGATTGTGGTGTCATTCTCACGGCGTACAGACGGAAGCCAGTAAATCTTATTCAGCCCCGTGAAGTTGAAGAGGATAACCATTATTCACTTTCCGATGCAAATATACCAAGAAGAAAGTAGAAGAGTAAGAAAGTCCCACCAGTTGACAAAAAGAGGAAAATTGCAATCATTCTGATAAGAAATACATCAACGCCAGTCTTATTGGCAATGGTGGCACAAACTCCCATGAACGATCCGGTTGCCTTTTCAGTCATTTTCAACTCCTTTGATCCATGTCTCAAGATTCTTCTTCATGCGCTTCATGCTCTTCTTATCCGATGCGTCCCAATCATCACTGGCGATTGCCTCCTTGAGCATCTTGATAGTCTCATGCGTGACATTGTAGAAGTAGTTGCGGTAATCCTTATCAATCTTCCCGAAGATCGTCTTGTCCTCCATGACGAGAGCCACATTGAGAAAGCCTGGAGTGTTATACTCGTTATCCGTGTGCTTCAACTCCTTCTTCAGCGTATTTGCCATATTGGACAGAAGCTCTGAGCGGAAGTCAGCAGCGTTGTCAGAATCGCACCAGTGACTAAGACCCATGTATCCCATGATTTACTCCTTTTTCTCGTTTATACGATAATACCACCAAACAGACAAAATGCAAGTGGCAATAACGCCGATGACAGCAGGCACGGCAATCCACGTAGATACCCAAACCCCATTCATAATGGCAACAAACGCTTCCTTACCAATATAATCACGGACTAAGCTCTGAGAGCATGCGAATGCAGAAACACCAAGCCAAAATCCAAGATTGAAGTCCTTGTTACGGCGATTTACCTTATCGTAGATTGCACCTATGACAAACAGAATGACAAGAAGATAAAAAGCAAACATATTTACTCCTTAAATCCAAATGTATATTCAGTGCAGACAGGACCGCAGCACATACCATGCTCAACGATGCTGTCAAGTTCAATGTCGAACTTCTTGCAGAAGTTCTTGAGCTTGCGTTCGGTGATGGTATCACATAGGTCATTGCCAATGCTCTTGTCAAGTGCCTTGTCCATCTCGTCGGTGAAGTTGAAGCGATTGACCATACCATCAGTTACGACGAATGCAACATGCTTGCAATGGGTGTCGGGGTCGGTTCCAATCTTTTGATCGCAGAAAGGACAGACGATATGCTCGAAATCGTCTTCGGGGATGCTGGAGTTTCCGTGATGGGCGCACATAGTATTTGTTTCCTTACCTTTATGGTAGCAGCTTTTGAGCGCCTCGCAAGCGACAATACAAGATGCTTGGGGAGTGTATCACACAACTCCGTCGTTCTTGTCATTGACTACTTCAAGATTATGCTTGACAACATAATCACGATACTCGGACCACCACTCGGGTTGCTTAATTTTCCATTTTGCGAAACGATATTTAGATCCGGCGTAAAATAATTTATAGGAATGTACTGGATCGTCGGTCATAAATTGAGGAAACATAGCAAGTTTAAATTTCGTCAATGGTTTATTTGGAAATATATCTATATATTTTTTTGAATGGTTTACTATATTCATACTTTTATGCGGCTTACCTTGTCTAATAATATTTTCTTGTCCCAACTGATCGCACATATCCATAAGCCACTTGACATTTTCTCTACTTTCCATAAGCCACAGATTACAGGGGTGCTTAGGGTTAAATTTCTTGTAAAGAATATCATCATCATCAACCCCTAAGTGACGAATACATGTTGAAAGCATCTGTGCTGATTCCAAAATCATTTTTAAATGTTTGTCACAATGAAACTTAGCAGATTTTACTGGATTGTGGTCAAGAACGAAGATATTCAATGTTTATACCTTTCAAGTTTTTCTTTGGCTCTTTCATCTATTGTTATTTTGCCACTTTTGATAAGAAAGTCAATGGTTTCTTTTTTAAGGTAAGGTATGTCGCGTTCTGTAAAAACCTTAAAGTTTTGAAATGCTTTATTAGCAGATTCTAACTTTAATTTGTTGTTATTATAGCTTAATAATGAATATGGCTTTATTTCGACAACAGTTTCAGTCTCCGCAACAAAAAAATCTGGATAATAACTTTTTTCTTTACCATTAAGGTAATAAATTACCTTATACTCATTATTCTCTGCTGATAATAATGTATAGTTTTTTTCTTTATATAAGTGTATAAATGATAGTTCGAGGGAACTCCTAAAATACAAATCACCATAATATCCAGATATTCCCCCTGAATTTTTTGGTATTCTTCCTCCATTATTTAGGTATTTTTTAAATGGATTATTTTCCCCTGAGTTCATAATGGAGATTTTTAATTTCGTTTCATCTGAATGCTTTGTTGTTCCATTAGCAATTTTTGTTTCTATGATTTTTCTTTGATGCTCGGGAGTTCTTGGTGATGGTTTGCCTTTAAAACGTTCTGATGTCTTTTTTCTCCCTTCGTGTGTTTCTCCATAATTTGATACTCCGTATTTTTGTACGAAAGTTTTTTTTTCTATTTTCTTCTTTTGCTATTTGATCTGTATTCGAAACTCTTTTTAAAACTATATCTTTAGATTGTTTTTTACCTTTCCAAAAATTACCAAATCCTCCATGAATTTTCTTGTATTCGGCATCGCATTTCTTACAACATGATTTTAAATAGCCTACTCCAAAATTTCTATAATTTGTTTGATTTCCACAATTCAAGCATATACCGTCCTTTTCGGATTTAATAAATTTATCATAATATTGTTTTGTGTCCAATTTGTGAATAATGTTTATGTGAGTAGCAAGCGCCTTTTTATTTTTAAATTGTTTCGAACATATAAGACATTCAACCATATAACCTCCACATATGTATTTATACGGAAGTTTATAGAAGCATTCTAACAATATGTCTATCAATAGCCATGGAAGCGGCTATAACAGGATCATTATGAAGGCGGAAGATGTTCATATATGTTATGCTAAGTCGAAATCGTCATCGGATATGGGTTTATTATTGTATCCCTTTACCACATTGCAAGGGAAAAATGCTGTCGGCTGATTTTTAATCAAGAAAGGCACGTTGTCATCTTCTTTTTTGTATCTTTCTTCAATTTCCCTTACCGACTCGTCGCTTAGATCGCTTTCAAGTATATCTTTTACCATGACACCAGAAAACCCCGTACACTTGGGAAACACTGCACCCCCTTCAACAGCAACACTGGGAACATACATGTTAGCATGTTGCAACTCTTCGAGCCACTCTATAATTGCCTCTGGATTATATGGTTGCTCAAGTAAAGAATCTTTTTCTTTATTACTTTCAGACGGGTATCTAATATGATTGTAAAGATGCTGGGCGACCTCTTCATTCATAACAGAGCCAGCAGCATGTACAAAGTCACCGAAAGTTTTAAACTTTTTCGTTCCAAACACTAAAGCCATTTTCATTTCTTCTGCCATAGTCATGGTAAACCCTCTGGCTTTATATTTCTGGGCGCGAAATATAGAAGAAACAACATTATTGGCATTTACATTGAATACCAATTCTCTTCTTGCGATATCCTTGAAGAAAGTCTTGTCAAATACAAACTCTCCCTTCTTGAATAGATATGCTCCCATGCATATTGTAAAATCAAATCCCATGAAGACTTCTTCGGGAGTTCCTACTACGAATCTCGGATCAACCAACTGAATGGCTATCTTCTCATCCTTCCACTTGACATCATAGGTCGGACCATATTTTTCTTGCTTGATCTTGGCTATTTCACCGCGCTTCGAAGTTCGTGAATATGTCGTTGCTCTTTCGGTAACACATAATTCTTTTGTAGAAGCATCGTCATACTTTATAAGAACAGAAAAGTACCGCTTGGCTTTTTCGAAGCTTTCTTTGTCTCGAAAGAATATATCAAAGTCATTGATAGGCTGATTAGAAAATATAGAAGTAATAGATCCACCAGCCAAGAAAGCATCAAGTTTCGCAAACAGGCGACAAAGTTTCGCTCCTATTCTCTCTTCAATAAAATGATACTCTTTTTGCGTATATACCAATGACATGGGGAGGCTCCTTCCCCCACATCTTACACTATGCAGAAAGTTTTTCAAGACTCTTGTCGCACTTTAGCTCGACAAGAAACTCGTCAACCAAATCTTCGCACTCGCTTGACACAGTTGCTTTATGCGTATTGGTATACTTGATGAAGTTGCGTAAGTATTTCTTACCAACCAATTCAAGTTCTTTTTGCGATGGCTCCCATTCTCCATCTTGATCGACTATTGATTTATACTTATGCAGTGCTGTAGCCAACTGGTATATAGTGTCAAGTGATTCTTTTATTACTTCTTGGTATCTACTCTCTTTATCTTCCTGGGTTTCGTTTATATTATCCAATAAGAGTTCAGTTTCCTCAAGTTTTTTTACTAAGGTTTCATTTTGCTTTTCGAGGTCGTGCTCGTAAAGCGTTGACGTGGATTCCATGGTGGATTCCTCCTTATTTTTCAGTTGTTAAAAGAACACCTACATAAGTATTTATCATGAAAAACAAACACCGAAAGACGAATCTTCCGGTGTTTGAACTTGCATATAAGCTTCCGACCTGCTGCAAGTTTTTATGCGTCTGTTCCTGTTATTCTACTTATATCTGTCTTTATATTATACACTGCTTTATACACCAATACCCAACTTGCTTCGAATTTTTCAAAGGCATCAAATAACCCTGCTTCTATTTCTCTACGTCTTGCATTTTTCATGGCAATTATATTATCAGGAGATAAATCTTCTATTATTTCCATCGCTTCTTTTTTCCAGCGACTTGCTATTTTGACAACATGCTTAAGCATTATTTCCGGAACGGGTCTTTCTTTACCTACAAGCGAATCCAAGCAACTCGAAAGAGCCTTGAAGTAAAGAGCCTTGGTTTCCATATGTGAACGCATAGCGGCTTCAAATGCAACATCTGCGTCATCTGCATATCTTACGGTGCTTTTCCAGTTATCATCTACATCTCCCATTATTCTTGATACCATATCATCAACTATTATAGTAACTTCATCTGCGAGTGACGCTGGTGATAAATCAAATTTCTTGACCGATTCATTCAACCCAGATTCAAGCTTCTTATAAAAAGAAATAACATCATGCTTAATACGATTTTTACGATTTACCATCTCGTCGGCTATACCTTCAATGTCACGATCAATTTCTTCTGGCGTCAGTCCTTTCCAATATGTTTTATTTCCTGGCTTTCCAACTGGCTGTGACTTCATGGCTATAAGATACTTGGTCTTGAATGCTTCCAAGTAATCCGTCATCCACTCTCTCCAAGTTTCGTCGGGTATCTTCTCCACTTTGTCAAGTATATCTTTTACATTGCTGAAAGGTGCCTTTATCTTTCCTTCCTTTACACGAATGAAGAACTCGTTGTAATACGACTTGGCACCAACAGGCGTCTTGGTTCTCTCCAGCGTATCCGGATCCTTGGGGAAGGTAGCGTTGAGTATCTTTGACAGATACCGCATTGCCTGTCCACGGTCGATTCCAATGAGCTTTCCACCTACCCTGAGTGTCGTTTCTGCATGAGTGTCCATATTGGATACGAGGTAATCAAACACATGAAGGCGCTGGATTGTCCGTATATCTTCTGGCGTTAGCTTGTCGGTGTAGTTATCACCAAACTTGTTTTCCTCTGCGTTATCAAGAAACGGCATAACGATACCCAATGTTCCTTGCTCCACACCATCTACATCATCGAACGGAAATGGCAACTTGGTTACGGGAATATGCTCACCGGGTTCAAGAACGGCTGAAGCTGCTTTCGAGGCGAAGTATTCTGCGTTAGGCTGGGTGAACTCTTTGTCTCTTGACTTGGCAGCCCGGGGCTTTCCGGTTATCTTGGATACCATGCCTATCTTACGCTTTCCTGACTTCCAGAGATACTTCTTGCCATTCTTCTTCGACTTGAAGAAATGCTTATCATACGAGCCAGCGAGAGGCGCAGGACCAACATACTCGAAGCCAGCAGATACTATATCATCAAGAGGTTCAGTCCACCATTCGTTCATTTTGGGTTTACTCCTGCGTCTTTGAAGTCATCGGTCCCATCATATAGCTTCACAACATTCTTGATGATACTCTTGTTTACTATAGCTCCACTTGCCATGTCAATAGACGAATACCACCCAAGTGACGATTTACTAGGTCTAAATCCTTTATCATATGGATTAAATTCTATAGCACCAACTCCATTTTCATAAAGCAACTTCCAGTTTATGGCAGAGTCTTTTGGTCTTTCCGGATCAATGATATATTTTCTTTCAAACATCTGAACCAGCTTTGGTGTCTTTATTGTAAGAGGTTCTTTAGCGAATTCAATAGCATAGTTACATACTTTAAGGCGATCTGTCATGTTTCTCTGGATCCAATCCAACCAAGCAGTTCCTATACTATACCACTGATGAAATCCCTCAGATATGTCTTTAATGTTATTGGAAGTCAAGTTTGTGCGATTTGTATTGATCAAACGGACGGAATTTATGTCCAGACCCATCCTGCGAACGGCAGTATTGATTCCTGAGAATTGGCTCATGTAGAGCGATTCCCATGGGCTATCACCATCTTCATCGTCGTTCCAGCTTTCACCCATGGTCTTGGCTTTATATGCCTTGACGCCTGGGATACTCTTGGCTAATTGTACATTCGAGTCATCGTCATCGAAGAACTTGACCTTGCCCATGTGCTTGGCACGAACCTTCTGAAGTATTTCTTTTTTCACTTCTGCGATTGACTTGCCACTCTTGGTGCCTTCGGAAGCTGATAAGTAGCCAGCAATATTATTGACACCATGCTTAGCCAGAGTAGATAATACAGCATCCTTTACTTTGGCTGATCGGGCGGTTAGGAGGTAAATCTTGGAGTTGCTTCTTCCCTGCTCTATAGCATCGTTGATTTGCTTGATGACTTTGAGTAGATAGGTCGGCTTGGCAGTAGCCATGAATAGATCAGGATCGTCAAACTGAGAGAAGTCAAACGACTCACCATTTTGCTTCTGATAAGTATTGAACTCTTCAGGGGTTAGTTTCTTGACTGGCTTTCCATTATGAAGAACGATAATCTTGGCATCGGTATTGAAGAGGGTATTATCAAGATCAAACAAATACGCCGAATCCTTGAAAGATTCTATCAAAAGATTCCTTTTAAGCGACTCACGGATACTCTGAATGTCACCCATGTGATACCTCAATCGTTATTTATAGTTAAACAAAAAGAAACTCCGGACTTAGCCCGGAGTTCCCAAACCCAAAATGGGTTTCCATTTACATCTCCACAACTACTCTCTCCACTACCTACTACGCCACACCAATCCGATCACCGCTCCTTCGACTTCTCTTCCAACATCTCCTTTGCCTTCTCCAGCGTAATCTCGTTGGTGATGTAGTTCACGAACTTCTCGAATGCCACACCCTGAGTACGATGGTAGAGCCACACCTTCTTCGACTTCTCGAACAAGTTCTTTCCTTCGGGGGAGTTAAGATCAAACCTCTCCTGCCAGTTGAAGTTGCTTTCACCCTGGTTCTGCTCAATCTCGACATCGACATACTGGCGATCAATGTCGTGAACGATACGAAGCGAATAGACCTTGTGGGTCAGGTCGTAGTCATAGGGGTGGTCGGGGGTCCAGAGGTCAGGCGAATCAAGCAGCTTGATTGCGTTCTCATAGAGCCGAGCAGCGACGGTCTGAGTGGCAGACAACTGTCCTTCGAAGCCCTTCTTGGCACGAGCGACGAGTTCAGTAGCAGAGTACTGAGCCTTGTCAATCTTGAGGCACTTCTCAAGCGCAGTACATCTGTTCATCCAAACGTGGTTGTCTTCCTTGAGACGATCATTTTCGGCTTCAAGATCCTTGACATACTGTGGGTCAAGGTGGTTAGTTGCGGGTTTAGCTCCCGTGGTTGCTTTCAACATTATTGTATCTCCTTGGGTCTTATTCTAACGAGGGTTCTTGGGAACGCAAGAGTTATTTGTAAGCACCTTTTATAGTGTGATGCTTCTCTGCGTCAACTATCACACACATGTCTGGATTACCATTGAAAAATCCACGAATGAATGTCTCTGCGTCACTTAATGAAAAAAAACATGGGGTTCTGGTTACTTCGCTACTAAGTGGATGCCAGAAATCATTGAAAGCATTACCAGTCAGTTCAATACGGAAGCCATGTTCGGGGTATCTATACATTCCATATTTGAGCGTGTGGTCGGTTGAATTGAATACTTCAGTCACGGTGAATCTTTTTACTCCACCAAGATAATAATGCCATACATTAGTATCTTTCCCTTCTAGTCGGGATGTGAAGTAATATCTGATAAGCTTACATCTCATAGAATCTACAAGCATCCTTAGACGCTCGTTATCAGCTTCAAGATCCTTGAGACGCCTTAGAATTTCGGCGGTACTATTATTGACTTTTTTGGTAGATGGTCTAGTACCCATAGGAACTCTTGTTCATTGATTATCTCAGTTCCTACTCGTTTTGCAAACTTATTCTTTTCTGTATCTGTGTTCTTGTCGTTGGTAACGAGAAACGATACACCATGCGACATCGTAGAACATGGTTGTCCACCAGCAGCACGAACAAGATCATATGCCTTATCTCGCGTCATTGTTTTCAGTGGTCCCGTAAAACAAAAGCTATTTCCCCTGAATTTTACATATCTCTTCAAGAAGCTAATTTCGTCACCAAGCTTAGCTATGTGTTCCTCGTATTGCTCGCAACGCCTCTCTAGTTCTTTTGCATAGCTTTCTTCATTTTCTTCTTGTCTCGCTTGTCCTGCTTCTTGGGATCTGTCTTTTGCTCGCATGTCTGCTCCCCACATATTTCTTTTTGTCTTTTATCTATATGAATAGCTAATGAAGTTAGTAAAAAAAGCTTATCAATGTCGGCTGATGCGTGGCTCAAACCAGCGTCTATGAATTCACATAATGACTTTGATATTATAGATGCGTTTTTACGATTGTCGTTCATATGCTGGTATTATATCATGATATGATAAAAAAGAAAGCCCCATATTTCTATGGGGCTTCTTCTAAACTCCTAGTTTTTTTCTCTTTTGGTTATTCTTCTTTATCTACTGGTAATCCTAAAGTTTTTTGTGCGAAGACCTTTGGGTTGATATCAAGTGCCTTGAGCAACTCTCCGACCACATATACATCAGGGTCGTCCGAAAGAAGCTCCTTGAAGCACTGCTTGAACTCCTTTACAGAGTCATGGTCAAACTTTTTACGCTTCTTGGTTTCTTCGTTGATATAGTATTCCGACAAACTTTTATCTACATAGCCGTTATCATAAATGTCAAGTACTACCTTAGCAATCTGCTTTGGCTTCATTACCTTATCATCTTCGTTTGGGGTGCGCTTTGGCATCGTAATCTCCTTGTGAGATTTATTATACCCACTCCTAAAATAAATCAATACAGGGTAGGTAGAATAAACTCATTATTGAGATTAACATCTACATCTAACCCAAACAAGGTCATAAACTTAGTGAAACTTTCGCGAAGAGTGACGATGATAAAGTTTACTAGCTTTTCAATATATTTTTTGACTGCATTATATCCTTTACCGATGTAGTTTCCAATGTCGGACATTACACCTTCAAGATACATCGACTCAGAGGTTACATCGGCACTTGCGTTCTTTTGTTTTACATCGAATCTTATTTTCCCTGATGGTTGTACCATGAATGACGGCTGAATGATAGAAGTCATTTTGTTTATCCATGCATCGTTAGAAACGGGAGTCATGTAAGTGGCATCGGAAATAAAGTCTGGATTACGAAGTGCTTTCTCAGAAGACATCTTTTGCTGAGTATACTTTATAACCAACATAGTATTGCATGCTGCTAGACTGTCACCAAATTTGAATGTGCCAGTAACACCATTTTTTATAAATGCTTTCTTCAGGGCTATATTATCAAAAGTTGACGTAAACTCCTTTGCTATTGCATCTTGGAGAACTCTTGATTTGTCTGCTTTTGATAGTCCCTTTTCATATTCCAGTATTCCCGACACTGCCTTTGTAACTCTTGAAGTTATCTCATCTTTTAGTTCTTTGGCGTTGTCTATGATGCTATGGAAGCAAATAGATGTATCAATCATTTGGTGTGCAAACAACCAACCAGCGTTACACTTCAGTGATATTCTCTGGGTGGAAGTATATAAGTCTGTCTTGGGTGTTCGGTTGGCTGAGATTGGATTATAGTCAGGAAATAGTTGACGCATTTTCTCTATGTAGCTCGAAGATAGCTCTCCTTTTATTTTTGCTGATCCATAGTGCTTGGCGTCATCGCCAATATTCATTCCTTTACTTTTCAATATGTCAATGACTTTCTTTCCAGTTGGAAGAAGACTTCTGTATTTTGGTGTTCTTCCGTTTATAACGTCAACTAACACTTCTTCTATTTGTAATGTTATGTTTCTATCTGAATACCCATGGGAGTCTTCACACATAAAAAAGTTTGAGAAAGCCACTGTTGTCATATTTACACCTTTGTATTGGGGTAGTCCGATTGAAAGCCCTGGTTATATCCACCAGTAGCTCCATAACCTTTTTGATTGATAAACTCATCAAGTTCCTGTCCTTCTTCATTGAAGAACTTATCCGTGAAATCTACGAAGTCTCTTCCAAGCTTTCCTGGGTTGATAAAGTGAAAACCAAGATTTTTTGCAAACTGCTCGTCAGCGCCATCGTAGCTATCACCAATCATATAACACTTTTCCCAATCTGGCTTTCCGTATTTCTCAATGATAGCCAATCCCATCGCTGGGCTTGGCTTGGCTGCTTTACCAGCTTCTTTTGTTTCTTTACCTAAACCATTCTTGACTAATGAAACATTACCACCATCTGTAACAAATATAGAAGCATCCGAGCAGAAGTAAACAGGGAAGTCAACTCCAAGCTTCTTCACTGTCTCGTCCATGACCTTTCCACATCCTATAGCAGCATCGTCTAGTGTAGCCTGATCGGTCATGAAATCTGGAACATATTGACGTCTACGAAGCGGTCCCTTCTGATTAGATGTTCCACATACCGTCCAACCAGCATCCATCCAAGTCCGAATCGCTTGACCCATTCCTGGGAATACATTGACTTCTTCTTTTGTCAATGGCGGTCTTCCATCACCATCGGGCAAGTGTATAGCATGTCTAACAGTGTCATCAAAGTCTAAAAACAAATACTTTATGCCCTTGTTTTCGAAGGTTGAGCTAAAAGCATTCAACGAATCACTTTCAATAAGAAACTTGCTACTCCAGTTTTTCATGGGATATCTCCACACCTTATTTATCAGGCTGAAGATTCTCTATAAGCGCCTCTTTATGTTTCTGCCATTGCTCTTCTGCTATCTTTTCCATGAGTGCAAAATCCTGACAATCAAGAGGAAGAGAAGTTGGTGGGGCAATGTAATGATTATTAAACCCCAGAAGGGTATGAGCCTGATACTCTTCCATTCCTGTAGCAGCATACATCGCAACTTCTATTGCTTTAGGTGCCCATTCCAGTAAACCACGAATTCCACATGCTTTTGAATATCCCTCAAGAGTATCACATGCTATATTGACATTATAAAGATTCTCAAGAGTTGCTCCGGATCTTATAACTTCTGATATCACACACATACTTGGGTTGTTGCAAGCCATTCCACCGTCAATAAAACATTCTCCATTTATTTCATATGGGTTGAAATAGGTTGGTGCTGCTGAAGATGCCAAAACCACATCAACGGAACTAATATCATCTTTCCACGACTTCCAGAACTTTGGTTTTATACTTTTCCCACTGATGTTAACGGCATATGCCATATACTTGGTTTTCGAAGTGTTGATTGGGAAGTTTATATATTTCCTAACAATTTCCTGTAAGGAGTCTCGGCTGTATTTTGCACGAAATAAAGAAGTAATAAACCAACGTTTATTAGAAAAAATCTTAGGAATAAACTCACGATATAATTCAACGGTTTCCTTGGCAGAATAACCTTTAGCTAACATAGCTCCAATAATAGAGCCAGTTGAGACTCCACCTATCATGTCAAATAGCTGATATGTTTTATACTTATTATCAAATGCTTCTTCAAGACGCATAAGTATATAAGCAGACATATACCCCTTGGAGCCACCACCATTTAGAGATAATGTTTTCATATCTTCCTCCAATTCTTATTTATCGTATAGGTATTGATGTAGATCTTTACAATCAAGAATTTCTTCGACTATATACTTATGCAATGATTTTTCTGTTGGTATCATTGTCTTATAGTAATTGTCGAATTCCTCATCCCACATGGGGAGAATTCCCGGTGGTTTGTCCATTCCAATAGATATGGAGTACTTTTTCTGCATTGGGTAAACGATATGGACAATATAGGTTCTTTCAAGAGAACCAAGATACCAGCATTGAAAATCTATCATGCAAATGGTTTTGGGACTTCTTCTTTTCTTTCCATCCACTCTTTCAACATGGGTAAGAATAGCATCAGCCACATAATCAACCACTACTTCAAGTGCAGAATCAATATTTTGATGGATAAAGGGATAATGATCGTATGTCGGCAATGGTGATTTCTTACGGTGGTTGATGACGAATGTTGGTCTATAGTCAAACAAATAAATTTCTTTTTCAAGCTTCATAAGCTTGCTCGTAGTATCTTCTATGGCATCTCTGAGAGCCTCGTTCTGCTTCTCTACTTCTTTGGTGTATGCGTCTTTCATTTACCCTCCCCAACAACTCGAATAAGCTCACCCGTGCGTCCCAACGTCAAGAGGTTCTTGACCGAACCATCAACACATCTAGTTTGACCGAACCTGATTATGTCAATGTTCCAGCTTCTTATAGTGTCAACTTCATGGATGGGAACGGGAATTATCCTTCTCAGATAAGAAGAGTCTGAGTGGACTGGTGACGATTCCGCTTGAAATACGAATGACGCAACTTCTTCTTTGAGATACTTATGAGCATCTTCATAGTTACTGAAATATGCTATATCATAGTTACATAAAGTTTTTGTTGTTATGGCAACTTTATAGAACTTCTCTTGTAGCTCCTTCACACGCTCCTTGAGATGCTCTTCGCGAATCTCAGCACCTTCAAGCTTATCACGAAGCAAATCCACTAATGCTTCTAAGTCCTTGTTATATACTTCAGGATGGCTTGAATGTAACATTGAATGCCTTTTTTCTTGGATCATAGTACATAGCCTCGTTCTTGTCTTCAAATACTCTGAATCCATCATACCACATTCTACCATCTATTTCTTTGTTTTTTGCTCCACTTATGAAAGAAATCTGATACATGATATTGGCTCTCTTTATTCCCATGACTCTGGATATTTCTGACCTAACACTATTATAGCACCAATACTTTTCATAATGGGCGTTGATAAACTTGACACACTCAGATTGTCTGGAATGGGCAAATACAGGAAGGGTTACATACCCACTCTTCTTGTTACCCAAGAGAATTGATACCAGTCTAACTTCACCCCTGTCGTAGTGATACGACATCGCATCTCTTTCTTTGACTAATGTATCTTTCTCCTGCTCAACCCTTTCTATATGGTCGCGGAGCTTCTCATTTTCTTCTTCGATACTTTTGATGTAGTTGAGGTCAGTCATCGGTATTTACTCAGTTTCTCAAATGCTTCTTGTATTTTCTTATTCAGACTCTCAAGGTCGTAGGTGTTTGTTTCATATTTCTTACGCATGTCAACGTGTGGTTCACACTCTACTCCAATTTTAGAAAGAGCCAAATATTCTTCTTCTGTAATGTCTTTGTTATTCGAACCACCCCTTACAATTACACTATAAGTCTTCTTCCCTTTCATATCTGTCGTAGATGATAATAGAAGTAATCTGTTGATCTGCTCGAAACAAACAAGAAATCCATCAATTCTTTCAGTTAAGTATTCATTTTGCTTTTCGATATTTTTAACATATTCATCGTCATAGTTACTCATTTGTTTCTTCCTTATTCTTACGAAGCTCTTCCATTTGCTTTTGATGTTCCAATACCTTCTCAACTTCTTTCTCTATTTCCTCTTGGTTTAAGGCATTTCGTATTATGGGCATGGCTATATTGCCGAAGTTGGTCGGAAACTCGGGGAACTCCATGGGAGTTACTATCTGAGCGTCTATTCCAACCAACACCAACACTTCTTCATCGACAAGTGGTATCATTTCACGAAGGGGTCTAAGACGTAAGAAGAACCTTCCTTCTTTATCTTTTTTCACTTCCATATTATCCCGAATCAGCTTATGTAGAGTAGCATCCTGTTTCTCCATGTTGCTCCTAAGCTTCTCGTTCTCAGCTTCCAGTTGCTTGATGTAATTTGCAGTTGCGTCATCCATAGTATTTCCTTTATAGATCAATCTTTTCTGTTTCTGGCGCGAATCCAAAAGTCCTGTTTTGAAATATGCTCCATTGTCCAGTGTTATTGTTTTTTATAGCAAATTTCATTGCCTGAATCTTACTCTCCAAATCGTTTAGCCAGATTTTTTTCATTATTGGGTATAACATTGGCATTCTTTTATAAGTATATTCACTATTGGGATGCCATTGAATTGACCAAACAGCTATATTATAATCCGGACTTCTCCGTGTTCCTCGACATGTTTTATTGTTTATATCACTTGATAAGAGCAAATTTGTTATGTCTTTTTTAAATTCTTGAAGGTCGGAGGCAGTAGCATGATATTTTCTTTTAGTATCATCACATTCTATTATCTGCTTCTCAAGAGCATCTCTAAGCTTCTCGTTCTCGGCTTCCAGTAGCTTTTCATAGATAGTCGTAGCTTCGGGCATATGTCCATTCTATCATGGGTTATGGTATTAGTCAAATATGTGATGACATCTCATATAATATTCACCCGTTTCTTTCCAGTAGACATAGGCTTGCCTTTTTCTATTATTGTACGATTTACCAGCTAATACCTCTTTGTATTGCCTCGACCCGATATGGTTATTGAACATATAGTCTCTTCCATATACTCCCCATTTGCCTTTTTTCTTATACAGAGTTGTCATTATTCACATTCTACCATAATTGTCGGTGTTAGTCAAATATATGCTCATATCTCATGTAGTGACTTCCCAAGTGCTTCCAATCCCAATGCCTTTGTCTTTTTCTGTTGTGGCTGCATATCGTAGGAAACGCTCTATGAAATAGACGGGAGCATCTGTGATTGGTGAACATATATTGTCTTCCGGATAATATACCAAATATATCTTTGTTTCCACAGAGTTTTGACATTCATTCACCATACTTCTTTCTTTTTATTGACTTGTCAGTGATCGTCTTATATTCCTCGCCAGTACAATACACTCGTCCCCGACTTAGCTTGTATATAGAAAAGGCTTGATTACCTTTTGCTTTACAAGTCCTAAAATCAATATCCCACACTATTCTTGCTGTCATTGCATTCTTATCTTTCTTATACGCATAACACAACATTGATACAATAAGGGAGGTATCCTTTCCAATCATATCAGTGTGGATGAAGTCTATCCATCTCCTACATTCGCCTTTATCAAGCGTATAATCAGACTGAAGAATAGTCCCGTCTTTATTACATATCCATCTCTCATAAGAAAATATATTACGCTTCTGTTCAATCTCGTTGGTCAACAGGGCAGACTCCAAGGAAGCTTTGAGCTTCTCGTTCTCGGCTTCAAGCTGCTTGATATAAAAATCTAAATCTCCCATAAGCCAATCCTCTGGAGTTGCATATTATCGGTGTCTTGATTTACATCGCAAGTGTTGTTTCTCTTCAACTTGGAGAACCTTTTCCAATCCTTTTGAAATTTCTTTTTATATCCGACAATGTTGTATTCAAATATAAACTGAGTATAATTCTCGAAGCTGCGGAGCCATAGAGGAACCTTGACCGTCAAACGACTCCAGCCTTCCATTTGACCCAGAGATAGCTGCTTACGGATTACTTTTATTTTCATTTGGACATTTTAGGGTGGTTTGATTTTATATCTTCCAGAAATTTCTTAGCAATCGCTTCAGTATTCTGGATTTCTATTTGTTCTGTCATCCACATAATAGCATTTTCGTTTATCGTCTTCAAGTCTTTTGGGCGAGTGTTCTCAACTCTCTCCTTTCCAAACCCAAGAGAATACTCACATGCACGCATGGCTGATGTAAGTGTCAACTCTCGGTTAGGTTCGCTCCAGTACCATTCCTTTCGATCAAACCTGATGACATAGCACCTGTAATTACCCATAAATGATTGGACAATAACCGCAAGACAGAAGTTTCCTAAGCAGAGTCGATAATTTACCTCAGAGCCGTTTATCTCTTCTTTCCAAGTAGCTCCACAATAGTCAATAGTCTCTTGGGCAGCTTCAAGCTGGCGACGAAGTTTCTCGTTCTCTTCTTCAAGTTGCTTGGTGTAGATATCGGTCATTTCTTTCGGTATCCTGCTTCTGCTTTGGCTTCTTCAATGCAGTCGTTGACTATTTTTTGAATAAAGATGTTATTTTTGGTGCGACGAATAGGGGCAACAATTTCCACATATTTTTCGTCTATTCGGGTGTGATTCAATACATTCTTAGACGGCGTATACATCGTAGCCAGATGGTCTATGATAAGGTCATAGCACCCAGACTTGAGTCCGTTTTCCTCAAGCTTCTTGCGAAGCTTCTCATTTTCTTCTTCAAGCTGTTTGACATAGGTTTCGTCTATCATCCCCACACCTTCTTTCTTTCGCCTGTTATTACGTCAAGCGAGTAGATGTCAAGTATGAGACTAAGACCAGCGTATTCGCTTTTAGCATAATCTTGGTCAACACTAACCAATAGTCGCATTCTTCCACCCATATGAAGAAAAGCTATAAAGACATCTTCAATCGTCTTGAAGTATCTTTTGTTGTCCTCTAATTGAATCAGGTTGTCGCCCTTTGGTTTGACATAATACAACAGATTTTCCTTGACAAGCAATTTGTCAATGACTTTATTTAGTCCCTCTATATGGGCTTCAAGCTGTTTGACATACTCTTCATCGACCACGAGGAATACTCCTGTAAGAACGAATGCTTCTGATGTAATCATCGACTTCATCAAGTGGACACAGCCCAAGCATGTTCACGAAGTCCGGAAGAACCTTGGCATAGTCCCAGTTAGGGCTAAGACAGATGACCACGGAGTTTATATTTCTTAGGCTTATATCTTCTATTCCAAGCCTAGTCTTGTACTTTAGAGGATAATCTTTCTTCTTTCCATATGGGTTACACAACCCGTTTCTCTGTCTGATACACTCGGTGTAGCTTGGATACCTCCACTCAAACTCCTTGACACTCTTGGGCATGAAGTTACCCCAGGTTCCTTCATTTAACTCATCACCAGAATCGACAACTATATCGTTATGGAAGTCTATATTAATAACCTTTTTGGTTCCTTTTGGAATAAGACCATATTCTACAATGGCATCATGATACTTGATGACATGGGAATACTTGACGCTATCCATTAGTTGCCTAATGAAACATGAAGCTGCTCGGAGGTCGGACAACGATGGATTGCGGTTGGTCCAATAGTCAAGGTCAACCGTGACGAGAGTATGGGGCATGCTTTATCATAACAACGGATTTACCAAAAGCAAGGGGAGAGCCTCATAAGAAGCTCTCCCCTTTATATCACAGATGTTTTTCTTTTACTGCTTCTGCTCGTACATCTTTGACATTTGAGCAGCGTAACGAATCACCCCATCAGACCAGCCTCCTAGTATGAAGGTTCGGTCATAGTTCTCCGGAACCAGCGTATCAGTGTACGAAGCAACCTGAACCAAATAAACCATGACCTTCGGGTTGATCTTGCGATACTCCTTGATCAGCTTAGGAACGTGGATATGGTTACTTCCCTTCCAACCATATTCCTTCATATACTGACGAGAACATGCTTCAGTTCCGTACAAGCCACCGTGTCCAGCCTGCATGTCGCTGTAGATGAAGATATGATCCCAATGCTCCTTCTCCTTGATTGCCTTGTCGAAGAACAACCAGATTCCGTTCTCGGTGCTTCCACCGATCCCATCACCAAGGTTGTTAGCCTTCTTCAAGTCATCGAAGATGGATGAAGACTTGCGAACCGCGAAGGTTTCAAGCTTGTCACCGAAGACACCAACATGTCCGTTCTCGGCGCACTTTGCAGTGACAACTGCGGTAAGGTTGGCAATCTCGGATACCTTGACACTACCATAGGCAGAAGTCATGGTTCCATGAGCAGATCCGGAGTTGTCACAGAGCGACATGACATTACCCTTGAACTGCGGAAGGTTCTTGAGAGAAATCTTCATGCAGTCTTCAACGGCATCCATGACAGATGACTTACCCTGCGATTCGACTGCCTTGAAGGCACTCCAGTAACGGAACGGAAGCTGCTTTCCAGTCTCGGCAGTTGCAACAAGCTTATCCAAGTAGACACTGGTATCTACACCCTTCTCTTGGAAGTTACGCAAGTTGCGAAGCAGAGCCATGTGACCCATGACTTCGACAGCCTTGGTCCAAGTCTCCTTGGTCGATCCCTCCTTGGAGATGATCGCTTCCCAAGTCTCTCCACTGGACTTCAACTCGCCCTTGGCGAGCTTACCGATAGCATCAGACTTTGGGTGACAGATGTTCATGACATCGACGGTCTTTACTTGATGTCCCTCAAGACGATACTTCGCAAGCGAGTACTCACTGCAAGCGGAGAGCGCCTTTGCCCAAGCCTTCTTCAAGGAGTTAGGAATTGGCTTACCAAATGCGGACTTCTGGTAGGCAAGTCCCGTTGCTGGCTCGTCTGCACGCTTGATGATTTCTGGAGCATACTTCTGAACCAATCCAAGTCCCTTAGCAGACTTGTGGTTAGCAGCACGAACGAGAATGACCTGTGGAGTAACACGGATGTTGTCCTCGTTACGAAGAGCAACAGCGACCTTGAGAGTCTCTTCGACATTGAACGCAAGAGCCTCGTCAATCGTCTTCTCCATGATTTCCTTCGGAGACATACCACGCCACTCCTGCGGGTCGATAGCGTCGAGTACGCTACGAAGCTCCTTCACATCGGCATCGGAGAGGCGATAGTCAGGGGCGTGACGAACCTTACGCTTGTCATCGGCGTCTCGGTTATAGTATTGGGGCTCACCGAAAAAGCACGACGAAGCGGCTATACGGAGCTTGTTAAGTGGGTTCTTAATATCCCAACTGGTCCCACCCATATAATTGAGATGAGAGTCCTTGGTGATGTCAACTGGAATCTTCTTTGGGTTAATGCAATTCATATATTTACTGCCTTATGAAAGGAGGTTAATTGTAGTGTCAAGCAGAGTTGCTCAACAGATTATATTCTACCACATGTTTTCTAAAAAGTCAATACATTCTTCTGTTACTCGGATCCAGAACATCAACTACAGTTGTCATAACTTCTGTCAAGTCATTTTGAAGACGATCATGGAGAACCTGATCGACTTTTCCATCTATCATATACAAGCGTCGATTTACCTCAATCATATATGTAGATCCAAGTTCCCCGTTATAGTCGCATGGATATATAGACCCCGAATAGGGAATGTTGGTGAAAACCTTGTAGCCCTTTTGTTCAAATAGATACTTGAAAGTATCTACAATCTCCATTTTGGAGTGTTGTAAGTCCCAACCTATACAGATGTCGGGTCTTACCGGATCTTGATGAACATCTCTCTTCAATGGAACATCGGTAAATGAGTGACAGTCGAAGATAACAAATTTGCCAGGATACTCGTTAACTGCTTCTAAAAGCTTCTCATGGTGGGGAACATAGTAGTCCCAATAGATACTTTCTTTTATTCCGTTCTTATCTTCCCTGAGTAGCGAACCATCATCACAATGGGTATAGAAGTAACCCATGCCCTTTGCGCTCATCGGTTCCTCAGAGTCCTTGGCGAATCGTTCAACATCGCAAAACACACGGGAGAAGTCGGCTTTTACGATAGTTGCATATGGATAGTAGAAGAGCGTATCTGTAGCATGGTCGGTTAGCAAGTCAATTTCACTCTGCGGATCTTTCACATATCCTGTCATGTCTGGTATTTTATAAGACGAATGTGGAATGTGTAATATAGGACGAACTTTCGTAGGATATCTTTTACCATCATAATAAACATAATCATGACTCATGAAGATATCCTAATACCACCTTTCACCAAGTCAATCCCAATCTCCCATTATGATTTAAGAGCAACACTCTTCTTCTGTAGTTGGATATGGACTAACTGTAGTTCTGTATTGTTTGATGTCAGGATTTCCGACCCATCCTGTGTCAGCCCCAATACCACCATATTGTTCCAACTCTTCTTTTTTTATAAAAAGAGTTGTTTCAGTGACGGTCCACTCACCATCTATATATGTTATTGTTTTTGGGCAAGCCATTGTTAAACGTCCATTGCTTTCTTATAGCCACTCTTACGAATTTCCATGACCTCACGGTGAATAAGCGGATAAAGCTTCATTACCCATTCATCGTGAAACAAATCATAATTGTTTTCTTTTATCCAGAAACGAATTATTTCGTCAATGACTCCACGCTTAGCAAGAGAAGCCAAGTCGCGGTTGGGATGATCTGTTCTCAACTTACGTGCTATTTCGGCAGCAGCGCCTTTGACAATGTTCATTACTTCTTTCATCGAATGTGAAGCAAGTGCGTCACCGAGTTTTCCAGTCATAATGAATTTCGTGAGCTTAGTAGCAAGCCCTCTTCCATATGAGGTATCTGGTATTTTGATTTTTCCAGTCATATCCATCAAATCTACAAACTTTTTAAAGATAGTTGGATAGTGCGAAGCTTCAAGCTCTCCACTCTTAATCTTCAGTAACACTTCTCTTCTTCTTTCGGAAGGCGAAAGCTCTTTCGAGCCAGTTGGTGCAGAGGTTACAACGGAGTCTCCTTCGGGAGTTCCAAAGAAACCAGCACCAAGAGATTCGTCGTCCTCTCTTATGCGACTCTCACCTAACTTACGGTATATAACAGGCTGCTTACCGTATCTCGAAGCAAATTCACCATTAGGGTCGTAATCTGGATTGTAAGGATCCCTCTTATATTCTTTAAACCCGAGCTTCTCGTAGAAGTTGGAAAGGAACCCATCAAAGTGATCAAGGTATCTACCACCCTTGCTGATTGCTGCTTTCATAAGAGGCTCGCCTATATTTTTTATAAGCTCGTTATTATGAACAGCAACTATTTCAACTGTTCCTTTATCTTCAAAATTCTTAAGAGCAAATCCAATGTTGAAACCCGAAAGCTTGAAGCACTTCATCTTGCTCAAGTCTTCTACAGTGTAGTCGGTAAGCATCTTAGGATGCTTGCTTTGTCTCAGTGAATGATAAAAAGCAGTAGGGTCGGTTTCCCACTTATCTTTTTTTATAGTATCCAAAACAACGCTACGAACGTCTTCAAGCTCATTGATAGCATTTTTGCTACTATCAAATATACTTAAAAGATGCTCGTGGTAATTTGCCTTAGACTGGTATTGCGATTGGTAGTATGACTTGAATCTCATACTCCATATTTATACTTTATATACAATCAGTCTCGGAAGTTTCTTCTGCCATGATTAAAGAAAAACTTCCAGTTTCTTCGAATAAAAACCTTAGCATCCTTTCCGTGTATCATTCTATCAATCTCTCCCCAAGCGGAAAAGGTATATGAAGCACCAAGGCTCATGTCGTCTGGCAGAAAATCGAACCCAATGCATCTGGACCGAAGATCGGTCCAGTAACTATTCGATGTAACATGAACAAGTTGCTTGTAGTATTTCACCAGTAATCCTGTCCTTGCGTCTTCATTAGCATTCTACCTTTACTTTTATATTTAAGCAAGAGATACCTGACTGCATCTTTATCATGATGATATATATCACGGGTGGCAGACACGTTGCATGAGTATGAATGCCTTCGTATCCAGTTCCTCCACATGGGAAGCTTGGTGTTTATGTAGTATCCTTCTGGATAACCTCTACTATATACTTTACGGGGCTTGACGGTACTCATACAGTTACAAAGTAAGCCCACCATACTAACCAACCAATACCCCATACGGCTAAACAGCACACTAAACATATAAAAACAATAGTAGCAATCTGCTTTCTTCTTTCCCATTTTATCTCATTTTCTTGTTGCAAGTCATACATCTTTTTTCTTTGTTCAAGATAAGAATGAACCATATCATCCAATACGGGAAATTTCTCTATATCCTTAATTTTGATAACGAGATGGATTTTCTGAAAGACGTCATCAGGAAAAGAAGGCGACCAACCATCTGACGAGTAGCGACTGAAATCAATTACTTCTCCTTTTTGGATTATATCAACATAATTCTTATACTCATCGACCAAGGATTGATTGCTAACAAGTTTCTCATGTAGCTTCTCATTAGCATCTTCAAGTATCTTGATATAGTCGCTATCCATGTTACTTCTCGGCTTTATTTTTTAAAGTGATTGTGTAGTTGGTTGTTCTTATTACAGTCCCATCATTTAGCTCAATTGCCATCACTCCATTGGATTCTTCATATTTTATTATGTCATTGACGCAAATTTTAGTGTCTCCTATTAAGATGATGGCGTCTTTTTCTTTCAACCCAATCAAAGTTTTCTTGTCAATTGCAATTCCAGCGCAATATGCAAGAAAGAATATAAGTGCTACACAAGAAGTAACTACAAGTATTAAAATGAAAAGTCTTATAGTATCATTCATTTGATGCTCCACATTTAATGTTACACATTAAATAAATAAAGTCAAGAGTCAGTTTTGAACTGGGGCAAATTTCTTCCCCATCTCTTATGCTCTTCCACAAAATACTTTTTTAATTTACCAGAGATACTTCTACAAGCCCAGCAGGCACCTATGGTGGCAGCGTCATACTCATCCCCACCCCATAGGAACCTTCGGCTTTCGTGTGGATATGATGTTCCCCACATATTAGTGAAAGGTGGTCCCGTCTTAGTTATCTTGAGGCTTCGACTTCCCATGACTTATCCAACCATTATCAGTAGGTTAAGTTTATCGTTGTCAAACCTACTCATTATCTTATCTTTTATATCTTGCCATCTCTGTTCCACACCACCATACATTACCGACCATGGATCCACAATTACACATGATACTTTTCTACCAATGAAGTTGTTGACAGATGCATGATGTCTGACAACACAGTTACCAACCAACGAGTCTACTGTTTTTAAATTGGTATAGGGATGTAAAATGTCAACTTCAGTAAAAAACTTAGCTGCTGCTTGGACGATTGATGTAGATAACCCAATCTGTCTTGGTAAGTCAATTTTCAATTCTACCAGTTCTGACCATCTAATAAATTTATTTGGATAGTCAAATACCTTCTTCTGATGCTTCAACGAGGCGTCTATCAGTAGCTCCAGAGATACTCTTAGTGGATTGCCTTCTTGCCTGTCAAGCTGATATTGAGCCTCTGAAAGCATCTGCCTCAGTCGCTCATTTTCGTCTTCCAGTTGTTTAGCGTAGATACTCATGCTGGCTCGTAGCAGATTTTTCCTTCTTTTAAGAATCTCTTTTTCCCGTTTTCAGTGTAATATGGAAGATGAGACACGACATTATTTTGTGCGTTTATTCCCAAAAACACAAACTTATTTTGTCTTGCAATGGTATATAATTGTCCAGCGGTAATTGCCATCATCTTTTCTGCGACATCATAACTGTTTTTATCTAGATATTGACCACTTGGGTAGCTATAGAATGAAAAATCTACTATATTTTTTCTTGACGAATTTTCTGCATTTACTCTAAATAAAAACCACTCTTTCTTTTCCCCTCCAAGCCACGATTTGGATATCTTCACGCATGATAAAAAAACAATATTCGGGACATGGGCTTCTTTAACCTCATACAATTGATACCCATTTACAATTTCTTTTTCGTGCGGTACATACACACCAGCATCGCTGGTTTCCTTGATTTTTATCTTTGCGTTGGCAACATCAAGTTGCTCTTGGATGACTTCAAGCTGCTGACGCAGCTTCTCGTTCTCTTCTTCTATTGACTTGACATAGGCAACATCAACCATGTCAATCTACCTTTTCGAACTTCTTGCGAAGATGCTCATAGATGTCACGCTCATGCTTTTCGTCGTATTCCTCGCGAAGCTTTTCTCTCTTCTGGATTTCTTCTTCCTTTGCAGTTATTACCTGATGAATACACTCAACAATGAACGGGGCGGTCCTCGTTATACATTCGTAAGGAAGAAGGAAGGAGTCATCGACTTCGTTGAAATGAAAAGATACCAGTATATTATTCATTAGGAAGCGAACACCAGTGACGCTGGCTACTCTCCCGAAGACGATTGAAACGGCTTCATCAAGATGTGCTTGAAATTGAGGAAGTCCGGATACATCGTAGTTCATGTTGCTTTCTCCTTCTAAGAGTTGTAATTCCTCATTCGTTAGCCAATCGGCTTCTCCCATCATAATACCTTTATAGGGAGATGCAAGGACAAAATCCCAGTTGACTTGGATTTCATTGACATCTTTATGTTTGCTCATAGCGACTTTCTGGATGTAGGTCAACTCCCCATTCATGGCGATTGGAGTACGGGAGAGAAACTTTTCGAGCTTCCTCATAGGAATCATATACTAATGCCTTGGTGATGTCAGCACACCAGCAGCATGTCTTGTCTGGACCGATAATCCCAGCGAAATACACGAACGGGCAGAAGTCAGACTCGAACTTACCCCTGTGTGTTTTTCTGAATATGATGTATTTGTCAGGCATATCTATACCTTGGGTGGATGTCAATGAATACATACTTATTCATTAGATTTTTTATAATGGAGACATCTCTTTCACCAACAATATCCTTGAAGGCATCTTCATAAGAATCGTATTCCTTAGCTTCCTCAAATGCGGGAAAGAATTTTTTATTTGACTGCTTTCCTTTGAAATCATCCTTTACAAGAAACAACTCTTGGGCATCTCTTTGGTGATGGCAATACATATACACGATATACTTTTCTTTCATGTCAGTCATTGTAACGATCTTCCGGGTACATGTCAATACCATACTTGTAACCACCCGACCTTGACAAGAAGAGTGACTTCCTTTCCTTTTCAGCTTCTTTGTATGACTTGAAGATGACCACGCTCTTGTCTTCCAGAACATTTATCCACTGTGGGAAGCTAACATTCATATTTCTACGGAATATGATGTAGTTTTTCTTTTTTTCATCTTTATGCTTTCCGGTGTAGAAAGAAAGATTCCCCTTGACTCCAGAGACTCGGTAGATTATATATCTCTCAGTCATAGCGACTCCTTGGATGTAAATCTACATAACCACCTTTCCGTAGGGCGATCTGCTCGGCTTTCTTTTTACTGACGAAACAATGAGCTTCATCTATGTTGTTACCCCATATAAAAACTCTATCGTTATGAAGATACTTGATGAAGGAAAACTCTTTTACACCAGCCCAGCTAAAGTCGGAATATACTATCCAGCCCGGTCGAGGTTTCTTACTCATATCTATATCTCGGATGTAAATCTATACCTCTAGTCCATCGTCCTGATATTATAGATGGACGTAAAGACGATAATACTTTACTTGCTTCTTCGAAGGTGCTAAACTCCTGTGCATTATCTAAAAGTTCAGTCCAACCTTCGTCGTCCCAAAACAATATTTCGTCCAATGATTTGTTCCGCGAAAATATAATATAGGTGTCAACCATAGCGACACCTGGGATGTAAGTCCATTTTTATATCACAATGGGATGAAAAAAGAGAAACAATATGTTTCGCTTCACTTTCGGTATACACCGAAGCATTTTTTAAAGAGTCTGTCCATCCTGGCTGTGGTTCACTCTTATAATAAGAAATCATATGATCCGAATCCATTACAGATTCAGTATAGACTATCCATTCTTTCTTATCAGTCGGCATAACGATCCCATGGGTGAATGTCAACATCACACTTCTTGGCTCTGATCTTTTTACACTTCAGAGCATCTTCATAGTTGTAAATACGGGCAGCCTTCCAGTCAGGTGTCCACTGGAATCCATTCCATAGCACTACTTCTCCAGTAGTGTCTATCATATAGACTACCCACCGTTCTTTTCGAGTATCTTCCAGCATTTGTTTAGTAGTATAGAGAAACGGATGAAGTCGATAATAATAAGAGGACCAGATATTGTCGCAATGATGAAAGCACCGATGACGAAGGCACCATCACCTACTTTCTGTCGTTGCTCAATGATCTGCTGAACGACAGGACTCTTTCTCATCTTGAGTATCATTACATTCAGGTCCATATAATGTTTAGGACCGTGGCAATAAACAAATACCTTTAGACTATAGATGACAAAACCAGTCAAAAACCAACATCCAATAGCGATAAGAATGCCACTTAGCATTATTTCACCATCACAAAAAGAGCGTATACAAGTGCAATGATAATAGTATTCATGATGTTTTTATTCGCTTACAGCGACTTTTTCCATTTGCTTGGGTATTGGCATGTTCTTGATGTTTTCTTCGCAATTCTTTATAACCTTCATGACTTCTTCCAAATTCGATGCTCTTGATCCCATGCACTTATCTGTATAAGCAATGAGAGCATTTGGAAGAGAGCTATAAAAACCTAGCTCAATTTCGCGTATCTTTCCAATGCTGTCCTTGTTCTTGAGTAAGTGACTTCCCCTTCCCGTTCCAGTTATAACCTTTTTGTGTATAAGAGTGTAGCATCTAGTTCCATCGAATTCGATGTCAAACTCATTATCTACTGTTATTCTATTAGACATGTATTTCTCCTGGCATCATTATACGAGCCAGAACAGAGAAGCAAGAGATAAATTACTCTTGTATGTGATAGAGTATTTGGTGTTTATGGGTTACTCTTACATCTCTCTTCAACTTCAGCGATGACCATCATAGTCATGGCATGAACATCGAAGAAGTCACCATAAGTAAGAGGCTTTCCAGTGGCTTTATCAATCATACAGAATGATTTTGGTCCGAATCTTTTCATATCACGAATTGCCCATCTCTGAACCTGAATAGATTCATGTTCAGCAACCCATCTACGATAATGTGGACAAGGTTCGTTTACTTCTTCCATGTTATTTCCTTCTCTTCATTTCTTTACTGAGGTTTCCCATCATTAACCTACCACTTAACTTCCAATTGTCAAGAAGTTCTTTCTTGGGCTTGTCCCACAGAACTAAAGGATTCATTTCGTTGTACCATGCTGTATTGGCAATCATGTCAATCCACTCCTGTCGAGAGAATCTTACGGAGCCAACGGGGCGTGGTCTATAGTCGTTAAATGTGACATCTCGACCATAACATATATGGTCACTATATTCTTTACTTGTCCACGGATCGAAACAATGAGAAACTCTTTTACGCTTAGGTTTCAAAGCTTCCTCACGCTTTCCAGTTTCTCCAAGTCGCTCCAATACAGAACTTTCTTTATTCCATATAGCTTGGTGAGCTTAGGATCCTTCCAGCATTCGCTTATGTTGCGAGCCAGCGTCACGGTCTTGACATCTATAGTAAAGTAATCGTTCAGTTGACAAAGCATCAAGTAGTCATTTTCAGCAGGATCAGACACTATAGCGTCTTGGACTTGGAAGCTCCATGATAGACCAAAGCGACTCGCAGTTCCTTCCTTCATGCACTTGACATGGAAGAACCATTCTTTAGATCCTGCTTGGGCAACCAAGTCACTGGCAAATGACTTTTTCTTTTTACCATAAACAGCGAAGTCAACATCAGTAGTGATAGCCATTCCTCGGGCAATGAGAAGTTTCTTACAGGCTACTTCAGCGAGCTTACCAACCTTGATGTCATCTATTATCTTTGGAATATCTGTCTGGTTTCTTCTTGCATAGCAATCCTTATTCGTCTCCACAACTTCAGTGGAGAACTTGGAGCAGACATCATACTCTTCTTCTGTCAGATGGATAATCATTCGTATAGATGCCTTATGCGTGGTGCATATATCTTAGCCAGCTTCTTCATGTATTTCAGATTTGTACTTCCACACCAAGGAACCGAAGCAAATCCAATATCACTTACAATATAGTACATCGGTAGACGCAGATGGGGCATTCCAACACATTGTGGATTATGTGACGGATGACAGACTCTCTCCCATATTTTACTTTTTCTTACATAATACATTATTCTTCTCTCCATCTCCAGCATATTTGCGTCTTATACCCTAAAGAAACATCTTTCGCCTTTAGATATAATACACATAATGGATTTCTAATAAACATATTTCGTGCATAAAAGTATCTTGGAGGCGATGCCGTATCACCACTAAACGGAGAGCGCCAATACTTCTGCAATCTAAGCATCTATTATGACCCAATATACTTATTCTACACTATTGTTATGTAAAGTCAATCGGAGAAGTTCATATCAGTTTGCTTTAGAAATAGTTTCATAGTAAATTTTCCTCTGCACTTTATTTCGTCTTGAAGTTTCTTTTTTCTTGCCTTGAGGCTACTGAAGCAGTATTTTCTTCCAATGTTAATTGGGGACCAAATATACTGATGCATAATAGAATAATCAAGAAAAGTTTCTCTTGCTAATGTAACGCTTCCACCACGAGAGTCCAAATGTGATTTTGGATGGGATGTTTGGGAGTCAATGGTAATACTACTACCATAAACAAAAGTTACTAAAAAAATATATGATTGAGCGTTGTAGCTTGTCTTATGATATTTCATAATATTCCTCGTATTCCACCCATTCTTTGACTTCCCCAATTCTTCCAACCAACTATAAGCTCCTTCTTTCTGTCCTTGAGAGTTCTCATATTGCATGGAGGTTCTTCGTAGCAACACCACCAACCAAATCCAAATGTTCTTCCAGTAAACACCATACAACATAACCTCGGTTCTGCTACGAAATGTCTTTTTCTGGGTATGTAAAATGGATATACCCAACGGTTTCTCTTATGATACTTCATGGTATTATATTCATCCTCATCTGCTGATTAGTTTTCTTATATTTCACGAGTATCAAATCCTACCATAAGGTTGTGTCCATTGGTCTTCCACGCTATCTTCAGGTCTTTTTTATTACTACGCCATATTTCAATAAAGCTCCATTCATGCCACCCATTGAAACAATTTCTATCATCCGTGTCAAAGAAACCCGAACGACGAAATACAATTACATTGTAATATTCACTAGAATATGATATTTGTAATTTCTGCTTCTTCATCTTCATAAGAGGCTATTCCCATATCGCATCGTGAATACACCCACCCCCTAAAGGGAGTGGGCTTCTAGGTGGAGTTTCAACCACCAAAGATTATATACCTAATCTTGTCTGTTCTGTTTATGTTAAGTTTCTTTCTACTTTAAGTAGTTGTATATTATAGAGTTATAATTTCACACTCATCTTACTTAACGAAATATACAATATATTTGTTTTAACTGTATATAGTTTTACGAGTAGGTCAGTCACTTCCTAACCAGTTATTGGACTTATTGACTTTGCCATTAACCTGTAGTATTGTTTCCTACTCAACCTGTCTACATTGTTTTTCAAAGAACTAAGTTAATTGTAACTTGTTATTTTAGAAAGTCAACCATCAAGTTACCCACCATTCATCCCATCGGCTAAAGCCAATGGGTTTTCTGGTGGAACGATGATAAACTTTCCCCACTCTCGGCGTATATAACGCTTCTCTTCAGTAATCTTTTTTTGACTATCTCTGAATCTAAAGCTAATAATAACTGATATTTTACCAAGATCAAATCCACTTCCGTTGACTCGTATCATGCCAAACCGTAACTTTTCTACCTTCATTGTAATATCTTTTCCAATATTTTGACAGCATCATCAAACGCAATATCATCATGCTCCCTATGTGAATGTATCAATCTACGGATTATCTCAAGATACTGAGAGTTCCTGGCACGAAGTCTTTTGACTAGGCGCGATTGCTCTATCTGGTTCTCCAGACTACAGGGGTAGCGAGTCTTCATAAGGTTTATTATGAGTCATACTCGCGGTTTGTCAAGTGTTGTGTATGCTGTCCCCATAACTTCCAGATATTTCTTAATAAAACTTTATAGTATTTTGGAGTAACTCTTATATCTTTGCTCATCTGAATCCCCAATCTTGCAGACCCAAACGCATTACAATCATTTTCCCTAAACCCAACACTTCTAAACACATATGTTCTGTGACTAAACCACTTCTCCTGAAATACTTTCATACATCACTGCCTGTGTAGAGTAAATACATCAATTCCCTTCCAACACGTTTATAACTATCTAGAACATCTCTTTTTTTATTCATAGACAGTAGAAAGAAGTCTTCTTTACCAATAACTAGTCTAAGTGGAATTCTGTCGGTAATAGACATACATGACTTGTATTTCCCCGATACATGCCACCACTCAAACCAATAGTCATCGTCAATTGCCTTTTCCCCAGAATACGGAACAGTGTAGTTTTTACGATACTTCAGAGCCATTAGTCATCATCTCCCATCATACCTCGACCACATTCTTTCCAGATACGACGAAGCTCTATTTTTGGGTTGATGCCTGTTGCTGATAGAAACCCACCATTTCTTGTTTTTACATTACATATGTAGATTACTCGTATAACTTTTCTCCCATTCGGAAAAATATACCGAAACTCCAGGGATCTGAAACTACCAAACTTAGATACTTTCATTGTCTTCCCCATTCCACAAATTATATTCTCTGTATAAATTCTTATAATTTTGTTTTAAGCTTCTTTTTGGGTTGTGATGGCTAAAAAACAAAGGAAAAGATACGCCTGTATTTATGTTATTTACATAACAACAATGCAATGTCTCATGGAGCAGTCTAGCAAATACCCTTCTAAAATAAACTCTATAAGTCCTACCACTATTGTCAAATGGACCTTTACGGACGCCTGTAATATACTTGCTATACTTCATCATATTCCCATGGTATATTCTTCCAGTATCTACGAAGACGCTTTTTGCAACTCATGCTGGTCATTCCATTACAGAAATATTTTGGTTTTTGTGTTGATACACTATCTTTTGGACCAACCATCTTGTTCCTATACTCTATTCTCCATACTCCATGAAAAAATCTCGTGTATATTTTATTAGTCTTCATGCTTTAGCCTTTGGGTCGTGCTTAGGATGAAGTATCGTAACAATCATCTTCGTAGTCTCTGAATACACGCAGTTGAACCAGATGTCTTTATAGGATACATGAATGTGGTGCTTACCATAACCCAATGGCTTCTGGTAGTCTCTTGCCCAGCTATTACCTTGACATATCACGCTCATGGCTTTCAAGTCTTCGTTTGATAGCTCAATACCATATCTCTCAAGTGAACGTGAAGCGGCATGAGGTTGCTTGACAACCTCGCTGTAGCCATATATCTCTATGCCTTCTTCACTCATAATACTTCCTATTCCAGTTTACGCCTTTCCAACGAGAACGCAAGATGCGTTTTACCTTGAATGGTGTGAGAGCAAAAAATCCTCTTACAATGTATCTTGCCTTACATATTGTGACGAATGTTTCTCTGGCGTCAATATAATACATTTGCTTATGTCTACCACAATCTTCATGAACACGAAACCTATGTATCTTTTCATACTTCATCGTAAACCCACTCTATGTCTTTCCACTTCTGACGCAATATCCATTTTATTTTTTGTGTTTTTGTATGTGGACGAAATTTTCTTTTCCTATGTAATCCTTGAATCGTCAGTGCGTGGTCATCGAAGAATGTATCACGAAAGACGATAAAGATACCGACTGCTTCCATGTCATTCATGATTATTTTATTAGTCTTCATGGCTCTTCTCCATTCCAGTTACATGACCCATCATTGAAATCTAGTCTGTACATATCTTTCCAGTAGCTATAAGTATCTCTCTTGCGATTAAATGGTTTGTATTTGAAGTGATAAACAGCACTAAAAGATTCTATTTGCTCGTATTCCCATTTGATGGACATGCTTCTACCGTAAGTGAATACATTACGCATCTCAAAAGTAACCATCATGTTTTCTGAATCGTTGGTCTTCTTGAACTTCATTCTTCTCCCGTTCCCCATCGTCTATATCTTATGAACGTCTTTTTCCACATATTCTTCAACAGACGCTTTCTTTGCTGGACGGGTGGAGTACTGAGGTTGAAGGTTCCAAAAGCTGCCCAGCCAATGTGCCAGTTACGACTGCCAGTAAAAACCTTACGAAAATACATTTCATGCACCTTGAATTTATATTTTTTCATTCTTCACCACCATTCCACCACATGTATGACAAATTATAAGCAGATGAAGGATGTGTGAAGAATTTCTTCCATTTATTCTTCATGTGTCTTTTTCTGTTTGCATCATATCTCATCATAAACCGCTGAAACGGGATAGACGGACCCCATTCAAACCATATATTATTTGGGAACATCATACCGAAGTTTCTACACTTACTACGACTGGCTGTAATAGGCATGAAGATCTTACGGTAGAATATACGATTCCTATCTAATGCTTTACATATCTTCATTCGTCACACCCCCAGCAGTTCAGACTCTTCCATTCATTCACTAAGTCTCTTTTTATGTTTAAATGTGAATAAAACTTACGATTCCCAAAAGTATAATATAACTGGGAACTGATACTTATCTGATTAGCACCCGAGACATCATAATACGATGAATAATAACCTATGAAAGCAAATCGACTAATATAGAATCCCTTTCTTGTCTTCCATGGTTTCTTCATATATTCTTCTCGCTTTCGTCCCATTTGAACATAATATGCCTACCATACACCTTCCACTTAATACGACACATCTTCTGTGGGCAATGGACTCTTTCATAATCATACTTACCATTTTTATATATAGTCAAAATCTCAAATGTTTGAATGCGCTTAATGCTCTTCAGTCCAAGAAACCCCACAATAACAACATAGTATATGTCTCGACTACCATCAAGGAAACTCCTATGCTTCTTGTATAGCTTATAACCCATAATGTTATGATACTTCTATTGTGTTATAAGTCAAATTGTTAGTCGTACATACCTTCTATCATCCTCCTGCCTTCTGTCTTATATGCTCTAATGGCACATCGTCGCATCTTTATGGCGTGATGTGACCATTTATGCATTGACCATGTATTATAGGGAACCAAATAGAAAGAACTACGCGAATGGTGGTCTAATGACTTACAATAGTACACAATGATATGTGGAGCATCTTCCACATTGCCCTTACGAACACGTATCTTACTCATCTAGGTCGTTCCATGTTTTTCTCCAGTATCCCTTATAGCAGCACATGTAATTTTTCCTTACTTGAGACATACCAAACATAGATTCACCATTACCATAGGACCAAGAAAGATTGAACATCCCCAAATTCCTAAAATGATACACCAGACCATTAGCCAAGTATCTCTTATTACATTCACATCGACGCATAATCTTCTCCGAATACTTCATACGATAGACATCTCCAGCCACATTTATAGACTTTCAAGGCTCTTTTACGAAACCTCAAGTAACCATACTCAAACTCAGCATATGATACACGATTACCTGTTTCCCCAACAAACTCTTTATTATCTTTATTCCACTTGACAGACCATCCATGGCTGATGATATGTGGAATCGCCTTTGAGGACCATAGCAACTCCTTGGCTTTATATACTTTCAGCTTACTCATGATAGTCCCATTTCATGAGCTTGTAGCATAGAATACAATTCTTTTTTTCTTTTCTTATTCGGTTGAAGTCCCAATCAAGAAAGCCAACCTCTCGTCCAAGAATGTATCTCGGGCGGTCACATTCCAAGTTATTATACTTGTCACCCCATCTCCATGGACTGACCTTATGGATCTTCATTCATCACCCCTTACCCAATCATTATACTCTCTTCTTTCACTATAGCAACTCTTCCAGTCATCTATAATTCTTCTCTTCGTGTTCATGATTCGCTTTCCCAGCATGTTACGAAAGCGTATAGGAACAAATTGTGTACCGCATTTGGTTCGATGGCAACCACGGAACATTCCCCGATACTCTACATAGTATCCCCAGCCCTGAGAAGGTTTGTTATACTTCATCGACACCACCCCAAGAACTTACCCTGTTAGCAAACATACTCTTCCAGTCATCTCTTAGGTTTCTTTTCATATTTATTGGAATGTCTCTCATATAGAGGCTTTCTCTACAAACTTGAACTTCCCACACTTCTTTGAATTGAAAGACGCTTCGACTACAGAACATGTCAACGCCATGCTCTTTGTTTTTCTTATACTTCATCTTCACCCCTCCACTTGCACAGATGGTCCCTATATATCAACTTCCATTCTCTTTTCAAGCGTCTCTTGGGATTGACAAATCCCCTGGCTCGTCTAAACAGAGAAGGTATGGTTATAACATACAGACTGCTATCGCAACCATATATAACGGGCTTAGAACGGAATACCCTTCTTCCCGTGTAACATACCTTGATTCTATCATACCTAATAGGTTTCTTATTATACTTCACTCTTCACCCCTTCCCCAATCCCATTCAGGGCAGTTAGAAGGAACTCCAGTAGCGCGATACATGTTCTTCCAATCGTCCCATATATGTCGCTTGCGGTTACAGCATATACCACTACCACTCCAGCCACACCATTGCGAGTCGTTGAACACGAAGCAGTCACGGTATTTCACTATGTAGAGGTCGTGGGGGTCTTTACGGAGCTTCATAAGCAACCCCATTCATCTATATTACTTCTAAAGGTATTCTTCCAGTCATTCACACATGCTCTTTTTATGTTACATGTTCGTATACTACGATCATGACAAAGGCTTTCATCAAAGACACCTATCCAGATGCTCTTATCATCTATATAAGATGATGCGTCCTTAATACCATCAAACACATCACGGAATATTATCCGAGCATCGTGTGATTTACGATACTTCATATCTCAACCCCATTCCAACCAGGATCATCAAGACCACTGCTTCTATATTCACCTTTCCAGTTATTATATAGCTGGCGTTTCATATTCCTACCACGAACAAAAGAAGTACCTATTTCTGCATTCCCATAAGAAAACGCACATCTCATCAGCATCACGGTTCGCATGCCAAACAGAGTGTCAGTTTTTATCTTACGATACTTCATATCTCAACCCCATTCCAAGAGGCATATATCTTATATTGTCGCTTCCAAGCCTCGCGAACTACTCTCTTAGTGTTACCATTCCTGTCATAGAAGTTTCTACCATCATAGAATATCCCGATCCAACTGGTCATGGGATCGTTCTTGGCAAATACTCTACGAGCCTCAATACGATCAGCATGCATCCATGTATCAGCTACTTTATTATACTTCATTCGGCACTCCAATGATACGATACCCCCAATAAAGCTTATTATAGCAACGAAAGCATATCTTCCATTGTTCCAGCATCATTCGCTTTCGGTTTGTGAATTCAATGGGACTTATGCTCGGTTCAACATAGTATACAGAAAGCTCATCGTTCCTTCCCAGAAGAAAGACACTCCTATGGGCTAAACAATAGCGACTCTTACGTAGCTTCATTCTTCCTCTCCATCCCAGTCAACTTGATAGTCGTCAAACGGAAGATTCATATACTCATACTTCCAGTTGTCCAAAAGATACCGTTTGACATTCTTTCCCTTTGTATGAGCCTCGTGAACTATCGCAATACCGTCATTGCGGGTAAAGATGCTACGATGCACCAAATGAGTGCGTATACCCCAGCCCGTCCTCTGTTTTTGTTTATTATACTTCATGTGGAATCCCAATAACCATACCTTCACCACCCCTACGGAAGTGTAGATACTGGTTCTTCCACTGGTTAGCCAAGTCTCGTTTTACATTATCCATGCTGAACGGTGATATGATGTCAGGTAGGACAACTATAGCTACAGTATTCGTCTCATTCATGATAAAGGCACTACGAAACCGTACACATCCCCCACTCTTATGAAGCTTCATGGCACCCGCCCCATCCGTCATACCCAAGTCGCTGAAATTCCTGTTTCCAGTTATCGACCACAGCCCGTTTTCTGTTATCATTATGAAAGTGATCGACAAGATACCCAGCCCAACATCGACATCGCATATTGGAAGAGCGAGTAGTCCCATCAAATATCTCCCGATACACGATTATATCACACCAGCGGTCACGGGATTTCTTATACTTCATCGGCGCTACTCCGAATCCACGGGCGATACTCCTTCTCAACATCTCTACGCATATAATCAAACCTATATTGTTGCTTCCACGCATCAACCATGTTTCTTTTAGGGTTTGGTGGTCTAACATTCATAGAGAAGTCAATCAATCGACACCCCCACATACCTAAAATAACATGCCCGTTACAAAAGCAGTCACGCAGATGATAGCAGTTGATGGTAAAGGCATGGTTGCTCTTAGGGGCTTTACGAAGCTTCATAGGTATCCATGCGGTCTATACTATCAGGTTCCCTATGAGAGTCAACCGCTAAAGCCAAGAGTTGCTTATAAGGGACTAGAGAGGGACTTATGGGTTACTGAGGGGCTACCGCTGGGCGAGCAGCAAAGAAACTTATAGGAACTATGAGGAACTATGAGGAACTATGAGGAACTTGGGAGAGCAACTTATGGGAACTTGGGAGAGCAACTTATGGGAACTTCAAGCAACTTGCAGCTACTTCAAAGAGGCTATATATGCTTATTTATCAACTTATAGCAACTTCAAGCAACTTGACCCTACTCAGTGATACTTATATACTTAGATTTTTGCAACGGGACACAACCCAAAAAGTTTTCCACAGGGTCTATATTGCCGCCAAAAGTCGCCGTCCAGTTTCTCAACAGGTTCTTACAAGTTACTCATAAGCCGCCTATAAGACCCTATAAAGAAACTTTGCCGCCTTTCCGCTCCTTGTCCAGAAACTCAACAGGTTCTTACGAGTTACTCATAAGTCCCATGTCAAAGTGGCTCAAAAGTATCATTTTTCGGGAAGCCATAAATCGTTTTTTGGTAGTACTTTATAAAAATAACACAACAGATATTATCGGGCATTTTTTGTCTGATAAAAATACACGCATAAATATCTATAAGTGATATAATATACTTAGGAGGTAGGATATGTGGTGGGAAAAGCACGAGGGGTTACATCTGAATAACAAATACGGAATACATCCAAGCGATTATAAATGTTATGAAGATTATAGAAGAGCCTCTAAAAATGCTTCTGATAGAGAAAGCATGAAACGGAGATATGCGGCTAATCCAGAGAAGTTTAGAAAGAAGCAAACTGCTTATAATGAAAGAAACAAAGACGCTATAAAGCAACGACGAATAGATGCTTGGGGTGACTTGGATAATATCGGAAGTGGTAGTAAGTGTGAAAGATATACTTATAAGCTTCTCCGAGAATACTTCCCGGGAGCAAAAATAGAGAGACAATACTATATTAGATTAGACGCTAATGAGAAACTTGTAAGTGGAAGAAAGCGTATCTTCGTTGATTTTTATATCCCATCATTACGACTTATGGTAGAATACAATGGTAAGCAACATTATGGCGAAAGCAAGAAATACTTTGATAGGTTCAGTGAGTCTATAGTAGGTTACTTAGATACCATGCCCACCCGTGACAAGTTTCTTGAGGATTGGTGTAAGTCAAATGATATATCTCTTATAGTAGTCGATGGGAGAGTGGCAAGTCGCCCACATCAGATCAAAGATTACTTATATCCGTTACTGGAAAGTCGCTTGCAAGCCGCTCAGAAGATGCTAAAATAAAGAAGCGGGAGTGTTGTCCTCCCGCTCCGAAGCTTCTATGAAGCAACTCAATCGCCGCCGGAAGTCGCCGCCGAGTTACTTGGTTTCTTCCTTCGCCGCCGGAAGTGCCGCCAGAGCTTTCTTGGCACAGGCGCATTCGCCGCCGCAACAGCCGCCCTTGGGAGCTTCAGGGGATTCGCCGCCGGAAGACGCCGCCCAGAACTTCCACCAGGGCTTCGCCGCCGCCTCTGCCGCCGCCTTGGCTTCGGCTGCTGCGATGACCTCTATGACGCCCATTGAGCTATCATCCTGGCTACCAACTGCTTTGAGTAGCTCCGTAGGACGCTTGGCAGCGGCTTCGGCATTGAGTTGCTCGAAGTCCTCTAGATGAGCGACTATGGGAGTAGCTAGGCGGGTCTTGTACCGCTCCAGTTCGTCTTCGAGTGCCTTGATGTAGGCGGTGATGGGTGGTCCGTTGCGGTCGTTGCGCTTCTTGAGTAGGACGAGGGCGGCATAAGCGAAATCGCGTATCATTGGGTCTATCATGGTATATTTCCTGGGGTGGGGGTGATTATAACAGGTTTCTATTGTATTTATTATTGCTAATAATCACTTTGAGTCGCTTTATGGGTCTTTGGAGCAGCCCGGAGGGATTATGAGTCCCTGACAATAGACCCTGAAAGGCGACGGAAAGCAACTATATACAAAAAGTTTTGATGTCAATGTAAGTCGTTGATAAAAAAACATTTATGGCGGAGTGAAAAGATAAAGCCCGGGACGAGTGAAAATAAGGGAATCAACTGGTATTGTAGCAGATGGGCGAGCGGAAAGCAACTAGGAGCGTGTCAAGAGAAATCTGGTGTGTGACACACTTTGAGCATAGACGTGTCTCCCGCTCGCGCCTCGGAGCTTTTGCTCTTGGTCTATTGCTTCCCTGTCGCTTGTTCGTTTATTGTATTGGCACAATTCATGCGCTCAATGCACAAACCGTGTGCTGGCTGGGAGTGTGTGACACAGCTTCCACGCCGGTTTCTGAGCATGTAGTCAATGATTTTGTAGTGGTCCTCAATAGTGCCGAAGCTTTTGATAGTATTAGCTTTATTAGATATAACACATATATTGTCTTTTGTGTATCCTTTTGAGCTATCAATTCTGTCTATGGTGGGGGATCCATCCTGTCGGACACAAGAGGCATCTTTGATTATTGGTATCCCTAAAACGGGGCAAACATCCGGTATTATAATGTCATCTGGTGTAATGTCAAATTCTAAATGTTTTTCGGCTGCTCTCGCTCTGGCTCCGTAAAATAGTCTTTTTTCCTTGTTTCTTATCTTTGATAATCTATCACGTTCTTTACATGCTGGTGTATTGCGGCGTTTTTTGTCGTATTCTGTGCGGTTTCTTATAGGCATATATTTCCCTGCTCTCTGGTTGCGGTGTATCCCTGGATGGTGAACCGTCCAGAGAGCAGGTTGATAAAGTGTCTTTCCAGGGATACTTACTCACCTACATTGTTATTTATATTATACCACATTTTTAGAGATACTGCATGTCAATACTAAACCTGCAAGTGAATATTCAACTCGCAAGTACAGGTGTGTGACACAGTAGCCACGCCTGGGGTGGTGACAAAACTTGTCAGTTGCTTTTCTGTATTCTGTGTTAGAATAGAGTCTCAAGGCAGGAGCGGGAGCCTGTCATGAAAAAAGTCCCGTAGCCCCAGGTGCGTTGCCTGGGGTTCGTCGTTTCTAGTCGCTTGAGCATTGCTGGAAGCACAACCGGCACTCTTCGTCGGGCTGTGACTACGGCTGGACGCTGGAGTATTACTCCAAGCAGCCGACCTGGGAGAAGGTCAAGCCGCTGGTCGAGGCGAAGGGGCTTCCTGTCACGCTGGAGGCGTGGGCGACGGTCGAGAAGAACTTCGTCTGGAAGCTGCGGGCGAAGATGGTTCTGGAGCAACCGAGGCTCGCCAAGACGCTCCACTGGTTCGCCAGCTACGAGGCGCTCAAGCGAGTGGATCACCCGGTGCTGAAGGGCGAGTGGAAGGGCGACGAGATTTAGTCGCTTGACATTGGTTCCCGATCCATATACTACGAACATAACACAAGGAACGCCACATGCGTCACACTCTCCCTTCAACTCTCCCCGGCGACTGGATCGCTGCTGTTCGTCGCCCAAGCTCCGATGGAGTTTATGAGGGATACACGGTCGTGCGCGCTTCCAAGGAGAAGAACGCCTACGATCCCTTCATGGTTCATACCGCCCACTATATTGATGAGGGTGAGAACGCAGGCAAGTGGAGCTACGGAAGCGGGGACTACTGCAAGTCTCTGGACCGCGCTCTGGCTATCTTCGTCAAGCGGTCGGGACTCCAGAATACTTCCGAATAATCTGAAAACCTGCTATAATAATCGTATAAATAAGTATAGCAGGAACAATAAACAGAACCCGGAAAGTTAAGTTTATAGCACCTGCTTCCCAGAATGGATGTTCCATTCCGGGTTTTGTTCCACCTGGGAAGCAGGAGTTATTTTATGATTGAAACAAGAATATGTAGCAAATGTAAAGAGGAAAAATCTTTGGAGAATGAGTTTTACTTCTTAAAGAGATGTAATAGATGGACTACAATATGTAGGAAATGTAGAAATATCAAGAGACAAATGTTATGGAGGAATAGAACTGAAGAAGAGAAAAAGAAGCATGCAGAGAAGGTGCATGAAAAATATATCGCTAATCCTTCCTATCATGAAAAATATAAAGTTGCTAATATATCAAATGAAGATAGATTAGTTAGAAACGAAAGGACAAGAAGTAATCGCATAAAAAATAAGGCAAGTACATTAGTTTCATCTGTGAAGAAAAGAGCGAAAGCGGAAAATATGGAGTTTAACATTACTCCCGAGGATATACAAATACCAGAGCATTGCCCTGTGCTTGGGATACTTATAGTTGTTGATAATAAGAAACGAGAGTATAACTCACCTTCAGTCGATAGGATAGACAGCAGTAAAGGATATGTCAAGGGAAATGTTCGTGTCATATCCTGGCGAGCCAATATGATAAAAAGCATTGGGAATGCGGAAGAGCATAGGAAAATAGCGGATTACATAGACGAGTGTATGGGACAGAAGAATGAGGCTTGACAGCGGCTTCCCGCTTGCTATCATAAGCTCAACAACCAAGGAAACAAAAACATGTCCGCTTTCATCGTTGATTCCAAGACTCTTGCCAGCATCGCTTCCGGGCTGGTCAATATCGACCATTACTCCATGTGGTTCAAGGGTCGGGACGAGGCAGAGGTCCGCAAGCTGGTCGCTGGCTGGGCGGCTGCCAATGCCGAGGCGATCAAGCAACGCTACGGCGACGAGAACAAGCCTGTCAAGCTGCCCAAGAAACTCCCTGCGCCTCCAAGTGCGGTGCAACTGGTGAAGTCGCTTCAGTGTCTCTCCTACCAGTGTTCCGAGGGCAATGTGGGTGAGGGCTGCTATGTGGAGGAAATCAAGGCGCTTCGTGGCACCATCAGCGAGCTTTGCGAAATGATCGTCCATAACCTTCCCGAGTACAAGGCGGCTAAGTGGGGCTGAAATAGCCCCTTGACATTGGTTCCCGACGCATATACTATGCTCATCAACCAAGGAAC
>Ga0302248_1000194_pt1 | contig 65454 bp, 51 predicted proteins | sample AAG_UR_Leu_MG_FD_193528 | JGI IMG/M metagenome (GOLD analysis project Ga0302248, IMG submission 193528) | Enriched activated sludge microbial communities from anaerobic digester in WTTP, New Holstein, Wisconsin, United States - AAG_UR_Leu | ecosystem: Engineered > Bioreactor > Anaerobic >...
CGTCGGCGAGCCCTTGGCCAGGTAGTCCGGGGCCAGCTTGTCGAAAGCCGCCTCGGCGGCGGCCAGCTCGGAGCGGGCCTTGGAGACGGCCTTGACCTCGGCGCTCTCCGCCGACTGACCCACGGCCTTCTTCACGGCTTCGTCGAACGCCTCGCGGCACTTGGTCAGACTGGCACAGCGCACGGCCATCAGGTTGGTGAGGATGTCGATCCGGGAGGGATCGATCTTGACCGCCTCCTCCAGGCGCGCGGCCGCGGCGGCCAGCTCGCCCAGGTGGAAGTGGCCGCAACCCACGGGGTTGAGCAGCGGGAAACGCTGCGCCGGGGCCTTGACGGCCTTGAGGCGCTCCTCCAGGGCGGCCAGCAGCCGCTTGCGCACCGCCGGGTCCATCTTCTGGGCACCGGCCGTGCCCTCCTCGATGAGCCGGCTGTTGGCGGCCGGGACCTTCCAGTCGCTCCCGCTCTTGGTGATCTCGCCCAGGAACTTCCGGGACTGCTCGGCAGCCTCGAACTCCTTCCTGGCCTCGTTCAGGTTGCCGGCGGCGGCCAGGGCCAGCCCCAGACCGTTGTGCAGCTCGGGGGCCGTCTCCGCCCCCAGCTTGCGACCGGGCTTCAGGGCCTCGGCGAACTGCTTGGCGGCCTCCTCCGCGCGGCCCTCCCAGAGCGCGATGAGGCCCAGGCCGACGCAGGCGTCGCCGGACTGCGGGTCGAGGACCAGGGCCTCCTCGAAGCGCTTGCGGGCCACGCCCAGGCCGGCAGCGCGCATCTCCGGCTTGGCCTTGGCGTCGGTGGCCTCGGCGCCCTCGATCATGCCCAGGTGGATCAGCGCCACCGCGCGCAGCGCCTTGTCCGGATTCCGGTCGGAGGAGATCTTCGTGCACAGCGCCCGCGCCTTATCGAGCTGGCGCGTCTTGGGGCTCAGATACAGCCCGACCAGGGTGGCCTGGATGCCGTACTCGTCGGGGCGGAGCTCGACCAGCCGCTCGAGGGGCTCGATGGCGTTGTCGGGCATGGGCGCCTCCGCGCCGCCGAAGACCAGGTTCTTGTCCTTGCCGGCCAGCGCCGCCCGCGCCTGGCGGTGGGCGGCCCCGGTCTCACGCTGCTCCGCTCCGCCGAAGTAGGTGACCAGGCAGCAGACGACCAGCACCACGACCAGGGCGCCGGTGATGATCAGTTGCAGCGAAATCTTCATGGGCATTCCTCGCGGCGGGTTCGGGCTGCTAGAGCTTGGCCTTGCCGATCAGCCGGTACACCGGAACCAGGCCCGGGCCGGCCACCAGTCCGTTGGCCCGGTTGTCGGACAGCAGATACACGTAGCCGCGGGGCACCTGGAACCGGGGCACCGCCGGAATGCTGGTGCTGGTCCGGATCTCCGCGCCAGGGTAGTTCTCGACCAGATTCTGCTGATCGTTGACATCCTTGTAGCGGATGGCCATGCCGCCGTCGATCTTCATCCAGTCGCCCCCCACCGCCACCACGCGGAAGGGGAAGGCCCGGGCGTCGGAGCCGGCCTCGGCGTAGGCCAGGACGATGTCGCCCACGGCCACGTCCGACTCGCCCCATGCTTCGCGATCATAGCCCAGCCAGGTGCGCGTGCTGCCGATGGCCGGGCGCATCCCCGGGTCGTCGGAGGCCACGCTGTTCATGTCCCGGCAGAGGAACTTGAAGGCCGCGACTATGACCACCAGCAGAACCCCGTACTTGACAAGGGCGACCAGATTCTGCACCACGGCATGAAGCGAAAGTGCCAAGTCAAGACCCTCCCAGCAGCCCAGCGGTCAGACGACGCGGCCATCGGACGCGGCCGCCGAGTCATGGGCTGACGCGTTAAGTCTCAGAGCCAGCTCAGCGCCGCCGGGACCGGGCCGGCCGAGGCGTAGGTCGCCTGCCAGGCCACAACCGGGTCGGGCTCAAGTTCCGGCTCCAACGCCGCCCACTCGGCATCGGAGAGCGCGGCCGGCGACGCCACCCCGGCCTCCTCCGGCTTGAAGTCGATGGTCGGCACGGCGGGCATGACCGCGTGGGCGGCCTCCGCCGGAGCCGGCTCCAGTTCCCGGGCGGGAGCCGGCGATGCCGCGGGAGGCGCCTCCTTCGAAGCGCTGAAGGCCTCGACGTTGGAGGCCAGCTCCCTGGCCACCGGCAGGCTGGAGCCGGCCAGCAGATCCTCCTCGACCAGGCGCAGGGTGACGAGACCGTCGGCGGCGTCCGAAGACTCGGGCTCTTCCGCCGGCTCGGCCGCGCTGCCCTCGGGGCGGTAGTCTTCCAGCCCCGGGGCGACGAGGCGCCCGACCACTCCCTTGCCGGTGCCCATGAGCTTCTGGCGCTCGGTGCGGCGCCGGCGGATCTCGTCCAGGTGCTTGCTGGCCAGACCGCGCTCGGTCTCCTGCACGACCTCGGCCTCGGAGGAGTCCAGCGTATCGAGCCCCTCGATGCGGGCCCTGGCCGGCCCGACGAAGGGCGCGGGCTCGGCATCGGCCGGTTCCTGCGCCTTGGCAGGCGACGCCTTGGCGGGCTCCGGCGCCGGGGATGGAGCCGGCGCGGCCTCGACCGCGATGGGCGCCGGCGCCGACGGCTCGATGGACTGGGCGGCCGGCTCGGGGGCGGCCTCAGGCGCGCCCGCCGGTGCTTCGGCCGGTGCGGCAGCGGCCGCCGCCGGCGACTTGGCCAGCACGTCCAGGGCCTTGCGGATTTCGATCCAGGTGCTGTTGAAGGGCTTGACCTTGAGCTTGGTCAGCTCCTCCACCTCATTGATGGCCTTGCGGTTGAGGCAGTTGGCCATGGAGATGCAGAGCGTGTTGCCCAGCTTCTCGAACGGGACCAGCCGGTGCTCGCGGCACTTCTCCTGCGGCACCAGGGCGGCCACGACCGGGGGTATCTCGACGCGCTCCAGCTCCACCGTGGAGATGCGGAACTGCCGGTTGAGCCCGGCCAGGATGGCGGCCTGCTGGCAGGCGCCCATATTGACCATGATCTGCCCGACCAGGCCCTTGCCACCCTTGTCCTGGATCTTCAGGGCCCGGCTCAACTGCTCGGTGCTCACCGAACCGGCCTGGATGAGCAGTTCGCCGATCGGCTTCTGGCGGCTCTGCAGACGTGTGGGACGCTTGGCCAGGCCATCGCCCCCGGAAGCCGCAGCCGGAGCGGGGGCCGGAGCGGGAGCTGAAGCTGCCGGCTTGGGCGCCGGACGCGCCGGAGCGGCGGGGGCCTTGGCCGGGGCGGGATCCAGGTCGATGGCCGGCTTCTCGGCCGCCTTCGGCGCGGGCGCCGCGGCGGCAGCCGGGGCCGGCGGTGGGGCGGCACCGCGCTTGGAGCCGGGGGTCTGGGCCGGGGGCTGGGCCTGGCGAGACTTCTCCAGGTCGTCCAGGTTGATCTCCGGGAGTCCGGGCAGGGCCCCGGGCCCGGAGCCCTCGCCCGGGGTGCGGATGGACGGCGCCCGGCCGCGCTTGGAGCGGCCGGCCACGTTCTCGTCCTTCTCGCCGGGACCCTTGAAGAACTTGCCGAGCAGACCCATGGTCGGCGCCTACTCCGGCTTCGAAACCAGGGTGAACAGGTTGCCGCCCGCGGGGTTGAGCGCGTGCTCGACCTCCAGCACCTTGGCGGCCTCCCTGAAGCGGGCGTCGCTGGCGGGCCCTCCCGCCGCGAACTCAAGCGGAGTGCCGTAGTCGCTGATCTTGACGGTCAGCTGCTTGCCGTTGGGGATGATGATCACGTGGTAGACGGAGTTGGGGTCGTTGCTGCAGGCGTGCTCGGCGACCACCTGACAGGCGCTGGCGACCGCCACGGCCACCTCGCCGGCCAGATCCTCGGAAAGGCCCTTCTGACGGGCCACGCCCCCGACCAGGCCCTGCAGGCTTTCGGCCAGACCGGGGGTCGCCGGGAGGCTGAGCTCCACCGGCTTGTCCCGGCGCGAGGCGAAGAACTTGAGCTCGCCGCTCTCCTCGGCAACCGCAATCGAGGAACAGCGCGGGCACTTGTAGCGTCCCGGCGCTGCCAGCTTGAGCCCCAGCCGGCAGCGCGGGCAGGAGACGCTCAGCGGGAAGACGGCATGGGCCGGGGCGCGGGCCGCGGCCGGGGCGGGCGCCGCAACCGGGGCGGGCGCCGGAGCGGCCGCAGCGGGAGTCGGGGCCGGTGGCGGGGCGGACGTCTTCGGGGCCGGCGGCTGAACAACTTCCGCAGCCACCTGGACGCTGGCCGGCGGCACTTCCGCTCCGCTGAAACTCTTGAGCGCGATGGCCTCGTCGGAGACGATGTTGAAGAGGGCGTTGAAGCCCAGCATCTCCATCACCAGCATGACCTTCTGGGGCACGCGGGTGAAGACGATGCCGCCGCCGCGTTCGCTGTAGGCATCCACGTACTTCAGCAGGATGCCCAGGCCGGTGCTGTTGATGTACTTGATGCCCGCGCAGTCCAGGACCAGCCGCTTGACGTCCTTCTCAAGCAGCTTGTCCATCACCGAGGAGAAGCTCTCCACGGTGGTGGCGTCAATGGACCCGGTCATCTCGGCCAGGGTGGCCGTCACCCCGTCGGCCGACCGGATGTTCTTGAGGCGAAATTCTATCGCCGCCATGGTCCCCCCGGATTACTTCACGTACTTCGTCAACTTGACCTGGTTGCCGGCGTAGTTGTACTCAAGGTTGTCCAAACACTTGAGCATGAGCATGATGCCCAGCCCGCCGGTCCGCCCCGCCTCGTTGCGCTCGCGGGCCACGGCGACCGCGTTGCCGTGCACGCCGCGGCGCAGGTACATCTCGGTGTCGAAGCCGTCGCCCTCGTCCATGACCGTGATGGTCACCTTCTCCTTGTCGAGCAGGTAGACCACCTCGATCAACCGGCTCTCCTGCGACTTGTTGCCGTGCCGAGCGCCGTTGTCCAGGGCCTCGCGGAAAGCCACGGCCAGGGCCGCGCCGCGCTCCTCGGACATGCCGCTCTGCTCAACCACCGCCCCGATGGTGTCGTTGGCCTCCTCGATGGCGTCGTCGCGGGTCGGCAGCTGGAAGTGCACCTGATGCTGGAAGAAGGTGCGCTCCTCCTGGCTGCGCCGGATCTCGGACTCGGCCAGCTCCACGAGCTCGCTGAGCTCGAAGGGCTCGGTCACCGACTCGTCCTCGCAGATGCGCAGCCCCTCGGTGCGGGCCGCCTCGCTGCTCTCCGAGCGGATCAGGATGATGCCGACCGAGCTGGTCTCCTTGGAGCGCTTGACCGCCCTGACCAGATCCTTGGCGCCGGCCAGGGAGCCGTCGACCACCACCAGGTCCGGGCGGGCGCCGGAGAGGCTGCCCATGAAGGACTCGACGCCCTCGAAGACCTCGGCCTTGCTGCGCGGGCCGGTGAGCCGGCCGGCGACCAGCGAGGCGAAGAAGTCCTTCTTGGGCATGACCAGGGAGATCTTGTAGCCGTCGGGGCGGACTGGGGCGGCGCTGGCGGCCTTGACGCCGGGCGTCGGCGCGCGCCTGAGGACCAGCGGAGCCAGAGTCTTGTCCAGCTCGACGCGGTTGCCCTGCTCCAGTTCCTTGGAGGCCAGGTCCAGCAGGGAGGCCACCATCTTCTGCCCCATGTCCTCGGGCGTCTGAGTGGTGGCGGAGGCCCGCCGGATGAGTTCCTTGAGAGTGACTACGCGCATGCCGGATCTTCCTTCAGCCTTCGCGCCCAACGCGTTCCATGAGCTCTTCCAGGGTGATCACCTTCTTCTCCAGAAGCACGCCGGCCAGCGCACGGACCAGCTTGTCCGTGCTGATGTCGATGGGCTTCTCCTCCAGGGGTCCGGTGGAGGGCTTGGAAGGCAGGAAAGCGGCCGCGGGCGCCGACGGCGCATGCCCGGGGCCGGCTCCGCCGGCGCGGCCGCGCTTCTGCGCCGATGCCGGCCCGACCGCGGGAGTGGGCACGGCAGCGTCCTCCGCCCCGGGGACCGGGGCGGCCTTGGGCCGCTCGGCCGCCGGTCCGTGGTAGAAGGCGTGCAGGGCCTTGGCCACCTCGGTCCGAGTGGCCAGTACCGTCTGGATCTTGAGGCCGGTGGTGAAGGCCAGTTCGTCGATGACCGGGTAATCGGTCGGGTCCGGCGTGACCACGGTCAGGGTGTCGCCATCCCGGGACAGCGGCAGAAGTTCGTGCTTCTCGGCAAACTCCCGAGGGATGAACTTCATCAGGGACGGATCTATCCTCCTGTCGCGCAGGTGGATGACCGGGATCTTCTGCTGCTGGGAGAGGAAGTCGGCCAGGCGGTCCTCCTTGATGAAGTTCAGCTTGGTGAGGATCACCCCGAGCTTGCCGCCGATGGCCTTCTGATACTCCAGCGCTGAAGACAGCTGCCCCTTGGATATCAAACCCGCCTGCAGGAGCATGTCTCCAAGCTTGTCACTCATGCTCCACCCCCGCGCAAAGAGGCTCACTGAAGAACCGCAACCAAACGGCAGGGATTCTAAAGAATGAGGTAAGGCTGTCAAGGCCTTTTCATCGCCGGGACTGGCGGCGGCCGGCCCGCACCCGTGCACCTGCTCCGCGGGACGGTTTCCTCCCGATTTTGACCCTTGACACCCCCGTGGACGGGGATAAAATGCGCACGTTCATCAGCGAAAACCCGGACGTGCACGAAGGGCCTGCCAGGGCCTCGGTTGCGCACCCGCAATCCCAGGGATCCATCAGGACGACGAGGAAGCGCTTGGCTTTTCCGGTGCTCTGTTCCCACAGGAACTGAATGACTCAACGCATCTACATCATCGACGCGCACGCCACGATCCACCGGGGTTATCACATGCCCCAGCGTGGCGCCCAGATGATGAGCCGGGACGGACACCCCACTTCGGCGGCCTTCTATTTCGTCCAGGTCCTGACCGGCATGCTCTCCGAGCAGCGCCCGGACTTCCTGGTCATGGCCGCGGATTCGTCCGGGCCGACCTTCCGCCACGAGTTCTACAAGGAGTACAAGGCCAACCGTCCGCCAACCCCCGAGGACCTGAAGTGGCAGGTGCCCAAGGTCCTGGCCATCTGCGAGGGCTACGGCATCCCCGTATATCGCATCAAGGGCTATGAGGCCGACGACATCATCGCCACGCTGGCCGACCAGGCGGCGGCCGAGGGCCTCGAGGTCTACGTGGTCAGCTCCGACAAGGACCTGCTCCAGCTGGTCGGGGGGAAGGTCCGCGTCTACGACCCGGCGAAGAACTTCAAGGAAGGCAAGCTCTACGGCCCCGAGGAGGTCGCCGCCGAGCGCGGCGTGCCCCCCGAGCGGATGATCGACTACCTGGGGCTGGTCGGGGACAGCTCCGACAACATCCCCGGAGTGCCGGGCATCGGGCCCAAGACCGCCGTGGAACTGATCGCCAAGTACGGCGACCTCGAGGGTGTGCTGGCCAACGCGTCCAAGGAGAAGGGCAAGCGCAAGGAGAACCTCGAGAAGCACGCCGACGACGCGCGGCTGTCCTACAAGCTCGCCACCATCAACCACCAGGTCCCGGGCGCGAAGCTCGACCTGGAGGCCGCCCGGGTCAAGCCCCCGGACGTCGAGAAGCTCCTGCCCATATTCCAGGAGCTGGGCTTCAGCATGTTCCTCAAGAAGCTGATGGCCGCGGCGCCGTCGGCCGGCGCGCCGAGCCTGTTCGGGGCGCCGGCGGCCGGGACCGACAGCTTGGCCCGCGACTACCGCGCGATCACCAAGCCCAGCGAACTCCGGACGCTGGCCCATCAGCTGGTCGAGGCCGAGGCCGTCTCGGTGGACACCGAGACCACCGGCGTCGACCCGCTGCGCGCGGAGCTGGTGGGCATCTCCTTCGCGATCAAGGAGGGCGAGGCCCGCTACATCCCGGTGCGCGCCCCGGCGGGCGAGCCGGCCGCGCCGCTCGACGAGGTCAGGCGGCACTTCGGGCCGCTGCTCGAGAACCCGCGCCTGGCCAAGCTCGGCCAGAACATCAAGTACGACCTGCTGGTCCTCGCCCGCCACGGCATCAACCTGCGCGGCGTGGGCTTCGACACCATGCTGGCCGACTACCTGCTCTCGCCGGGCAAGGGGCTCTACAACATCGACGCCCTGGCGCTCGAGCACCTCGGGCTCCGCAAGATCGCCACCGAGGAGGTCATCGGCAAGGGCGACGGCCAGACCACCATGGACCTGGTGCCGCTCGAGACCGTCGCCAAGTACGCCTGCGAGGACGCCGACGTGGCCCTGCGCCTGGCGCACCTGCTGCGCGGGAGGCTCGTGGAGCGCGGGCTGCTCCGGCTCCTCGAGGAAGTGGAAGTCCCGCTGATCGAGGTCCTGGCCAGCATGCAGCGCACCGGCATCCGCCTGGACGTGGCCGCGCTCAAGACCATGTCCAAGGACCTCGACGGGGTCCTGGCCGCCAAGGAGGCCGAGATCCACGAGGTTGCCGGGCGGGAGTTCAACATCCAGAGCCCCAAGCAGCTGGCCGAGCTGCTCTTCGACGAGCTCAAGCTCCCGGTCAGCCGCAAGACCCGCACCGGGCGCTCGACCGACGAGGCCGCGCTCGAGGCGCTGGCCGGTCTGCACGCGCTGCCCAAGCTGGTCCTCGAGTACCGCGGGCTGGCCAAGCTCAAGAACACCTACGTGGACAAGCTCCCGGAGTGGATCAACCCGGAGACCGGGCGGATCCACTGCTCGCTCAACCAGACCGGGACGTCGACCGGGCGGCTGTCCTCGAGCGAGCCCAACCTCCAGAACATCCCGGTGCGGACCGAGCTCGGCCGCTCCATCCGGGCCTGCTTCGTCCCCGAGCCTGGCTGGCTTCTGGTCTCGGCCGACTACTCGCAGATCGAGCTGCGGATCCTGGCCCACTATTCGCAGGACGAGGCCCTGCTCGATGCCTTCCACAAGGACAAGGACATCCACGCCTTCGTGGCCGCCCAGGTCAACGGCGTGGCCGAGAAGGACGTCACCGCGGAGATGCGCCGCCAGGCCAAGGCGGTCAACTTCGGGCTGATCTACGGCCAGACCGGCTGGGGCCTCTCGCAGCACCTGGGCATCAGCCAGGACGAGGCCCAGGAGTTCATGAAGGCCTACAACGCGCGCTACCCCGGCGTGGAGCGCTGCCGGCAGGAGATCCTCGAGAAGGCCCGCAAGAACGGCTTCGTCACCACCGTGCTCGAGCGCCGGCGCTACTTCCCGGAGATCAACAGCCAGGAGACGGCCGCCCGCCACGGCGCCGAGCGCGCCGCGGTCAACGCCGTCTTCCAGGGCTCGGCCGCCGACCTCATCAAGGTGGCCATGAATCGGATCTTCAAGGAGCTGGAGGCCGGCGGCGGGCCGCTGAAGTCCCGGCTGCTCCTCCAGATCCACGACGAACTGCTCTTCGAGGCGCCCCCGGAGGAGGTCCGCGAGCTCTCCGCGCGCGCCGAGGAGATCATGGAGAGTGCGGTGAAGCTCTCCGTGCCGCTCAAGGTCAGCGTGGGTTCGGGCCCGAACTGGCTGGAGGTCAAGTAGGCGATGAGCCTCAAGGTCTACCTCTTCACCGACCTGGAGGGCGTCGCCGGCGTGGACCGCTGGGACGCGCGCGACTCCGACCGGCCGGTCGACGCCCGCCGCTGCCGCGAGACCCGCGAGTTGCTGATGGGTGAGGTCAACGCCGCCGCCGACGGGGCCTTCGCCGGCGGGGCGACCGCGGTGGTCCTGGTCCAGGGCCACGCCGACTCGATGATCTACGAACTGGCCGACGAGCGCCTGGAGATCATCAAGGGAACGGGCTATCCCACCTGGCTCCCGGAGCTCGGCGCGGACTCCGGCGCGGCCTTCTTCGTGGGCGCGCACTCGTTCTGCCACACCCCGCAGGGGACGCTGGCCCACACCTTCAACTTCAAGAAGCGCCGGCAGTGGTGGCTCTGCGGGCGGGAGATCGGCGAACTGGGCATGCTGGCCGCCTACTGCGGCGCCCACGGCGTTCCGCTCGCCCTGGCCACCGGCGACGACAAGCTCTGCCGCGAGGCCCGCGAGCTCATTCCCGAGATCGAGACCGCCCAGGTCAAGGTCGGCCTGGGCATCGAAAGCGCCCGGCACCTTTCCCGCGACCGGGCCCGCGAGGAGGTGCGCATGGCCGCGCTGCGCGCCGCCGAGCGCGCCGCCAAGGGCGAGGTCCCGCCCTACCAGCCGCCCGGCCCGCCCTACACCTCGCGGGTGCGCACCCGGGTCCGGAACCTCCACGTCCCGCGGCATCTGCCCCCCGGCGACCGCTGGGTCTCGCCGTACGAGACCGAGCACACCCGGCAGGAGTTGCTCGAGCTCCTGCGCTGCATGACGGACATCTGACCATGAAGATCTACCTGTACACCGATCTCGAGGGCGTCGCCGGCGTGGACCAGTGGGACAACCGCGCCTCGGACCGCCCCGGCTTCGTGGGCCGGCGCCGCGAGATGTGCGAGCTGCTCATGGGCGAGGTCAACGCCGCGGCCGACGGGGCCTTCGCCGGGGGCGCCACCGGCGTGGTCCTGGTCCAGGGCCACGGCGACTCCGCGGTCTACGAACTGGCCGACGAACGGCTGGAGATCGTCAAGGGCTCGGGCTACTCCACCTGGCTGCCGGAGCTCGGCGCCGAGTTCGCCGCCGCCTTCTACGTGGGCAGCCACGCCATGGGCGGCACGGCCGGCGCGACCCTGGCCCACACCTTCTGTTTCGAGGACGGCCGGCGCTGGTGGCTCGGAGACCGGGAGATCGGCGAGTTCGGGGCCTTCGCGGCCATTGCCGGGGCCCACGGCGTTCCCGTGGTCCTGGCCACCGGCGACGACAAGCTCTGCGCCGAGGCCCGCGCCTTCGTGCCGGAGATCGAGACCGCCCAGGTCAAGGTCGGCATCGGCACCAACTCCGCCCGGCACCTGTCGATGCGCCGGGCCCGGGAGGTGGTGCGCATGGCCGCCCTGCGGGCCACCGAGCGGGCCGCCCGCGGCGAGGTGCCGCTCTACCGGCCGCCTGGCCCGCCCTACGTCGCCCGTTTCCGCAGCCGGCGCCGCCACCTCTGCCTGCCCCGGACGCAACAGCCCGGCGAGCGCTGGCTGAGCCCCTACGAGGTGGAGTTCTCCGGCGACGACCTGCTCGAGGTCCTGGGCCGGCTGACGTTCTTCTACTGATGAAGGCCGACGGAGGGAAGGGCGCGCTGCGCGTGATCGGACTGACCGGCCCGGTGGCCGGAGGGAAGTCCGAGGCCGCGCGGCTCCTGGCGGAGCGCGGGGCCAGGATCGTCGACCTGGACGCGATCGGCCACGAGCTCCTGGCCGACCCGCAGGTTCGCGAGGAGGTCAACCGCGCCTTCAGCGAGGCGGCCGACGCCGGGGACCTCGGCGAGCTCCGGAGGCGGCTGGCCGGGATCGTCTTCGCCGACGGCACCGCCCTGTCGCGCCTCGAGCACATCCTGCACGGGCGGATGTGCGAGGTGGTCCGCCGGGAGGTCGCGCGGCTGAGGGCCTCCGGGGAGTCCGGCCTGGCGGTGATAGCCGGCGCGCTGGTGTTCGAGATGGGGCTGGAGGAGCTCTGCGACGCGGTGGTGCTGGTCGACGCCCCGCTGGAGATCCGGATCGACCGAGCCCGCCGGTCGCGGGGCTGGGACAGGGAAGAAATCATGCGGCGCGAGGGGCGGCAGATGCCGCTCGAGGCCAAGCGCCTCCGCGCCAACCGGGTGCTGGACAACTCCGGCACTAGAGAGCAGCTTGAGGCGGCCGTCGCCGCCATCTGGGAGGAATGGGGATGCCAGTGAAGAAGAGCGGTTCGGGCAGCGATGAGTCCAAGGGGCGTCGGCGTCGTTCGGGGGGCGCCCACCGGCGCACCCGCAGGGCCGGGGGTCCCGAGGAGGAGATGATCGAAACGGCGGAGCCGGCCGAGGCGGCGGGCGCCGAGGCCGGGATGCCGACTGCGGCGGCCGAGCCCGCCCCGGGCGGCGCGGACCGCCCGACCGACCAGCCGCCGGCTGCGGCCGAGGCGGCGACGCCCAACGGGCCCGCCGCGCCCGCGGCGGCTCCGGCCCCCTCACTCTCTTCGGCAGCCCCGGCTCCGTCCGGCCAGCAGGCGGCCATGCCGCCGGCCGGCGCCCCGGCCGCGGCGGCGCAGAACGGCGACGCCCGGAAGGTCGGCCCGACCGTCCCGCGGTTCAGCTATCCCCCGCCGGCTGGCGGCAACCCGTACGTCTCGCGCGTGACCGGCGGCGGCCAGGGCCAGTCCCAGCGGCCCCGCCCGAACTTCGACGGCGGCGGGCGCAACGGCGGAGGCTTCCGCAACGGCGAGGGCCGCCACGGCGGCGGCCGTTCCGGGGGCGGCTACGGCGGAGGCCATGGCCGGAGCACCCCGCCTATGTTCGCCGGATCGCAGCGCCGCCCCGACTCGGAGCCCAACGGCAACCGCGCCTTCTCCGGGCACCAGCAGCGCGGGCACGGCGGCCAGGCTCAGGCTTCGTCCCAGGCCCCGGCACCCGGCGGTGCGGCCACCGACGCGGCCAGCGGCCTGGCGGCTGCATCGGTCCCGTCCCCGGCGGCCGGCGCCGCCCAGACGGCCGCCCCGGCCGTCCAGGGAGCGGCACCCGCCACCCGCCCCGCGGGTCGGCCGGGCGAGGCCCAGCAGCCGGTGACTCCGCACCCCAAGGCCTTCAAGAAGCCGGTCTTCGAGCCAAAGAAGCCCGAGCAGGTGCGCTCGCCGGAGCAGCTCACCGCGGTGATCGAGGAATACCGCAACTCCGGCCTCTTCATCACCGACCTGAAGGTCATGCCCGTGGCCGAGCTGCGCTTCATAGCCAAGGCCGAGGGCGTCGAGGAAGCCGACCTGCTGCCCAAGCAGGAGGTCATCTTCCGGCTCATCAAGCAGTACATCTCCCGCGGCGGCACGCTCTACGGCTCCGGGGTGCTCGAGATCCTGCCCGACGGCTTCGGCTTCCTGCGCTCCGCGGAGGCCAGCTACCAGCCCTGCCCGGACGACATCTACCTGTCGCCCAGCCAGGTGCGCAAGTTCGGGATGCGCAGCGGCCACGTGGTCTGCGGCGCCATCCGCCCCCCGAAGGAGGGCGAGCGCTACTTCGCCCTGCTGCGCGTCGAGAGCATCGACTGGGAGCCGCCGCAGAGCCTCTTGGGCCGGGCCTACTTCGAGGACCTCACCCCCCTCTTCCCGGACAAGCGCCTGCTCCTGGAGACCGCTCCGGACAACCTGTCCATGCGGGTGGTGGACCTGGTCACCCCGATCGGCAAGGGCCAGCGCGGCCTGATCGTCGCGCCGCCCCGCACCGGCAAGACCGTTCTGCTCCAGCAGCTGGCCCACTCCATCGCCATCAACAACCCCGAGGTCTACCTGATGGTGCTGCTGGTCGACGAGCGCCCCGAGGAGGTCACCGACATGGAGCGCACGGTGAAGGGCGAGGTGATCAGCTCGACCTTCGACCAGCCCTCCAGCCGCCACGTGCAGGTCGCCGAGATGGCCATCGACAAGGCCAAGCGCCTGACCGAGTACGGCCATGACGTCGTGATCCTGCTCGACAGCATCACCCGCCTCGGCCGGGCCTACAACAACGAGACCCCGCACAGCGGCAAGATCCTCTCCGGCGGCGTGGACTCGACCGCGCTGCGCGGGCCCAAGCGCTTCTTCGGCGCGGCCCGCAACATCGAGCACGGCGGCAGCCTGACCATCATCGCCACCGCGCTGGTCGACACCGGCTCGCGCATGGACGAGGTCATCTTCGAGGAGTTCAAGGGCACCGGCAACATGGAGCTGCACCTCGACCGCCGGCTGGTCAACCGCCGGGTATTCCCGGCCATCGACATCAACCAGTCGGGCACGCGGCGCGAGGACCTCTTGCTGCACCCCGACGAGCTCGCCCGGGTCTGGGCGCTCCGCAAGTACCTCAACGAGATGAACGTGGTCGAGGCCATGGAGTTCCTGGTCGAGAAGCTCAAGGCCAAGAAGAGCAACGCCGAGTTCCTGATGACCATGAACGTGTAGTACGGCAGTTCGCAGATCTCAGTTGCCAGATGCCAGTGGGGGCGGCGGGATGCCGCCCCCGCTGTTTGGTGGCGGTCCTATCGGGGCGGATTGGCCGGCGCGGCATCCGGCCTGGCGGCCATGGCCGGCCTGGGCTCGCCGGGCCTGGGGGTCAGCGGCGGATTCTCCGGCCACCAGCCGCCGCCATCGGCGCGGGCCACGAGTTCGACCTCCCGGCCTCCGACGTTCTCCCTGACGACCGCCACGCGCACCTCCCTGCGGCCATCCGCGTCCCTCCGGATGGCGAGCCTGACCAGCCGCACGCCCGGCACGACGTCCCGATCACCCGGGACGAGCCGGCCGGTGGCCGGGTCCCGCGCCAGGATCCGCTCGCCCGCCAGCCGGACTTCCTCTCCGGGTTCGAAGCGCTCCAGGCGCTCGATCCAGCCCTCGGCGTCGGCGCCCTCCGCTCCCGGTCGGTGGTGCCTGATCCGGATGCCCGCGAACTGCCGGTCTCCGAAGGCCGCCGGGGCCTCGTAGGCGATCTGGGTGTCGCCGGGCAGGACCAGGGTCACTGCGGCTGAGAAACGGGAGGCGAAGGCCCCCGGCCCAATCAGCCCGTTGGGCTCGGCGCCCTCGGCGAGCATCCCGAAGAGGCCTTCCCCGGCGAGTTCGTCGCTCAGCATGTCCTCCCGCTCCGGTCCGTCGGGGGGCAGCAGGACATCATGGACTGCGACGCCGGCGGGCGTGGCCATAGAGGCGGTCCGGCCGAAGACCGCCGCGGCGCGGACCCGGTACTCCCAGGGAGTGCGCGGGGCCTGGTCGGTGATGGCGATCTCGTAGCCGTCGGGCAGGGCGGTCACGCCCGGAGGCAGGCGCGGCTCGCCGCCGGCCCTGACCAGGACGGTCACCAGCGGGTCCCGCGGCCACCCGACGTCGCCCGGCGCCTTGCGCCAGACCTGCAGCGCGCGGCTCCGCCAGCAGCTATCCTGGTTGCTGAAGAAGACCTGGACGGTCCCCCTCCCGACCCCGGCCCCGCCCCTGGCGATGCGCGGCTGGCCCAGCCGGGCGAGGACCGGGGGCGGCGGCGGCGGGGAGACCTTCACTATGGCCGGAGGAATCGGCCAGAACTTCCACGCCGCCAGGGTGCCGTCCAGAGGGCGTTCGATGCGAGCCATCCCCGCCGAGAAGCCGGCGTGGGTCCTGGGGGTCTCGATCTTCCGGCCGCCGTCCGCATCGAGCGACCGGCGCACCCCGGCCAGAGCAGCGTCCACCGCGGCCGGCGAGCCCCCCACCTCCCTGTCAGGCCTGGCCAGTTCCGTCCCGGCAAGTGCCGCGCAGCCCGCCAGCACCAGCCCGGCCACGACCCCCTCCCGATGCAGCCGTAGAGCTCCGGACACGGGGCACCTCCCTCCGGGGCCCCGCCGTCCGCGGGACCCGTCAGCAGGACGCCCGAATGGCGCCCGCCGTGACCGGGGAAGATTGTCGGATTGGGGAGGGCCGGACGAACGCGCTGACGCCGTCCGCCGCGCCGGGGACTTCGGGCGCGGTGGCCGCGCCCCGCCTAGAGCCGCTCGGCCGCCAAGCTGGCCAGGTCGGAGCGCTCGCTCTTGGAAAGGACCATGTGCCCGACCAGGTCCGAGCCCTTGAGGCGCTCGGCGGCGAAGACCAGCCCGTTCGACGAGCTGTCCAGGTAGGGGTTGTCGATCTGGTAGGGGTCGCCGGTGAGCACCAGCTTGGTGTTCTCGCCGGCGCGGCTGATGATGGTCTTGACCTCATGCGGCGTGAGGTTCTGGGCCTCGTCCACAATCAGAAACTGGCTGGAGATGCTGCGGCCGCGGATGTAGGTCAGGGCCTCGAGCGAGACGACCCCGTCGCGCAGCAGCTGCTCGACGGTGGTCTCCACCGGCCGGCGCCGACCGGAGAGCAGGTACTTGAGGTTGTCGAAGATCGGCAGCATCCAGTTGGTGAGTTTCTCGTCCTTGTCGCCCGGCAGATAGCCGATGTCCTTGCCCATGGGCATGATCGGCCGCGAGACCAGCATCTTCTCGTAGGTGTGGCTCTTGAGAATGAGCTCGAGCCCGGCGGCGATCGCCAGCAGGGTCTTGCCCGTGCCGGCCCGTCCGACCAGGGTGACCAGGCGCACGCTCTCGTCCAGCAGCAACTCCAGGGCCATGCGCTGCTCGATGGAGCGCGGGGCGATGTTCCAGACCTTGGAGAAGTCGCTGACCAGGCTGACCAACCGGCTTCCGGTCGGGTCGTGGCGGGTCACCGCGGTGTGCTTGGGGTTGCCCTGGTCCCGGAGCATGACGAACTCGTTGGGCTCCAGCGGGGCGATCTGGCCGAGCGCGTCCAGGGGCAGCCCCTTCTCGGCGTAGAACCGGTCGACCAGCTCCTTGGCGACGGGCAGGTCGCGCCAGCCGGAGTAGAAGGTCTCGATGTTGACGGTCTGCTTCTCGAAGTCCTCGGCGGTCAGCCCCAGGGCGTCGGCCTTGACGCGGGCGTTGATGTCCTTGGACACGAAGATCACTGGCTCGCCGTTCCGCGCCAGGGCGTAGGCCACGCCGAGGATGTGGTTGTCGGCCGCCGCCATGGGCAGGTCCAGCAGGTCGCCGGAGACGTCCTGGATGGGCGCCACCCGGAGCTCCCCGCCGTTCTCGAGCGGCACGCCCGAGCGCAGCGACCCCGAGACCCGCAGGGTGTCGAGCGTGCGGATGGCCTGGCGGGCGTTGCGGCCGAGCTCGTCGTTGCGGCTCTTGAACCGGTCGAGCTCCTCCAGCACCACCATGGGGATGACCACCTTGTTGTCGGCGAAGCTGGTCAGCGCCGTGTGGTTGTGCAGGAGGACGTTGGTGTCCAGAACGAAGGTCTTCACGGACCCGGGCTCCGGCGTGGGCAGGGCGGGATTGCTCTCGGACAAGGCAGACCTCCTAGATCTTTCTGCAGAGCCAGGCGGCGGTCAGGGCGATGACCTTCCGCTCCCGGTCGCTGCGGGCGAAGGTGTGGTCGTAGCCGGGCAACACCCGCAGGGTGGCCAGCCCCCGGCGGCAGGCCGCGGCGAAGGCGCGGGCGTCGGCCACGGGCACGGCGTCGTCGGCCGTCCCGTGGACTATGAGGGCCTCGACTCCGGAGGCGCCCAGGGCCTCGATGGGCCGCGGCACCTGGCGGATATCCTCGAAGAAGCGGCGTCCCAGCAGATGCCCGGAACGCTCCAGCGGGAAGCGGAGCTTGCGGCGGCCCCGGCCCATGGCCGCGATGCGCCGGTCCCAGAGCCGGCCGATGTCTCCGACCGCGCTCCACAGGACGCAGCCGGCAGGCTCGCGGCCCTCGGCGGCCAGGCCTCCAGCCAGCAGCGCGGAGGCCGCCCCGCCGAAGGACAGGCCCAGCAGGCAGCGGCGGTCTGCGTCGAAGCCGCGCAGGCGCCCCAGGAACTCCCAGGCGGCCAGGGCGTCGGCCACCTCGGTGAGGATGGACATGTCCTGGAAGCGCCCGGAACTCTCGCCCGAGCCCCGGAAATCGAAGCGCAGCGAGGCGAAGCCCTTCTCCGCGAAGGCCCGGCTGGCCTTCACGAACAGGAAGTGGGTCTCGATGCGGTTGCCGGTGAAGCCGTGGCTCATCAGCACCGACGGCCAGCCGGAGCGCGGCGCGCGGCCGGCCGGGATGTGCAGCGTGGCGGCCAGGAAGCCGCCCTTCATGGCGATGCGCAGCGGGATCTCCTGGGGCTCGCGATGGGACATTCAGGGCACCCTTTCAAGAACCAGCGCGGCCGCGCCGGACCGGTCCAGCGCGGTGACGAGATAAGTGCCGGCAGCCGCCGAGCAGACCTCGGCAGCGGAAAGCAGGCTCGCGGCCGGGCCGCATTCGCCGGCCCCGGACTTGACGGTCCTGCGCGGGACGGCCGGACCGACGGCCTCGTCCAGCGCCGCGGCCTCGGCCCGGTCCAGGTCCGGCCGACCGGAGGCGTCGCAGAAGACCAAGGCTATGGGCTTTGGGCTTTGGGCCTTGGGAACAACGCCGGATTCGGCCAGGGCGGTCCGGACCGCCTGGACCAGGGCTTTGCGCGGGTCCAGCCCCACCGCCGAGCCCCAGCCGAGGATCGCGGCGAGCGGCTTGGCGCCCCGGGCGAGGGCGGCGGCCTGGAGCTCCACGGTCAGCGCCGCTCCGGCCTCGCCCAGGACCGTGCCGGTGCTCGACGCGTCGAAAGGCGCAAGCCGCCCGTCGGCGGAGAGCTCACCGGCCGCGGCGTAGTGCCTCCTGAGCGCCCTGGAGAGCGAGTCGGAGGCCGCGGCCACGAAGCCGGCGCACTCCGAGCCGCCGGTGCGCACCAGCCGGTCGCGGGCCCAGCCCATGGCGACGATCGCCCCGGCGGCGCCCTGCGAGAAGGTCGCGCCCGGACCCGACAGGCCGAACTCGATGCAGGCCAGGCTCGAGGGCGTGTTCACGTAGGAGTGGCTGAAGACCAGCGGCGGCGCGAACTTGGCCTGTCCGGCGGCGACCTTGGCGAAGAATAGCTCCATGGAGTCCAGGCAGCCCCAGGCTGACGAGTATGCGAGACCCCAGAGGGGCGGAACGGTTGCGGGTTGGGGGTTGCTGGTTGCGGGAACGGTCGTGGCTTTGGGTGCTACCCGGGCGGAGTCTAGGGCCAGCTTGACCGCCACCAGCGCCAGAGCCGAGCAACGGTCCACGTAGCTGATGATCGTCGGCACGTGCTTCTTGACGTCGAAGTTCTGGACCGGGCAGCCGAATGGCGGGACCGGCCTGCCGTCCGGCAGCGCCAGAGGATCGATGGATGCGACGCCCGAGGGGGCGACGACCCCGGTGCCGGTTATCACCGCCAGCGGCTGAGGCAGACGAACCTCCGCATCCCCCGAAGCCAAGTTTTAGCCGCCGGCGGCCCGGTGTCAACGAAAAGCGCGGGGGAAGAACGACCGGCTATCGGCTGTCGGCCTTCGGCTTTCGGAACAGCCGTTGTGCCGAAAGCCCAAAGCCGAATGCCGAAAGCCGACAGCCGACCACAGCTTCGGCCAGCCTCCGCGTTGCAATGGCCTCCGGCCAGGCGATAATCGCGGCCATGGAAACGACCGCCGCGCCCGCCCCCGACCGCTCGCGACGGGTCTACGTCTGGTGGGGCGTCGCCTTCGCGTTCCTAGCCTTGCTGGGACTTTGCTGCCTACTGGTCATTGGCCCTGTAGTCGAAGTCCACAGCGTGCTCAAGCGGCGCGAAGCGCATTCCCGCTTGACGGAACGGGCCAAGGCGGAGCCGACCATCATCGCACTCGGCGGACCTGAGCAGGCAGCACACAAGCTTGACCGGTACCTGCGGATGCCAGCATGGGTGCTTCAGCGGCTTGACAGGTATGACCCAGGCGAAGCCGATACGGCCGCCACCCTCCTCGGACACTGCGGCAAACCGGGACTGCGGCGCATCATCGCGTTACTGGAGTCGTCGGACCCCCGCCTACAGCATTGCGGAGAGGCGGGTGTTGAAGGATTCCTCGAAGGACCCTACCCTTTCTGGGGGGCTTGGTCAACTACCACGCTCCGCGAGAGGGCCCTGGAAGGTGTGGACCCGGAGACACGCAGACTGGCCGACCAAGCCATCCACTCCCTGGAAGACTTGATGTATGCCGAGATCGAGAAACAGGCTGGCAGGGCGAAATGGTAGGAGCCCTGATGGAATCGTCCAATCACCAATCCGCCCCCGACCGCTCCCGGCGGATCTATGTCTGGTGGGGCGTGGGGTTCGCGTTTCTGGGCCTGCTGGGGCTTCTCTGTCTGTCAGTGGGGAGACCGGTCATCGAGGTCCGCAGGGCATGCGAGGAGCTCATGCGCGCCCCCATGGCCGGGTACTTTCCGGAGAAGGCAAGCCTGGAGGCCGCCGTCGCCAGACTCGGCGGGCCGGAGCAGGCGGCGCGCAAGATCTCCCTGTACCTGCGAGCTCCGAAACGGCTGGCCGGCGACTACCAGTGGACCGCCGGCTCCGTCCTGGGCTGCTGCGGCAAACCGGGGCTCAGGAGGCTGCATGAGCTCTTGGCGTCGGATCCGGGCCAAGACCGCTTCGCAGTCGGCTACTGGGGGGCGATGTCCTTCGACTGGTGCTACCGTGGATCGCCGCCGGACTGGACCACCGGTGCGCTCCTGGAAACGGCCGCCAAGGACCGCGACCCGGAGCTGGCCGGCCTGGCCGGGGAGACCGCCGGGCTGCTCCAAGCTCAGGCCATGCCGGGCACGGTCTTCTACCGACTGACCCCGCCCGATCTTCTTCGGGCTCCGCCGAAGTGACTTGATACCAGCCTTCTCCCGGCGAGAATCAGCCGGCGTCAGCAGTCAGTGGTCCGGAAACAAACCACCCTTTTCACTGAAGAAGGAGGAAACGCGCGTGGCGACCAAGAAGGCTCAGGACAAGGCGGCGGCGGGCGGCGCAGGCAGTTCGGCACCCATCCGGAAGGTCGGCTTCGGGCTGATCGGCTGGGGGCCGTGGGGCCAACACCTGGCCCGCTCCATCCTCAACTCCACCCGCGGCGATGTGGTCACCGTCTGGACCCGCAGCGAGGAGACCGCCGCCAAGATCCGCTGGGCCGGCTTCAATGCGACGACCAACGTAGACGAACTCATCAACCACCCCAAGGTCGAGGCGGTGATCGTGGCCTCGCCCAACGCGCTGCACCTCGAGCACTGCCTCAAGGTCTGCGCGGCCAAGAAGGCCCTGTGGGCCGAGAAGCCGCTGGTCCTCAACCTCAAGGACTACGACACCATCCTGAACGCCGTCGAGAAGGCCGGGATCATCAACCACTGCAACTTCGGCATGCGCTACGGCGGCGCCCAGCGCACGCTCATCGAGATGTCCGCGGCCGGGACGCTCGGCGAACCCATGCACCTGATCAGCCGCGAGTGCCGCGGCACCGGGCTCTTCGCCCTGGGCGGCGCGCACAAGGCGGTCAAGAACCCGGACATCTCCGGCGGCTGGATCGTCCACCACATGTGCCACCAGGTGGACTTCGCCATCCGGCTGGTGCGCCAGAAGGTGGTCCGGGTCTACTGCCAGACCACCAAGAGCTGCCCGGAGTGCCCCTCGGAGGAGTCGGTCGCGGCCATCCTGACCACCGAGAATGGCGCCATCCTGGAGCTGGCCGACGGCGTGGCGCCGCAGGCCGACCACCACCTCTCGTACCTGGCCAGCAAGGCCATGTGCCTGGAGGAGCACGGCATGCTCAACTTCCGCGGCCACGACCCGGAGAGCGTCGCGACCCACGGTTTCGGCGGCAGCTCCACGCTGCTGACCCCCGAGGGCTGGGGCGACGACAGCATGGTGGCCTTCATCGGCGCGATCACCGGCGTAGCCCCCAACCGCCACTACAAGCTCGAGATCGCCCCGATCCGCGAGGGCCGGCACGTGCTCGAGGTCCTGCTGGCCATGCGGGAGTCGGCGAAGACCAACAAGCCGGTGGCGCTGGGCTGACGAACGACGAACACTGAACAACGCACGCAACACCGAGGGGCGGGCCAAACGGTCCGCCCCTCGCGTTTGCAGGAAGAAAGCGCAACCACCCGAAGAGATGTCGCAGAAGTTCGTCCCGCGAGAGCCCCGCTTGCTTGGCGAAATCGCGGCCGGACAGGTCGCGGCGCCTCATAAGCCGGGGGCGCCGAACATCGGCGCCCCCAAGGTGGTTCTGATGGTGCTGGCGCGCCTATTTCTTCTGCGTCTGCACCTGCTCCAGCCGCTGGATGAGCTGGCCCACGGTTAGCTCCGGGTTCTTCTGCATGTAGTCGAGGAGGGCCTTGAGCACCTCGGTGTCGCGGACGCTGGCGCCCGACTCGACGGCCCCCACCTGCCGGCCCTGCGGTCCCCAGTAGAGCGGGGCCAGGTACTCGGGCTTCAGGAAGTAGGGCTTGGTGTCGAAGCGGTACACCGGGTTGAGCAGGTTGGGGTCCTGGATGACCATCGGCGGGCCCGGGAAGTGCAGCCGGCCCTGGGCGTCGCGGTAGGGCCGGGTCTCGAAGCGGGCGTCCACCGGGCCGCGGACGAAGTCCAGCACCGTCTCGGGGATGAACTCCTCGGAGCCGTCGAAGAAGTCGACCGTCGAGGCGATGGCGTCGCCGGCGGTCATCGGCCCGCTCACGCCCGGGACGTAGGGCGCCGGACGGCTGTCGGGGGAAAGCAGGTCGGCCACCAGCCGCTCCCGGGTGGAGACGAAGATGGCCTGGTCCTTGAGCGCGTAGCGCAGCCCGGAGAGCTTGAGCACGTTGCCCAGCACCGAGCGCAGGGTCATGCCGCTCTCCTTGGGGATGGTCATGGTGATCTTGACCTTGTCGGCCTCCGGGGCGGCCTTGGGGTCGAGGACCACGGCCACGCCGGCGGCCTTGGAGATCACGTCGAGCACGTCCTTGAGGGAGGCGTCCTTCCAGCCGTCCACGGAGGCGGCGGCGTCCAGGGCCTTCTCGGCGCGGGCCTCCCAGGACTCGGCGCCGGCGACGGCCTTGCCCTTGACCGGCTCGGCCCCTGGCGAGGCGCCCGTCAGCAGAAAGGCCCCGGTCAGCAGCAGTGCGAGAGTTCTGGTCATGGCCCGATCCTCCGAATCAATCCACCACTTCGATCTCCAGCATCTCCCGGAACCCGGCGAGTTGGAAGATCCACTCGATCCGCCGGGAGACCCTGAGCTTGAGCTTCTTGTTGCGCTCCTTGGCCTCCACGAAGAGGTTCCCGATGATCCCCAGGTAGGTGCTGAACACGAAGCCGCAGTCGGTGAGGTCGATGACCACTTCCTGTCCTTCGCCGGCGATCAGGTCGTGGCACCTCTTGCTGAAGCTGTCGTGGTCCTCCCAGTACAGGTCCTTGTGGACCTCCAGGGTGTTGCCCTTCACCTCCAGGTTCGCCTTGTCGACCATCGCCCTCTTCCTTACTAGAGACGCCCGGGCCCCCCGGGAATTAGCCCCAAATCCGCCCTAATCACAGCTGCGGTCCGGCGCCCCGGCCCGGCTCCGCGTCATCGGACGGCACCAGCCGCAGGTGGCCTGGCTTCCGCAGCTTCGGGGGGCTTGCCCGCCCCCGGCCCCTTGAGGACCATATACACGCCGGCCCCGGCCAGCATCCCGGCCAGCGCGAAGGCCAGCAGCACGAGCACCTTGGCGGCCAGATGGGCCCCGGCCGGCGCGGCCACGTCGGCCATCGCCCCGCGGTCGGAACGGCGGGCCGGGAGGGTCCCGGCGGCCGGCTGGGCCCCGCCCGACGCGGCCGGGCCCTGCCCGGCGCCGGTTCCGGCTGCGGGCGGGGGGCTGGCGGCGGCGGGAGTCTCCACGGGGATGTCCGAGAGGTCCACCGGCTTGGGTGGTTCGTAGATGCCGGATACCGGCCTGAGCCGCCGGGAGAGGCGGGTGAAGCAGTCCACGCATACCGGTTCGCCGTCGGCGAAGTGGTACTTGCCCTCGGTGATCTCCCTGGGGCGGATCACCCGACGGCAGCGTGCGCAGTAGAGGATCTCGGTGGTCAAGTCCCCAGTCCCAGCTCCAGCCCAGCCCCCACCCGGGAATATACCTGCCACCGGGAGCCGAGTCAACGTCCTGACACACGAACCCCGGCACCTGGCTGCTGCCGCGCCATCCTCGGGGCCCGTTGCGCTGACCGGCGCCGGCCGCCCGCTCCCGGCCTGCCCCTGTGCCCAGTCCGGATGGCCCGGTCCGGGAGAACCCGATCGTGGCCGGTTCGGGACGCCGGTCGGATTTCCTGCTAAGTTCCGGCCGCCCCGGCTCATATAATGGCGGTTCAGGGCCGGGAGGATCGCCATGCCGGACGCCGGACGGGACGCGGTCGGGGAGGTTCAGCGCCTCTTCCTGCGCCACTCGGGGTGGCTGCGCGGCTTCATCTCCGGGCTCCTGCCGGACTTCGACGCGGCCGAGGACGTCCTCCACGAGACCTTCCTGACCGCGTCGGCCAAGGCCGCGGAGTTCGCGCCCGGAACGGACTTCCCGGCCTGGGCCCGGGCCATCGCCCGCCTCAAGGTCCTGGAGCACCTCCGGGCGGAGCGCGCCTCCGGCCGGGCCCCGGGGCTCGACGCCAGCACGGTCGAACTCCTGGCCGACTCCGCCCCGCCGGACCCCGCCGCCTGGGCCGAACGCCGCGCCGTCCTGGCCGGCTGCCTGGAGCGGATCGCGCCGCGGGCCAGGCGGATATTGGAGCTCCGCTACGTCGAGGGGCTTCGCCCGCCGGAGATCGCCGCGCGGGTCGCCTGGCGGACGGATGCGGTCCACGTGGCCCTGAGCCGCGCCCGGCGGGCGCTGCGCGAGTGCGCCGAGCGGCGGCTGGCCTCCGGCGCCGGCGGAGGGGACCGGCCGTGAGCCCCCTGCGGCTGGAGGAGCTGCTCGAGGCCCACTTCGACGGGCGCCTGGACGGCCCGGGCCTCGCCGAACTGGAGTCGGCCCTGGCCGGCTCCGCGGAGGCGCGGGGCCGCTACTGGGCCTTTGCCGCGCAGCACGCCCTTCTCCGGGAGATCCTGACCGAGGCCCGCGGCCTGGCGGCGGCCCGCGCGGCCCCGGCCGGCGGGGCGCACCCCGCGGCGCGGGCCGGCCGTCGCCTCTTCTGGACGGCTGCGGCCGCCGCGGTCGCCGCCGTGGCCGCCGCGGCGCTGCTTGTGGCCGCCCCCGGCGGACGCCTTCCCTCCGCGCTGGCCAACCCGGGAAGCGCACCGCTGGTCCGCACGCTGCCGGACGGCACCACCCTGGTGCTCGCCCCCGGGGCAAGGCTCGAGCTGCTCGGGCCGGACCCGGCCCGCCGCGTCCGCGGGCGCATCCGGCTGGAGGCCGGCTGGGTGGAGGTCCGGACTCCGCGCTCGCCCTCCGGGGAAACGGCCTGCCGCCTCGAGACGCCTGACGGGCTCTGGCTGGAGACGCGCGGCACGGTCTTCCGGGCCGAGCGGGCCTTCGAGGACGAACGCGGGGCCCGGGTGCCGGCCGCGTCGCCCTCGGGGGCCGCCCTGGCCGGACTGCTGCTGGTCAGCGTTGCGGACGGGGCGGTCGCCGCCGGCCGCGACGAGGTCGCCGAGAAGCGCGTGGAGGCCGGCGGCTCGGCCGAGCTCAAGGCCCTCACCGAGTACTTCCGGCGCCGGCGCGCCCATTGGATGAAGATCGCCCAGGAGGACGAGGCCCGCCGCAACCCCGCGGAGATGCTGGAGCTGGCCAGGGACTGGGCCGAGCTCGGTGAGCACGCGGAGGCCCGCGAGGCCTGCCGCCGCCTGCTCGGCCGGTTCGATCCCGACGGCGACGGGACCGGCGTGCCGGACGCGAAGCTGCCGGAGTTCGCGCGGCTCCAGTCCGCTCTGGTCTCCAGCCCGGAGTTCCCGACCGTCGAGATGCTCGCGACCGGCCGCCGGCGCCTCGAACGCATCCGGCAGGCTTTCTACGGTCCGGGCGGCCAGGCGGCCCGGGACTACCCGGAGGCGGCGCGGCAAATCGCCACCTTCCTCGGAGAGTTTCCCGGCTTCGGCCGGGCTGAGCCGGACGCGGAGGTCTCCTCCCGGGCGGCGCTGGAGGACCTGCGGCGGGAGGCTGAGCTCCGCGCCGTCCTGCTCTGGTCCGCCGGGGACCTGGCCTGGTCCTGCCTGGAGCTGGGGCTGCGCGCCGCGGCTGAGGGGCGCGGGGACGAGGCCCGGGAGCTCTTCACCGAGGGCGCAGCCCGGGCGGAGCAGGCCGCGGCGGGCTTCCCGCGGGACGCGGAGCTCGCCTTCCGGGCGGCCGCCTGCCGGCAGGGGCTCGGCGGCCGGGAGAACCTGGAGCGGGCCGTGGCCGCCTACGCGCAACTGCGCCGGTCCCGCGAGGAGGACGACCTCTGGTGGCGCTCCACCCGCGGGCTGGTCGAGTCGCTGGCCGCCCTGGACCGGCGCGACGACGCCCGCGCGGTGCTCAAGCCTATCCTGTTAACCACCGACCGCGCCAGGCTGGAGCGCCTCTGGCCGGGAGCCTCCGCAACCGCCACCCGGCTGGGCCTGGCCGAGGGCGCGGCCCCGGCGCCGTGACGTTCAGCGCCACGCAGGCTTCTCACCGCGGAGCACGCAGAGGCACGCAGAGGACCGGGGTCCAGTCCATTGCGGCTTTCGGCTTCCGCAGCACAGGCAGTCCTCTGCGCTGCCCCACGTCCTCTGCGGTGCTGGACCCCGTCAGTAGACTTTGAACATCTCGCCCATGCGCTTGCCGAGATATGCCGCCGCCGATATCAGCGACGCGGCCAGGAGCAGCATGGCCAGCAGCCCCATCGCCGAGGCCACGCCCTCGCCGTCGCCGATCCGGCCGAAGAGGGCATAGATCACCTTGGTGATCGGGTAGAACTCCTTGCGGAGCGCCAGGATCATCGAGTCGGAGACCTCCAGCATGGCGTAGCTGAAGGCGAGTATCGCCCCGGCGGCGAGGTTCGCGCCGATCAGCGGCATGGTCACGCGCCGGAGCGTCCGCCACGGGCCGGCGCCCAGCGACGAGCTCGCCTCCTCGAGGATCTGCGGGCACTGCTCCAGCCCCGCCGTCGCCGAGCGGAAGACCAGCGGCACCCTCCGGACCGCGTAGGCCAGGATCAGGAGCGCCGCCGGGTTCTTCCGGGGGTCGATCGCCTCGCCGACGGCGCGGAGCCACGCCGGCGAGCCCTCGGCGCCGCCGATCCCCGAGTAGACGCCCAGGTAGCCGAAGGCCAGGACCAGCCCGGGCACGGCCAGCGGCACCATCATCAGCGAGTCGAGCACCGACCCGGCGCGCCCGCCGCCGCGGACCACGAGGATCGCCGCGCCCAGCCCCAGGGTCAGCGACAGGGCGGTGCTCCCCAGGCTGTAGAAGAGGCTGTTGCGCACTCCCGAGGAGACCAGTTCGTGGCCGTAGGCGGTCGAGAGGTGATCGAGCGTGTAGCTTTCGGGAAGCGGCGTCAGGAACCAGCGGTCGGCCACCGAGGTCAGGACCACCGCCAGGTGGGGCAGGAGGGCGACCGCCGCCACTCCCACGAAGAGCGCCGCCGCGCCGATCGCCGCCGGGCGAGAGAGCGTCCGGGGCCGGGCCCGCGCCGCCACCTTGACCATCGCCGAGGACGACTTGAGCACCTTGCGCCCCAGCCAGAAGAGCACCGCGCTGAGGACCAGGATGACCACGGTCAGGGCGTGGCCGGCGGGGTTGACCTGCTCGGCGGCGGAGAGGTCGTAGATCTTCTTGGCCGCCACCCCGTTGTAGTCGAAGATCAGCGGCGTCCCCAGGTCGGTGAAGGCCCAGATGAAGACGATCGACGCGCCGGCAAACAGCCCCGGGAAGGCCAGCGGCAGCGTGACCCGGGCGAAGGTCCGGACGCGGCCGGCGCCGAGGGAGGCGCTGGCCTCCTCCAGGGTCGGGTCGATGTTGGCCAGGGCCGCGGCCAGGTTCAGGTACATGATCGGGTAGAGGTGCAGCACCTCCATGATGACCACGCCCCAGAACTTGGCCGAGCCCAGGAAGTCGACCGGCTCGCCGACCAGCCCCGCTCCGAGCAGCCAGTCGTTGACGATCCCGTAGTGGGAGAGCAGCCGCTTCATGCCGATGGCGCCGACGAAGGGCGGGGCGATCATGGGCAACAGCAGCAGCGGCGCAAGCCAGCGCTTGGCGGGCCACTCGGCGCGCGCCGACAGCCAGGCCAGGGGCAGGGAGAGCGCCAGGGTCAGCAGCGTCGAGACCGCCGCCAGGTTGAGCGAGGTCAGGATCCGCCGGGCGTCGTCGCCGGCCAGGACGTTGACCATGTGCCGCAGCGTGGGCCGGCCGCCCTCGGAGAAGGCGCCGGCGAAGGTCCCGGCCAGGGGCACGGCCAGGCCCAGGACCAGGAAGGCCCCCACCGACATCCAGATGATGAGCTTCAGCGTGCGCGTCAAGGCCCCTGTTCTCCGCCTCCGGCCGGGATCTTATTGCCGGGCCCCTCCGGCCGCCACTGCCAGATGGTCACGCCCACGCCGTAAGCCAGCAGGGCGGCGTAGAGCCCGGCGTGCGCGCCCATGGCCGCCCCGGCGACCAGCTGGCGGAGGCCGAAGGCCCCGCGGTGTGGGCCCATCATGGTCAGCCCATGGGCCATCCCCAGCATCAGCGGCACGAGCACTAGGCCCGCCCAGATTGCCGCCCGGTCCCGTCGGCCGATGAACGACGGTGGCGCCGCCCCGGCGGGCGTCCGCCGCAACCACCACCACAGGGCGGAGGCCAGGACGGCCAGGCCGACCGGCGTCCCCAGGTACTGCAGCAGGCCGTAGCCGCGGACCCGAAGGTCCCCGACCGTGAAGAGCAGGTGCTCCAGGCGCGGGAAGAGCTTCGTGCCCCATGCGCCGTAGTGGGTGAAGGAGTCCCAGGCCTGGTGCGTGAACGCCCCCAGGGCGACCGCCAGGACGATGAGCGGCAGGCGCCACCAGGGCAGCCAGCGGAAGCCCCAGGCCAGCGGCAGGAGCCGGCCGCGCAGGGCCTCCGGCAGGATCTCGAACATCGGTCGCTTTACGGCCACGTGAAACAGGAGGAACGCCACCAATCCGGCCGGCACGCAGAAGTACAGCCCCGACAGGGTGTGCGAGAAGCGGTTGCCCGCGCCCCAACGCACCAGGTACTCGAAGTCCGGAGTCAGGCTGCCTATGACCAGCGCGGAGACCGGCAGCCACTTCCGGAGCGCGAAGCAGAACGGCAGGACCGCCGCGGGATGGACCAGGGTCGCGGGCATGCCGGGTCAGCGGGCCGCGGCCGCGAACCGCCGGACGAGTTCGCGGTCCTTGAGCCCCGGCGCGCGCTCCAGCGTGCTGGCCGCGTCGACGAGCCAGAGCCCGCGCCCGGCCCCGCGCACCGCGCGCGCGACGTTGCCGGGCGACAGGTTCCCGGCGATCCCGACGCGCGGGTGGGCGGCGAGCGCCGGCCGGGCCTTCCGCCAGTCGGCGGTGCGCGCCGTGCCACGCCAGGACTTCGGCACCGGCTTCTCGAGCAGGAAGGCCCAGGCCGCCGGGAAGCGGCCCATCTCACGGACTGCGGCGCGGCCCAGGCGCTTGACCACCTTCAGCACCCGGAACCCGCGGCGGGCGAGCTCCAGCGCGTCGGCGGGCGGCTCGGCGCCGTGGAGCTGGACCAGGTCGAAGCGCGCGCGGCGCGCGGCACGGAGCACGGCGGCGGCCGGGGCGTCCTTGAAGACCCCGACCATCAGCGCCCGGCGCCCGTGGGGCGTGCGCCGGAGCGCGGCGACGAGCCGGGCGGCCTCTGCGGCCGTCACCTTCCGCGGGCTCTCGGCCAGGATGAACCCGAGCAGCCCCGCGCCGGCGGCCAGCGCCGCGCGGCCGTCGGCCTCGTTGGTGATTCCGCAGATCTTGACGAGCATCAACCGCAGTCCGGCCTTACTTCCAACGAACGACCGTCCCCTCTGCCGAATAGGCCCCTGCAGCCACGGTGCCCGCTGGGGCGCGGTGGCTGCTGTACTTTATGATGGCGTCTCCGCCCATGGCGCGGGCCCTGGTCTTCATTGCATCTATGACCACCTGAGCGTCGGCCGCTCCCCAGAAAGCGCCGCCCCTGCAGCTGATGTCTCCGATGACGATGTGGGGCTTGTCCGGCACCTTCATGATAATTTCAATCGGGTCAGACGGTTGCTTGGCGGGATATTGCTCGGCGGCAAGATATGCGGAGTCCATGCTGATGCAGCCGGACATGACGGCGCCGCCCAGCACCACTAGCGCCAGCAGCCCGCGGACCAGCGGAAGACGGCTGCGACAGGATGATCCTCCGGAATGGCTCATGGTTTCCTGACTCCTTGACTTGGGCCAGACCTCGGCCGGGCGAAACGTTCGGCGGACGCCCGGGCCCGGCTCACTTGACCGTGACGAGCGAGAATATCTCCCGCCCCGCCAGCCGCTCCCTCGGCTTGAGGAAGGCCAGCTCGATGAGGAAGGCCATGCCCACCACCTTCCCGCCCATCTCCTCGACGAGCTTGGCGCTGGCCTCCATGGTGCCGCCGGTGGCGATCACGTCGTCGACCAGCAGCACGCGCTGGCCGGGCTTGACCGCATCGGCGTGCATCTCGATGGTGTCGGAGCCGTACTCCAGCTGGTAGCTCATCTTCCGCGCCGCGCGCGGGAGCTTGCCGGGCTTGCGGATGGGCGCGAAGCCGGCCTTGAGCTCGACCGCCACCGCCGGGCCGAAGAGGAAGCCGCGGGCCTCGGCCGAGGCCACCAGGTCCACCTTGGCGTCGCGGTACCTGGCGGCCAGGCCCTTGATCGCCGCGGCCAGCGCGCCGGGATCGGCCAGCAGCGGGGTGATGTCCTTGAAGACGATGCCCTTCTTGGGGAAATCGGGGACATCGAGGATGAACTTCTCGAGCTGCACGGCGGCCATGTGCGATCCTCCGTAACCCGTTAGCCGCGGCGGAAGGCAGGCCGGCTCGGGCCAGCCCGGCCCGGCATCAGCGCCCCTTGCGGCCCGCCTGGAGCCGGCGCCTGACCGGCTCGGCCACCACCGTGGCCGGCTTGTGGGTGCCCGCGCCACGGAGCTTGCGGCCGGTCAGCATGGTGAATATCTCGCGCAGCCCGCGGGCCTCGATCTGCCTGACCCGCTCGCGGGTCAGGTGCAGGCGCTTGCCGATCTCCTCCAGGGTGTGCACCCGCCGGTCGACGCCGTAGCGCAGGCGCATGACCTCGGCGGCCCGCGCATCCAGGTGGTCGAGCAGGGCCTCGATCTCCAGGTCGGCCAGCTCCGGGGCCAGCGCGTCGCTGGACTTGCTGTCCTCGAGCAGCTCGACGTCCCCGGCCGGGGCGGCCCCCGAACGGGAGCTGTCCATCACTGCCAGGGCCTTGGCGACGGCCTCGGCCTGGCTGCGCTTCAGGCGCATGCGGGAGGCAATCTCGTCGATCTCCGGGTCGCGGCCCAGCTGGGCGCGCATGGCCAGCTCGGTGCGGCGCCACTTGACCACCATCTCCTGGACGTGGCCCGGAACCCGGATCTGGCGGCCGTGGCCGGAGAGCGCGCGGCGGATGGCCTGGCGGATCCACCAGGCGGCGTAGGTGCTGAAGCGCACCCCCTGGCGGGGGTTGAAGCGCTCGACGGCGCGGAGCAGCCCCAGGTTGCCCTCCTCGATCAGGTCGAGCAGCGGGGTGCCGCGGTCCAGGTAGTTCTTGGCGAGGGCCACGACCAGGCGCAGGTTGGACCGGATCATCCGGTCCCGGGCCTCCTGGTCGCCGGCCCGCAGCTTGGTGGAAAGCTCGCACTCCTCGGCGGCGGTCAGGAGCGGAATGCGCCCGATTTCGCGGAGGTAGAACTGTAGGTCGCGGTCGGTGGCGATGGTTCTGCTCCTGCCTGCCTGGCCCGGACGTACCGGGCTCCCCGGCGCGGGGGTAGCTTAATGGGACCGGCCGGCGCGGTCAAGGGCAGACGCCCGGACTGTGCGGCATTGGCCTTTTGCCGGCCGGCGGTGTATGCTCGAGGGACTGGGACCTGTGGAGGATGAGGGGATGAAAACGCTCTTCGCAACGGCGCTGGTCTGCGTCTTGGGATTCGCGGCGGCCGCCGCCGAGCCGGCCGCTCCGGCCTTCGTCAAGAAGCCGGCGGTCGCCCGGGACGGTGACAGGATCACGATCAGCTTCGAGCTCAGCCGCGAGACCGACGTGGCCGTCTTCGTCGAGAACGCCGCCGGCGAGGTCATCCGACACCTGGCCGCAGGCGTGCTCGGCAGGAACGCGCCGGCGCCGCTCAAGGCCGATTCACTCGCCCAGGCGGTGACCTGGGATGGCAAGGACGACTCGGGCCAGGCGGCCGGCGGCGGGCCGTTCAAGGTGCGCGTCGCGGCCGGCCTGGGCGTCAGCTATGACGGCACGGCCTTCGGCTCGGAGGCCACGCCCAACGACCTGACCAACGTTCTGGGCCTGGCCGCCGCCCCCGACGGGCGGGTCTACGTGCTCAGCGAGCGGCTGAGCTGGGCCTGGTGGAAGCAGACCAGCATCCATGTCTTCCGCCGCAGCGGCGAGTACGAGAAGACCATCAAGCCCTTCCCGGCGACCCTGCCGGCCGAGCGCGCCGCCAGGCTCACGCCCTTCAGGACCGACGACGGCCGGCCCATGCCGACCATCTACCACGTGCTCTACATGAACTTCTACCCCCACCAGGACATGCCCTGCCAGATGACGGTCAGCCCCGACGGCAACCTCCACCAGGTGGTCAACCGCAACGCCTACCACAAGGAGACCGAGAAGTGGCTGGCCAGCCTGGCACCCGACGGCGCGGTCGCCTACGACCAGTATGCCGGCGGGAAACTGCCCGAGGCGACCTTCGCCGGCGACCCGCATCTCGCGGCCTCGAGCGACGGGAAGAGCGTCTACGCCACGGGCCTCGAGCGTCTGAGCGCCGGGGAGAAGGAGGCCAAGCCGAACGCGCCGGCCGTCTGGCGCATCGACCTGCCCGAGCGCAAGGAGGCCAAGCTCCTCTTCGGCGACGCCAAGGAGGCCGGCGCCGGCGAGACCCGGCTGAAGGACCCGCGCGGGCTGGCGGCCGACGGCAAGGGGCGGCTCTACATCGCCGACACCGGCAACAACCGGGTGGTGGCCGTCGACGAGAAGGACGGCAAGTTCCAGTCCGCCTTCGAGGTGCCCGAGCCCCGCTGGGTCGGCGTGCACCAGAAGACCGGCGCGGTCTACGTGGCCTCCAAGGGCGAGGTGATCAAGCTCCTGGTTGGCGCCGACGGCAAGGCCGCCGAGAAGGCCCGCCTCAGGCTCCCGGCGCTGCCCGGGAAGGAGGCCGCCGGGGCGCGCTGGTCCTTCGCGCTCGACTCCTCGGCCGAGCCGGCGGTGCTCTGGGTGGGTCTGTCGCGCGGCGGCGAAGCCCTGATGCGCTCCGAGGAGCAGGGCGACAAGTTCTCCGACCTCCAGAAGGCCGGCTACCGCCCGGCGCGCTTCTACTGGAACCTGTCCGCCGGCCAGGACGGCCGGACGATGACCTGCAAGGCCGGCCACTACGGCCTGCGCATCCTCGACGAGAAGACCGGCCAGACCCGCGACCTGCGCCTGGAGGGCGACTCCGGCCAGACCTACCGGCTGGGGCCCAACAACCAGATCTACGGCATGGACCACTGGAAGTGGGGCATCCGGCGCTGGGACAAGGACGGCAAGCCCCTGCCCTACTCGGCGACCAAGGACCTGACCGACGGCGGCAAGGGCCGGACGCCCAGCCACGCCTCCGGCACCACCGCCTGGGAGCGCGACTTTGACGTGGACCGGGCCGGCAACGTGTACGTCAAGCAGCGCGGCGAGGTCTACCACGGGCGGATGACCGTGGACAAGTACGACCCTGACGGGAAGCTCCTGGGCACGGTCATCTGGGTGGTCACCGACGGAGCGCTCGGCCCGCAGCTCGACGCCGCCGGCAACCTGTACATCGCCGACATCGTCAAGCCGGTCGGCGAGCCGATCCCCGACTACTTCAAGGACAGGCTGCCCAAGGCCTGGATCGAGAAGGACCAGGACGTCAACCAGCAGTACCGCTGGATGTACGGCAGCGTCATGAAGTTCGCGCCGGCCGGCGGGGCCATCTGGTTCCCCAAGCCCGCGCCGGAATTCGCCTACGCCTTCAAGGGCGAGCCCCGGCTGCCCGCCGACCAACCCAGGATGAAGGTCGAGACCTGCTTCGGCGACCGCTGCCCGATCGTCCCCGCCGAGGTCCAGGGCGCGCTGTGGATGAAGTACGGCGTCTCCTACGTCCTGGACATGCACCCCAGCCACAACCGGCGCTGCCACTGCGTGGCCACCGAGTTCAAAGTCGACCCGTTCGGCCGGGTCTTCTACACCGACCAGGGCCGCTTCCGGGTGGTGGTTCTCGACACCAACGGCAACGAACTGCTCACCTTTGGCCAGTACGGCAACCAGGACTCCAAGGGGGAGCTGGCCTTCAGCTGGTTCACCGGCCTGGGCGTCTCCGACCGGTACATCTACGTGGCCGACGGCTCCAACCGCCGGGTGTTGCGGGTCAGGATGGACTACCAGGCGCAGGAGACCGTGGCAGCGCCCTGACCGTGCGCCCCTCCCGGTGCAGGGCCGCGCAGCTCCCGGCGGCGGCGGCGTCGGCCCCGGTCATCGGGCGCGCCGACGGCAATTGGACGGCCCCGGGCTACTTCCCGCAGCAGCGCTTGAACTTCCGGCCCGATCCGCAGGGGCAGGGATCGTTGCGCCCGGCGGCCGGGACGGGACGGGGCTCGCCCGCGGGACGCGCCAGGGCCTCGCGCCGGGCAGCCTCCTCGAGCCGGCAGCGCTCGGCCAGCCGGCGGCCCTCGGAGTCGAACCAGCCGGCCGCGGCCTCGAAGAAGGCCCGGTAGCCGGCGCAGAGCGGGCTGGGCCGGTCGAAGGCCCCGACCGCGGCCCGGTCCTTGGGACAGCCACCGTGGCAAAGCCCCCACCACGGGCAGTCCCCGCAGGCCGCCCGGGCCGAGGCCTTCAGCCCCGCGAACTTCGCCCGGAGCGGTGAGGCGGCCAGTTCGGCCAGGCCGGCCCCGGCGGCGCTGCCCAGCAGCCATTCAGGCCGGGCGAAGAAGTCGCAGGGGTAGGCCTGGCCCTCGCGCTCGATCAGCAGGTAGCTCGAGCAGTCCGGGGCGAAGGTGCACAGCCCCGGGTCGCGCCCCGCGGCCCGGGCCAGCATGGCCACGAAGGTCCGCTCGCTGACTCCGCGCCCGTAGCCGGAGGCGCGCCACTCCTCGAAGGACTCGGTCAGGAAGCGCCCCAGGGCCGCTCCGCTGACCGAGAAGTCCGCCAGGCGCGCGTCCCAGCCCGCCGGCCGGCCCAGGGCCGCCGGCTCCACGCAGGGGATGAACTGCAGGTCGGTGAAGCCCTCGGAGACGAACCAGCGGTAGAGCTCGGCGCCGCGCGCGGCCGACTCCTCGGTGAGCACGGTCAGCACGTTGAAGGCCACGCCTCGCCGGCGCAGGTGCTCAGCCGCGTCCATCGCCCGCCGCCAGGACTTCCGGCGGTTGGCGTCGTGGACCGGCTCGGGGCCGTCGATGCTCAGGCCCACCAGGAAGCGCCACTCGGCCAGGAACTTCGCCCACTCGTCGTCGATGAGCAGGCCGTTGGTCTGCAGCGCGTTGCCCACGCGCTGGCCGCGCGAGCCGGTCCGCGACTGGATCTCCACGACCCTCCGGAAGAAGTCCAGCCCGGCCAGGGTCGGCTCGCCGCCCTGCCAGCCGAAGACCGCCACCTCGGGGCGGGCGGCGAGCGCCTCGGCGACGATCTTCTCCAGGAGCTCCGGGGCCATGGCCGCGCCCGTGGCCGGCAGGTGCGCGGCGGCCTGGCGGTAGAAGCAGTAGGAGCAGGCCAGATTGCAGGCCGCCCCCACCGGCTTGATGAGCAGGTGTCCGGGCGGGGGCATGGCCGCTACCTGGTCACCTCGGTCACCTTGACCCCGGCGGGCGCCTTGAAGCTGAAGAGCGCCTCGTCCAGCTTCCCGCCCAGGCGCACGTCGGAGAAGGTCTCCAGGCGCACGTCCCCCGTGGAGTTGGTCGTCTCCATCCGCTCGGGAAAGGCCGCGCCGGGGCGCAGCCACAGGCGCAGCCGGGCGATCCCAGCCACCGGCTTGCCGTCGAGGGAGGTGAACTCCAGCCGGACGGCCTCGCCGTCGTGGGCGGCGGTCATCCGGAAGCGCCTGCGCAGTCGCGCCGCGTCGAAGGAGGTCACGTCCTCCAGGAGGCCGGAGATGTCCTGGGAGCCGCCGGCGCCAGCGGCGTCCTGGCCGGGCCGGGGCCCGGGCAGGCTGTAGTGCTCGGCGGCCTTCAGGTCCGGCACGTAGACCCAGAGGTCCGGCGGCTTGAGGATCATCAGGCCGCGCACCTCGCCGGTCCCGGGGTCGAGCACCGTGCGCCGGTAGCCGCCCGGGCGGAGGATCTCCAGCCGTCCGCCCGTGACGCGCGGCCTGACCAGCATGGCCAGGTTCTCGGTGCAGGAGAACTTGCAGACCACCGTCCGGCTCTCGGCCTGCCGCGCCTTCCAGCCGGCCAGCAGCCCGTCGAGCTCGGCGTCGGCGACGGGCTTGCCGGCGGCCTCCTCGCCGGCCGCGGGGGCCGCGGGGGCCGCGGGGGCAGCCGGGGCCGCGGGAACCTCGCCGGCCGCGGCGCGCGCCGCCAGCAGCATGACCGGGATCATCAGCAGCAGGGCTCGGCGCATCGCGGATCGGACCTCCCAACCTGGACCGGCGCCATGATACGCCCGGCCCGAAGGCCGGTCAACCGCCACCGCCGGACGCTCCCGGCTTCCGCCGGTCGAGCAGCACGAGCGCCGCCGGCACGAAGAAGAGCGCCCCCAGCAGCGCCCCGGCCATGCCCGCGGCCGTGACCAGCCCGAGGGAGCGCATGCCCCAGTGCGGCGGCGACATGAACGGCACGTACAGGGACAGGAACCCCCAGATGGTGGTCAGGGAGCACAGCACCAGCGCCCGGCCGGTGTCCAGCACCGCCGGCCGCACGGCCCCGTCCTGCCGCGCGCGGACGATCAGGTGCACGGCGTTGTCGACCCCTATGCCCGCCAGGATGGGCAGGGCCAGCACGTTCACGTAGTTGAAGTCGATGGCCAGCGCCCGCATGAAGACCAGCATGACCGCCGCGCCGATGGCCACCGGGCTGGCGGCCAGGACGACCAGCAGCGGCCGGCGCAGCGCCAGCCACAGGGTGAGCAGCACCACGACCAGGACCGCGCCGGAGACCAGCAGCACGTCCCCGGCCACGCTGTCCCGGAGCTCGTGGGCCATCAGGATGTGGCTGGTCATCCTGACGCGGTCGCCGTCGACGCCCAGCTCCGTCCCCAGCCTCCCGTAGACGTCCGGATCCGACCGGCCCGCCGGGAGCGCGATGCGCGAATTGGTCTGCCAGACCGGCCGGTCCGGAGCGGCCGGCGCGAAGAAGAAGCCGGCCATCTCGGCCAGGGCCGGGTCGGGGATGCGTCCGGGGTCGAGCCGCTCCCCGGCGCGAATGCCTTCGGCCAGCCTCCCGACCTCCCCGCCGAAGCGCGCGAAGCTTCCGGCCCGGAAACCGGCGGCGACCGCCGCGCGATCGAGACGGGCCGGCAGATCGCCTAGCGGCAGGGCGCGGGCCAGCGTCAGGCTCCGCTCCTGCTCGGCCGGGGAAGGCACGATGTCCAGGATCGAGCGCATCGGCCCGACAGCTCCGGAGGCGGCCAGCGCCCGGGCGCGCTCGCGCAGCCCGGCCGTGCGGGCCATGACCTCCCCGGCGTCCGCCCCGCGGACCACCACGGAGACCTCCCGCTCGGCCTGGCCGAAGGCCCGGGCCACCCGCCGGTTGAGCTCCCCGCTGGTGTCCACCTCGCGAGGCGGGCCCAGCGCGGCGAAGTCGCTCTCGAAGCCCAGGCCGTGCCGGCCGGGGGCCACGCAAGCGGCGGCCAGGCCCGCGGCCATCACCAGTCCGCCCAGGGCCAGGAGCGCCCCGGGGCGGGACTCCACCATCCTGGCCACCAGGCCGAGCCCGAAGGGGGAAGGCGCCGGGGCGGGTCGGATCTGCTCGGAGCGCCGCGAGATGACCACCAGGGCGGCCGGCAGCACGGCCAGCAGCCCGACCATCGACAGGCCCACCCCCAGCGCGGCCATGACCCCGAACTCGGTGAGCCCCCGGAAGCTGGTCAGGGCCATGCCCGCGAAGGCCGCCACGGTGGTCAGCGCCCCGATGACGATGCCCTCGCCGGTCGAGTTCACGCTGGCCTCCGCCGCCTCGGCCGGGGCCAGTCCGCCCGCCCGGGCGCTCACGTAGCGGTTGTAGAGGTGCACCGCGAAGTCGATGCCCAGCCCCAGGAGCACGGCCGCGAAGCCCGCCCCCAGGATCGAGAGGCGCCCGCCCAGCAGGAGCGGGGCGGCCGCCAGGGTCCAGACCACCGGGGCCAGGAGCGGCAGGCCCACGAAGAGCAGGCTGGAGGCCCGCCGGTAGGCGACGGCGAACATCAGCAGGATGACGGCCAGCGCGCCCGCCGACGAGAGCAGCAGCCCCCGGAGCAGCAGCGAGCCGTGCTGCTCCATGGCGGCGTAGGCGCCGCCGATCTCCACGCTGAGGCGGCCGGCCAGCCCGGCGCGTTCGCCGGAGAAGAACTCCCCGCTCTCGCGGCGCACCGTCTCGCGGCTGTGCTCCATGAGCCGGGCGGTGAAGCCCCGGTCGCCGGCCGACTGGGTGGCCAGCACGCTGACCAGCACCATCCGGCGGTCGGCCGAGACCATGAAGCCGTCCGGGTCAAGCCCGGAGCCCTCCCCCGCCCCGCGCCGCCTGGCCAGCTCCGGCAGCAGCGAGGCCAGGTCGAGCGGGTCGGCCTCCACGCGCTGCCAGGGGGTGCCCGCCTCGAGCAGCCGGGCGTTGCGCTCCATGGCCCGGGCCAGGCCCTCGTCGGAGAAGCGGGCGGCCAGCGCGGCGGCCGACTCGGCGTCGAGGTAGAGCTGGGCGTGGTCCCGCAGGAACCGCCCCAGGTCGAGCCGCGCGCGCGCCGAGCGCACCATGGGCAGGGCCCGGGCCAGCCGCGCGGCGCGGCGCCGGTCCGGGCCGAGGACGGCGGCCAGGTCCCGGGCCAGCCCCGGATCGCCGGGCAGCGCCAGGGCCAGGCGGTCAGCCAGTCCGTCGGAGCGGCCCAGCGCCAGCCCCAGCCGGCCGGCCAGGCCGCAGTCGCCGTCCAGCGCCGCCCCGAGCCGGGCGGCCAGGGCGGTGTCGCCGTCCAGCGCGGAGCGCAACCGTCCGTCCCTTCCGGGATCGGAGGACAGCGCCGCCGCCAGACGGGAGGCGAGCTCCTTGGCGGCCGGCAGGTCCGCGGGATCGGCGGCCTCGACCACCAGGTAGTGGCGGTCGATCACCCCGAAGTCGCGGGCGATCCGCTTGTAGGTCTCGGCGCGGGGCAGCCCGGCGGTGAGCACCTCGACCAGGTTGCTTTCGATGTTCCGCAGGGTGCGGACGGCCGGCCAGGCGGCGGCCAGGGTCACCAGCAGAGCCCCGGCCAGGACGGTACAGGGGCGCCGGCTGGAAAGTCGGGCGGAGGCCGCCAGCAGCCGGCGGAGCAGCTCCAGGGATCCCATCGCGTCAGGGGGCCGGACGCGGACCGGCGCCGCCGCCGGAACCTGAGCCGGGGGCGGGGGGACTGGCCTTGTCGAGGTCCACCAGCTCGGCGCCCTCCGGGGCCGCCAGGTCGAAGGCCTTCGGACGCACCGGGCAGTTGACCTCGGGGCCGCTGAAGCGGATCTCCAGCCGCATCTCAGCCGGGCGCGCCAGGCGCAGGCGGAAGCCGCGCACCGGGTGCAGGCCGCCGCATTCGGCCGGCGGGTCGAACTCCGCGCTCAGCACCGGCCGCCCGTCGGCGCCCAGCAGCTCGGAGCGCAGGACCTCGGCGCTGTCCGCGGCGAAGACCGTCCGGCGGAGAACCCGCCCATCCTCCGGCGATCGCCACACGGCCTCGACCTGGCTGCGACCGAAGGACAGCTCGGCTCCGCCCGGGCCGCCCAGCGCCGGGGCCGGCAGCAGCAGCCGGGCCAGGTCCAGCCCGCCGTCCTCGGCCAGTAAGGACTCCGCGCCCCGCCCCTCGAGCGCGCGGGCCAGCCGGCCCATCATGAAGCGGTTGCCGCGCGTCAGGCTGGCGCGGATCTCGGGGCCGTCCAGCACCAGATCGAATATCCGGGCCATGCCCAGGGCCTTCTCGCCGCTCATCCGCAGCCGGCTGCCCTGGACGAGGATCACCCCCGAACAGCTCAGGCTGCCCTGCCGCCCGCCGGGCCGGGCGCCCTCGGCGGACAGGCTGTACTCGGCCGAGAAGCTGGTCAGCCGGGCGCGCTCGCCCGCGGCCGCGGCGGCGCGCCGCAGGAACTCTTCACGGGGCAGCGGCGGCCCGGAGCGGCGGCAGCCGGTCTGCCCGGCCGCGGCGGCGAGGAGCAGCAGGCCGAGCAGGCCCGCGCGGCCCGCGACGCCGGCGCTATGGCGCTCGGGCACGGGCTCAGTCCAGTTCCTTGACCGCGCCGTCGGCGTACAGGCACTTCTTGCACTTGGTCTTGCGCGGGTCGCTGTGGAAGAGGATCATCTCCTCGGCCGAGCGGGCCTGCTTGACCGAGCGGAAACGGTAGGCCACGCCGGTGTCCGGGCACTTGAAGTCCCCGGCCGCCTCCCGGGTGATGAACCCGCCGGAGACCAGCGCCTGCAGGTCGGCCGGGGCCTTGCCGGTCTTCTCCACGCAGGCCGCGTAGGCCCGGGCGATGTTGGCCATGCACGCGGCGCAGTCCTTGGGGGCCGCGGCCACCGGGCCGCCGGCCGGCTCCTTCGGATCGGGCGCGGGGCGGCTCTTGGGGTCCTCGAACACCGGCTTGCGCCCGGTCAGCTGCTCTACGAAGGCCAGGGCGGCGGCCTCCTCGCGATCGTCGGGCTCGGCGGTCTTCATGCCCGGCAGGCCCATGGCCTCGTCGGCCCAGCCGGCCAGGACCGGGTCCTTGACGGCCAGCTTGGCGGCCAGGGCCAGCCAGGTCTTGGCCTTGACGTAGTCGCCCTGCCGGCGGCAGAGCTCCCCGAGCAGGTAGACGCTGGCCACCGCCTCGGGCCCGGCGTAGGCCCGGTCGGTCAGGAGCGCCCGGCGCAGTTCGGCCAGCGCCCGGGCCTGGAAGGCGGACTCGCGCTCGATGAACCTGCGCTGGTCGGCGACCAGCGCCAGGAAGGGCTTGAGCTGGGCCGGTTCGGCCTTGAGCTCCTTGATGACCTTCTCGGCCGCGTCCAGGTTCTCGAGGGCCAGGGCCCGCTCGCCCAGGCGGTCGTAGGCCCCGGCCAGGCGCAACCGCAGGTACCAGGCTTCGCCGGGCGAGACGCGGAGCAGCGCGCCGCGGGAGTCCTTGCCGGCGCCCTTGCCCTCCTCGGCGGCGGCCGCGGCGGCAGCTCCCTCCTCGAGGATCTCCGTGACCGCCTTGACCACCGTCCGGGGATTGCGCGGCGCCGCCCCGCGGACCTCCATGGCCCGCTCGCAGGCCAGGATGACCAGGCTCATGGAAGGCATGTTCACCGGCGAGACCAGGGCTCGCCGGCAGGCGTGGCTGCCCTCCAGCGCGAACTTGGCCCGCTCGGCGGCCGGGGCCTTGCGGGCATCGGCGCTCTCCAGGGCCATCTCGTATTTCAGCCAGTCGGGGATGCTGGCCTGGTCTAGGTCCTCGAAGACCTCGGCGTGGCGTCCGGCCATCTCCCCGACGCGCTTCTTGAAGAGCGGCTCGACCCGCGCGCGGACCGCCTTGGCCGTCTCCGGGTCCAGGGCCTTGTTGAAGGCGCCGGCGACGTCCCGGCCCTGGGGGTCCAGGGTCGGGCTGAAGTTGGCGTACCCGCAGCGCGGGCACATCCAGACCACGGCGTTGACCACGCCCTGGCCCACGGAGTGCAGGCAGAAGTCGTGGTCCAGGCCGGCCTCGGCGTTGCGCCGGAAGGGCAGCGGCCCGGTGAAGCGCTTGTCGCAGACCGGACAGGCGGCCTCGCGCAGGGGGGCGGATCTCTCGGCCCGGCAGCGCAGATCCTTGGGATGGCAGGCGCCGCAGGTCGGGCAGCAGCAGATGTAGCCCGGCTGGTGGTAGCGCTTGCACTTGGGGCACTGCTCCCAGCCCTCGGCCGGCCCCACGCCCTTGAGCTGGTCGATGCCCGGCGGCGGCGCCGGGGTCGGGCCCGGGGCGGGGGCCTTGGGATCCTTCTTCTCGCCGGCTGCCCCCGCGGCCGGCAGGGCAGCCAGAGCGAGGCAGCAGGTCAGGAGGATGCGCGTGGCCATGTTCATCGGGCTTCTCCAGTCCGGCGGATTGCAGGCGGCCCCGTACGGACCGCCACACCCATCAGGACGTGCCGGGCCCCCGGCCTTCCAGGCGAAATCCCGGGAACCGGCAGCGGCGGCCCGGAAGGCTCCGCGCCGCGGCCGGCGATGGGCGGTATCGTGCTACTTGGCGGGCACGCGCCCGGCGGCGTTCCACGTCGCCTTGCCGCCGAAGAGCGTGAAGGCCATGCCGTCGACGGTCTTGCCCTCGAGCCCGACCTTCTCGGCCGGAACTTCCAGGCGCACCCACTTGCCCTTCTCGGGCAGCGCTCCCATGTTCTGCCGGCTGACCGTGCCGTCCTCGCCCCACTCGATGGAGTTGGCACCCCAGTAGGCGCGGTGCTCCCAGCTGTCGTTCTCGTGCCACTGGAGCATGACCTCGCCGGGCGTCGCGCCGGCGTCGAGCCAGACCCAGACGAAGAGCCTGTCGCCGGCCTTGACCTCCATGGTGGCGGTGGCGCCGGTGAAGAAGTGCTGGTGCTCGCCTTCGGCGGTGTTGGACTGATGGCACTTCTTGCCGCTCTTGGGGGCGGGGTTCTCGGTCACCCAGGTCCAGGCGTCCTCGCCGTCCATCTGGGCGTTGGCGTCGGCGGGCAGATCGTCTTCGATCCAGACCACGTCCTTGGAGGCGGCCGGGGCCGGCTCGGTCTTGGGCGGCTCGGCCTTCGGGAGTTCGGCCTTCGGAGGCTCGGTCTTGGCGGGCTCGGTCTTCGCCGGCTCCGTCTTGGCCGGATCGGGCTTGGCCGGTTCGATCACGGTCGGGCCGGCGGTGGGCGGCTTCGGAGCCACGGGCCCCGCGGGCGTCTGCGCCGCACCGGGGACCTTGCCGGGGGTCGGGCCGTTCCCGGACGGAGTCTCCTTGGCGCATCCCCCGACCAGGCCAAGGGCCAGGACGCCGATGATCGCGGAGGCGAGCAGTCGGACCGAAGTCATGTTCACTTCCTCCTGACGCAGACGCCGGGATGTCCGGCGCCGATGCGCAAAGCTTATGCCCGGAGCGGCATGGAGTCAAAGGACGTTTCGGACGGACGTGTGCGACGGGTGCGCGACAGTGCGCGGGGCTAGTCCCCGCCGGCCCTGGCCCGCAGGAAGGCCACCGCCGCGCCGATGTCCGCGGCCGGGTCGGGCCCCACCTCCCGCTCGACGGTCAGGTAGCCGCGGTAGCCGATGCCGGACAGGGCCGCCAGGTAGCGGTCCCAGGGGACGGAGCCGGCACCCAGCGGCACCTCCTCGAAGAGCCGGCCCATGCGCCTCTCGAGCGCCGCGAAGCCGCCGTCGGCGAAGGCGCCGTAGACCTCGCGGGCGTCGCAGGCCTGGAGCTTCCGGCCGTCCTTGGCGTGGGTGTGGACCACGTACCGGCCGAGCGTCGCCACCGCGGCGACCGGGTCGTCGCCGGTGACCATGGCCAGGTTGGCGGGGTCGAGGTTGACGCCCACGCCCGCGGAGCCGGCATCGTCGAGCAGGCCGCGGAGCACCGCCGCCGGCTCCGGGCCGGTCTCGATGGCGAAGGTCACGCCGCGCGAGGCGGCGTAGTCGCCGAGCTCCCGGCAGGCGGCCAGAATCGCCCGGCGCTCCGGGGCGGAGCGGTCCTCCGGGATGACGCCCACGTGGGTGGTGACCACCCGCGTCCCAAGGTCGACGGCCAGGTCCACGATCCGCCTGGAGCGCTCGACCTTGGCGGGGTTCTCGGCCGCGCGCTCGAAGCCGTGGCCGCCCAGGTCCCCGCACAGCGCTGAAACCTCCAGGCCCAGGCCGGCGCAGAGCTTCCGGAAGCCGGCGCGGCCGGCTCGGTCCAGGCTCTCTGGGGAGACCTCGCCGCCGACCGCGTAGACCTGCACGCCGTCGGCGCCCAGCTCCCGGGCCTTGCGCAAGCCCTCGGCCACCGGCAGCCGGAAGGAATCGGCCAGCACCCCTATCCTGAAGCGCGCCATGGGACCCCTCCTGTGTCGCCCCGGCCCGGGCCTGCCGCGCGGGGCGAGTCACGATTAGAAGCCGCGCCGCCGGTTTTGCAAGCTCCCGGCCCTGCGGTTGCGCGGCGCGCTGAAGGGCGTAGACTCTGCCTACGGCGAGGAGGAGTCCCCATGCCCGGACTGAGGCGGCGCACCTACGAGGTCCTGGACATGGCCGTTCCCGGCGACCGCTCCGGGGTGCTGGTCAACGGCCTGCTCATGGCCCTCATCGTCCTCAACGTTGCGGCCTTCATCGCCGGGACGGTCAGGTCCGTCGAAGCCCGCTTCGGCGCCGAGCTCTGGGCCTTCGAGGTGCTCTCGGTGGCGGTCTTCAGCGCCGAATACCTGCTGCGCCTGTGGAGCTGCGTCGAGGACCCGCGCTACTCCCGGCCAGTGCTGGGGCGCCTGCGCTGGGCGGGCTCCTTCATGGCCCTGGTGGACCTGGCCTCGGTCCTGCCCTTCTACATCTCCTTCCTGGGCCTGGAGGGAAGGCTCGACGCCCGGGTGGTCCGCGTGGTCCGGCTGCTGCGCATCTTCCGAATCGCCAAGCTCGGCCGCTACTCCACCGCCCTTCAGACTCTGGCCCGGGTGGCCAGGGCCAAGCGGGCCGAGCTGGTGGCCACGATCTCGCTCATCGTGCTGCTCCTGGTGATCGCCTCCTCGGCCATCTACTTCGCGGAGAAGGACGTTCCCCAGACTCAGTTCACCAGCATCCCGGCGTCGATGTGGTGGGCCATCGTGACCCTGGCCACGGTGGGCTACGGTGACGTCGTGCCCATGACCGTCGCCGGCCGGATCATCGGCGGCTTCGTGGCCATCCTGGGCATCGGCCTCTTCGCCCTGCCCACCGGCATCCTCGGCTCGGGCTTCATGGAGGACATCCAGCGCCGTCGGGCCGAGGAGGCGGAGAGGGCCAAGGCCGCGCCGCCGGCGGTCTGCCCGCACTGCGGCAAGGAACTACCCAAGACGTAGCTCACTTAACCACAAAGACACGAAGACACAAAGAGGTCACCAAGACGGGCACCCGGGCCTACTACGGCTTACTCGCCCTAGGTTCGACTGTGAACCGCAAGAGAAGAGAGTCAGCTGCCTCTTCAATGGCTAGGCGATAGACGGCATCCTCTTCGAGGACATTGCCGCTTTCGTCATACCTTGGGAAGCGCAGCGTGCCCGATAAGCCTGCCTTAGAGGACACGACAGGATCAATCAGTCTGTCCTTCAAGCGGGAGACAATTCCTTGCCGGAAAACAGCTAAGTCCCGGAACGCGCCGCGCCAAGTGGCACTATTGCCGGGCTGGTCTGCCATCCCATCTTTGGGAGATCGCCCATGTTCATCATATACCCAACACTCTACAGAGGCATCCTGCGCAAGAAACTCAACGCTAACCCCGCTCCTGAAGCTGACTGTTGCCTCAGAAACGGAATTGCGCCTGTCGAGCGCGAACGCAAGCAGGGAGATCACCAACTCACCTTCAGGACACACCGTAGCCAAGACTCCGCGCGGCATAATGCGGTTGTCAGCATCGACAGGCTGCGCATCCGCTTTGGACCTCTTCTTGAATGGCCACATGCGAATTGCTCCCCTTCCTCGCCTGTTGCCTCCGCATTGTCCACGCCATCGCATTACGTAGCAAGGGCGAAGCGTAGTTCAGTAGCTTCTCTTCAGTAGCTTCTCTTTGTGTCCCCTTCGTGCCTTCGTGTCTTGGTGGCTAAGAGGGCTTCCGCGAGCGCAGGAACTCTATGGGCGTGGTCTCCTCGGCCAGGACCCCGTCGCGGATCACGAGCAGCCGGTCGGCGTCGGCCAGCGTCGAGAAGCGGTGGGCCACGATGATCGAGGCCCGGCCGGCGGTGATGTTCTTCAGGCCCCGGCGGATCAGGTCCTCGGTGTAGGCGTCCACCGAGCTGGTGGCCTCGTCGAGGAGCAGCACCGGCGGGTCGAAGCACAGCGCCCGCGCGAAGCTGACCAGCTGGCGCTGGCCGGCGGAGAGCGTCTGGGCGCGCTCGCCGAGCTTGTGAGCGTAGCCGTCCGGGAGCCCGGCGATGAACTCGTGGGCGCAGGCCCGGCGGGCGGCCTCCTCGACCCGCTCGCGCCCGAAGCCCGGCTCCCAGAGGCGGATATTCTCCTCGACCGTTCCGGCGAAGAGGAACACGTCCTGGATGACCACCGCCACCTGCCGGCGGACCTCCCGCGGGTCGAGCGCCGAGATGTCCGAACCGTCGATGAGGATCTGCCCCTTCTGCGGGCGGTAGAGGGCGCTGGCCAGGCTGAGGATGGTGGTCTTGCCGGCGCCGGTCGGCCCGGCCACGGCCACGCGCTCGCCGGGGCGGACCTTGAAGGACAGGCCCTTCAGGATCCACTGCTCCTCCTTGTAGGCGAACCACACGTCGCGGAACTCGATCTCGCCGCGGGCCCGGCCGCCGGCGCCCCAGGTCGGGACGGAGCGCGCCCCCACGTTCGGGTCGTCGCTGTCCGGAAGGTCCAGGAACTTGAAGACCCGCTCGAGCGCGGCCACCGCCGACTGCAGCGACTGGACCTGCTCGACCATCTCCATGAAGGGCCAGCCCATGTCCTGGAAGAAGATCACGAAGGCCAGCAGCGTGCCGATCTGCAACTCGTGGTCGAAGTAGCGGATGCCGCCGTACCAGAGGATCAGGGCCACGGCCAGACCAAAAGTCAGTTGGAGCAGCGGCGAGAAGTAGACGTGCAGATTGAGGGCCTTGACCCAGGCGGCGCGGTGGGCCTCGTTGGCCCCGTCGAGCTCCGCGGAGGAGCGCTTCTCCTGGCCGAGCAGCACCAGGGTGTTGTGGCCGGAGATCTGCTCCTCCATGCGCACGTTGAGCTGGCTGACCATCTCCCGGCACCAGCGGTAGGCGCGCAGGAAGTGCGGGCGGAAGAGTATCCCCAGCACCACCGTGACCGGCATGAAGGCCAGGCCGACCAGGGTCAGCCGCCAGTCCACGAAGAACATGAAGGCCAGGTAGCCGACCACCCGCAGGCTGTTGCCCACCAGGTAGACCAGTCCGTTGGCCAGCGGCTCGCCGATGTGGTTGGCGTCGTTGATCATGCGTGCCAGGGTCTTGCCGGCGGGCACCCGGTCGAAGTAGCCCAGCGGGAAGGCCTGGAAGCGCCGGTAGAGCGCCGCGCGCAGGGTGGCCATCAGCTTCTGGCCGGTGCCCAGGGTCAGGTAGTTCGAGAAGGCGCTGACCAGCGCGCCGCCGAAGGCGGTGCCCACGTAGAGGGCGATCCAGAACCACAGGCTCTTCTGCTCGCCGGTGAGCAGCCCGCCGTCGACGATGTGCTTCACGAACCAGGGCCGGGCCACGTCGCCGGCGATGATGAAGAGCAGCCCGACCACCGCCAGGCCCAGCGCCGCCCGGTGGGGCCGCAGCATGGGCCAGAGCCGGCGGACGATGCCGATGTTCCGCAGGCTGGCGGTTTCGGCCAGTTCGCTGTCGAAGGAACTCATGACTCGAACTGCTCCTGGAGCGCGAAGTTCCGGGCATAGAAACCGTCGCCGCGGAGCAGTTCGCGGTGCGTGCCCACCTCGCTCAGACGCCCGTCCTGGATCACCGCCACCCGGTCGCACTCGCGCAGCACCGAGATGCGGTGGCTGACCACGATCACCGTGGTGCCGGCGAGCTTCGGCCGGATCCGGCTCCAGATGGCCTTCTCGGTCTCCACGTCCACGGCGCTGAAGACGTCGTCGAGGAGCAGCACCCGCGGCTCAACCACCAGCGCCCGGGCCAGCGCCGCGCGGAGGCGCTGCCCGCCGGAGAGGGTCACGCCGCGCTCGCCGACCACGGTGGCCAGGCCCCCCTCGAAGCGGGCCACGTCGCCGTCGAGCGCCGCGAGGTTCACCGCCTCCCGGACCAGCTCCGGCGGGCAGTTCTCCCGGCCGTAGGCCAGGTTCTCCTCCAGGCTGCGGCTGAAGAGGAAGGGCGACTGCTCCACCAGGGTCACCGCCCGGCGAAGCTTGCCGCGGCCGATCTCGCCGAGGTCGGCGCCGTCCAGGAAGACCGTCCCCCGCGGGGCGGTCAGCAGCCCCGCGGCAAGGTTGAGCAGCGTGGACTTCCCCGAGCCGGTCGGACCGGTGATGCCCAGGACCGCGCCGGCCGGCACGTCCAGACTGAGGTCCGATACCGCTGGAGCCTCCTTGCCGCGGTGGGTGAAGGTCAACCCGCGGAAGGACAGGCTGCCCCGGAACACATCCGGCCCGGACGCCTCCGGCGGGTGCTGGGCCGGGGCGGTCTGGAAGATATCCTCCAGCCGTTTGGCCGAAGCCTTGGCCCTCTGGAGGATGTTGAGGGCCATGCCCACCGCGAAGGTCGGCCAGATCATGACGCCGACGTAGGCCACGAACTTGACCAGGTCGCCCAGGTCCATCCGCCGGCCGAGCACCAGCCAGCCGCCCCAGGCCAGGGCCACCGCCACGCTGGCCTCGGGGATGAGCCGGAAGTAGGGCTCGAAGAGCGCGTCGAAGCGCGAGACCCGCACGGCCTTGGCGGTGTACTCCCGGTTCAGGGCCTCGAAATTGGCGAAGGCCGCGTCCTCGCGGGCGTAGGTCTTCAGGGCCCGCACGCCGGCGATGTCCTCCTGGACCCGGCCGGTGAGCACGCCCAGCGCGTCCTGGCTGGCCTGGTAGGTGTTGTGCAACCGGGTCATGAGCATGGCGCTCAGCGGCGAGCCCAGGAGCAGCGGAGCCGTGGCCGCGACCGCCAGCCAGGGATTGATGGCAACCATCATGATGAAGGCCGCCGGTATCAGGATGATCGCGTCGGCGAAGCACAGCAGGCCCATGGCGTAGAAACGCCGGACGGCCTCCAGGTCGCTCGAGGCCCGGCTCATCAGGTCGCCGGAGGTGCTGGCGTGGAAGAAGTCCGGCGGGAGCGACTGCATGTGCCCGAACAGGTCGCGGCGGATCTCGTACTCCATCCGGCGGCTGCGCGGCCAGATGATCCGCCGGTAGACCATGCGGGTCAGGGCTATGGCCACGGTCAGCAGCGCGAACTTGAGGCCGGCGGCCGCGAAGGTCGCGCTGGTGACACCGTCGCCGGCGCGGCCCTCGGCGACGGCCTGAAGGTCGGAGAAGGCCCCGCCGAGGATCGCCGGCAGGGCCAGCTGGGCGATGTCGCAGGCCAGCAGGATCAGCAGACCCGCCGCCAGGATCAGCCAGTGTCGCTTGAGGTACCTGAGGATGAGGGACATTCCCAAGGGGATTCCTTTCGGGGGCCATTCTACGCTCGGCGGTGAAGGAGCGCAATCGCGCCAGACTCGGCATTCGGCTTTCGGCTATCGGCTTTCGGCACAACTGCCGCTCCGAAAGCCCAAAGCCCTTCGACTGCGCTCAGGGCCTGGGCCGTGAGCCCGTCGAACGGCCCAATGCCCAAAGCCGGACGTTCCGAAGCACTTGAGCCCTCCCGGCCCCTGGCTACAATCCCGGCCATGCGTGGCGCGACCACCACCCGGACCCGCCCACTGGGCCCCGGCCCCGAGCCGCATGAGGTCCTCCACCGGCTGTCCGGGAAGGCCGGGCTCTTCCTGCTTGAAAGCGCCCTGCCCGGCGGCCGCCACGCGCGCTGGAGCCACCTCGGCGCCGAGCCCTCGCTGCGCCTGCTCGCCAAGGGCCGGCGCAGCTGGCTGGAGCGCCAGCCCGTCCCGACCATCCTGCCCAACGACGCCTTCCGCGAACTCGGCCGGCTCCTCAGGGAGCTGGCCGCCGAGCCGGCGCCGCCCCGGCCTCCCGACGAGCCCGCCTTCCGCGGCGGCCTGGTCGGCTACCTCGGCTACGAGCTGGGCCGGCTGGTCGAGCGCCTGCCCGGCCGCGTCCCGGACGACCTGCGCCTGCCGGACATGAACCTGGGCCTGTACGAGACGGTCCTGTCCTTTGACCACGAACGCCGCGTCTGGCACGCCTCGGCCGCCGAGTTCGGGGCCGGCAGCGCGGCCGAACGCGCCAGGCGCCTGGACGCCAAGCTCGCCGCCGCCGCCGGGTGGCTGGCCGCTCCCGCCGGGGGCGCCGCCGTCGGCGACGACGACGACCTCTCGGCGGCCGAGACGCTCCGCAGCAACTTCACGCCCGGGGAGTACGAGGCCGCGGTGGCGCGGGTCATCGAGTACATCCGCGCCGGCGACATCTTCCAGGCCAATCTCACCCAGCGTTTCACCGCCCGGTGGTCCCGCGGGGCCCTCGGCCTCTACCTGCGCCTGCGCCGGGTCAACCCGGCGCCCTTCGCCGCCTACTACGACTCCGGCCGCGCCCAGATCGCCTCGGCCTCGCCGGAGCTCTTCCTGCGCGTCGACGGCCGCCGGGTGGAGACCCGCCCAATCAAGGGCACCCGGCCGCGGAGCGACGACCCGGAGACCGACCGGCGGCTGGCCGCGGAGCTGCTGGGCAGCCCCAAGGACCGCGCCGAACTGACCATGATCGTGGACCTGGAGCGCAACGACCTCGGCCGGGTCTGCTCCTACGGCTCGGTGCGCGTCGAGGACCACCTCGCGCTCGAGAGCTTCGCCACGGTCCACCACCTGGTCTCCACGGTGGCCGGCGAGCTCCACGACGGCCGGACGCTGGTCGACCTGCTCCGGGCGACCTTCCCGGGCGGCTCGATCACCGGAGCGCCCAAGATCCGGGCCATGCAGATCATCGACGAACTGGAGCGCTCGGCGCGCGGGGTCTACACCGGGGCGCTGGGCTGCATCGGGCTCGACGGCTTCGTCGAACTCAACCTGCCCATCCGGACCTTCACGGTGGCGGACGGGCGGGCCCACTTCGGCGTGGGCGGCGGGATCGTCGCGGACTCGTCGCCGGCCGGGGAATACCAGGAGACCCTGGACAAGGCGCGCGGCCTGGTCGCCGCGCTGGAGAGGTAGACGGTGGAGGTCGGGCTATGAGCGAAGGACGGGTCTACATCGACGGGTCGGTCTCGGCGGAGAGCGAGGCCCGCATCCCGGCCGGCGACCGCGGGTTCCTCTACGGCGACGCGCTCTTCGAGACGCTGCGCACCTACGGCGGCGAGCCCTTCCTGCTCGATCGCCACCTGGAGCGGCTGATGGGCTCGTGCCAGGAGCTGGAGATCACGCCGCGCGAGAGCCCGGCGGAGATCGCCGAGATCGTGCTGCAGCTGGTCGCCGAGCTCAAGGCCGAGGCCTACGTGCGCATCGCCATCTCCCGCGGCTCGGGCTACGGGCCCTGGCCGAAGGAACTCCCCGAGCACGGGCGCACGGTGATCGCCGTCCGGCCGCTGGTGCCGCCGGCGGCGGAGCTCTACGCCCGCGGGATGCGCGTGGCCACCAGCCAGCTGATGCGCTTCGAGGGCTCGCCGCTGGTCGGCCACAAGACCGCCAACTACCTGGAGGCGGTGCTGGCCCGCGGCGACGCCGCCGAGCACGGCGCCGACGAGGCCCTGCTGCTGAACACCGCCGGCCGGATATCCGAGCTCTCCGCCGCCAACGTCTTCGCGGTGGTCTACGGCCGGCTGCTGACCCCCGACCTGGAGGAGGGACCGCTGCCTGGCATAACCCGCCAGTTCGTCCTGGAGCTGGCCGAGAAGGCCGGCATCAAGACCCACTGCGGCCAGCTGACCCCCGAGGCCCTGGGCGACGCCGACGAGGCCTTCGCCACGAGCTCCCTGCTCGAGATCTGCCCGATCGCCGAGCTCGACGGACAGAAGATCGGCGAGGCCGTGCCCGGGCAGGTGACCCAGAAGCTCCAGGCCGCCTACCGGGCGGCGACCGCGCAATCGTGATCCGCGCGGTCACCCTCGACGCCTACGGGACGGTCTTCGACTTCGAGAGCCACCTCTCCGACGTGGCCGGCGAGGCCCTGGCCGCCGCGCGGGTCGACGGCCTGGAGCCGCGGCGGCTGGCCGAGGCCTGGAGCGCGCACTTCCAGACGCTCTACGACGAGTTCGGCAGCTGCCACCACGCCGACGGCCGCGAGTTCCGGACCATCGCCGAGCTGACCACCGACTCCCTGGCCGCCGCCTACCGCCAGCACGGCCTCGAGCGCCTCGACCCCCGCCCCGGAGTGGACATCTGGCTGGGTCGGCTCCGGGCGGTGCGGCCGTTTCCGGAGGTCGAGGCGGTCATCGGGCAGCTCGGCGCGCGGCTGCCGCTGGCCATGCTCAGCGACACCGACGACGACATCATCGCGCCGGCGCTGGAACGATTGCGGGTTGCGGGCAAGACCCAGAGGCCGGCAGCCGACTGTCTCCAGACCATCAACCAGCAACCAGCAACCAGCAACCCACTTCCGTTCTGTTTCGTCCTCACCAGCGAGCAGGTCCGGGCCTACAAACAGGATCCGCGGGCGGTGCTCTTCCGCCGGGCGCTCGAGGAGCTTGAGCTGCCCGCCGCCGAAGTGCTCCATGTCGGCGACTCGCCCGGCGACATCGGCGGCGCCAAGACCGCCGGGATGCGCGTCGCCTGGGTGAACCGCAACGGCGGGCGCCTCCCGGCCGGATGCCCCCGGCCGGACGCCGAGATACGGGATCTGTCGACGCTGCCGGAGCTCGTGGAGTCGATGTCGTGAGCGCCAGGAAGGGCGAGAAGCGCGCCCCCGCCCAGCCCACGCGCCATCTGGTTGCTCAGAACAAGAAGGCGCTCTTCAAGTACCAGCTGGTCGAGAAGCTCGAGGCCGGCATCCAGCTCCTCGGCACCGAGGTCAAGAGCCTGCGCGACCACCAGGTCAACTTCACGGACAGCTACGCGCGCTTCGACGGGAACGAGATATTCCTCTTCAACCTGAACATCGCCGTCTACGAGCCGGCCTCGCGGATGAACCACGACCCCATCCGGAAGCGCAAGCTGCTGCTCCACCGGAAAGAGCTCGAGCGCCTGGGCGGCAAGCTCCGCCAGCGCGGCTTCACCCTGGTGCCCATCGCCATCTACTTCAGCGGCCCGTGGGCCAAGGTGGAGTTGGGTCTCGTCACCCACAAGACCGCCGGCGACAAGCGCCAGACCATCAAGGACCGGGAGGCCCGGCGCGACCTGGACCGGGCGAGGAAATGCCGGGATAGGTGAGGCGCTACCTATGGGCCAAGACAACGACTCATCCCTGGAGAAGGCCAAGGAGCTCTCCTCCCAAGCGCATGATTGTCTCCGGAAGCAAGACTATGAGGGCGCTCTTGCTTTGGCCAAGGAGATTGAAGCCCTTCGGTACAGCGCAGCCTATGAGATAGCTGGCTTGGCCCATTCGGCAATGGGCAACACGAAACTTGCCGTGGAGGCTCTGGAAAGAGGTGTCAAGAAGGTCCCCGAAGTCTGGCTTAACTGGGAACTTCTCGGCAACTGCCTGTCCGACTTGGGACGGTACGACGAGGCTGCTGCCGCGTATGAGCACGCACACCAGTGCCCACACGTGTCCCACTCCTACGTGTATCTGAACCAAGCCATCCTTGCAGGCCGGCATGGCAAGCACAGCGAAGCCTTGGCGAATCTTGATAAGGTCGACGACCCATCTTTACGCCTTGGTGCTGCTGCTACAAGAATCCGAGCACTGGAGTGCCTGGGGAACCGCAGCCAAGCGGTAGCACTTGCCGAGAAGATCCTGACCGACGAAGTCGAAGATGATAAGAACGGGAGCCTAAGCTACATTGCAGCCATTCTGGGCCGGATGCGACTACAGCTGGGGCAACCCAAGAGACAAGTACGAGACTCCGCGTTTGGCGCACTCAGGCACAGCCGCATCAGCGACGAACTGCTCTCTCTCATCCGGGAGATAGACAACCTGTCCCGTCCCGCCAGCCAGAACTATCGGCTTCTCATCCACGTGCGGATGCCCAAGGAGCGGCAAGAGCCTGCCGGGATTAAGGGGTACTACGTGACCTATCACGTGATGGCAGAATCCCAAGAGCAAGCACTGGCCTTTGCGCGTGAGTTCGAAGAGTGGATGGGGCCATGCCAACTGGAGGTATCGAAGTCAGAGGTGATTGGCAAGACCGCCGGTGGGTTGCTGGGAGTCTGCTTTCGATCAGCTCGGTCAGGATATTGGGCGGAATAGTCGCTTTGGGCAGGTGCCAAGCCACGGGGTATTGACGCTTGAGTAGACTCGCACCCTCCGCCGGTTGCGCGGCGAGCGTGCTGCCCGCATAATGGCCGCCATGGTTGACCGCGACAGCATTCTTGAGTTCCTCGGCTCACCCGAGTACCGGCCGATGCGCCGCCGGGAGCTGGCCCGGGCGCTGGACTCCTCCGGCCAGGACTACCGGGAGTTCTGCGAGGAACTCGGCGAGCTCGAGCACGAGGGCCTGGTGTACCTGGCCCGCGGGCGGCGCTACGCGCTCGCCGAGCGCGAGAAGCGCGCCGACGGCATCGCCGGAACCTTCGTCTCCAAGGGCGCCTTCGGCTTCGTCCGGCCGGACGCCGGCGACGGCGACTTCTACATCGGCGGCGCGCACATGGCCGGGGCCATGGACGGCGACCGGGTGCTGGTCGCCCCGCGCAAGGGCCACGGCCCGCGCCGCAGCGGCCGGATCGTGAAGGTGCTCGAGCGCCGCGCCGAGGAGGTGGTCGGCATCCTCCGGGCCGGGCCGAACGGGCCCTACATCCTGCCCGGCGAGCGGCCCAACGAGGAGGGAGTGGAGATCGTCGCCGAAGACGGCGAGCCCGCCACCGGCGGCGCAGGCCGCGGCCGCCGCGACTCGGAGCTGCCGGTCGGCCACAAGATCGCGGCGCGGATCGTGCGCTACCCGAGCGCCTCGCGCCCGGCGGTGGCCGAGATCGTCGAGGACCTGGGCGCTGCCGGCACGCTCGAGGCCGAGACCGCCGCGGCCATCCGGGAGCTCGGGCTCCGGGAGCGCCACCCGCAGGAGGCCCTCGACGAGGCCGAGCGGCTGCCCGACACGCTCCCCGAGGAGGAGCTCGGGCGGCGCGTCGACTACCGCGACCAGGGCTGCTTCACCATCGACCCGGACGACGCCGCCGACCACGACGACGCCGTCTTCCTGGAGCGGAACGGCGACGGCTGGCGGCTCTACGTGCACATCGCCGACGTCTCCTGGTACGTGCGCCAGGGCACCGCGCTCGACCTGGAGGCGCGCGAGCGCTCGACCAGCGTCTACCTGCCCGGGCGGGTTCTGCCCATGCTCCCGCACCGGATCTCCTCGAACCTCTGCTCGCTCCGGCCCGGCGAGGTCCGCGCCGCCCAGACCGCGGTCATCGACTTCACCGCGGCCGGCGAGCGCCGCGGCTACCGGCTGCAGAGAAGCGTCATCCGCTCGGCGCACCGGCTCAACTACGGCCAGGTCCGGCGGCTGCTCGAGAACGCGGCCGAGCCCGATGACGAGGTGCCCTCCCCCACCCTCGCGCGCCTCGCCGAGATGCGCGAGTTCAGCCAGTTGCTGCGCGCGCGGCGCTTCGCGGCCGGCTCGATTTTCCTGGACATGCCCGAGGTCCGGGTGCGGGTCGGCCCCGACGGCAAGACCGTGGCCGTCGAGCAGCGCTCGCAGGACTTCTCCCACCAACTGGTCGAGGAGTTCATGCTCGCCGCCAACCGGGCGGTGGCCGAGCACCTGGTGGCCGTGGAACTGCCCGGCATCTTCCGGATCCACGAGGTGCCCGACGAGGAGAAGCTCCAGCAGCTCGCCGAGTACCTGAAGAGCCACAAGCTGACCTTGAAGCCGCCCTACACCCGCGGGAAGCTCCAGCAGATCATCGAGAGCGTCCGGGGCAAGCCCAGCGAACAGGCGGTGGCCTTCGCGACGCTGACCAGCCTCAAGCAGGCCCGCTATTCGGCCATCCCGAGCGAGCACTACGCGCTGGCCTTCGAACCCTATTGCCATTTTACGAGCCCCATCCGGCGCTACCCCGACCTGGTGGTCCACCGGCAGCTGGCCGGGCTCTACCCGGCCGCCTCGGCGGAGGTCCCGGGCCTCGGGCCGGGCGGGCGCCGCAAGGGCGCGCGCGCCGAGGTCGCCGACCGGCGGCGCTCCGGCTCGGCGATGGAGTCGCTGGCGGTGCACTGCTCCTTCATGGAGCGCCGCGCCGACGAAGCCGAGCGGCGGCTGACCCGCTTCCGGCAGCTCGACCTGCTCAAGCGCCGCATGGTCGGCGAGTCGGGCGGCGTGATCACCTCGGTCACCGAGTTCGGCGTCTTCGTCCGGCTCGACGAGTTCCTGGTCGACGGGCTGGTACACGTGTCGAGCATGAACGACCACTACAACTACCTGCGCCACCGCCAGGAGCTCGCCGGCGTCCGCACCGGCCGGCGCTGGCGCCCGGGGCAGCGCGTCGACGTGCGCATAGTCCGGGTCGACCCGGCCACGGGCCGGCTGGAGCTGGAGCTGGCCGGGGACGGGTGACGAAGAATCATTCGGCCGCAAAGAGGCGCAAAAGGCGCAAGAAGAACTTGGTTTCTAGTTCCCGGTTCTTGGCCAGTGGCGTGAGCGTTTTCTGCGCCTCTTGCGCATCTTTGCGGCTGATTATGGCTTTGCCGTTGTCGTTTGTCAGCCCCGGGCTATTATCAGCGGCGAAGACTCCCGCATGAAAGGGCCGCCATGACCAGCCAGGAAATCGAACTCCTCCACGAAACCACCCTGCGCATCCTCGAGGAAATCGGCGTGCGCCTGGAGCACGACGGCGTCGTCGCGCGGATGCTCAAGGCCGGGGCCAAGCCCGGCGCCGGGCCGCAGGACGTGCGCTTCCCGCGGAAGATGGTAGAGGAGCACCTCAAGCTCGCGCCCTCGCGGGTGACGCTCGCCCGCCGGGACGGCACGGCCGACGCCCTGACCCCCGACTCCCCCTCGGTCTTCTGGACGAATCCCGGCATGTACCTCTGGAACGGCAAGGAGCGGCGCGAGCTCTCCAGCCGCGACCTCGGCTCGGTCGCGCGGCTCTGCGACAACCTGGACTCGGTTCAGGGCGTGATGGGCATGGCCATGGCCGACGTTCCGCCGCGCCACCGCGACTTCACCGGAGTCAGGGTCATCGCCGAGAACTGCCGCCGGCACGTCCGGGCGCTGTGTTTCACGCCCACGGGCATGGAGGCGCTCGCCGAGATGAAGAAGGTCTTCCCGGGCAACTGGCTGAGCGTCGGCTTCACCGCCCACGGCCCGCTGCGCTGGACCAACCTGGCCCTGGCCATCTTCGAGAAGAGCGCCGGGCACGGCATCCCCACCACCATCAACGGCGAGCCGATGGCCGGGGTGACCGGGCCGGTGACCCTGGCCGGGGCCATGGCCGTGGGCAACGCCGAGATCCTCTCCGGGATCGTGGTCAACCAGGTCCTCGAGCCCGGCCGGCCGGTGATCTACAACCTGGGCCTGGCCCACACCTTCGACATGAAGAACGCCACCGCCGTGACCGGCGGGCCGGAGAACGCGCTCTTCGCACGGGCCTCGGCGGAGCTGGGGCGCTTCTACGACCTGCCGTCGTCCTCCTGGGCCTCCACCGAGTCGGTCTTCGACGACGGCCAGGCGGCCCTGGAGATGACCTTCGCCATCCACAGCCACTCCTACAACCGCTCGAGCCTGGTCTGGGGCCTGGGACAGCTGGAGAGCGAGAAGACCATATCGCTCGCCCAGCTCGTCATCCACGACGAGATCCTGGCCTATTCGCGGCGCTACGAGCGCGGCTTCGCGGTGACGCCGGAGACGCTCCAGTACGACCTCATCAGGCAGGTGGGCATCGGCGGCTCCTTCCTGGAAACCGAGCACACACTGGAGAACTTCCGCGAGAACCTCTGGGACCCGCGGATCTCGAACCGCCGCGCCCGGGAGAGCTGCCCCGGCCCGCTCGAGGAGGTCGCCCGGGCCCGGGCCGAGGAGCTCATCGCCGCCGACCGCGAGGAGAAGATCGGCGCCGCCGAGCGCTCCGAGCTCCTGCGGATCGAGAAGGCCTTCGCCGCCAGGATCGGCTGAGCCCGGCAACGGCATGAAGCGCTGCGTCATCTTCGACCTGGCCGAGGTGCTCATCGCCGGGCTGCCCCGCTGCGAGGAGGAGCTCGCCCCGGTGTTCGGGATCAGTCCGGACGCGGTCCTGCCCGGCCTGCGCGGCGAGGTGATGCTGGCCTACAACCGCGGGGAGATGTCCGAGGACGAATACTGGGCGCGGACCTGCGCCCGGAACGGCTGGCGCGGCGACGTGGAGCGGGCCAAGGCAGTCCTGCGCCGGAACTTCGCGCGCAAGGTGCCGGGCACCGAGGATGTTCTCCGTGAGCTCGCCCCGCTCCACCGGGTCTTCCTGCTCTCCGACCACAACCGCGAGTGGATCGACCACATAGAAGGCATCCACCCCTTCCTCGGGATGTTCGAGCGGCGCTTCTATTCCTACGACCTGGGTTGCGTCAAGACCGAGCGGCGCGCCTTCGAACAGGTCCTGGCAGCCATCGGCGCGCCGGCCGCCGAGTGCGTCTTCATCGACGACTTCCCGCAGAACGTGGCCACGGCCCGCGCGGTCGGCATCGACGGCATCGTCTTCACCGGTGCGGAAGCGCTGCGGGCGGCACTGGCCGGCCGCGGACTGCTCTAGCAGCCCGTTGAAAAAGTGGCGGGGTCGCGACGCTTGAGATTGTGGGCTCAGGCAAGGAACTACGACGAAGGCGTGTCTGAAAGACACGTCGAGGAGGAGAGACGCGGCATGAGGCCGCAAGATCAAGCGTCCCTTCGGGTTGCGTCCCGGTCGCCCTTCTGCGGCGTTGCCCTTCGACTCGCCATCGGGCTCGCTCAGGGCCCCGAGCATGGCCGAGGGGCTCGTCGTCGCCGTGTCGCTGCGGAAACGGCTTCCTCCTCGCGCCTTGCATCCGGCCAACCCGGACGCAACGCGATCCCCGCCACTTTTTCAACGGGCTGCTAGAACCAGTTCGGCAGCGGCGAACCCTTGGGGTCGTTGTTCTTGGCGTCGACCGCGACGTGGGGCGGCGGGCCGACCTCCGGCCGGGGCGTCAGGGGCGACTCCCGGTCGGGGACCAGGGCGATCCGGTTCTGGAACGGCGAGAACCCGCCGCGGCGGATCTCCATGAGGAAGGCATTGGGGCGGATCTCCGCCGGCGCGCCGTCGGAGCCGGGCTTGACCGCCGTCTCGATGAACAGGTACATGCCGTCGGGCAACTTGCGGAAGTCGCACGCCGGGAGGCACTCGACCTGTTCCTTGCCGTCGATGTCCAGGTAGCGCCGGACCACGCCCATGAAGGGCACGCGCGTCCCCTGGTCGTTGACCGCCTTGACCTGCCAGGTCTCGTCCCCCGGAGCCTTCCAGCCGGCAGGGAAGCGCCCGCTGCAGGTCAGGGTCAGACGGTGCCTGCCCCAATAGGTGGCCAACTCGCCGGTCTGCGCGTGCCAGCCGTAAACGTCCGGGCCGGAGGCGACCACCGCGCCCAGGTCGTGCTTGACCGGCGCGGTCGGCAGAGCGCCGTCCGGGGTGCAGCCGGCGGCCGCCACGCCAGCGAGCGCCGCAATGAGCAACCATATCGTTCGTCCGAACATGCGCGTGTCTCCCGAAATGCGACGGGGCACGAGCCCTGCGGCCCGTGCCCCGCCGACGCAGGTTGAACTATTCGCCGTAGACGGTGGTCTTCACCGTTCCGTACAGGCCGAGGACGTTGAAGGTCTCGTAGTCGACGTAGTGGATCTTGGTGATCCCGCCGGCCTTGCAGGCGGCGTCGAGGGACGAGTCGCCGAAAGCGACGATGATGACGCCCTTGGCCTCGGCAGAGCCGGTCTTGGTGCTCTTGACCACGCCGTCAACGGCCTGGCCCGAGCTCTTGGTCATGGTGACCCAGCCGGAGACATCGCTCCGGGTGCCAATGCAGCCAGCCGCCAGAACCAGACCAGCCATCACAACGCCCAGCAACGCAAAACGCATCAGGACCCCTCCTTCACTAATCCGCGGCCGAAACTTCAGCCGCATACTCTAGACCAGCCGGACCGCCCGGCCAATCAGAAGCTTAACTATGGTACCGCTCCGGGGATTCCCTGCAAGTGGATTTCCGGAGGCATGTGCCTGTGGGACGGCGCCTTGCGGACAGCCTCCTACGCTACTTGCCAACCTCGGCCACGTTGCTGAGCGCCGAACAGTTCGCCGAGTCGTCGTAGGCCACCACCGTGAAGAACTTGGCGCCGGCGGGGACGCCGGACACGGCGAAACTCTCCTTGGCGCCAGGGGCCTGCGGGGCGGGCTCGTCCTTGAGGTTCGCCGCCATCCACCAGTTGGTGCTGGCCGCATCCTGGTTCTGCTTCCAGAGCTCCAGGAACTTCACGTAGTCCACTATGGGCTTGTCCGAGCACTTCACCTGGTAGCGTGCCACCTTCCCGCCGCCCTCGTCGGCCGGTGCGGTGAAGCTCACCGTGGCCTTGCCCTCGGCGATCGTCACCTTCAGGTCGGACACCGCCTTGGGAGGCTTCTCGTCGGCGCGCGGGTGCGACCAGATGTAGAAGGTCTTGCCGGTGTAGCAGACCGTCTCGTCGTGGGTGCTGTAGCAGTTGACCCAGCGCCCCACGGTGTTGGCGCGCTTGCCCTCGGCCATGTCCGCCCCGGGATGGGTGGCGCCGTACCACATGTCCAGCGCGCGCTGCTTGAGCAGCGGGTCGCCGGAGAGCAGGTAGCCCCGGGCGATCACATCCGGGTGGAACTCGGCGAGATACCCCTTGATCGGCAGGCCCTTGCCCGAAGTGGCGTCGTCGGGCAGCTCCCAGCTGTCACGGTCCCAGGCCCATCCCTTGGTGGGGAAGTCCACCAGGAAGTGGCTGTAGTTCAGGTTGCCGTGCTTCTCCTGGAACAGCACCCGGCCGACCCCCTGGCCATAGGCGATCAGCCAGTCGTGGGCGTCCTCGCTGCCGGTGAGGTGCAGGTAGAGGTCCATGGCCCGCGAGAGCGGCGGATACATCCAGGTCTGCGGGTGGTTGAGCGGCATCCACTTGGCACCGGTCTTGGGGTCGGCCAGCTGTCCCGAGGCCGCGTCGAAGGTCACGCCCAGCTCCTTCATCTTGGCCAGCCCCTTGGCTCCAACCTTCTCCTCGATGGTCTTCATGTCGATCTTGGCCGGGGCGTTCAGGAAGCCGCGCGGCTCCTTGTCGGGGCGCTCCAGGTAGACCCGGGCCAGGTAATCGCTGGCCTCGACCAGGAACTTGTCGTCCGGGGCGCAGAGGCGCGCGGCGTTGACCAGGTAGCAGGCCCGGGTGAAGTCGCGCGAGAAGCCGGCGGGTTTGCCCGGCTCCTTCTTGAAGCCGCGACGCTGGGTGTCGTAGTTCTGCTCGGCGCAGTCCAGGCCGGTCTCCAGCGCGTCGCGGTCGCCGGTGACCAGGAACCAGCTGGAGATGCCCTCGCCCCAGTTGTGGCAGTGGCAGGCCTTGGCCCGGGCCAGGAAGTGGATGTCCTGGAAGGCGGCCTTGCTGAGCTCGACCTTGAGCTCGACGTTCACGTCCTTGACCGAGTAGGTCCCGGGTTTCTTGTCGCCGCCGGCCAGGATCAGCCGGTTGTGCATGCCCACCACCGGATCGGCCTTGCGCTGCGGAGCGTTGCCGATGGGGCTGCCCCGGTTTGTCCACCAGGTGCCACCGTCCTTCCAGCGCCAGCCGTCGGTGCGCCAGGACTGCAGGTCCATGAAGTAGTTGGCCCAGGTCTCGGCGCTGTCGTAGAAGTTGCGGGCCCCGGTGCGCAGGTACATGAGCAGCAGGCAGTCCAGGGTGTCCTGCTCGCTGGTGTAGTGGTTGTCGTCGCCGCAGGTCCAGCGCGGGATGCCCCGGGTCTGGCCGTCGGGCTGGGTCGGCGCCCGGCCCTTGTCGTACTTCCAGCCCCACTTGTCGTAGCAGGCCATCTCGTCGGCCTGGGTGGCGTACTTCCCGACCGGCAGGGCCTCGGTCTCGAAGTACCAGGCCGGCGGAGCCATGAGGTGGAGCTTGCCCCGCGCCGCGCGGGCCTGCACTCCGAGCCCGGCGGCGTCGGCCGGAGGGGCGAAGTCCAGGAGGTACTGCGAGGACAGGTGCGAGCAATCGAAGAGCCAGCGGTTGGCCTCGTTGAAGGGCGCGTGCGCCGGGTCGAGCAGCTCGGTGACCCCGTAAAGTTCCAGGTGCCCCTTGGCCAGGGCCAGCTTCCGCGGCGGGTCTTCCACAAAGTAGAGGTCGTGGACCGCCACCGCCCCGCCGCCGAGCCGGGCCAGGAGCCAGCCCTGGCTGAGGTCGCCCTTGCCGGAGCTGACCCAGAGTTCCTTGTCTCCGGCCATGGCCTTGGCCCCGCCGGGCCCGGCCGCGCCGGGCGTCCGGTGATAGCAGGGGTTCTCCTCCAGGCTGTCGTTGCCGTGCACGGCGGCCTTGACGGCCCGCGCGGACTGGGCCATCCAGGCCTCGGCGCCGGCCTCGGCGGGCTTGCCCGCGCCGACGAGCGAAGCGGAGGGCTCGCCGGCCAGCTTCAGGCGCACCGCCGACTCCTTGATCCGCCGCCAGGTGTAGTTGGCCTCGTTGGAGTTGGCCAGCGAGTACTTGACGTGCACGTCGGAACGGCCGGCCCAGGCGGTTATCCGGGCGACGTAGGTCAGCTTGTTCTGGTCGTCGCCGACGAACCGGCCGCGGACGCAGACCGTGGCGCGCATCGGCCCGGAGTACTCCACCGCCACCGCCGAGGGCTTGTCGGCGACGTAGCGCTTGCCCTCCGGCCCGGTGGTGATGTCCGTGTAGCTGGCCTCGCCGCCGCCGGCCACCGGCTTGCCGCCGGCCTCGACCGAGCTGAACAGGCTGAAGGGCTTGTCCCTGGGGACCGTGAACTTGACCTTGCCGGTGTCCACGGTGACGCCGGAGGCGTCGTCGGTGACTTTCACCGCCGCGGCCGGCTTGGCGCCCGGCGCGGCCGCCTTGAGCACCAGGTCCTTCTTCTCCTTGGCGCCCAGGTCCACCTGGGTATCGACCAGCACCCAGCGGAGACAGCCCTTCTCGTCGACCACCAGCGGCAGAACCTGCGAGGGGAGTTCCGCCCCGCCGGCGTAGACCGAGAAGGCCTGGTCCTTCTTGAAGGCTCCAGCCGGGAGCGGGATGCCGCCGGAGGCCGGGTGGGCCTGCCGGGCGAGCCCCGCGGGCTCCTCGACGGTCAGCTTGACTTCGAACCCGCCGGCCCACGCCGCGCCGGCCAGGAACCCGGCGGCCGCCAATCTGAGAACCGACTGCCTCATCGCTGCATCCCTTTCTTCCCGGGCGTCACTGCGCCCGCTTGACCGGCCGGATCACCACGCGATCGACCGACATGCTGTTCTTCTCGGAGGCCGTGAACCGGATGGTCACGGTCTTGTCCCGGGCCACGGTGAACGGGACCGCCTTGGAGGGCACGATGGCGCGATACTTGTCGGGCCCGACGCGCGTTCGCACGTTGTCCACGAACACGTAGAAGGCGTCCCGCCCCTCCCCCGGGGCGAAGCACTGCAGGACCAGTTCGTAGTCGCCGGCCTTGAGGGGCACGTCCCGGGTGGCTGCGCTGGTGAACTGGCGCAGGAGCACGGCTTTGCCGTCGAGGGCCCCGGCCAGCTCCTTCACGTCGCAGTCCTTGAGCGCGAAGGCCTTGGCATCCAGCTCCAGGCTGCCGTCCTCCCGGGCAGCGAGGTCGGCGTCGGTGGCTCCGGGCAGCCGCTCGGGCGGGGCGATGATCAGGCCGGCCGCCGCCGCCTCCGCCGGGGTCCAGCGGCCGGAGGTGCGCCCCTTCCAGGCCACGTACTGCAGCAGGCTGCCAGCGCGGAGCCGGCCGGTGGCCCGCGCCGTCCAGTCCATCTCGCCGGGGAGGAACAGCGCTGGCCGGCGCGACTCGGGGAAGGCGTCGGCGAAGCTGTCCATGCCCCGCTCGGCCAGCGCCGCGTCGCCGCGCATGATGCCCACGTAGCCGTAGAGGTCGGACAGGAAGAGCGGGGCCTCGAAGTAGGTCTCCGGGAACTCCGCGACGCAGGCCTCGGCCAGCACCTTGCCCACCTGCGGATCGCCGGTGCGGTAGTGGTACTCGCCGAGGGTCAGCAGCCCATAGCAGAACTGCTCGCCGAGCCGGTGGTACTCCTGCCCGCGCAGCTCCAGGCGCGGCTCGAAGAGGAACGGCCCGCACTTGACGAAGCGCGGCAGCAGGTGGCCGGAGAGCATCGTTCCGACGTCGTCCAGGTACTTCTTCTCCCCGGTCATGGCGTAGAGGGACATCAGGTTCCGCATGGTCAGGAACGAGCCGTAGAGGTAGATGTCGTCGCTCTGCTCGCTCCTCAGCCACTTGACCGCGCGGGCCTCCATCCCCTGGTAGTTGCGCAGGGCGCACTCCCGGGCCTTGGGATCGCCGGTCAGCTGGTAGTAGAGGACCACGCCGGAGAGCCAGTTCTGGTCCGGAGCGGGCGCCGCCCCGGCCCCGTCGTTGCCCCCGCCGCTGTGCACCTCGCTGGGCGAGCCCCCTCCGCGCATCAGGAAGCGGCTTTTGGCGTGATCCCGGTCGGACCAGTTCTGGTCGATATCCATCTGGTGGCGGGCCATCTCCGTGCCCAGGTCCAGGAGGGCCCGGTCGCCGGTGCGCAGGTACTGAACGAGCACCGACCAGACCCAGTCGTGGTGGAGGTGGCGGGGCGTGCAGGCGCCCCCGTACCAGCCGCCCCAGGGCGAGCAGACGTCGCCGAAGTCCATCCAGCCGAACCACACGGCGCCCTTCTCCGCTCCGGCGGTCCGCGCGAAGGGCAGGCCCTTGGGGCTGTCGCGGTCGACCAGGTTCCCGGCCATGTTCAGCTGGAAGCGGAGCTTCCAGTCCAGCTCCTCGTGTCCGCAGACCACCGACGCGGGCGCGAAGAGCGCGTTGGCCGCCTCGGTCGCGGCGACGTACTCCGGGTTCGCCGCGGCGAGCGGCGCGGACAGCTCCGCGCCGGTGACCGCCGCCGGGCGGCCGGAGAAGTCCAGGACCAGTTCGTGTCCCTTGTGGACGCCGCCGGGCAGGGCGTTCAGCCCCGGCCGGGTGATGGCGGCGTTCTTCAGGAGCGCCTCGCCCCCGCCGCCCAGCGGCTCGGGACGCGGCCACTGCGCCTCGCGCGGCCAGAGCCAGAGCCGGAGCGCCTCGCCGTCGAGCTCGATGGACTTCTCGTAGTTCTGCCAGAAGTGGCGCACCGCCGCCGTCAGCTTGCCGTTGGGGCCGGACAGCGCCACCACGCCGTCGGTCCGGGCACCCTTGGCCAGCTCCTTGCCTTCGGCGGTGATGGCATACGCGAAGTTGGCCCACTTGGCCGCCGGACACTTCTGATAGACCTTGAACTTGCCCGCGGCCGAGGCTCCCTCGCAGGCGGCCTCCACCGGCGCGCCCAGTCCCAGTCCAAGTTCAAGGGCCAGGCCGTCGAAATGGAACCACTCCGGCGCGACCTGGTAGCCATGGGCGCCGTTGTTCTCCAGCCACATCCGGACGTGCAGGGCCTTGCCGCCGGCGTGGGCGGACAGGCGCACGGTGTAGCCGAGCTGGCCGTTGTGCACGCCAGGGAAGGATCCCCTGGCCCGCACCACCGCCCGCACCGGTCCGGACTCCTCGACGACCACCTCGCTGGGCGCGCCCGCCTCGACGGCCTCGCCCTTCTCGGTGTAGAGCACCAGGCCCTTGCCGGCCTCGGTCAGCACCGGTTTGCCATCCACCTCCAGTGACTTGAAGAGGTCCGCAGCCTTCCGGCCGACCCGGAAGCGCATCGGCCCGGTCGAGACGGTCACGGCCTCCGCGCCGTCCTCGACCCTGACGGGCGAGGCGGGCTTGGCCGCCTTGTCGTCGTCCCGGATGAGAATCTCGGCCGCTCCGCCCGCCGGCACGTCGGCCGCGAAGGTCACGAGCGCCCAGCGGACCGATCCGTCGTCCCAAGGCGCGAGCATCCCGAACTGCGCGGCCGTCTTCTTCCCGTCCACCGCCACCGAGAGCCGCGCGAGGTCCTTGACGGCGCCCCTGGCGAAGGGCACTC
>Ga0302248_1000198_pt1 | contig 65225 bp, 55 predicted proteins | sample AAG_UR_Leu_MG_FD_193528 | JGI IMG/M metagenome (GOLD analysis project Ga0302248, IMG submission 193528) | Enriched activated sludge microbial communities from anaerobic digester in WTTP, New Holstein, Wisconsin, United States - AAG_UR_Leu | ecosystem: Engineered > Bioreactor > Anaerobic >...
TACTTCTTTGATTGCTTCAATAGCCACTTTGGCCTTGAATTCAGCACTAAATGTTCTTCTTGTTCTTTTCATGGTACAAAAAATTTAAAATTACTAAATTTCTGTCCAGTTTTATTAGACCAGCTCACTATTATAAGACTTGTGTTTACAAGATAGCCAGAATTGTTTTATAGTATTTACCATCGGCCGATTGCATTTTCAGTTGACTACAATTTGTAGCCAACTGGCTGCCCTACTTTTTAGTAAACTGGCTGATCTCTGCTAGCCTCTGGCTTTAGCACTGGCTTGTGGGGCTTGGCAAACCGTTTGCAGTTCACGAACACCATTAAAAACTTACAACTCGTGAGTAATTGTGTGACTGCTGCGTTGGCTCATTGTCTATTTTTCTTAAAGTTTTCTGCTTGTTCAAAAATTTCGACATACACTTCGTCCCGCTCTACCGGAGGATAACCATATTCGTCCAGAATCAATATTAAATCTACTTTCAGCGCAGATTTAATATCCTCCCGCTTATTCCAATCGGGGAATTTAGCCTGATTATCTACAATTATTTTGACTTCTTTGGATAATTCAATGAGTTTATCTTCGGGATAGGTGAAGTCATATTTCCAGCATAGCTCTTTCAGGATATCATAAAAAGCTTTTTCTTCAAAATCAATTCCCAACTCATCGCCTGCACTAAACTCTTTATGAACTTCCCATATCAGATTTGTAAGAGCTTCGGCCATCTCTTCATATACTTCGCTCCTGAAAATATCATTGGCATCCCGGTTATTATAATATTCAACCAGGGTTTGCATCTTTTTTGTGAAATCAACACCTTTCACTTTATTTACCTTTCTGATTTGACCGATAGCTCTGGACAGCAACTGTTGTAATAACTTAATCTTTGTATTTGGAAGCTTGATTTTCGAAATTTTCTCCAAATATTCTTCATCAAAAAGATCCTCCTCTGTTTCACTTTCTTCGCCCAGTTTGAATATTTCTTCAACCCCATCACTTTGTAAAGCATCCTTAATCATTTCCCTGACTTTTGCATTCATCTGGGCTGTATCAGGGGCATTACCCTTTGTTAGTTTAAATACAATTGAACGAATTGCCAGATAATAATGGGTATAATCACGTTCAGTTTGTGTCACTTTTTCGCTTCCTGCACAAATATCGTAAGCAGCTTTCAGCCGCTTTACCAAATCCATAAAACGGGTCTCAAACTCTTTGGTTTGCTGTACAAATTCAGCAGCTAAATTCAAGGTGTGTAACTGCTCAATAGTGCTGCCTTTGAAATACTTTGTATTGTCAAACTTGTGCATCAGTTTAGCCAATAAATCCAAGTGGTCTTTTACTACTACCAATGACTGTTCAATATCTTCAAAGTTATCTCCATCACCTTTGTTGTATTTGGCGAGTGCCAGATTCATTTGTTTTTTGATGCCAATATAATCCACCACCAAACCTTTGTTCTTTCCCTCAAACTTACGATTTACTCGTGAAATTGTCTGAATTAAACTGTGTTGCTGTATCGGCTTATCAATGTAAATACTATCCAAAAACGGGACATCAAAACCAGTGAGCCACATATCAACTACAATGGCGATTTTGAAATTGGATTTTGAATTTTTAAATTGACGGTCAAGTTTTTTACGATCATCAGAAGTGCCTAACATATCCCAAAGTTCTTTTGGATCGTCTTTTCCTCTTGTCATTACCAATTTAATCTGGGTCGGATGAAGCTCCTGCTTCATCTTTTCTGACAAATGGCTTCCACGAAATTGATAAGCAATACTATCATTTGGTAGGTTGGCTTTAACTGGATTATTAAGGATATATCTCACCGTATTATTAAAATGTTCCTCATCTCTAATGAATCTGTCCCAGTATTCAGACATCCAAAACTCTTTGGCATCATCATCTATTCCTAAATTCAACTTTTTGTTGTTCTTTAATGCCCATTTCCCTGTAAATGATTTCCAAGATTGTACTATACGTGGTAAATCTGAATTTGTTTTTATCAAAACATGTACATGATTTGGCATTATGCTCCACGCCAATAAATCATATTTATCACCATTATGATGAAATAAGGCATCTTGAACAACTTGTGCTATTTCTCTTTTGGCTAATGCACAACAACCTAAGCCTTTATCAAGCCAATATTGGTGTTTCTTTCTTTTTTCTAAATCTTTTTGGTCGTCAGTCAAATGTTTTATTTCTTGCTCAATTTGTTTTAATACTTTTTGTGGTAGACTATCAGACAATCTGAAAGTTATGAATTGGATTAAGCCATCTTTATTGCGATGGGGTAAATTTCTTTTACGCCACTCTTCGGGAATACCATAATTTTTAGTAAAATATTGAGCGTAATTGGAGCTCTCAATATGTTCGAAGCTGGAGCTTCGAGCACCCAGGTAGGCAATAATGTTTTTATACAATTCATAAGCAATTTCACGGCTGCTACTTACAAACATAGCTTTGCCTTTAACTGTTGCTCCTTCCGAATTTCTGTTTTCATAATGCTGCACAAAATCTTCTGCAACTTCTTTTAAACGTTCAGGGTCGCCAAGAATGGCATACATGTTTGCTGTTTCCTGTTTGCTTTTGTCAATCTGATATTCGTTTGCTCCCAACTCGGCAGCTTCTTCATAGTATTGCTCAATCTTTTCTAATTCGCTATTATTCAACGCTACCTTTGCAGCCCTGCCTTCATATACAATGCGAACGGTGATTTCATCTATTACGGATTCTGTCATGGTGTAGGCATCTACCACTTTGCCGAAAACATCCATGGTTGCATCAATCGGCGTTCCGGTAAACCCTACATAAGTTGCATTTGGCAATGAGTCGTGAAGATATTTGGCAAAACCAAAGCTTTTTACAACACCCTTGTCTGTTACCCTGATCCGCTGATCCAGATTTACCTGACTTCTGTGTGCTTCGTCCGAGATACAGATTACATTGGTGCGTTCAGTCAATAGATCGGTATCTTCTGTAAACTTGTGAATCGTAGTCAGAAAAACACCTCCACTTTGCCTGCCTTGCAGTTTGGTTCTCAGATCGGCACGGCTTTCTACGCTTTCAACGGTGTTGTCTCCGATAAATCCTTTTGCATTGATGAATTGTGATGAAAGTTGGTCATCTAAATCGGTGCGGTCGGTAATCAGTATAATGGTCGGACTTTCAAAGTATTCGCTTTTCATCAATAACCTTGTCAGATAAAGCATTGTGTAACTCTTTCCGGAACCCGTAGCACCAAAGTATGTACCACCTTTCCCATTTCCACCGGGTTTCTGAGCTGCTTTAATGCTGTCGTACAACACCCTTGCAGCATAATACTGCGGATAGCGACAAACAATTTTCTCGTTTTTCTTCGAGCTGTCAGGTATGTAAATAAAGTTTCGGATAATATCACGCAATCGATTTTTATTGAACATTCCCTGAATCAATGTGAACATTGAATCAATACCGTCAACATCTTTAGCAAGTCCAGCAACACGTCTCCAGGCATAGAAAAATTCATACGGAGCAAAGAATGAACCTGCTTTATTGTTTACGCCATCGCTGATGACGCAAAAAGCGTTGTATTTGAAAAGTTCAGGAATGTCTCTGTGGTAGCGAACAGTTAACTGTTTGTAAGCGTCATAAATGGTTGCTTCTTCCCGAATGGCAGATTTGAATTCAAATACCACCAAAGGCAAACCATTGATGTAAACAATGCCGTCAGGTATGCGCTTCTCTGTTCCGAAAATCTCTAACTGATTAACAAACTTATAAATGTTATTGTCTATGCCGTATTCCTCCTTGTCTTCTGCTACTATTGAAATAAGTTGTTCTTCTTCGGGTTGGCGGTGTTTGTTTAGCCCTGAATAATCAATCAACTGAATGTATATATCTTTTTGGCTGCGGTCTTCTCTTTTGAGAATAAAACCGTCAGAAAGCATTTTTAAAAAAGTTTTGTTGCTTTCGTAAAGGTCAGAAGATGAAAGTGATTTAAGTTGAAGAATGATAGATTTAATTTCGTTTGCAGTAATGCCTTGCCCAGCGTATTGCGTTAAAAGAAAGTTATGCAAATCTTCTTCAATCAATACCTCTTCGGGTTTACGGCTTATTGTAACGCCTAAATGGTGAGGAAAGCCTTCTTGCCCCAACAACTCGGTAAACGCCTTTTCTAATTTTTCTTCGGTGAATTTCATTTTATCTGTTTCTTAGCCATTGTGCGATAGGAATAACTCTATCATTTCCATTTACTGACGGATAAACTACATATGTTCCTTGCGACCTATAGTCCCCTTTTAAAAATTGATAACTATCAACTTTAAAGATGTAAGGGTAAATTTCTAAATATTCGCTACCTGAAAAATCACTATAATCTCTCTTGATGGGTAGCAATGCAATGTTATCTATATATTTTGCAGCATCGCCAAGACCTAGTTCCCAATTACACCATTTCGAATTTATTGCACCTTCTGTTGCAAGTAAAATAAACTTATGGTTTTCTTTTATCTTCTCTTTAATTCTTACTGCTGTTTGTCCTGATGTTGTCTTAGGCATACCATCATCTAACCAATCAACATAAACATCAACTCCGTATGCTTTTAATAGGGAAATTGCACCCTCAAGAAACTCCTTCTCATCGTGTTTGTGTGATAGAAATATTTTAGTTTTAAATAAGGAGCTTTCATTCTTGAAACTTCTTAAACTTTCATTCAACGTCATATAAGTTTTAGTTGAACGCCTTTGATTCTTTATTTGTGTTTCGGTTATTATAGCCATTCTAGTCTAAATTTACGTGTACATCATAGGATTCTGCATCATCTTTTATCTCAACAGCCTTCTTGATGTAAAATTCATAGTTGTTGCTATACATAAAATCATCCCATTTGACTGTCTTAATTAATGATGGCTCACTTTTAGTATGAATTTTAGTGCCGTTACATTCCCTAAATTCTTTTTCAAGAATATTAAACATATTATCACGAAGTATCTTAAATAACTGATCGTTTAGATGTGTAACGCTATTACAGTTTGGGTTTTCTCTGTAGTACCAATCATATGTTCCTGTTTCATCTGGAAGAACTACACCCAATACTGCATTCATTTGTTTAGTGTTTCCTCCTGTTGGTACAACACGCAAAGAATACGAAACCTCCCAAGGAATCCATTGCTCTTTTTCAGCTTCTGTTAACACTTTCATTCCTTTTGAAAGCATTACAATAGTAACACTACACTGTCTAATTCTTTTCTTTAGAAGGGTTTCAATTTGTTGATCTGAAAACTCATCTAAACTTTCTCCGTCTCTTTCCCCTAAATTGATATTTTCCCTTCCTATTTTTTCTTGAAGCTTATCAACATAATCTCGGACACGTGTATTACGAGTGTTGAAAATCATTCTTCCATCAACTTCCTCATAAAAGTAGTCTTGAAGCTTTGCGACCTGTTCGTCCTTATATTTATACGAAACAAAAACCTTTTTCCCCATAACTAACTATATTGACTTCTAACTTTAATTGCTTTTTCCACCAAATCAGCAATGTTACTTTTTATATCATCGTAAACATACTTGCTTAAACTATAATCAGATTCAAAAACAGGAATGTGACTACTTAATGGATTTTTGCCTTTAGAAGATTGTTTACCATAAACATCTTCTAACTTATGGATATAAATACCACATACTGCTTTACCAAGTTCCCAAGCTCGATTGATTTCATAAATAACCCACTTTCTTTCACTTGTCTTTTCTCCAATCAGAACTACTAAACAAGATTTATCTTTCAGATTGTCATCAATCCAAGCTTTGATTGCGGTATCGCTTTTACTTTTGACATCTTCCCACTTGTTACCATTGACAGGTTTATCTCCCTCAACAGCACCAATATTGCGAACTTGACCTGCTCGCCAATTATCATTATCAAAATGAAAACTATAAAAAACTTTTCTCACCATATTTTTTTAAATTTCTTCCATTAAATACTTTTGAAACAAGGACATATAACCATAGTCTTTTAAAAACCTTTCATTTTTTGCCTTATCATCATTTGGCAAAGAATCAAATATGATTTTTGTTGCAGCACCAGTACTTGCGAGAGGTATTATCAAGGCATCTGGGTATCTATTGATAAACATTTTATATTCTCCTTCAATACCTTTTTCACTATCCCCTTCTATTCCTTCCATACCGCCAATGAATACTGCCGCCGAAAATTCAGATTCACCTAACATTCTTTCTCTCATGTGTAATAAAGATTTGTCCCTGTCATTTTCTATATTATCCGTTAATATTACATTTTCAAATTTATTATTGTCTTCTGGAAAGAACTTCTCAAACAATTTGGATTGATACAAAGTAACATGCTCTTGTATATTCAAATCTAATTTCCACATGACATAATAAATCAATGGTGTAATTGACGGATGCCCACCCCAAATAATGCGATGTTTCGGCAATACTGTTGTCGCTAATGCAATTACAGCATCTCTAATTGCTATCACATCGGCAGTTTCTATATATTTAGCATCTCTTTCAGGCAAAGGAATACTTGCTGAAAGAAAAATATTTTTTATTTCGTTGCTTGTAGCCATGATTTGAATTCTTGTTTTTTTAATGTTTGAATATCTTTCTTTATATTATTATTCAGCCAATCCAAATGTCGTAACCATTTATCTCTTATTCTTAAATCATCATAAATCAGCCGAATAGACACATCCTCGTGTTTATCCAATTCATGTTTAATCTCTGCTGATTGGCAATTTGTTGATTGAGGAATACCTATTGTAGGAATATATATTATTCGTTTACCTGATGACAGGCCTTCTGTTAAAAATCGCTCTGGCTGTACAGTAACAACTCTACCACATTCTTCTGCAATATTTCTAAATTCTGTTATCAAATTATCTTGTCTTGACGCAAGATTCCTTGCTCTTACAGATTCTACTTTTTGAACAATATCTTCGACAATAACATCGACCAATTTGGACTTGTCTTTATCATTAAAAACATTCCCAACAAAATTGTCACTTTTAAGAATCAATGGGTAACTTATATGAGAACCTGAATCGATATTTTTAATTTCATGATTAGGCCAAACTAATTGAACAACTCCAATTTGTTTAGCACCTGCTTCAGCAAATTCTTCTTTACACCAATGGCTTTCTAAAAATTTTGGGGTATTTAGTAATACGATAACATCACAATCTGTCATCCTGTGCCAAAGTTCATCTTGAAAAGGTTCGCCTTTTCCGATGGAGTGAGTGTCCAAGAACACATCATAATTATATGATTCAAGTGCTTCATACAATTGAATAGCTATCGAAGTAGATTCATTTCTTCTGTAACTAATAAATATTTTTCTTGTATTTCTTAAAAGTTCAAACGATTCAAGAATAATATTTGCAATTCTATCAAGTTCAGCATCTTTGAACTGCATTCCATTTTGATTTGATAAGATACATGGAATTTCTTTTGAAAAAGCTCCCTCATCAGGATTTCCAAAGAAAACGGGCAGTATCATAGTTCCATCTTTCAATAGTTTTTGCGTAATATCTAAATCTTTGTGATTTCCGTTAGTATCTCCAAAATAAACCGCAAATGCAGGTTGATTCCCTAAATATTCAGATATGCCGTTTGATTCAATAATTTTCAATATTGACTTTGGCAAACCTAAATCCTTTATTTTCTCAAGCACTTTACTTATAATCTGATGCTTCTCTGCTACATCAGACCCAAGTATAATAAGTTGGTATTTATATTCCATAATTCTCTATTTTTTCTAATTCCACACACTCCACCACACCTCTCATCAACACAGGGCAAAGCGGTTTGATAGTGTTTTTCAATTGCTCATTGATACGTTTACGTGTTTCCAAAGTATGGTAAATGGTTACAATGGCTTCCTGCACTTTGATGTCGGGAATTGGCAACTTTACATTGCACATATCAGCCCAATCAAATGTTTCTCTTGCACTGCCCCAAGAATGAAATCTTGCGTATCGGTCAAATTCAGACCGTTTAAAAAACAAGAAAAGGTATTCAGGTAATAAAACAGTTGTGTCTTTCACTCTGAAAACAGTATAAGTGCTTGATACAAGTCCTGGTTCTCCATCTAAAATTGCAATTGAAATTTTCTCTCCGTTCCTTGAAGTAACTGAAACATAGCCGAACTCACGTGGCCGAACAATTTTATAATTTGATAAGTCAAGCTGTTCTTTATTGGATTTGGTTTCCATAAAAACCTTGTTCACGCTTATTCCAATAAGATTATCAATTTTTAAATCATTATTCCTTTCATCCGATTGCTCAATATATTCTCCTAGAATTTTCGGCTGTTCCGTTTTAATCAGGTTTTCAATGTAGCTATCACAAATCAACTGCAAATCAGCCAAACTGTTTTCGTAGGTTTTTTGGTTGGTGAGCAAGCCATTGTAAAGAGCAACAAATTTTCGTTGTTCGTCAATGTCAGGAATAGGCATTTGTATTTCACAAAAACGTTCCCATTCTAAACTTGCTCTTACACTGCTATCGCTAATAAACCAACCGTATCTGTCTGATTCAGGTCTTTGAAACCACATCATCATATATTCTGGCAGTAACTCGTTTTCATCATTCACTTCAATGACCAAATAAGCTGGGGAAATTATGGCAGGAGTATCTTCTGTATATAAAGCCAAACGGATAGTTTCATCTCTGCCCACTTGCATAGCACTATATGCAAACTGTCCTTTCTGAATGATTTTGTATTTTGATAAATCAGTTTCAGAAGTATTGGCAACCGAAGGCATAAAATTCTTGGTAATGTTTATACCCAATAAGTTTGTTACCGCTAAATCTTTGTTGCGGTTGTCCACCAAATGAATATAATCTCCAATACGCTTATAACTCATAACCCAAAGTTTTAAAAGCGTTAATCAATTGTTCCTGCGATTGTTTTTCTTCCTGCAAAAGGGTTTTAAATTCCTTTTGGATCCGTTTCATTTCGGTGTCAAAATCTATTTCGCTGTCACGGTCAATAAATTCAATGTATTTGCTTGGCACTAATGAAAAATCGTTTGCTTGTATTTCTTCAAAACTGGCAGAGTAGCAATACTCAGGCACGTTTTTGTAAGTTTTCTTATAGTCGGCTTGTTGCCAATTGTGGTAGTTCTCAGCTACTTTGGCAATGTCTTCTTCTGTAAGTTCAATAAACTGCTTTTCAAATTCCTGTCCCCAACGCCGTAAATCCATAAACAGGATTTCTTTTTCTCTGTCGCGGTAGTTGCGGGTTTCATCACCCACTTGTTTGCTCTGTACTTTCTTGTTTTTGTTAACAATCCAAAGCGTAACGCTGATGTCGGTGGTATAAAAAAGATTACGAGGCAATACCAAAATAGCTTCCACCAAATTATTTTCAATCAGCTTTCTGCGTATTTTGTATTCATCGCCACCGCCACTCAATGCACCGTTTGCCAATATAAAACCTGCTACACCGTTGTCGGAAAGTTTAGCAACCATATTTAAAATCCAACCGTAGTTGGCGTTGCTTTTTGGTGGTACATCGTAACCTCTCCAGCGAGGGTCATCTATCAATTCGTTTTCGGCTCGCCAGTCCTTTTGGTTAAAAGGCGGATTTGCCATAATAAAGTCAGCTTTTAGGTCTTTGTGTTGGTCGTCTAAAAAAGTATTGGCTGCTTTTTCGCCCAAATTACCGGAAATACCACGTATAGCAAGGTTCATCTTTGCTAATTTGTAAGTGGTATTGGTGTATTCCTGTCCGTAAATGGAAACTTCTTTCTTGTTGCCGTGATGCGCTTCAATAAACTTTACCGATTGCACAAACATACCGCCCGAACCACAGGCAGGGTCGTAGATGATGCCTTTGTAAGGCTCAATCATTTCGGCAATGAGGTTTACGATACTTTTGGGTGTATAAAATTCTCCTTTGCCTTTTCCCTCTGCCAATGCAAATTTTGAAAGGAAGTATTCGTACACTTTGCCTACTACATCTTGCTTTGGGTCTTTTGTGGTGTCAATATCATTTATGGTATCGAGCAATGAAGCTAATTTAGTAACATCCAATCCCAAACGAGAAAAATAGTTATCGGGTAAAGCTCCTTTCAGAGCTTTGTTGTTTTTCTCAATGGTGTGCAATGCCGTATCAATAAGCAATGCAATATCATTCTGCTTTGATTTCTTTATCAGGTAACTCCAACGGCTGGTTTCTTCCAAAAAGAACACATTGCTCATATTGTAAAAATCAGCCATCTCAATATATTTTTCTTTGCCCTCGGCAATGAGTTTGGCTCGGTGTTCTTCAAATTTGTCGCTGGCAAACTTTAAGAAAATCAGTCCTAAAACTACGTGTTTATATTCGGCAGGCTCAACGCTTCCTCTCAATTTATTTGCTGCATCCCACAGGGTAACTTCAATAGGTTTATCCTTTACTTCATTTCTCTGTTTCGCCATTATTCTAATGTCAGTTTTTTTAAAATATAATTTCTGCTAAGTTAAGTTTTTTAGTTATATTGTCGTCATAAGTGCGTTGGCAAAAAATGGCTCTTTGGCTCTAGACTTAGGGTTTGCTTGTGCGAATAGGGATAATAGCCGATTTGCTATTTGTGCGATAGGCTATCTTATACACTGAAGCAAAGCTTGTTTTCTGCAATATTTATTAATCCCAGTTAATAGATCTCATTCCATAATCTCTCTTTTCTTTCATGAATTTCTTAAGGTCATGAAGGTTGTGTATATCACTTCGAACAAGCATTTCGAGTTTCTTTCTTGAAGTTGATATTTGGTTATCATATTCTTTTCCAACCGCAACAACTTTGTCTTCTGAAGCATTATTTATTTTTCTAGATATTTTAAAAAATATTTCATTCAAGCTTTCCATTTCAGAAACTGTGTCCTCATGAATCCAAATGCTGTTTGCAATGGCAGTAATTAAATTTGTTTGGAATTTATTAAATTCATCTTCTCCATAAGAAAATATCATATGATATGGTTGTTTGTCGTCATCTAAAACAGTGTTTTTTAATATCGCTATCTGCATCTCCAAAAACCTGTAAGCTTCCAGTCTTTTATCAAGAACCTTTTTATAGTATTCATTTCTATAGTCGAGGCTCTTAAGTTTGATTCCTACTATTGTTGATACAATTGTCGACAACACAGTGGCAATTACTGTATTTGTCAAAATAATTTTTATCATTTCGCTGTTTTCCATAAATATTTTTAACGGTCTGTAGGTTTTACCCAGGATGGTTTTTACCTATAAAAGTTGATGCGAAGATAATGCTTTTTTCTTGCCTAATCCCGAACATTCGGAACAATCGAAGCCGCTCGCCTGCCATAACGGCAAACTACTTGTTGAACTATACCTTCGGTAGCTTCGCTGCCTTTTTGAAAGTCTTGTAAAAATAGACAATTTCCAAATACTTGCATGGTCACTTTAAAATAAAATAGTATGACCTTCAAGAAAAAAGATTATTTCACTACACTGGTTTTTACAGATTCATTTATGTGTTGCACTTTTAGTTTCGTATATAGTTCAATCTGATCTTAAACCTGTTTAGATCTTTTAGAAAGTCAAAAAACATTATATGCTTTTCTAACATGTCGGGGCTTGTAGCAGTACGGACGGTAGCAATTCTGTTTGTCGGGTGCCGAAGCTTCAGTTCAATTCCGACAGATTTCGGAACTTAAAACGCAACTCCGTAAAATGCATTGCGTTTAAGCCCTGATTATTATGGGCTGCCTTTCTTCCTTCTTTGTCGTTCTGCTTGTTCATTTTCTTGATTCTAATAGTGTCGCTGATATTGCTGCTTGGAAGGGAAGTGAAATTTTATTTGAACCGTGTTGGTAAATGTGTTTAAGTATTTCCATTTCTGTCACGCCAAGTACACTTTCTTTTCTAAGTGATACGAGCATACTTCCAACTTTCAGTCTGTATTCATCAGTTTTTGGCAAGTCATATTTCTCCAATACAGCTTCAAGCATTGGTTTTATTTTAGAAATCTCCGGATAACCTTCAAACGCAACTTCCATTATTTCATATGGGTCTTTTTCTTCAACAATACTTGTTCGTTCAGGTATTTTATAAATTGAAGCCGTTGAATCATAACTGCTTTTCTCAGTATTACTTTTGATATAATCAGTCTCACTACTCGAATTGTCTGTCGAAGAGTTGTTAAAGCAAGAAGCCAATAGAGACAGCAGAATAATTGCTGTAATTAATCTTGATTTAAAGTTTGTCATTTGATTTATTTTAAGGTTTTAAATTATTTTCAGTAGTTCATTCCAAATACAGTTATGTAAGTTGAAAGAGTGTCATTGATATTGTATTTATTGTGAGCTCGTCTAATAAAACTGGACAGAAATTTAGTAATTTTAAATTTTTTGTACCATAAAAAGAACAAGAAGAACATTTAGTGCTGAATCCAAGTCCAAAGTGGCTATTGAAGCAATCAAAGAAGTAAGAACTATCTAAAAACAATATCAGATTTACCAGATTCATCCTAGCCTGAGTTATTCATAAAACCGAAAAATGCGGGTAAATATACTGACATTCCATTGAATAATAGTGTATTTGTTGTACAAAGTCTCCTAATCATCAGCAAATATAAAATAAAAAAAGCATTCTATGACAATTTTGAGAAGAAAGATTCTCAACCTACATTTTTCAGTCTTTGAAAATAAAAATAAGAAGTGTAATTTACAACCTAACAGATTTCAAGTGATAGCTGTTTTCTTTTTCTTAAAGAAGTGGATAAAAATATCAGTCTTATCTGCTCAACCTGCTATGAGCAGATCTGAGAATAGTATTTTCAACAAAGAATTATACAAAATCTCTCAGGATTTTGCAGATTCATTTACTTGTTGAACTTTTGGCCTCGTAAAGACATAAATTTAGTATTACTACTCCTTATATGAGATAGCAATATTCAATATTGGGTGTTGCTTGTCTTTTAGTTGTAGTATTTCTCTGAGCTTATCTTTTTCCATCCATGCCCTTGGTCTTGCCAGTAATCCTTCTGAAGCACAGAAAAGCATAATGTTCTGCGCTACAATGCCAGCATCTATATTAGCCATTTCGAGGAGTTTTGCATCATCACCCCTGCTAAACCTCGAAAGGTCTGAAACCAAAAGCAAAAATAAAGGAACAGCGACAAAATTTTCCTGAGAACTGGCTATCTCACGTCTGTGATCTCCTTTGGCAGCCTGTTGCAGAATATTTTTTACCGGATCATAAAAATAAATCCCTTCTTTTATAACTACGTAAATATCAATATCCTGTGCATTAAGAGCTGAAGCTGCTGTGCGTTTGTTTTCTTCAGGTCGGTTGATGCCGTTAGCAGCCCACAGTAAATCAGATAAATCGCTGATACTTACCTCTTTAGTTCCAAATTCATGAGCAGAGGCTCTGAGAGATAATGCTTTCATAAGCGGCAGCCCCCGTTCAGGATCAGGCTTGTTAAGAACGATTGTTGAATTTTGCTGAGCAAAAAGTGAGTTAAGTGAAAACATAATGGCTAAGGTTAAAATCAGGTGTTTCATATTACAGTGAATTTAATTTTCTGTTTTTTTAATAGGGCAAAGGTACAATTAATAGGCATGTTTTGTAACTGACAGCAGGAAAAGAATAAAACTGCCCGAATTATATCCGGTAGGGTAAAACTTTTTAATTTTATCCACTCAAAATATAGTAGGATGAAATTGAATTCTTTGCGCTTCAGGATAATATATCTGATTTTATTTGTTGTTGCATGTATTATTGCTGCATTCAGACTTCCGGCGTATATAAGCCGTTTACCCTGGTTTATTGTGTTGGTGATCAGTGATCTTTACATATATCAATGGCTTTACAAACCTGATATACGCATAGGGCGATCTTTACGCATAACACTTGTCTTTTTTACATTTCTGCCCTCGTTAATGATACTGTGTTTCTTTCTGAGTCTTGCAATTTTTAGTCCTCTTGATTGGAACCCTGTACTTAGGACATATTTATTGGCTTTTGCCTTTTTGTTTTATCTGATCAGATTGTTTCCTTTATTTATATTGCTTTTAACTGATGTCAGAAAAGTTGTCATTTCAGTGATTCTTCGAAAGAAAACCGGATGTTTTAAAATCCGGCTACCAATTATTGTATCGCTTATTATGTCGTTTTTTACCGCTGTTCTTTATTTGCTTGGAATGTTTTATTGGGTCTATAACTTTCAAATTGTTGAAAAAGAGGTCTGTATAAAAGGATTACCTGAAGATTTTGACGGATATCGCATTGTGCATATTTCAGATTTTCATTTGGGGCGTTGGCACTCAAAAGAACCGTTGAAGCGGGCTTTTAATATGGTCAATTCATTGAATCCTGATATGATCGCTTTTACCGGTGATTTGGTTAATTATGCAACTGTGGAAGCACAGCCATTTAAAGAAATCCTTGCCGGTATTAATGCAAAAGATGGAATTTTTGCAGTTATGGGCAATCATGATTATGGCGACTATTTACGTTGGAATGATGCTGATAAAAAAACTGAAAATCTGAAGGATCTACAAAAGCTTTACAAGGATTTGGGCTGGGTCTTGCTCGATAATACAAATGATATTATCATCCGGAAAAATAGCCGTTTATTTATAGCCGGTACAGGAAATTTCAGTACTAGTGGTCATTATCCTGATTACTGCGATTTGAATGCTACTTTGAGAAATATTCCTGATTCCGGCAGACTTGTGTTATTAACTCATAACCCAAGGATTATCAGCGAAATAAAAACAATTGACCGGTCTTTTGATCTGGTTTTATCAGGCCATACGCATGGCTTACAATTTGGAATTAGTTTATGTAACAGAGAATTTAGTCCGGCATTATTTAATTTCAAATATTGGGGCGGATTTTTTGAAATTCATACTGATCAGAACCAAGAAATAAATCTATATGTAAACCGGGGCTTGGGTCATATCGCGTTTCCGGCACGTATTGGTATGAAACCTGAAATTACACTGCTTATCCTCAAAGCAGCATGATTGGTTATAATGCTCAAAACCTTACGGGTTTAAAAAGCCATAAGGTTCTTTAGTTTGAATACCGGAGCTTTGATCAAAAATCAATGAGGTAATGAAAGATGCATCTGAACAAGCTTCCATTGCCCGTTCTTGTTTTTCAGGACACCGGTATAACGAATTCCTTCATACTTTTTAGCAACACCTTCGAGGAGATAATTATAATTGATCATTTGTGAGAACCATGCAATTTTCCCACTTTCATCAATGTTAATTATCTGGTCTCTGGCAGAAATATAAGTGTTGCTGAAAGAATTAAACTGATGCACAAAAGTACTTTTTATATCCTGCCACCCTTGCAGGCGTTCACCTGCTGCTGTACCAAAAGCCTCAATGTCTTCATCCGTAGCCCAGATTTCTTCCATTAGCTTTATGTTTTGGGTTTCGTTGGCAGTAATGTAGTTTTCAAGTACACTGATGATTTTCCTTTTTTCTTCTTTAAGAGCTTTCTGATCAAGTTGAGCAAACGTTAATATACTGAAACTCAGTAATGTAGTTAGGAATAAAAATTTTTTCATGGCTGATAGATTTATTTTTGTTACTAAAACTAAAACTTCAAATGGAGTTAATTATTGAGTTATTTGTTTTGCATCAAAAATAAGCAGTATTTATCAAATAAATGCACAAAACATCCTGTGACCTGAAGATTTTTTACAAGATTTTATTTTTTTAAGCCTTTTAATGCCATATGTTTTTTGGTAATCCCATAAAACAACAATGTTAATTATTTGATAACTACTAATTTGCGCCCTTCCATTTCACCTTTTAGTATTTTTAAAATATATTCCGGTAAATCTTCCAGATAACATTGACTTACTATTATTTCAAGTTTGTCCGGTTTCCATTCATTGCCAAGTTTCTTCCATAATTCCTGTCTTATACTCATAGGACAGGTAGCTGAATCAACGCCTAACAGATTTATTCCGTTTAAAATAAAAGGAAATACGGTAGTATGAAGTTCTACTGACAGCACATTTCCCATGGCAGCAACATTTCCATGTTTCTGACAGGCTTTGAGTATAGTGGCAAGTACGTTCCCTCCAACAGTATCAATGGCTCCTGCCCATTTGGGTTTAATCAGCGGTTTTCCTGAGGTGTCGTTTACTTCATTTCTGTCAGTTATTTGGTTTGCCCCCAGCGCTTTCAGATAATCAGAGGAACCTGGTTTACCGGTAGATGCAATTACTTCAAATCCTGCTTTTGACAGTAATGCTACTGCAAGGCTTCCCACACCACCTGTAGCACCTGTGACCAGTACCGGGCCATTTTCCGGCTTCTGGCCTCCCTCAATAAGTTTGTGCAAAGCATAAGCAGCAGTGAAACCTGCGGTTCCCAGCATCATTGCTTCTTTAAGACTAAGACCCTGAGGAAGTGGCACTGCCCAATCTCCGGGAACAGAAATATACTCGGCAAATCCACCGGGGGTGTTCATGCCAAGGTCGTAACCGGTAACAATGACTTCGTCGCCGGGCTTGAAACGCTTATCACGGCTAAAAGCCACCAGCCCTGATGCATCAATGCCGGGTGTGTGGGGATAAAATTTTGATACCCCTTTATGTCCTGTAGCCGAAAGAGCATCTTTATAATTGAGTGAAGAATAGTTTACTTTTATAAGTAATTCGTTATCCGGCAGATCGGTGATCTTTCGTTTCACTACTTCCTGAACAAAGATGCCGTCTGGTTTTTCGCTTACCAGTAATGCTTTGAAATCCAGTGTGTTCATAATGTGTTGGTTTTAAAGTTAGTGCGATTTATTTCAAATATAGCTGAACAAAATTAAGTTTTTAATTCTTGCGTAGCTTCAGCTTTTCTATAATAATTAAAAGCAATAATAGATTGAAAGTTCAAAATCAGTTTTTTTAAAAAATTTACTGTTCTTAATCAAGAAATTGTTTTATCGCTGTTTAGCGGGCATAACAGGTGAAAGGATTTATGCTTTATCTTTGCAATTTAATAATCAGTCAGGTTTTGTTGTTTATTCAACATGTCGAACACAATAAATATTAAGAACAAAAAGGCTGCTTTTGAATATTTTCTGATGGAAGAATTCACTGCAGGAATTCAGCTTACGGGTACTGAGATCAAGTCAATACGAGCCGGAAAAGCCAGTATTACCGAAGCTTATTGCACTTTTATAGGCAATGAGCTTTTTGTTCGTAATATGCACGTTGCAGAATATACAATGGGTTCATACAATAATCACGAACCCAAACGCGATCGCAAACTATTGCTTACTAGGCGTGAGCTGAGAAAAATATTTAATAAGATCACTGAAAAGGGTCTAACAATAATTCCTTCGCTTCTATATATTGATGAAAAGGGACTTGCCAAATTAACGATAGCAATTGCCAAAGGAAAGAAACTTTACGATAAGCGTGAAACGCTTAAACATAAAGACCAGCAACGCGATATTGACCGGGAAACCAGAAAGTAAAATTATTTCCCTGTAATTATCAGAACTTCAGGTTTATACCTGCAAGAAAATGAATTCCTGCCTGAGGGAAGTAACCATCTTCAATAGTTATCAAGCCCTGACTACCGACTACGCCTTTATAAATCCAGCCATTGGTTATATATTTGGTATCCAGTAAGTTGTTGATTTGCAATGTGATTTCAGCATTACCCAGTAAAATAGTATTGAAAGAGTAGTTAGCTCTGAGATTGTGAATAAGATAAGCATCGAGCATACGTTCCCGGCTCGAAGTATTATCAATGTATTGATCCCCAACGTATTTTGAACTAAGGCTGAAAATCAGATTTTCAAACGGTTTGTACGAGATCTGACTTGACGCGATTATTTCAGGAGAGAAAGCAATTTTTGTATTCCGGTATTCCTTTATGTCAAAATCTGTCCAGTTCCAGTTATCATCATATTTGTCAGAATATTCGATAAATTTAGGTATTATATGACGGCTCAGGCTTAGGTTCGCATTCCACTGAAAGAAATTGCTAAGCATGAAAGCTGCTTCAATCTCTATGCCTGCGCGCCAGCTCTTTTTTACGTTCTGGCGTGCAAATTTGCCAACATCATTTATTTCGCCTGTTAGGATCAGTTGATCTTTATAATCCATAAAGAAAATATTGCTATTCAGCAACATGCGTTTTCCTTTATGGCGATACCCTGTTTCAATATTCTTCATGATTTCGTGTTTTGGTCTGCTATCTGGCGAAGAATTGGTAAAATCGCTTCTTACCGGTTCGCGGCTGCCAATTCCAGCATAAAGGTACAAATCACCGGAAGTATTTATTTTGTAGCTAATTCCCGCTTTTGGATTAAAAAAATTGAAGTTTACTCTTTGCTGCAAAGGAGCAACCTCATTCTGTATCCATGCCAGTCCAAGAAAATCATAGAAAATATTGCGATATTGCAGATCGGCAAACAGATGTAGCTTTGTAACAGGTTCAAATTCAACTTTTAAGAATGAGTTAAAATCTTTTTTCAATGCATCGTTGTCGTAATAACGATCCCGTATATTTGCATTCAATGCATATTTAGCCCAGATTATCTCACCGAAATGCTCACCCTGATATATCTGATAACCTCCTCCAAGTACCAGTTTCAGACGATTTTCGGGTTCATAGTTCAATGAATAGGTAAATCCGTATGCATCATTGTCGAGCCAGCGTCTCCTTATGAGGTCGGTTCTTTTGATAGTTTCATTACCAATAATTATGTTTGGCAGATTATAACTGCTGAATTTTTCATTGGGTTTGTATTGTTCGTAATATCCTTTTCCAAATGTGTAATGTCCTGAAATATTGAAATTAAGAAGATTAGAAACCGTTTGGGTGAGATGTACCTGGAAATGTTCCTGGTGATAGTTGTCAATTTCGTTATCGTAATATTTCAGATTGCCTTCATCGTCATAATACATTCCTGAAGGATTCATTGTCCTGTGCGTTTCAAGCGAATCGCCCGGAACGCCGGTCCATGCCTGATAGGTTTTCTCTTCTCCAGAGAACGTAAGCAGTTTAATTACTGTGTTCCTGCCGTAATAAGCTCCTGAAAGATAGTAGGATGTAAGTTTTGCGGATGCTCTGTCAACATAGCCGTCAGATGTTATACGTGAAATCCTTCCATCGAAAGTCCAGTGCTGATCAATTAAGCCTGTACCAAAACCCAGTGAGTTTTTCAGGGTATTGTATGAACCTGCTGAAGAGCTTATTTCGGCATAGGCTTTATCTTTTAGGGTTGTTGTTTGCAGGCTTACAGTAGCGCCAAACGCACCGGAACCATGTGTGCTTAGTCCTAAACCTCTTTGTATCTGGATGTTATCAGTAGATGAGGCAATATCAGGCATATTTACCCACCAAACTCCATGCGATTCGGCATCATTTACCGGAACCCCGTTCAGGGTAACATTTATCCTGGTATTATCACTGCCACGGATATTCATCCATGTATAGCCAATTCCGGCTCCGGCATCCGAACTTGTAATCAACGATGGAGTGAGATTAAGCATAAACGGAAGGTCCTGCCCTAAATTTGACGAAGCAAGGTCTTTGTGGTTCAGATTAGAATGGGTAGTAGGAGTGTTTGAACCTGCACGGATAGCCTTTACGACTATTTCGTCAGTCATAATGGCACTTTTTTGCAGAGCTATATCGAGTTTAATATCGGAACTCAGATTTATTTTTTTATTAATTGTCTGATATCCAATAAATGATACTGTAAGCTCATAATCTCCTTTTGGTAGATTTTCAATTACATAATTTCCACGTGCATCAGAAACAACGCCTTTGAAAGTGTTTTTTAAAGCAATATTAGCACCTGTAAGTGGCGCACCGCTTTCAGAATCGGTAATTTTACCTTCAATCAGATATTGTCCTGACATAAGCAAAGGCACACTTATTGACAGGATCAACAGCAGAATTGTCTTTTTCATTTTTTTGAGTTTTTTGGTTAAACTTTAAGTGGCTTACAGAGGCTATCAGCCACTATAGAAAAGTTTAGGCCCTTCCCTTCGCCGGCATTATCCGGATCAGGTTCAATGGGTTTGATCTCAGCCTTTAAAATATCAGGCACCCCTATAATGAGAACATGATGCAAAAATAAAGTTTTTTTTAATTACAAACCCTTTTATTAAATAATTTTTACACCTCTGTAAAGAGAGTGCCAAGATCAACAAAGCCAGGATGAAAGTGAAATTCGAGGATATTCTTCGGCAGGTCAATTACCGGAAGCAGTGTTTTATCAATAATTACAGAATCGGAAGTAGCTAAGATGCCCTCATTAAGGTTTTTTAAAATATGATCGGGTGAGGTATGTGTCTGAGCAAAACCTTCCATATCAAGTTCTGACAGAGTATGGTTTATTCTTTCACAAAGCTGTCCGCTGAAGCTGATAGGACTGTCAATGTAGAACCGTACATTTTTAATTCCATGATGAAGCAAATATTTAAAAACCAAATCCAGACTGCGTTCTATCAAAGAAGTCCTGAAAACTTTACCATGAATTTCTGATGCATCACGCAGAAAATCATCATTGCTGATAAACACAATATTCCCGTTAAGATAACTTCCAAGCGTTATTAATACATTGCAGGCATCAATTGATAATGGTTCTAAATCTGAACTTAAATTATTGATGAGTTTGGATCTCCTTTTTGCAGCATCAACTGATGAACTGACCCCCCTGTAAAGCATACTTCGCTCAACACCACTTAACTGGTAGCGATCGCCAACAAGCTTTATCAATGTGGACTGAGGGTAATTCCTGTTGAGCAGGTACAGATAGTCATGTGCCGCTGCATGAAAATTCGGACTGAAAGTTTTCATTGTTTTTTTGGTTCATAAAACAACATGCTCAGATAATGAACTACTGAATCTTCAAGATTTACCAACCCTGAATGACCTCTGGCTAACAACCCGATTTGTGTTCTTTCATTTGATATTTTACAATATTCAATCAGTGTCATAATAGGAGCATATCCGCAAATACTGATATCATGCCTGGTTACAGTATCATAGAATCCGGCAGCATCAAGCTCGTAAATGTGTTTTACAGCTTTGTCATCAAGTTCTGTCCCCGTTTCAGGACTTACAAAGTGCGAAAAATCAGAAGAGGCAATAATGAGAGTATTACTGTTTTTGTTTACTGTAACCTTACTTAATTTTTCAGCCAGCATTCGGCATGATAAATAATTGAGCCGCGACAGGGCTATAGGCACAATTTTAAAAGGATGCGTAAGAAAGAATTGTAAAAAAGGCAGCATTACTTCGGCAGAATGTTCGAAGCGATGTGCATCGGCTGAGATTTTCAGACCCAGAGCAGAAGAAATTTCCAGATCAAGAGCTGTAATACCAAAAGGAGTTTCCCATGCTTCATGAGTGTCAAGCGCTATTTGCGGTCCTGTACCGTAATGATTAGGATGCAGGATAATAATAGTCTCAAATTTTTGCCCGGTAGTAGTTAGTAAGCTGAAAAAAGGTAGTGCTATCCTGCCGGAATAGATATAGCCGGCATGGGGAATAATTCCGCCGGTAATTGTTCCCATATCTTTTATTGCTAAAGGCGATTGTTGTAAAGCCATTTCTCTGATCACTGAACTCAGTTCCTCCTTATAAGCCGGATAAAAACTGCCCGCTACGGCTGGTTTTCTGATTTTCATAACTCTAAAATATTTTCGTTTGTTTTATATATTGTTGTCCTGCAAGGTTTTAATCGTTATTACTTCTATGTGAATTGTATTATGTTCTGTCCGCAATTACTGCAATTACCATTTTCGTCAAGTCCGCTAACATTCACTTCGTAAGCATATCTTTCAATCACTGTTGAATGGCAGTTATGGCAAGAGGTATCAGAAAAACCATCAAGAAAAATATTCCCAAGGTAGGCATAGGGTAATTTTTGCTGAGCCTTATCAAACATGTATTTCAGTAATGACGGGGTAGTAGGGGGCCGGTTCATCTGATAATTAGGGAAATATCTTGAAAGATGCAGCACTGTGTGCTCTCCAAGCTCATTGACAATCCAGTTGAGCATATCATCAAAAAGCTCTGTATTATCACTCATTCCGGTTACTATCAGATGAGTGATCTCAAGATGACAATTTCTTTTTCTGATAGTTTTAAGATTTCTGAGAACCGGACTTAATCTTCCGCCTGAATGTTTTCTGTACAGGTCATCTGAAAACACTTTCAGATCAATATTAAAGGCATCAATATAAGTTAAAAGATGCATCAGAGGCTTTTCGGCAATAAATCCATTACTTATCATAGCGGTTTTTAAACCGGATTCTTTTGCTTTTACAGCCAGTTCAAACACAAATTCATAATTTATAACCGGTTCATTATATGTAAATGCGATGCCGATATTATCTTTGATTTGTTTTGCTTTTTCAATGATTTCATCAACGCTTGCGTGATGCAGTTTATAATGATTTGTTGGGAAAGATTGGGATATTTCCCAGTTCTGGCAGAAATCGCAATGGAAATTACAACCAAATGAGCCTATTGAAAGAATATTTTTGCCCGGATAAAAATGATACAGAGGTTTTTTCGCAACCGGATCGGTATGTATTGCTGAAATTACCCCATAGCTTTTAGCAATTAACTTTCCATTCTCATTTATCCTGACCCTGCATTTGCCTTCTTCACCGATACTGAGCCGGCAGTGATGCGGACATAGCAGACATTGTACTGTATCTGAACCCAGTGTTTTATAAAATAAGGCTTCTTTCATCGGTTTAATGATTTGATCAGGAAATATACCAGTCAATGGCATGTTTACCTGCATTGGTGAGTAATATATTTGTCTTTGAGAAATGTTTGCATCCGAAAAATCCTCGTGAAACTGACAAGGGCGAAGGGTGGGGAGCTTTCAGAACATGATGTTTTGTGGTATCAATCAGGACCTCCTTTGCCTGAGCGTAATTGCCCCAGAGTAAGAATACTACCGACTCTTTGTTTTTGCTTATGGTTCTTATAACCTCATCAGTGAAAGTTTCCCAGCCCTGTCCCTGATGTGAACCTGCCTGATTGGCTCTTACAGTGAGTGTAGCGTTAAGAAGCAACACACCTTGCTTTGCCCATTTTTCAAGATTCCCGGAAGCAGGAATTGGCAATCCCATATCGTTATTAATTTCTTTAAAAATATTTTGTAGAGAAGGCGGTTTTGAGATCCCATCAGGAACTGAAAAACACAGACCATGAGCCTGGCCGGCACCATGATACGGATCCTGTCCCAGAATTACAACCTTTAGGTTATCAAAAGGAGTGTGTTCAAAAGCTGCAAAAATTTTGTTTCCGGGAGGGTAAACAGTATATACCTTCTTCTCCCGAACTAAAAATTCCTTTAGTTTCTTAAAATAATCAGCTTTGAACTGCTCAGACAGAAGTTCTTTCCAACTTTCTTCAATTTGTGGGTTAATATTTTCCATATCTGATGATCCGGGATTGTGTTTCTTTTTTTAATATATTTGTAATTAGTACATTATCGGTTTGCGGCTATATGCAGTAAGGGATTGCGGGCTATTTACTTTGTCCACTTGCACCTAAGTTTGAGCGGGGCAGAACGCTTATATTACCTTTGAAACCCTTATTGCATATGGCCTTTTTGTTATGGGCAGTTATTATTTTCCTAAACTTCTCTGTTTGTTGAATAACTATAGATGGGTAATTAAGTGATTTAATTAATTCAAGTACGTTGGTTTTATGCTGAATTCCACGCTTAATAATAAAATCGAAATGAACTTGATTGTCTTGATAGATATTATCGAAATAATATGTATCATACATACCTTCAACTAGATCTATTGTGTCCAAGTCATGTGTGGTAACAACTACTATGCAATTGAAATAATTAAAGTAAAGTAGCATAGAAGCAGCTAAGGCAATTCTGTCTTGTGAATTTGTTCCCCTAAATATTTCATCAATCAAAATTAGATGTGGTTGTTCACTTTCATATATTTGAGTAATTATAATGTTTGCCCTCTCTAACTCATCCATGAAATAACTTTTACCTTGCATTAAATTATCATTACTCGCTATTGATGAAATAACTTTTATTTTTGGAATTTCAAGATAATCACAAAAAGAATAATTAATAGTTTGAGCAAGGAAAATATTAATGCCAAGTGTTTTCAAAAAAGTAGTTTTACCGGACATATTCCCACCTGTAATAATTACATTTGTACCGTCAATTGATATGCTGTTAACGATGCAATCCTCTATTAGAGGATGGTAGGCGTTCTTAATATTAATCAATTTGTCTGATGATGAAGATGGTTTAACACCTTTAGTGTAGTTTTTTAAATAATACAAGGATTGAGAAGTGTCAGATATCCCGATATAATCAGAGGTCTTTTGAATTATGTCAATATTTTCTTCAATTAACTTAATCGTACTATTAAACTGCAACCCATCATACAAAATTGTGGCTTTAATGATTTCAATTAAATAATAAACTGCTGCTGATAATTCGTCCGCATTTTCTATATTTAATGAAAGATAGAAACATTTCTTTGAGATTACTTTCAATTTTGCTAATTCTTTTTTTGAAAGGTAATTATCCTGGTTTTCCAGCTTGGCAAGCTTCAAATAATTATCATAAAGTGCTTTAATATTCTTGAACTCAAAGTGAAATAAATTAATTTTCGTTTTAAGGTAATAATGAACAGCTGTGTTAATTAAAAGAATAGCAATAAATGGCAAAATAAATGATGCATGAAATAAACTTCCAAAAGCAAAGCTGAAAGAAGAGAAACTTAATATTCTAATCCAATATGGGACCCGTTTATATCTTCTTAAATGCAGAAATGATTGAAGACTGTAAGTAGAATTCTTTTCATACTTTCTCAAAATTTGAGCTGCTTTTGATAATTGGTCTGGATTATTAGAATAATGACTTATAATACAATTAATCAATTCTCGCTGAGAATTTGTTTGCTCTTTTTGCAACAGTCTATAAAAGTACTGCTCACCAGTCTTAGTTAATGTCCTATCAATAAAGGAGAAAATATAATCGAGTTCTAAATCCTTCCATGTTCTATCATCGACAGTATTTTGTAACCCCTCACTTAAATTGACATATTGATTTATTAAGCTGATATTTCTTGATTTTTCAAGTGGTTTTGTTCTATCTATTTCTAGCACGACTGAGGACCGGTTAAAGATACGATTAATTATATTCATAATATTTGGAGTGTTAATAAGGGGAAAAGTGTCAGCAGAATGAACTGCTGACACAAATATATGTCTTTAGCTTGGAAAATAGTAACAAAATGATGCACAAACAGCATAATATGTAAACCATGCAGGTGGATTCCATTGTAATGTCAAGCATCTCATATAACAACCAGATAAGCATAAGTAAACGAGATCCCATTCTGGGCCAGGAGTTTTTAAACTATTATTATGACTTTGCTCTTTATTATTAAAGAATTTCTCTGCACCTCCACTTTTTTGAATTATTTTAACAATTGAAATAATGTTAGAAAAATGAGTGCCATCTTGCAAACAGTTACAATCTGTTGCTTCAAAATTGTCAGATTGAGGCGCTGAATGCAAAGAAACTAATTCCATGAAAGACCTAATTTCTTCCTCAGAGAATTTTGATAATCTTAATAATTCATTGTAATTCCCTTCATCAATTGCGTTTTGAATATCAGAAATAGTATTTGACGAAAGATTCGTCCAAAACTCAATGTATAAATCCAAAATAATTTTTTTGCTTTCTGAGGTAAAATTATTAGTTTGAATTTCAGATGAATCGAGGGGTTCTTCTTGATAACTTTTCGTGCAACTATTGAGGTTGATTGTAATCACGAAAATTGCTAATGCTAACATCAATAATGATTTTATTGTTTTCATGTTAATTTGTTTTAGATGTTCATCTACTCTTAACAATTTTCAGTATCCAAGTCAATATTATCAGATATTGAAACTGGCTACTCTTCTCTTTCATATCGTTTTTCGCTTGCACATTCACGGCTTTTAGTAGTTAGCCATTATAGAACTGCTATGTCTCCTTAATTGCCCATAACAGTATTTTATGTTTTTGCTCCTATAGCTTGAATTTGCAAAATATCATCTGTTTTGAACAATATCCCAAAGTTACATTAGTTATATATATCTACAAAGGTTTTTGCCTGATAAGTTTCTGAAAAAAAATAACACACTTTATAAATAGGATGCGTTTTAACAACCTGAAATATCTTAAAATTCGTAAAAAGGCTTTAGTACTGCTTTTTATTTTTTTAGCGGGAATAGTGGTCTCTTCCTGTAAAACCCGTGAAAAATGCCCCGCTTATGGTGAATACCGTAAGTTCAAAAAAGAGCAGGGTTATTGATTGGTTAATATTTCAGATTTACTGGCTTAATAATAGGTTGCAGGCGATTAATATCGTAATTTTGCAATCTTCAAATCAGTGATCATGCGAAATGTTTTCTTTTTGCTTGTCGCTTTTCAGTTGCTCCATTTCATTTCGGTTGCTCAATTTCCGGAGGAGATGGACGAACCTGATATATTATTGCAGAAAGAGCATTTTGGCGGGGTTTTTATCAGTTCTTCCGGCGCTGGGATTGAGTTTCGGAAAGGTGAAAACAAGACTTTTTACACCAAATGGCTGTATGAGTTTAATTTGCTTGAAATAAAAGATGCCCGTGAAACCCGTATTTATAACCCTTATTACCGTAATTCCAGAAGTTATATTTATGGGAAGATGAATAATCTGTATGTGTTGAGGGGTGGGGGCGGACAGCAAAAAATATTGAATCGCAAACCATACTGGGGAGGGGTCGAGATCAGGTATTTCTGGTTTGCAGGCGGGAACCTGGGCTTCGCAAAACCAGTTTATCTATACATCATAAAGGAACTTACAGTTAACCCCAATTTTTATGAATATACCCTTGCAGTAGATAAATATGATCCGGAAAAGCATTTTCTTGATAACATATACGGCCGAGCTCCGTTTACAAAGGGGTTTGATGATTTGAGCTTTCATCCCGGAGTTTATGTGAAGGGAGGCTTTTCGTTTGATATAGGCCGTCAGAACCAAAAAATTTCTGCTTTTGAGCTGGGTGCTGTTTTTGATTATTTCCCAAAAGGAGTTCAAATGATGGCTTTACGGGAAAGAGAATCTTGTTTTCTTAGTTTTTTCCTTGGATATTACTTCGGTAAGCGGTATAACTGATTTAGAACCTACAGGAATCAGTCAATGGTGTTTTATTTCTATCGCATCGGCTAAAGCCTGCGGCAATTGATTATTAGTTTGTTATAACATAGAATTGGGCTTTAGTCCGTTTATTGAATTTTTTCGATAAGAGCCAGCATTTCAACATGAAGGGTATGAGGGAAAAAATCGTAGGGAATTATTCTTTTTACCATTAATCCATTTTCCTGCATGTATTTAAGATCGCGGTGGAGCGTGCCGGCGCTACAGGAAAGATATGCTATTTTCCCAGGATGTAATTCTTTTGATATCCATTCTGTTACCTCAGCTTCCAGCCCCGTACGGGGAGGATTTACATACATGAGAGTTTCCTTGTTTTTTGAATTTGCCTTTTGAACATATTCCTCTAACTGTGGAATACGATGTCTGCAGCTACCACGTAATAAATCAGCTTCAGGTGCATTTTGTGAGGCACATTCCAGAGCTTCTCCACTAAGTTCCACCCCTATAGTTTGTGAACCTGTTTTAATCCACTGTTGCAAGGAAGCACCAATGCCACAATACAGATCAATAACTGCTGAATTGAAATCAGGAGTAAGGAAATCAACTGCTTCTGCTAATGAATCGGAATATAATTCAGGAATGACCTGCTGAAATGATGATGGTCCGTATATCAGTCCTGTTGTATTAACTGACCGGGGTTTTCCGGCTATAAGATGCCATCCGCCTTTACCAATAACTTTTTTTCCGGCACTGGGATGCAGATGTAACCATAATCCCTCAATACCGTTTTCTTTGAGTTTTTTAGTTGTTTTGTCATCCAGCCAGCTTAGATCCGGCAGGTTTTTACATTTAACCACCAGGGTGAGCTGAGCGCCGGATTGCATATAATAAGCAAGAGGGAATTTTTCTTTTTCCGGAAGAACGCTGATCAGCAGCTTAATATTCAGATTCACTGTTGTATCATGAACCGGACAATCATGAATTGCATATATTTGCTCTTTCCGCCGTATTCCTATTTTCCATGCTTTGTCTTCATATTCTGCTGACAGGCAGACTTTTGAACGATAATTCCATAATTTGTTTTCACTAACACCACGGATTTTATCAACAAGCGGTGCAAATTCTCTCATACTTTTGATTACCCATTCCTGCTTTGCAGCAAGGCTCTCATCATAACCAAGATGACGGTGAGGGCAGGCAGGACATTCTTTTACGCAGCCCGGTTTTAAGATATGGGAGTTCATGAGAATTTGCGATTATCAAAAAAATCTGATAGCTGAAGTATTATGTGTAATGCGGTCTGGTGGCTGTTATTTCCGATAATTACCGGTTTCTTGTTTTGAGATCATTGTGTTTTACTGATTGTCAACTATAATTTGGAAAAATGCAGTCCGCATTCCTTAGTTTCAGGATTTTCCCACCACCAGCGGCCTGCGCGTATGTCTTCATCCGGCTGTATTGCGCGTGTACATGGCTGACATCCAATACTTGGAAAGCCTTTTTTATGAAGAGGATTATATGGAATATTGTGTTTGTGGATATAATCCCATAAATCTTCTTCAGACCAGTTTATCAGCGGATTGATCTTTATCAGGTCAAATTTGTCATCCCACTCAAAAAGCCCTGTATTATTACGGGTTAAGGATTGCTGTTTTCGTAAACCACTGATCCATGCATCCAGCCCTTTAAAAGCTCTTCTCAAAGGTTCAACCTTCCTTATTTCACAACATCTCTTTCGGTTCTCAATACTTTCATAAAAAAGATTTATGCCTTTTTCGTTTACCATTTCTTCTACCTGCTGCTTATCCGGAAAAAAGACCTGTATTGTGATCCCATATTTTTTTGTAGTAATGTCAATCAAATCATAGGTTTCAGGAAAAAGTCTGCCCGTATCGAGCGTGAAAACCCTGAATTGCTTTTTTGATTCAAGCAACATGTGTAAAATTGCCTGATCTTCAGCACTCATGCTTGATGATAAAGCTATTTTATCTCCAAAATGGTCAATAGCCCATTCAATTATCTCTTTCGGGCTGACCGTGGCAAACTGATTATTGAGATCAGCTACTTTTTTCCTGCTTTCTGTTTGTGCTCTGTAATTATCTGTCATCAATATTCCTTTTGGTGATTTGGCAATGCAAACATACATAAGATATTGGGAACAATCCGAATTCTTAATAATTAGAGCTTTAATGTCTTGATTATCAGTGTGTAATTGTTTATTTGATAATATTGGATTCTTACAGGCAACAGATAAAATCATGTCTTTTAAAAATAAAGCCTGTTAAACACATGTCATTTCATAACTTTGCACCATTGATAAAACTCTGACAAATGAACTATCATTTCATTGCCATTGGTGGCGCTGTTATGCATAATCTCGCCATTGCCCTGCATCACAAGGGACATAAAATTACTGGTTCTGATGATGAAATATTTGATCCTGCAAAATCCAGGCTCGAAGCTTTAGGTTTGTTACCGAAGAATTATGGCTGGTTTCCTGAAAAGATCAAACCTTCGCTTGATGCTGTGATTGTGGGCATGCATGCCCGTAAAGACAATCCCGAACTCGCACGCGCTAATGAGATCGGGATAAAAATTTATTCCTTTCCTGAGTTTCTGTATCAACATGCCTTGAAGAAAAAAAGAATAGTTATTGGTGGTAGTCATGGAAAAACTACAATTACTGCCATGGTGATGCATGTTTTGCGATTTTGTAATATGGATTTTGATTACCTGGTTGGTGCTCAGGTAGCTGATTTTGAGGTCATGGTAAGAATTAGCGATGAAGCACCTGTTATGATTTTTGAGGGCGATGAATATCTTACTGCACCTTTTGATCCGAGGCCCAAGTTTCATCTTTATCATCCTCATATTGCCCTGATAAGCGGGATAGCATGGGATCATATAAATGTATTCCCTGATTTTGATGATTATGTTATTCAGTTCAGCATGTTTGCCGAAATGATCGAAGATGGTGGTTCACTTATTTATAATGAAGAAGATGAACTTGTAAGAAATATTGCGCTGGAAAACACTAACAATATCGTTCGTATACCGTACAATACACCCGAATATTATGTGAAAGATGGGCTTACCCAATTGGTTTTCAATGGGAAAGAGTATAGTTTAAAGGTTTTTGGCAGACATAATCTGCAGAACCTTGCCGGGGCATGGAAAGTCTGCAGGGAATGTGGTGTAAGCGAAAAGGATTTTTTGGAAGCTATAGCTTCTTATGAAGGAGCAGCCCGACGGCTTGAAAAAGTATTAACATATGAACAGACGCATATCTTCAGGGACTTTGCTCATTCACCCTCAAAACTTAAAGCCACTGTAAATGCTGTAAGAGAGCAATATCCCGGGTACAGGCTTGTTGCCTGCATGGAATTGCATACTTTTAGCAGCCTTAGCAAAAACTTCCTGAAAGAATATAAGGGCTGTATGGATGAAGCCGATGTAGCCTTTGTTTATTTTAATCCTCATACCATAGCATTGAAGAAATTACCTCCAATCACAATTCACGATGTTTTTACTGCTTTTGCCAATGATAAATTACAGGTTCTTACCGATTCAGATACTCTTGTTCAGGAATTGAAAAACTATGACTGGATCAATAGTGTTTTGCTATTAATGAGTTCCGGTAATTTTGATGGGATTAATATCAAAGAATTAGCCCATTCGCTAATAAACGGAATCAAAAATGAGTGACTCCCCCTGAAATCTCTCAGAGAGAACAAATTTTCTTGCAGAATTTCTGTAAAGTCGCCTTTTCTATTTCATTTCCAGAAAATAAGGCAACAGACTAACAGTATCTTCATCCGGTTCGTTAAGAATAGTACTGAATTCAAGTTTTCTTACAGCGGATAGCCACCTGATAATTGGCACTTCGTCACTGGCATACTGCCCATTTGTATTATCAAATCTTTCATTTACAAATCCGCCGGAAGGTATTACATGAAAATACCCGGAATTGGGATCGAACTGATGAAGTTTTACAGAAGCAAGATCAGTAAACTCAATTATAACCTCGGCGCATAATTGGTTATCCTGCTCGTATAATTTTTTACTGACCACTGTAGCCATAGGATATTCATCCTCAATAGAAGTTCCGTTCAGGTAGGTGTTTATCAGTTCCTCAAAATCATCTCCTGAAACGTCTTGCCCATCATCTAATATTGACATGATATTAATATACCGGATTGTTAATCTCCCTGAATTATCTCCGGTTAATTCAAAAGTGTATTCTTTTCTTTCAACGGTCAGACATCCGCTTAAAAGAATAATAAAAGAGATAAGGGTGAGAATACTTAAAATACGCTTTTCCATAATGATAATGTGTTGGTAATTATTAGGTTGTAGCATATTTCTTAATAAAAAGAAACATGTAATTGATTTTTTGTCAAAAGTAGCATGTTTTTTACATTAAATTTGCAGGCTAAAAAATATTATGAAAGTTTCTCTTGATATTAGTTATTATCCTATTGGAACGGAGCATGTGCCGCTAATTTTTGACTTTATCGGGCGGCTTAAACAGTACGAAGATATTACAGTTCAGACAAATGGGCTTAGCACTCAGGTTTTTGGAGAATATGATACCGTAATGGAAATCCTTAAATCAGAGATCCACAAGTCTTTTGAACTCTCAAATTCGGTTTTTGTAATTAAAATTGTAAATATTGACCAAAGTCACTGGAAATGATACTTTTAACTTTTTTTGATCTTTTTTATTATAATTTACTTGAAACCACCTGGCTTGAAATAGTAGCAGTGATTTTTGGGCTCCTTAGTGTATGGTATGCCCGTAAAGCCAATATTCTTGTTTATCCTACCGGTATAATCTCAGTACTCATTTATGTTTATATCTGCTTTAATGCCATGTTGTATGCCGATATGGGCATTAATTTCTTTTATTTTGTAACCAGCGTGTATGGATGGTATAACTGGCTTCGAAAGAAAAATGATGAAAAAGTTGTGCATATAACATGGAATTCAAAGAAAGAGCAATGGGCAGGAATTGCATTTACAGTAATTTCATATTTCGTGATTTTTGGATTGATATGGATATTTAAGAAAGACGACACTGCCTATATTAATTCTTATATTCCTTATATTGATTCATTTACAACTTCGGTTTTTCTTGTAGGCATGATTCTTATGGCTCGTAAAAAGGTTGAGAACTGGATTTACTGGATCATTGGTGATATTGTTTCGGTTCCATTATATTTTTCAAAAGGGCTGGTTTTTACAAGTTTCCAGTATTTTGTTTTCCTTATACTTGCTGTTTTGGGATATATTGAATGGAAAAAATTACACCTTGAAGGTGAGGTATGATCAAAAGAATTGCCGTTACCGGTCCGGAATCTACCGGCAAGACCCGACTTGCAAAAGAGCTTGCAAAGCATTACAAAACTATATGGGTACCTGAGTTTGCCAGAGATTATCTGAACCGGATTGAACGTGCTTATACTTATGATGATGTTTTGTATATAGCTCAAAATCAGTTTTGTATGAATGATATTGCTCCTCCGCATAAGGCAAAGTATCTTTTTTGCGATACCGAACTGATAGTAACAAAAATATGGTGCGATGTTAAATATGGGAAATGCCATCAATGGATTGAAAACCATATCTCACAACAAAAATTTGATCTTTACCTGTTAACTGATATTGATCTTCCCTGGGAACCAGACCCTCAGCGTGAACATCCTGATCAGCGGCAGTATTTAATGGAATTATATCTGCATGAACTCAGGCATAGGGATCTGCCTTTCAGGATAATTAAAGGCATTGAAGAACAAAGACTTGAAAATGCAATTGAGTTTGTTAATGATTTGACTGATAATCTGGCTCGTATATAAAAATAATCAGTGTTTTTGTATGTCATATAAAAGTATCAAACAAATATTTGAGCATAATGAACAATGGATTGAAGAACAATTAAATGCTGATTCTTTATACTTTGTGAAACTTCATAAAAGGCAGATTCCCAAATATTTGTTTATTTCATGCTCTGACAGTCGTATTTCGCCTGAGGCAATAATGTTTTCAGAACCCGGTGATGTGTTTATACATCGTAACATTGCCAATGTAATACCGGTTAATGATCTGAATGTTCTTTCAGTGATCAATTATGCAGTTGTTCATATTAAGGTAAAACATATTGTGGTATGTGGTCATTATGGCTGTGGTGGTGTTAAAACTGCTATAAGTACTACTGATATGGGGATACTGAACCCCTGGCTTGGTTATATCCGTGATGTTTATCGTTTGCATAAGAAAGAGCTGAATGCTATAAAATCAATTGATGAAAAAACTGACAGGCTGGTGGAATTAAACGTTCTTGAACAATGTATTAACCTTGTGAAAATAAAAGATGTGCAAAAAGCACTTTTGGAGAAAAGAATAAGAATTCATGGCTGGGTGTTTGATATGCAAACCGGAAAACTTGTGAATTTAAAGTTTAATACCAAAAAAGTTGCCGGTGAAATAATAGATATTTACAATATCCTTTAACAACAAAACAGGTTTGGTAAATTAGTTATAAAGCCTTGTTGAACATCCTGAGATAGTTTTAATTAATACAGGATATTTATTCCTGAGAAGTAAATTTGCATTCTTGTAAATGTTAGGAATGTTCCTTTGCCATAGCATTCACTTTTATCATAAAAAGATTTAATTTCGCTTTTGCAAATCATAAAGCATGAAGCCAAAATCCAGGAAAGCCTTAATATTACTATTGTTTTCTGTACTTATTATAGTATTGTTTCTGGCTATTCCGGTCCGAACCATTTTTAATGACCCGACTTCTACCGTTGTTCTTGATCGTAATGGCGAATTATTAGGAGCAAAGATCGCTGCCGATGGACAATGGCGTTTCCCTCACAATGAAAATGTACCTGAGAAATTTGCAAAAGCACTGATAGCATTTGAAGACAAGCGGTTTTACTATCACCCGGGGGTAGATGTTATTGCAATTTCCAGAGCTTTGTATTCAAACCTGAGTTCAGGTCGAAAAATCAGTGGTGCCAGTACCATTACCATGCAGGTTGTACGTTTGTCGCGTAAAAACAAACCCAGAACCATTACTGAAAAGATAATAGAAGCATTTATTGCATTCAGGATTGAATTGCGTTACAGTAAAAGTGAGATCCTGGCTCTGTATGCTTCAAATGCTCCTTTTGGCGGAAATGTTGTGGGTTTGGATGCGGCAGCATGGAGATATTTTGGCTGTAATGCCGATAATCTTTCCTGGGCCGAAGCTGCAACATTAGCTGTTTTACCCAATACTCCTGCTCTTATTCATCCCGGACGCAACCGTCCGGTCTTGTTTCAAAAGCGTAATCTTTTGCTCGAAAAACTATTGAAAAGAAAAATTATAAGTCAGGAAGATTACGAACTTGCCTTAATTGAGCCTTTACCCGATAAACCTGTCAGCCTTCCGGCTGAAGCAATGCATCTGCTTGAAAGAATGAATATTGCCTGGCAGGGGAATCTTATCAATTCCACGATTGATTTTTACCTTCAGAAGAACGCCACCCGAATTGTGAATAGTCATGTGGCTTATTATCGCTCAAATCAGATCCATAATGCAGCGGCGCTGATAATTGATAATAATAGCGGTCAGGTACTGGCTTATGTGGGAAATGTTTCGGATCCCAAAACTATGGTGCCCGGAGCTATGGTTGACCTTATCACTGCTCAGCGAAGCGGGGGCAGTATTCTGAAACCTTTTCTGTTTGCAGCAATGTTGCATGAGGGTTTGATCACACATAAAACTTTATTGCCGGATTATCCATTTCAAATTCCTGGTTTCAGTCCCCAGAATTTTGATCGTAAGTTTGATGGTGCGGTACAGGCATACAGCGCACTTCAAAGGTCGCTTAATGTTCCGGCTGTTCGTATGCTTCAGCAGTATGGTGTTGAAAAATTCTATTATCTCCTTCAGAAACTGGGTATGAAAACACTGAAGCATCCTCCTGCGCATTACGGATTGTCGCTGATACTTGGAGGAGCAGAATCTACTCTGTGGGATGTTACGACAATGTATGCACGTCTTTCAAAAGTGTTGCAGAATTATACCCTTAACGATGGCATGTATGATAAGTCTGATATGTTTAATCCTGTTTTTTTATTGCCATCAGATGATGGTTTGGAAAAGAACAGGAAAAACAAGAGATCAGAACCTGAACCAACCGGTATTCTTGATGCTTCTGCTATATGGCTCACATTCAATGCATTGTTTGAAGTGAACAGACCGGAAGAAGAAGCCGGCTGGAAGATGTTTTCAAATTCGCGGAGGGTTGCCTGGAAAACCGGAACAAGTTATGGAAACCGTGATGCCTGGGCTGTAGGAACAACACCGGAATACACTGTTGGAGTCTGGGTAGGCAATGCCAGTGGCGAAGGTCGCCCCGATCTGACCGGGGTGGGCTATGCTGCTCCGATCTTATTTGATCTTTTCGGCATTTTGCCGCTTACAACCATGTTCCGACAGCCTTATGATGATATGGTTCTTGAAGATATTTGTATTGAAAGCGGACATATTGCCGGTGATAATTGTACTGAAACCGATTCGGTGTGGATTTCATTGAAGAGCCAGAGAACCACAAGCTGCCCGTATCATATTCCGGTACATCTCGATGTTTCAGGGAAATATCGTGTAAACAGCGATTGTTATCGGGTTCATAAAATACAAAAAGTCTCGTGGTTCGTACTTCCGCCCGCCATGGAATGGTTTTATCGTATGCATCATCCCAGCTATCAGGACTTACCTCCATGGCATCCTGATTGTAAAAGCACTCAGGAGAACAATCCTATGCAGCTTATTTATCCTTCAGGAAATATTCAGGCAATGATACCTCGTGAATTGGGTGGTAAAATGGGAAAATTAGTATTGCAGGCCGTTCATAGCGATAAGGATGCAGTAATTTACTGGCATCTTGACGGAGAGTATCTTGGATTTACCAGAAATGAACATAATTTTGCAATTAGCTCAGGTACAGGACTTAAGCACCTTGTAATAGTTGATGAAAACGGAAATCGTCTGGAACAGAGATTCAGGATAGTTACACCAAAATAAAAAGCCCTGCATTTTCAGGGCTTTTGGGGTGGCTAATGGGATTCGAACCCACGACCCTCAGAACCACAATCTGATGCTCTAACCAGCTGAGCTATAGCCACCATTTTTGACGGGTGCAAAAATAGTAAATTAAATTACTTCATTATCATTTTTGAAAAATAAATTTTTGTTTTCTGCTTCCAGTCCCGGATCAACTGAAATTAGCCAAAGTGTATTTCAATGATCAGCGGTGTAAAGTGGATTTTACTAAAAGCCATATTCAATTATTTCATGCTGTTCGTCAGCACTTTTTATTGACAACATTTTTGAATCGCCTGGCTGGCAATGCCCAACAACCCTGGCGTCAATGCCAAAATCTTCAGAAATAGAGATGATCTTATCTGCCAGGTTCTCAGGTAAATATATTTCCATTCTGTGCCCCATATTAAAAACCTGATACATTTCTTTCCATGAAGTGCCGGATTGTTCATGTATCATTTGGAAAACAGGAGGAGGAGGGAACAGATTGTCTTTCACAATATGGATTTTATCAACGAAGTGCATTATTTTGGTTTGTCCTCCGCCGGTACAATGCACCATTCCATGAATATAAGGTTGAAAATGCTGCAACACTTCCTTTATGACGGGGGCATAAGTTCGGGTTGGAGAAAGGATCAATCTGCCTGCATTCATTTCAGGGATTTCAGTCTTGTCGTCAAGTTTGAGTTTACCTGAATATGTAAGTTCGTGGGGAATTTGCGGATCAAAAGATTCAGGGTGTTTTTCGGCATATAACTTATAAAACAGATCATGACGGGCTGAAGTAAGTCCATTACTACCTATTCCGCTGTTATATTCAGGTTCATAATTTGCTTTCCCAAAAGAAGCAAGACCTACAATCACATCGCCGGGCTGAATATTATGGTTTGAAATCACCCTGTCGCGTCTATGCCGTGCTACCACTGTAGAATCAACTATTACAGTGCGAACCAGGTCGCCAACATCAGCAGTTTCGCCTCCTGTTGACCAGATTCCAATACCAAGGTCACGCATTTTTTCAAGAAACTCCTCAGTGCCTTGTATTAATGCAGTAATAACTTCGCCGGGGATCAGATTTTTGTTTCTGCCAATGGTAGAAGAAAGCAGCATATTATCGCATACCCCCACGCATAGCAGATCATCAAGGTTCATGACAATAGCATCCTGTGCAATTCCTTTCCAGACGTTTAGGTCACCGGTTTCCTTCCAGTAAATATATGTCAGCGATGATTTAGTACCTGCACCATCGGCATGCATGATATTGCAGAATTCAGGGTCATTACCCAGAAAATCAGGTACAATTTTGCAGAAAGCACCCGGGAAAATGCCACGATCAGTGGAGCGGACAGCCTTGTGTACATCTTCTTTTAAAGAGGAAACTCCTCGCTGACCATATCGTGACAGGTCTTTCATATTATTTGAAAATGATTTGTCGGTTTTCCTTATTAATTGTGAACTCTCCAAACTGGTTAAGAATATTTTCCCCAACTGAGAGCGGATCGGATTGCCTGTGATTGATTGTGGCTTTCAGGTCTTTAACTGTTTTGTCGCCAATACGTAATTCCCGAATTGTAAATACCGCTTTGTCAGCTATTGTACCGGCTCCAATAATTTTTTCAGCATCTCCTTCAAAATCATTTCTGTTAATAGCGCCATCGTTAAGCAGCTTAAGAGCCTGATCCAACGAGAGCCCAATATCATTTTTATTGTTAGTGTTCAGGGTAAATATCAAATTATAGCGGTTCAGAATACATGGAACATAAATTTCACCTTTATCGCCGCTTCGGTATGTAATTATATTTTCCTCAGGGTTCACAACTATCTGAATATCAGTGGGTTTTTTAGTTGTTCGCTTAGGGACGTAATCGCGGCTAAGAACCTTGAACTCGGTACGGCGGTTCAACTGATGCGCAGCTTCTTTATGTTGAAGGGTTGGAAGAGATTCAATGTATGGATCATCAAGCAGAGTGTTTTCTTTGAAAGTGTATCCGTTAATGGTAATGTCTTTTTCAAGGGTTCTTGGAACTCTTTTTCCATATCCGCGTGCCATTAGCCTGTCGGAAGCAATTCCACGTTCAATAAGATAGTTCACTACTGATTCTGCACGTTTTTGTGAAAGTATATCATTGAATTCAAAGGTATTACGCGAGTCGGTATGGGCTGCAAGTTCAACTATAATGGTAGGGTTGTTGTCAAGTATGGTTATCAAACCCTGCAATGAATCCTTATACTGCGGAAGAAGATCCCATTTGGCAAGTTCGTAACGAATTTCAGGCAGAGGGATGGGTTTGTCAGGAATAGGTTCAAGCAGGAAATCAACCTTGAAATCTTTATTTGCAAATACATCTACGGTTGTTATTTTACCAGTTTTAATAAAAAATCCCTGCTGATCCACTGTTAGTTCATAAGTAGTATTAGGTTTGATTTGTGAAGGTGCAAAGCTGTAAAACCCTTTTGCATCGGTACGGGCTTCTACTGATGAGCCATTGGTTCCAACCATTTTTATTGAAGCATCGGATATATATTGAAGTGTGGCTTCATTTCTTACAATACCCTGAAGATTGAAAACGAGAGGAGGTTTGATAAATGAATAAATATCGTCTCCTCCGCGTCCGCCGCGCCTGTTGGAACTAAAAAATCCAACCTCTTCATCAGGTTTGAATGTAATGCCAAAATCATCGCCAGGTGAATTGATTGGGTACTGCATATTTACAGGTTTCTGCCATTCGCCGTTAACAAGTGATGATTTGTAAATATCTAATCCTCCCATTCCCGGATGACCATTTGAGCTAAAATAAAGAATAGTATCGTCTCGGAGAAAAGGGAACATCTCGTCGCCCATGGTATTGATAAGCTCACCAAGATTTTTTGCCAGCCCGAACTCTTCAGTTGCCGATGAGCGGGTTGCCATCCATAAATCTTTGTCTCCGTACCCGCCTTCAAAATTGGAACTGAAAATTATTGTTAACTCATCCGAACTAAGTGTAGGATGCCCTATGACACTGGTACTATCTCCACCAAGATCTATTTTAACAGGCTCAGTCCATGAGTTCTCTTCCCGTGTTGCTTTGTAAATCTGGCAGCCTTCGTCCGGTTCTTCTTCAGTTTTTATTCCGTAACAACGGGTGAAATACAGATTTGTAAATCTTTGTGTGAATTCAGCTACTCCTTCATGTGCCTGAGAGTTTACAACTTCCTGGTTATCAATGGATATAGGAGTCCCCCAATCGCCTTTTGGGTCGCGCCTGGCATAAAATAAATCAGAATAACCCCTGTCAGTCCAGTCGTCCTTACCCTTGCCGGTAATTCCGTCACGATTGGAAGTGAAAATTATTGAATTGTAATTTCTGTCAGCATAACTTGGGGCAAAGTCATCTTCACGGGAATTTATTTTCCTTTCGTTGGTAACTTCATATTTAGTCGGATTTTCAAGCCATTCGCGGGCAAGCCTCACTGATTCAAGCCCTATGTTTCCGCGTTCATCTTCAGGAGCCAGTTCAATAAAAGCATGATAAGCCTCTTCGGCAAGATCATATTTATCGTTTGTACGAAGCATATCAGCATAATGAAGTAAAACCAGAGGTTCTTTTTCTTCATATTTCGGACGTAGTAATCTCCTGTAATTCCCTTCAGCACGTTTTGTGTCGTTGACCAGACGATAACATTCAGCCATCTGATACATGGCAAAATTCTTTTTATCCTTGTCGCGTGTACGGGAATATGCTTTTTTATACCGGTTCAGGGCAGTATTGAACTGACAGCTTTCGTAAGCTTTTTCGGCAGCAGCCACCATGCGGTTATATCTGCGCTGGGCAATGCCTTGCTCAGGCATGAAAACTATAAAAAATAAAATTGGTATCAGACCTCGGAATAGCTTCATTTATATATGGATTATACTCTGCAAAGGATTCAATGCATTAAAACGATAGTAATATAAATTATTGTATTTGATTTTCTGGTTTTTCGTTATTTGTTGTTTCCAGGCTGGCATTTTCTTTGTTAGCCTTAGGATTATACCGGAGGCTATCAGAAATCTCCTCAATATCTTGTTGAAAAGTTTTTACAACCGGTTCAGTTTCTTTTAATACTTCATCAGCAGTTTTTTTTAAACTTTGTTCAATAGCAGCAGCTTCCTGCCTGAATTCTTTTGTAATGTCGCCCGAAGCTTTTTTCACTTCATTCATCAATCGTCCGAGTTTACGAGCCATTTCCGGAAGTTTGGCAGGTCCGAAAACTATGAATACAGCCAGTATAATAACTAATAATTCGCCTCCGCTGATATTAAAAAAAAGTGTTATTAAGCCGTTTATCATGATCCTGAATTAGCGTTCACAAAAATATATTAAATTATTTGAACTATGAGTTTTTAGTATTTATCTGAACCACTTATGTTGTAATTGTTTGAAACTCAAAATTCAAAAATATTATTTGTGAGGAAATTGTAACATTATTAAAACTATTTATTGTTCGTTTTCTTTTTAAGGTCAGCTATAAGTTTTTTCGAACCATATTCAAGCAGGTCAATTACCAGTGTAAAGCCTTCGTCGCCACCATAATAAGGATCAGGAATATCGTTAAAGCCTTTTTCCCTGATATATTCAGCCATTTTTGATACTTTGTTTTTATGTCCGCTGTTGTTGGCTAAGCTTATCAGATGTTCATAGTTGCTGTCGTCCATTGCAATTATCAAATCAAAATCGTCAAAATCAGCAGGTTTGAATTTTCTTGCAATGCTGGTAATATTATACCCTCTTTCTTTAGCAAAATGACGCATACGGGGATCAGCTTTTTCACCTTCGTGCCAGCCGGAGGTTCCTGCCGAATCAACTTTTACTGTAAGTCCGCTTTCAGAAGCCAGTTTTCCAAATATTGTCTCGGCAGCAGGCGACCTGCAAATATTGCCAAGACATACAAATAAGATTCTTTTTGTTTCCATGCGGCAAAGTTATATCAAATTGACTTATGGCAAAGTCATGTTGTTAACCCCGGGTTATTTTTGAATGATATTTTGAATATACTGGTTTTGGCTTGTGTTATACCGGTTGGAAAAATATAACAGAAAAATTATCGCTCTACTCAATTGTTCTGAATATTTTAACCACCGGCATTAACGATTGTAATTTACAAAACAGCTTGGGCTATTTTGTAAATACAATTCGTATAACTATATTGCTGATATAGTAGCGTTTATCATTTCAAACCTTTTGGGTCTGAAAATCCAGAAACTCAATAAAAGGCAGGCTCAGAAATATTCGATCCTTATCTGTTTCAGGAACCTGGTTTCGAGCAGTTGTGCCAGGTGTTTTATCACATTACGCCGGATATCCAGTTCAATTGGCAGCGATGGATCCTGATGGGCTTCATTTATTTTGGTTCCAACCAGAAAAAATATCTCATCGGTATCAATAAGCATTGATGCAATCCTGTCAGCAGGTCCTTTGGTGAAAACCGTATTGCTGTCATAATTACTTAGCAGATTAATGACCTTGTTGAGAGTAAGCATACCTTCAGTGATCAAATCCACACCCTTCATAAAGGACGCCTGCGGAAGGTCGGGATCGTAAAACTCAGTTTCATCTTCGACCTCTTCCCCTAATACTCTGGCAACTATATCTGCTGTTGTGGCTCCGCAAACGATCTTCTTACCATTGAATTCTTGCAATTTATTAACAAAAACCTCATCATTCTTTTCTTCAAAGGGAGGACCTGTACATAACAGCAGACTCCTGGGTTCTCTGAAAAATATCACCCCGCACGAACAATCATCTTCAGGATTATAATTATCGTTGGCTAAAGCTTTGGTCAATACCTTGGTTGCCAGTTCGGCTGCTGACATTTCAGGATTCTTTTTTAATGTTTCCTTAACAAAACTTTTAAGGTTCTCGCGACCCCACCCATCGGCATATTTAGCACCCAATCCTGATTGTGTTATGCCATCGCTAAGAAACACCACTCTGTCATAAGGATTTATCTGAAAACTTGCATTTCGCATCAGCATTTTTCTGCCCTGCATTCCTTCGCTTACAAAATTCTGCCATTGTATTTCAATCGGGTCTCCATCCCGTACAATAAAACATGCCGGATTATCATATTCAAGAATGCTTACTTCTCCCTCGTATGATACGTCAATTGCGGTGAAGGTTGAGTAACTGGTTTTACGTATGCTGCAAACCGGCAATGTTTTGGTTATTATCTCGGCAATTCGCTCAAAATTCTTGCGATCTTTTGTGAAATTCAGCAACATACGTGCTGTGAGTGTAGCAAGAATATTGGCTTTCACACCATGACCCATACCATCTGATAATACAGCAACAAGGCGGCGTTCTTCACCAATCCTCTCTGATTGAAAAACATCGCCGCAAATCCTTTCATTACCATGGTTTTTTTGCTGGCAATGTACTTCTATGTAGAATTCCTGGCTCATTGTTCAATCTTTTTTTGATGGGCGCGATGTGTTTCTATCAATGAGTTAAGCATACGTTCGGTATTTGAAGCTCCTTCGCCAAGCAGGAAGCCTATTTCCTGAACCATTTGTAAATTCTGATCTATTACTTCGGTAAGTCGTTTTACGAGCTCTTCTTTCTGAACTTCAGGTAGATACATATCGCGAATTACAGCACCGACAACTTTATTCTTCACAATTGAATAAATTGAGATGTTAAGCATTTTATCTTCAAAATGCAGGTCTTTACCTAGAACATCGGTATTGGTGGTAAGTACATATTTAAAAAGGTTATAGAAACTAAAAGGCAGCAATGTTTTTAGGTCAGCATTTTTTAAACCCGGTATCACTTCATTTATCATGGCAGCATCTTCGCCGAGCATATCCACAAAGCTGGTGTTTGATTCTACCACTCTCAGATTTTCATTTACTATTACAATTCCTGCCGGCAATTTTTGAATCAATACCCCGAGTGTTTGCAAGGCATGTTCAGCCTGTGTAAGTTTTTGCGTCATTTTAATTTCGCGGTTACCAACAGTGTTACACATTGTACTCAACGATTCAGCAAGATTTCTCATTTCCGTAGCTTCGGTTTCTGAAGCAACAATATCAGGTAGTTTTCCTGAAGAGTGATAATCGCCTTTTGTGATACGTTCAGTTACATCAATGATCTTCTGAATTGTTCCCCCGTATCTTTCAGTAGGGTTCTTCAGTATTTTAATGTAGTTCTCTTTAGTTTTTAATGAATATGGTATACATAAATCGGTTTTTGCCAAACCTTGGCTCACAGCAATTGCAAAATCCCTGCATGTATTAAACCCGCACAGATTACAGCTTGTGTCATCTTCAATATTCTCTTTTCCTATGATCTTCAATACTTCGTTTATCTTATCTTCACCGGGTACAGGCAAACGCTGATCGTCAGTAATGAAACTACATGAAAGATCAAGCTTGCTGAAGCGCTCCAGATACTCATTCCAGGTTTTTTCATCAACAGCGGTTATGCGCCTCGATGCATAATCCTTAACCAGAGCATGACGCCTGTAATAATCACTGCTAAAGGTCATACCCGGCCCCATCATACAACCTTTGTTATAGAATATATTGAAATTTGATTTAACTGTTTCCGGATATCTTGCAAACTCATTTACTGACTGCATGAACTCGTGTTTACCTGAAGCTGTTTGTGTATTGCCCGTTAAAATATTCTCATTTACATCGGCAATCTGAACAAAACCGTTATCAATGGGATAAAGTGAGCCATAACGACCGTTTGGCGGGTCGAAAAAAGAGAATTCAAGAGATGCCTCGCTGATATCCATACCTTTGAACAGGGTTCTTAATTCAGTAAAAGTAATGACTTCATCCACTTTTGATTGCCCCTCCGAACGCGAAGCTTCAATTTTTGCCGAAATACAGGGAACAATGCCAACAACTTTTATATCCTGACCATAAATTTCGCGCATGATAGCTGCCATAGCCAGCATTGGCGAAAGCATGGGTGCCAGATTGCCGGTAAGTTGTGGTTCAAATTTTTCAATAAACAAAACCAGACTCGGACAGTTGGAAGTGAGATAATATTTGCCTTTAAATTCTTTTAACAGCTTTCCGTATTTTTGAGCGATGACTTCCACAGCGAAAGCTGTTTCAGCAACCCATGCAAAATCGAGCAGGCGGAGTAAGCCTGCCAGTTTTCGATAATCAGTAATATCAGGAAATTCAGCAGCAATACTCGGATCCAAAATAGCAGCTACCTTTTGCCCTGATGCAAGCATTTCCTGTACTGCCGGAATGGAATCATGGTAGGTAATAGCTCCGTAATCGCATGAACGCAGGCAACTTCCACAACCTATACACCTTTCGTGCAATATTTCAGGGTACTCCTGATCCCAGCCCAGTTTTATTGCCCTGACCGGACAATCCCGTACACATTGCATGCATTGTGCACATTTTTCCTGGTTCAGATGAATTAGTTCCATATAGTTAAAAAGTTCGCAAATGAAATATGGTAACAAAAATAATATAAACCCTGATAAGAATTGCATTTTTGTAAAAAACTCTGTGAATACTTATGCTTTATTCCGGCAATTTTGCATTCTGCTTTGCCAGATTCGAAAAATAATTTACTTTTGCCGTCAAATCGGTGCCCATAGTTTCTTTACCGAAACCGGGCTTAATAGGGAATCCTGTGAGAATCAGGAACAGTACCCGCTGCTGTTAGCTCTTTATTTCTTTTTGAACTCCATTTTGAGCCACTGTTTTTTTGAAAATGGGAAGGCTTTCAAAAAGAGAGCAAGTCAGAAGACCTGCCGGTTTTATACATGATTTCAGTGCTTTCGGGATAAAAGCCGGGAATATTTTGCTGTTGTTCCAGAAACTCAATTTATTCTATCTCTTTTCTGCCGGAATCATTTGAATGGCGTATGAATGGTTTTTTTTGGTATGAATTGCATAGAATGAAGATAAAACTGCTGATATTGTTCCTGATCGTATGGTCTCATGTGTTTTCTCAAACCATTGAGTCAGATACAGTTATGGAGCTTAATGAGGTGGTGATAAGTGCAAAACGGATTCAGCAATACAGCGCCGGATTAAAAGTTCAGTCGCTGAACCTTGGTGATTTAAGGAAATTACCAGGATTAAAACTTTCAGATGTTTTGTCAGCACATAGTGGACATTTTGTTAAGACCTATGGTGCCGGAGGCCTGGCAACTATTGGTATTCGTGGCACTGCACCTCAGCATACAGCAGTCTTCTGGAATGGTTTTAATATTAATCCTCCCAATATTGCTATGGCTGATATTTCGATGCTACCGCTTTTTTTATTCAACAATGTCGAACTTATTAGCGGAGGCGGCAGTACTATTACCGGAAGCGGGGCGATAGGAGGGAGCATACTTTTAAATAGTCAGAATGGAATAAATAAGGATCAATTGAGTCTGGCAACCCAATTCGGGCAATATGGCGATAAGTTAACGGCATTGAAAGCGGCTTTTTCGAAGAGCAGATTTGGCTTCTCAACTTCGGTTTGGTTTAATTCTTCAGAAAATAATTTCAAATATGAGAATATTGCCAAATATGGTAAACCTGTTGAACGACTGACAAATGCTGATGCAATGCAGTTTGGGCTTTTACAGGAAGCATTTTTGAAAATAAATGATAAACATAATGTAAAAGCCGGTTTCTGGATGCAGGAGCGTGAAGCAGGAATACCGCCGTCAATGACAATGGCAAAAAGCTTTGCCCGACAACTTGACAGAATGCTGAGAGGATACCTGGAATGGAATATAGAACATGAAAAAACCAAATATTTGTTCAAGTCGGGCTATCATTATGATTTTCTGAACTATACAGACTCACTTATTGACCTGAGATCGGAAATACAGGTGGGGATATGGAATAATGAAGCAAATGTGAATACTGTAATAGCAGGAAATACCTACTTAACTGCCGGAGCTGTTTATCAGCTTCATCATGCAAGAACTGAGAATTACACAGAAAATAAAGATCCGCAACATTTTTCGGTATTTATGCTTGCTACCCGTACAATTCCTGAACTACACTGGACATTTAGCTTAGGTGCAAGAAAAGAATATGCCAGCGATCATAGCGGGATCCCACCGGCATTATCACTTGGATGGAAAGGAAAAATAGCCGGCATGATTGATGGCCGGATGAATATTTCAAGTAATTATAGAATTCCAACCCTGAATGACAGATTTTGGGTAACAGGAGGAAATCCGGATCTGAAAGCAGAAACAAGTATAAACTTTGAGTCGGGAGCTGACTTTACCTTTCGGAAAAAGAATACAACGGGTTCGTATTCTATAACTATTTATGCTAACAAAATCAAAAACTGGATAACATGGCTGCCTGCTGATAATTTTTACTGGAAACCGGAAAACATAGGTTCGGTGATCATAATTGGATTTGAGAACAGCCTTAAGCTTGAACATCACACTCCTTTATTATTATACCGTTGTGAATTGTCGTGGAATGCAGGCAAATCATTATACGAAGCAAGTTCATTTAAGGATATTAAACACAAACCGCAGTTGATTTACACTCCGGTTCACAATGCCGCATTTTCTGCCAGTATTACGTATCGCACCTGGGAATTGCAGATGATAAACAAGATCACGGGTTCGCGTTTTACTGACCGCACAAATACAAATAAACTTCCGGCGTATTATACTGGTAATTTCAATCTGGCAAAACGCTTTAAAATGAAAAGATCTGCGCTTATTATAAATGCTACAGTAAATAATTTTACAAATCATGCTTATCAGGTCATCGAATATCGTCCAATGCCCGGACGTACATTTCATTTATCCCTGATCTTCGATTTGTTATTTGATAAAGTATCTAAATATTAATTTTAAACTATTAAAAATGAAGAAGAAACTATTGATCATCGGAGCATTATTGGCTTTTGCATTTGCAGCCTGCGAAAAAGAAGACAACCCGTTACCAGGTAAATATTCACAAGGGATTTTTATCAGTAATGAAGGTCCTTTTATGGACGGGTCAGGTACTATCAGTTTTTATGACCCGAAAACCAAAACCATACAGAACGATATCTTTGAACTGGTGAACAACAGACCTTTGGGGAATATTGTGCAAAGTGTTGAGGTGTTTAAAGACAAAGCATATGTAGTTGTAAACAATGCTTCAAAAATTGAAGTTGTAAATGCGGGAACATTTGAATCTGCCGGTGTCATTGAAGGTTTGAGCCAGCCGCGTTATTTTCTGGGAATTAATGAAGAAAAAGCCTACGTTAGCGATTGGGCTGGGCATGTAGCCATTATCAATCTCAATAAATATGAAAAAACAGGAACAGTTTCCACCAGCCATGGTCCTGACCGTATGATCTTATCAGGTTCTAATGTATGGGTCCTGAATTCGGCAGGTATGTCGTCCGATTCAACACTTATGATAATTGATACAAACACTGATAAAGTGATTCACACTATGGTGGTCGGTGGTAATCCTTCTGATCTGGTTCAGGATAAAGAAGGAAATATATGGGTTATTTGCGGTGGTTTTTTTGACTGGATGAACCCTGAAAATAATACTGATGGTTCATTGGTGAAGATAAATCCTAATGATTTTAGTATTAGTGGAAGAACAATGATGGAAGGTACTGATTTCGCTCCTAAATTAGCTGTTAACAAAGAGAAAAACAAGATATTGTTCTCATACAACGGAAAGATATATTCATTGAATACCGGCGCTTCATCTTTGAATGCATTTGAACTTGTGATGGAAAAAACATGTTATGCCCTTGGAATTGATCCTGACAATGATGAAATTTATTTCTCTGACCCTCTTGATTTTGCTCAGCCCGGTGTTATTTACCGTTACGATGCCAGTGGAAGCACTATGATAGATTCAGTCAGAGCCGGTATAATTCCAGGTAATCTGAGATTTATAAGATAGCTTTTGCAGTGTGGTTCAGTAATTTAGTGGATCAGCACAACAGTTAGTTGTGCTGAAGCGGGGTGATTTTGCATTGAGGTATGATTCCTTTCATCCTGATTTCACATTGACAACCGGTAATAGTGTGATAAACAGTTACCTGACAATTCATACTCATTTCATATAGTTAGCTTCAGGAAAATCTTTAGTTTTGTCACTTTATCAGCACCGGGCTTATGTTCAGGAAAAAAGCATATGAAGCTTCTCAGTCATTGCGGCACCTTACATGGAAACGTTTGCTGAAAAGCAGGCTTGCGCTTATTGCAATGATATTCATAGGCATGGCTGTTATCGTTGCTGTTATGGGTTATCTTATTACCCCTGACAGTACTCCTTTCGCAAATCAGCAATATATAGAGATCTCGGCACAACCACCCGGTTTTAAAGCTAATATGCTGAGAATAAGGAAGAATGAGCTTGCGTTCAAACAGAATTGGTTTAAAACAATGATCTATGGAAAGCGGAATATCTATACATTCATTCCTTATAATAGTTACAGGTTCGTTAATGATGAAATAATATTGACAGAGTTTGACCTCTTTCCTTCTGAACTTACAGCAGAATCAGGTTTTAATCTGGCAGATGTGATTTATCCTCTGCCACAGGATTTTAAAGCTGAATATATTGGTTCTGATACAATTCGTTTTTATGATATTGAAGGAGAAATCCATGTTCACAGTATTGCAGAATTGCAGAATATAGTTAAGAAAAAGTATCTGGTAGAACGCAGATTCTGGCTTGGTTCTGACCGCTATGGGCGCGATGTGCTTAGCCAACTGATGATAGGGACAAGGGTAAGTTTGTCAGTAGGTATAATTTCAGTGCTGATATCTCTAATGATAGGAATAATGGCAGGTGCTCTTGGCGGATATTTCAGAGGCTGGGTTGATAATTTGATAGTCTGGCTGATCAATGTGGTCTGGTCAATTCCTACTCTTTTGCTGGTCATTGCCATTACTTTTGCTTTGGGCAAGGGCTTCTGGCAGGTGTTTGTAGCTGTGGGGCTGACTATGTGGGTTGAAGTGGCAAGAGTAGTAAGAGGACAGGTGCTTTCAATACGTGAAAAAGAATATATTGAAGCGGCACGCGCACTTGGCTTCAGGCATTGGCGGATCATTACAAGGCATATACTTCCAAATGTTATCGGACCTGTAATAGTTATTTCGGCTGCCAATTTTGCGTCTGCCATACTGATTGAAGCAGGATTGAGCTTTTTGGGTATTGGCGTGCAGCCGCCTATGCCATCGTGGGGAACTATGATAAAAGAGAACTATACCTATATAATCCTCGATAAAGCTTATCTGGCAATACTTCCGGGGATAGCCATTATGCTCATGGTTTTGAGTTTTATGATAATTGGAAATGGTTTACGCGATGCACTCGATATCAAAACCATTGATAATCCCGGGAAAATACAGGTGTAGAGCGCAATTAGGATTTAAAAAAACGAATCTGCATCATCAGCTCCAATTGATGTAACCACGTGTTAGGCGTTCGGCAGTTATTATTAAATATTTTATTTTTCTTACTCGATTTTTGTGAAATGTACATCTGTTCTTGCTTCGGCAGTAACCGAAAAAGGATTGCTAAAACCTTTAATGGTTAGCGATTTGCTATTTAAAAGATATTCAAAAGATTCGCTAAATTCCGTACTTTCGGGCTGATAACTTGTTATTTGGATAACATTTCCTGTTAAAGAATAAGTATAATAATACGAACTTGCTGGGTATAATGTTGTAGGCGCAAAAATAAAATAACCCTCTACCCGCATATTCTCTGTAAAATATATTGTGTCGTTATGTCCTGAATTATAATCAGAAGTAACCCACTTTCCAATAATTGATTTTTCGGACTTTCCGCCTTCCTTTTCGCACGAAACGAAAACTGTCATTAGAGCGAGGCAGGTTACTATCGCAACCACATTCCTCAAATTTAATCTACTTTTTTGCATATCTTGAAAATTTTGTCATTTACTATCGGTTTATATTTTAACATTAACTTTCTATTTAATTGTCCTCCGTACTGTCGCTTGCTGACACCTAACGGTTGACTATATTGTGTGCCGTTAATTATTTATCTTAATGCAAGTTACCTTTTTATAAAAATCTTGGCAAGTTCCTGAAATATTTTCATAATCCAATTTTACTGGAATCGGGAAACCTGAAGTCTCAACGATATTTCTGACTTGGCTCTCAATAGGAAGATTTAACACTTTTATTGTATCTTGTCCAGTTTTTATAATCCAACCGGGACAACACATACATTCAGTTCCATTATAATCAATAATTTCTCCGGTTTTTGAGCAATTTAAATCCAAATCAAATTCAACACATGTCATTGTTTTGTAGTAATCTGCGCATGAACTAATATCATCTTTATAATTAAACTTAATCGCAATGGGGTATCCATAAAAATTAACCAAATCCCATAGTAATTCATTGTCAGGTACTGTAAGAAATTTTAATGTATCATTTCCGTTTGTTATCAACCAACCAGGGCAGCATCCACATTTATCGGGGTTATATGCGATAACACTACCAGAAACAGAACATTTCATTTTATCATCATTGTCTTTTGCGCAAGAATGAATTATCAGGATTCCAATTATCAAAAATGAAATCGGTAATAATATTATTGCTTTTTGTTTCATCGTCTAATTTCATTCAAGATGCTATTTGCTGTCGAATGGTTGCTTTTAATGGCACCCAAGGGTCGGTGGTTTGGGTTTCGGGCGGGGAAACTGACAACATACACTCTGCGTGCCAAACCACATACCTAAGTTAAGCGTTTTTGTCAAACGATCAAGTCACCATAGCCTGAAACCAAGACGTTGTTAGGCAATGGCTTTATTTTATTCATCTGATTCTAAAATATCTTTCACTAAATCTTTATATTCTGGTCGTATGCTGAAATTGTCTTTTTCCCAAGGATATTTTGGATATTCATAATGTATAATTTGCCTTAAAAAATCCTTTTTGACTTGCCCAAGTTGGTTCGACATAAGTGCAATAAAGTATCCAGCTTTATTTTCGTCAGTTGCTTCACCTGCTTTTACAAATTCTTTCTTTAACTGCTCTCGTGTTATTTTCTCTTTTTTGAGAAGAACGGGCAAAAGAATAGTTTTTATTCGTTTTGAAGACCACTGTTGATTATTAAAATAAGTTTTAAGCAATTCTTTAAGTCTTTCAGGTTCATACGTACCTGGCTCATCAGACATCGGAATTGTAAATTTCTTCTTATTTGTTTTCTCTTTCTCGATTTCTTCTGGAATTATAACTGTACGTGAAAGTAGTTCATTGCCAGAGGAGGTCTTGACGTAATTCAAAATTATGGCGTTAATCCCAATATCATATTTTGAGGACAACCATTCAATCATTCTACTTAATGCTTCGTCGATTGAAAAACCAACTAATAAAAGTCTTTGTGCTTTATTTATAACCAAGTCATCCAGTTCAATATTGTCAAAGTGGTCAGTAATATAGTCTTCAAGTGAATTTCCTGAAAAAGATAAGCAAATTTCATTTAGTTTTTCGACATCCCAATTTGCTACAAATGAGGCATAATCTATTGCTTGCGCTAATACATCTCTTGCTAATTTATCGCGTTTTAATTCAACAACTACTAAGTTTCCATTATTGTCGATCACTAAATAGTCAAGCGGACCGGACTTTGTCCAAACTTGTTCTCCAAAAATTAAGATGTTTTCTCCAAGAATTTTTGGATTTGTTTTAAGCCATTTTTCTAAATCGTCCTTTTCTTTACGCCCAGTTTCAGCAAGTGTTGTATTGATTTCAGTCAATTCACCGTCAATTATTTCCCATGTTTTTATTTCTGTTGCCATTTTATTTGTCTATTTTAAGCTATTGCATAACGGTCAAGTATAAGCCTATTGCAAGATTTCAAAGCAATTCACTGTCCGCCCGTCGTAAAGATTATTAGAAGCAAAAATGCTCAGTTTTAGCTGTTTAGCCCGCATTACGATTATACAATGTTGCGGTGCATTTTTCATTCTTCTATCTGTCTATCAGGAAGTTGAAGAACATTTGAAGATTCTAATTCTTTTCCTGCAATTCCCTTTATAGAGCCGAACAACGCAGAAATGTTCTCTTGCACAACCCAAATTTGTTTTTCTCTAGAAGCCCAAATTTTAAGCATTGCTTTTTTCTCTGAATTAAGCTGGTCAATCATTGCGTCATAATTTTCAACAATTCTTTTGATATTCTGAACGAACTCGTTACTTGTCAAATAGGTGTAAAGAAGTTCCATTTTATCTCCTTTATTCTCTTGAGATATTTTTACAGACTGTGTTTTGATTAACATCTCTCTTAACACAAATGACAAACTTTTAACTTCGTGAAACCCACAAATCCAAACTCCATCTTTTTCTCCAAATCTTTCCATATCGCTCGGCATTGTTTCGGTAACTATTACTGCCAAATCTGCTTTACAACTAATTTGGTCTTGCTTCAGTTTTTCAATCCAATCATTAGCAAAATTCTTTGTCCGCTTACTCTCATACACAATCGAACCGCATTCTTGCTGCATTGAATTGATTACGGTTTGGATACAGTCTGCTCCACGAACTCCTTTTGGAACTTCATGAACTTTGTCAAATGGATAAGACTTTGAAAGCAAATCTTCAAGGGCTAATTCTTGAACTTCTCCTTGTAATTGCATTGAGCCTTGTTCGGCTTTTCGTTTCATTTCTTCCGCAAGTTTTTTATTGTCGTCAATTTGCTTTAGAAGCTTTATTCTCTCCAATTCAAAGCTTTCACGCTCTTTTGCACGGGCTTTATCTTCAATTTCCTTTTGTTTTTCAAGAATTTGTTTCTCCATTTGAAGGTTGAGTTCTTCTTGTTTTTCTTTTAATTCAGCTTCTTGCCGCATTAAGGCTACTTCCTTTTCTCGAAGAGCTTTATTTTCAGATTTGCGCTTTTCATTTTCTTCTTGAAGGGATTTTAATTGCTCTTCATAGGCCTCAGAAGTGGCTTTTTCAATTTTTTTTCTTTCATGTTCTAATGCTTTTGAAAGTTCCTTCTTAAGAAGTTCATCCTGCTTCTCTTTCTGTTCAGCAAGTTTATTCCGCTCGTCTTCAAGTTTCTTTTTCTCTGAATTGAATTTCTCTGCCTGTTCGGAAACCTTTCTCTCATATTCAGCTTTAAAATGTGCTTCAAGTTTTCCTGATAGAGCTTCTTCAACGTCAAAGCTATGTCCACAATTTGGACAAGTAATTTTATTATTCATATTCTGCCTTTTTCAAATGCACCACAACTTGTTTATACTCTGCCAAAAGGTTGGACTATATAGCAACTTATGCTTAAACACCCAACTTTTGCGGCTGATTTGAAAAGCAAATTTATATAAAAAATTCTTACAAACCATTAAGAGGGTTTCTAATATTTTCAATGCTTTCTTTGGGGCAGTTAAGATTAAAGCTCTTTCACAATACATTCTTCTTCACTGTCATAAACCAAATACCCTTTTACCTTAATTTGTGTCATGGTTCTTAAAAGTTCCATCTAATTATCTTCCTGTCCATTTTAGTATGACAGATCCGGATTTTTGTTTAACAGATAATAGAATTTCAAAAGAGGCTTAAACTCAATGCAGTTTACAAAGTTGCGTTTAAACCCTAATTATTGGCTTCAGATTTATGTCACTCAATAACATTGAAATTAAATTGAAAAGAGTACGTCACTAACTTGATGTGGTTGACTTGTCGCGCTGCTAATCTAACTCTTTCGCTAAATCCGCTTGCAACAACAATTCCTCTAACTTCAGAATTATCTTCTTGTTGAATAGCTTCCATATACGCAAGAACTTGAGCAAGCACATCCGGTTTTGCTTCACCGGCTTTAAGTTCAATAACGGCTATCTTATTTTCAATATCTCTTGCTGTTATATCAATACGCCCAGCAACTGTGTTTCTCTCTCTGCCATTGTCAATTATTTGCAGTCCGTTTTCTAAGGCTGCAATATTCTGCCGAAGAGCAGCTTGTAAATCTCTTTCAAGACTAAATGTTACTTCGTATGCTTCTTCTGTATCTACAATTTCATCATCATCATTTTCTACAATATCGTTTATAAAAACTTTCGCATATTGAAAATGTCCGTTGTTGTCAGGTTGAACAACATAAACGGCATTTTCTGTGATATTAATGTCCCAACCAATTTGTGCAAGTCTACTTCGCAATTGATGAGATGTTCCTTGAGAATTAAAACTTTGTGGTAATAAATCTAAATTTTGTCGAATCCAACGCTTTAACGGAAACTGGAGTGCTTCATCCGTGTCGCTTTGAATAATTGCGTAATGTGGTAAATGTGGCATGTGTCGTTATTGTTGAGTGTTGAATAAATTTGCAGCCAACTTACTTATAGTCCTATAAAACTCTGTCTTATGCAACATAAACATGTTAATAAACACAAGTTTTTTATTGCCTATATGCTTTTTACAAAATTACAAGATTTTTTTTATAAACCATCAAAAGGGCTTCTAATATTTTCAATACTATCTTTGGGGCAGTAAAGATCATGCTTCCTTTACATTACATTCTTCTTCATTGGTGTAAACCAAAAATCCTTTTATCTTTATTTGTGTTGGGAAGGATTTCGGAGCACAATACTGACAACCAACACTACACTTGAAAAGAAGCACAAAGCTCCTGGTTTGCACCTCAACTTGCCTGATGCAAAACTGGTTGTTGAAATAGACCTTCGGTAGCTTCGCTGCCTTTTTGAAGGTTTTGTAAAAATAGACAATTTCCACTTACTTACAAGGTCACTTTAAAAATAATATAGTATGACCTTCAAGAAAAAGATTATTACACCACTTTGGCACAGGCCAAAGATGTGGTCCCCAGATTTCGGGCGACGTTCTATCGTTTTGAAGAGCACGTTGTGTTTGGCAAGGTGCACAAATCAGGCGTGATAGCAACAAATATGCCTTGGCATGTTAGCCAATTGCGCTTACCTAACTTATAACACCAGTTAGTACTGTTCATGTTTTACGTTGAAATCCTTTAAATAATTGGTTGAAATCTTTATGTGTATAGATCTTTTCAAGATGGTTGCATACGAATATCCAAATATTATTTAATTCTCCAAGTAATAATATGAGATCTTTAGTAACCATTTCCTTAGGATTTATAAAGTGATTTTTATGATTATTATAATGCTCTATCAATGAAGCCCAATTTGCAGATTCATTTACCATCTCTTTTTTGATTGCTAACAATTCATTAGTTGCGAGGTCTTTGAATACATCAACTCCCGGATTATGTGTAAAGAAATTTCTGTAATCCTTTATACTCTTTGTTAATTTAGAAAAATTGCTTATAACTTGTTTGTTTTCAACAATCAAACTTATGAAGTTGTAATCGTGTTGAGGATAGTAAAAAATAGGCTTACCAAATTTAACCATTTTTTCATACTTCTTATAGTATGACTTTTTTATCCATTTTTGAAAATCAGCACATAGTTTTTCCGGTTTTAATCGAAGCTTTTTATTGAAATCAATTATATTAAGTTCAGCCTCGACTAAGATTATTGATCTAGCGAGCGTTTCTACACAATCAATTGCTAGACCGAAGTGGAAATAAATATTCTTGAAAGTTTGTTCTGGATCCCCACTTACATTTATTTTGCTCTTTTTAATCGAAACATAGTTTATACTTTTCAAAATTCCAAAAGCTGAAATACCAATCTTTTCCAATTCTGGATAAGTATCGTGTCTCCAATTTGGATCTTTTGGTTGACCCGTTAAAGGAATTAAATATTTGCTGTAAAAATCCTCATAATTTGGAAAGTATGCTCTTACCAAAGATGCAACACTTTGCTCAATGTTATTGCCATTTTCTAAGGGCGACATTGCCATTTTTAGTCATTTAATTGCTGCAAACTTACATATAGTTCATCAAAACCTTGTCTTATACAACATTTCAGAATATATAGTACGAGATTTGGTTGGTTTTATATTTTTTTCAAAAATACAAGAATATTTTAGAAATCAGAACAGGTTTTTTAGCATTAAACATTATTCTTCCCAGAGTTTATTTATTTCATCTTTTATTTTTTGCTCATAAATCTCTATCAACTCTTTGTTGGCATTAACCAATTCCCGTTCCTTTTCGATTTGTGAGACAATGGATTCTTGAACAGGGAGAGGGGGAAGAGGAATTTTTAATTTATATGCATCGTTTCTATTTAGACCAGGTACGCCAGCTTGTACATTTACATTTTTCAAGTTTAATTGTAGTAATAAATAATAGAGAAAAATTTGTTTAATTACTTTTTCATTTTTTAGCTTAACAAAAAAAGTCGTATCAATAGGGAATCCATTTTTATTAGAGTAATGGACTGAACCAGCAGATCCTTTTCTTCCAACTATAATAAAAGGTGCTTCTACAAGATATATATTATGATAACCAACTATTCCATTTGAACCAAACACGGGAAATTCTCCGGTTATTCTGTTTTCCTCTTTTAAAGCTTTTCCATATTTAAATTCACACACACTTCCCAACTCCACCATTTCCCATTCAGGATTAATATCAATTTGAGGTTTGTAGTTTTCAACTACTTGCCTGGCTCCCGCTATGATTTTTTCGTATTGCTCTATTTTGGAGACTATTTCCTTCTGAACGGAAAGCGGGGGGAGGGGGATTTGGAAATTTGAGAAATGCGAAGGATATACATGAGGTTGCCCTCCTCCAATTTGCAACTTATAAAAGTCTTCCTGCTTAGATTTAAGAATATAAAACAAATATATTATATCAACTAACTTTGAATTATCTGTCTCGATTGTAGAACAGTCTGATGCGAAAATAGGTTCTTTAAAGAAATTTATAAAACCAGCATAAGCCCCTGAGGCACTAACTGTAATAACATTGCCTTCACGATTAGATTGGTTATGAAAATATGCAGGGTTTTTACCTCCGGCAACAACAGGGACATTACCTTGAATAGTGTCTTTTTTTGTTATAGAACTTCCTTTTCGGATAATTGCAATATCCTTTAGTTTCACTAAATCAAACTTGACTTTATAATTTCCTGCATCAATCTTATATCTCTCCCCGCTCAAATTATACTCCCCATTTTCTGCAATTTTGTTTTTATCAACTAACAAACAATTCTCGGGTAATAAGTTTTCATCGAAATCTTCATTGTTCCTTACGTTTAACTGGTACCCGGTAATAATATTTATGGCATCGGGCAAGTCGCTTGTAGGTAGCTCTTTACGTTGTGCTCCCAGACTAAAGCCGTCGTTTTCAATTTTTACGAAAAGTATTTTATCAGTTTTTTTTGCAATGCTTTTATCCATTAAAAGAATTGAGGTTTTTACACCGCTATAAGGTTGGAAAACACCGGCAGGCAAGCTTATTACGCCATATAAATTCTTGTTTTCAACTAACATTTTTCTCAAAGCCTTGTAAGCTTTAGCAGATTGGAAAATAATGCCTTCGGGGACAATTACAGCCGCCCGCCCTGTGGTGGAGTTTATATGTTCCATTATGTAGTCAACGAACAACACCTCGCTGCGGTTTGCTTTCATGGCAAACTTTTTATGTGGTCTGATCCCACCTTTGGGAGTCATAAATGGAGGATTAGCCAAAATAATATCAAAAGTGTCGCCCCAACGGTCGGTGCTGGTTAATGTGTCATATTCGTAAATTTTAGGACTTGTAAATCCGTGCAGGTACATGTTTACTAAACTTAAACGTACCATTTCGGAAGAAATATCGTAACCAACAAAGTTGTTTATTATTTTTTTGCGTTCGTCTGGCGTGAGTAAATCGCCTTTGTTGTTTTTAGTGTTTTGGGTTATAATATGCTTGTAGGAGGAGATCAAGAACCCGGCAGTTCCGCAGGCAGGATCGCAAATGCTTTCTTCTTTTTTGGGTTGTATGATTTCAACCATGAAATCAATAATGTGGCGGGGTGTGCGGAATTGTCCTGCGTCACCCTGACTGCCTAAAACTGATAAGAGATATTCAAAGGCATCGCCTAATTTTTCGCTATGGTCGTAGGTGAATTCATTGATAACCTTCAGAAACATTTTTAAGGTTTCAGGGTCACGGTAGGGTAGATAGGCGTTTTTAAAAATATCTCTGAAAAGTTGAGGGATATGTGGGTTTTGGTTAAGTCTTACAATGGCTTCGCCATATAGAGCTAACATTTCATAACCACCTAATTTAGGATCAAATATTTTCGTCCAGCTATATTTTTCATAATCTCCAATAAAGAAAGTGGGAACCCCTCCAAACTCTATCGCTTCTTTGTCCATGTCGTCCATGAATTTGTATATCATGGCAATGGTGATTTGTTCAATCTGGCTTTGAGGGTTTGGAAGTTTACCTACCAGAATATCTCTTGCGGTGTCAATTTTGCGTTTAGTTTCCTGATCTAACATTTTGATTTGTGTTTATTATTCAACAATCCCATAGGGATTGCATGTTTGGAATGAAGATTTGGCAAAAAATTATCCACCAATTCCGAAGGAATATTCGACCCCGCCGGGGTCGAATTATCGTTGTTCCCCATTGTCCTATAAATATATGAATCCTTCGGATTCGTTATTTTATCTGTGTTACCCATTGTTCTACAAATATTTGAATCCTTCGGATTCGTTATTATATCTGTGAAATGAAATTTTGGATTGTCGAAATTAAATTCCGAAGGAATTACATGTTTATAGCACAGATTCAACCCCAAAATATTCGACCCCGACGGGGTCGGATTATCGTTATAACCCGTTGTTTTATAAATATATGAATCCTCCGGATTCGTTGTTTTATCGTTGTTACCCATTGTTTTATAAACATTTGAATCCTCCGGATTCGCTATTCTATTTGTAAAATAAAATTTCGGATTGTCGAAATTAAATTCCGAATGAATTACATGTTTGAAATAAATGTTTTGCACGGTAATATCTAACAATTCCAAAGGAATTGCATGTTTATAGCAAAAGCATGATTCAGGAACATCCGCCAATTCCGAAGGAATTGAATGTTTATAACAAAAGCATGAATCGGGAATATACGACCCCGTCGGGGTCGTATCATCGTAATTCCCCATTGTTCTACAAATATTTGAATCCTTTGGATTCGTTGTTTTGTTTGTGTAGCGAGAATTTGGATTTCCAAAACAAAATTCCGTAGGAATTATATGTTTGTAACAAAGGTTTTTCACGGAATTATCCACCAATTCCGAAGGAATTGCATGTTTATAGCCAAAGTATGGTCCGGGAGTATGCGACCCCGACGGGGTCGAATTATTTTTGTTACCCGTTGTTCTACAAACATTTGAATCCTTCGGATTCGTTATTATATCTGTGAAATGAAATTTTGGATTGTCGAAATTAAATTCCGAAGGAATTAAATGTTTAAAACAAAGATTTTGTAGGGAAATATCTGCCAATTCCGAAGGAATTGCATATTTATAGCAAAAGCATGAATCGGGATAATACGACCCCGACGGGGTCGGATTATCGTTATAACCCGTTGTTCTACAAACATTTGAATCCTTCGGATTCGTTATTATATCTGTGAAATGAAATTTTGGATTGTCGAAATTAAATTCCGAAGGAATTACATGTTTATAGCATAAGCATGATCCGGGAATATTCGACCCCGCCGGGGTCGAATTATCGTTGTTCCCCATTGTCCTATAAATATATGAATCCTTCGGATTCGTTGTTTTATCTGTGTTAACCATTGTTTTATAAATATATGAATCCTTCGGATTCGTTGTTTTATCTTTGTAACCCGTTGTTTTATAAACATTTGAATCCTCCGGATTCGCTATTCCATTTGTAAAATAAAATTTCGGATTGTCGAAATTAAATTCCGAATGAATTACATGTTTGAAATAAATGTTTTGCACGGTAATATCTAACAATTCCAAAGGAATTGCATGTTTATAGCAAAAGCATGATTCAGGAACATCCGCCAATTCCGAAGGAATTGAATGTTTATAACAAAAGCATGAATCGGGAATATACGACCCCGTCGGGGTCGTATCATCGTAATTCCCCATTGTTCTACAAATATTTGAATCCTTTGGATTCGTTGTTTTGTTTGTGTAGCGAGAATTTGGATTTCCAAAACAAAATTCCGTAGGAATTATATGTTTGTAACAAAGGTTTTTCACGGAATTATCCACCAATTCCGAAGGAATTGCATGTTTATAGCCAAAGTATGGTCCGGGAGTATGCGACCCCGACGGGGTCGAATTATTTTTGTTACCCGTTGTTCTACAAACATTTGAATCCTTCGGATTCGTTATTATATCTGTGAAATGAAATTTTGGATTGTCGAAATTAAATTCCGAAGGAATTAAATGTTTAAAACAAAGATTTTGTAGGGAAATATCTGCCAATTCCGAAGGAATTGCATATTTATAGCAAAAGCATGAATCGGGATAATACGACCCCGACGGGGTCGGATTATCGTTATAACCCGTTGTTCTACAAACATTTGAATCCTTTGGATTCGTTATTCTATCCATGAAAATAAATATTCGTTTTTATATTCAATTTCAAATTTCTTTAAAAACTCCAAATATTCCTCATGGAATGTTTTCTTTTCATGCTGTTGTTTTTGATTTAAAATATATTTCACAACCGAATCAATCTGCGAATGACTATACGAAAATGCACCATACCCTTCCTGCCAATTAAACTGAAACTTCGAAAATTTCTTTTCCTTAATAAATACATTGGATGATTTCTTTATTTCCCTGACCAAATCTGACAAGCAACATGACGGTTTCATTCCTATAAAAAGATGAATATGGTCAGGCATTCCATTTATCGCCAACAACTTTTGACCTTTGTTCTTTACAATTCCCGAAATATATTTATATAATTCTTCTTCCCATGATGAATGAATGAGACTATCCCTGTTTTTAACAGCAAATATTACATGAATGTAAACTTGTGAGAATGTGCCTGCCATAATATTATGCAACAAATTTATTTAGTGATACATTGTCTTTTATGTACTCAGGTATCGCAAAACGCAACTCCGGCGGTAACTTTCTGAATACATCACCATTTGGATTGGTGTTTAATAATGCATATTTTTTATTCTCAATTATGTCCCTGAACTCAGAGTCTGTAATGTAACTCTTAAAATAATCCTTTGCGAAAGTGAAATATTCTTCGGGTGGAAGATAACGACTGTCAAACTTATCAAATTCTTCATCAAGGAGTTCGTCCTTTGATTTAAAATAAGGTATAAAACCAAAGATTTTTTCAATGATCTCCCTTAAAGTTAAACGCCTGTCAATTTTTACAGCATTCCGCAATTTGCTTATATTGTAATACTCCTCTGGTTTATCAAAAATTTGATTGACAATATATTTTTCTATTGCATCAAGATCCTTTTTTTGAACTAATTCTTTGATTTTGTCATCCTCTTTTACTTTATCTTCAAATTTTTCAAAATACATCCGGTCAATTTTCATTCCTTCAGGACCAATTTCCTTGATTTTAAAGGTTTTCAAGGGGTCGTGTTTTGAGCTCTCGTATTCAACAATAACATGCCTGCCTCCACCACCACCTTCGCCAGAAGTTCCTTTTGGAGGTAACTTTAAAACTTCATCATAATTGAATTTTTCCTCAAAAAACTCGCAGTTCGCAAAAAAGTCAAAAAGTTTAAAACTCGATTTTTGTAAATCTTCTTTCGGAATGTTTTCGATTAAACTTTTATCCTTTAAAACCTCTTTATTTGCAAAATTGTGTTTTCTTGTCCCTCTGCCTTTAATTTGAATAAAGTCGGTTGGTGAGAAAATTGGTCGCATCAGACAAACATTCAAGATATCGGGGCAATCATAGCCTGTTGTCATCATCCCTACTGTAACACAAACACGGGTTTTACTTGTTTGATATAAATCATGAAAATTGCCTTTACCTCCTAAACGATTGTTTGTGAAGTTAATCGTTAATTGTTGTGCATCCGGTATCCACGAGGTAACTTGCATTGCAAAATCAGATTGATATTTGCCGGGATACATCTTGTCAGCAAATTCATTCAGAATTTGAGTGATTCTGGCAGCATGATTCTGACTTACACAGAAAATAATTGACTTGCCTATTTCCCCTGAAATCGGATCTCTGTATGCGTTTTCTAAAAATGTTTTACAAAATATACGGTTAGTATTTTCTGAATACAATTTCTTTTCAAAGTCTCGTTGCGAAAAAGTGGTTGAAGTTTCTTCTCTGTCATCATCCGTTATTTCAACCGTATAACCTTCTTCGCTTAAAAGCTGTGTAGTTATTTCTGTTCTTGCATCAACAACACAAGGATTTACCAAAAAACCATCCTTGACACCATGTAAAAGACTGTATTGAAAGGTTGGCTTTCCATCTTCGCAACCAAAGGTTTTGTAAGTGTCTAAAAGCATTCTCCTTTCTAGTTCCCTGGGGTCTTTTTCGCTTAACTCATCTGCATCAATCTTTTTTAAATAGTCTTTTGGTGTTGCTGTCAGGCCTAACTTGTAGCCAATGAAATATTCAAAAACTGCTCTGCTGTTTCCACCAATACTTCTATGTGCTTCATCAGAAATTACAAGATCAAAATCAGTTGGAGAGAAAATTCTTTTGTATTTGTTTTTGAAAAGAAATGATTGCACTGTCGAAACAACAATTTCTGCATTTCTCCAATCATCTCTGTTTTCCTTGTAAATACTGCATTTATAATCAGTTTTGATGTATTCTTTTAATGCTTTTTCTGCTTGGTCTTCCAATTCCAGACGATCAACCAGAAATAAAACCCGTCTTGCGTTCCCGGTACGTAAAAATAATTTTATGACTGCTGCTGAAGTTAAGGTTTTACCGGTGCCTGTTGCCATTTCAAATAAAAAACGGTCTTTTCCTTCTTTAACTTCTTCCTGTATGCGTTCGATAGCTCTAACCTGATACTTACGTAAAAATCTTAATTTGTTTTCTTCAATAAACGCACTGCGTTGTGATTCATCAATATATCTCGGGTCGCTTGCGTAATCCGGTTTTTGAGTTTTTACAATGTAATCTTCTTTTACCGTTTCATTTATTAATGCCTCGGCATTTGGTTTAAATTCCGTATATCCTATAACCGTTTCGGGTTTTGGGAATGTTGCAATAATATTTGGATTTCCTCTCTGTAAATCCCATAAATAATGCAAATTTCCATTTGAAAGGATTACGAATCTGCAGTTTTGAGATTGCGCGTACTTTCTGGCTTGTTCCTTGGCAGAAAGTGGGTTTATCTCTTCTTTCTTTGCTTCTAGAACAATGAAAGGAAAACCTTTGTCATCAAGCAAAAGATAGTCTATGAAGCCATTTTTCGTTTTTTCAAAATCTTCACCGAATTCATCTAATTCGGTTTGAGTTAATTTGGTTCTATTCTCAAGTACAATGTTGGCTTTGCCTTCTTTGGAGTCAAAAAAACGCCATCCTGCTTCTTCAAGCAGCTTATTGATTTTTATTCTTGCTTTAGCTTCTTTTGACATTACTATTCTGTTCTGTTTTAGAACACAAATTTAGTAATTATTAAAATATACCGTTGTTTTTTGGTAGTGCATAGTCAAAATGAAGGCTCTTTTGGCTGCGAAGCGGTCGCCCATGAGTAGTGGCAAAAACAAATGTGCTGAAGCGAGCTGGCAGAATTTCAAAATGATTTATTTTTTTCTTTATTTGATTGTCTGTTCGTTGTAGGTGTGTGGATTTTTATGCTGTTGTTAGCGTTCGCCTTACTTGGCGAAGGCGGCACTTCTATCGCTCTTTTGCAATTTTCGGTGTTTGCGTTGGCTTGTGCGACTTGCAAATGTGTTTGACTATGGAGTGTTGTGTTACATTTCTAATCTTATACTTTCAATTTGTTTTTTTGATTCTTGCCTCAATTCAAAAGCATTTTTCATTTTACTACTTATTTCATTAATAATCTTTTGTTCAGGCACATGAATTACAATGTTTAATAAGTCACTATCAGAAACATTTGGTATTGCAGCACCAGTTCTGTACATGAACATTTGCTTCAAGAAGATTTCAGACTTCAAAAAATACAATAAATAGTAAACATCAATTTTAAAATTTCTTAAAACTCTAAAACCATTAGTACAAATGCTTCCATCAAAATCTTGTGTAACTATTGCTGTTGCGTGTTTCCTTGTTCCAACAGAATTACCAGCTATTGCAGTAATTATATCTCCTTCCTTCAATTCATAACTTGCCCTGCTCGGTAATTCATGAACTTGATAAGTAGTTGAATTTATAATTTCATATGAATGAGTATTAATATCTGAAAGTTCAACATATTCTACTATTGAGTTTGGGTTTTTAAGCTTTTTGCTTTTTACTTTTACAATTTCGCAAATATCACCTAAATGAACAGTTTTGACATTGTCTAAATTTGAAAATATTTTTCTATTTTCAGGCGAATAAAAATCAAAGTCAAATCTTCCGTTTAGTTCATTAAAATTAATTGAAAACGAATTATCACTTTCGATAACTTTTGCATTTTGGAATTTTTTATATTCTGCCACAATCACACTGAAATCTTCTTCTAATATTGGTTGACCCGATGAGTCTTTTAATGTTTGCCCATATTTGTCTTTTTGATACAACGGAGTACCGTTTTTATTGCCTTGATATCCTAATTTAGTTACTCTTCCAAAAAAAATAGGATATTGTATATTAATGTTAGATGTATCCTTTTCTAAAAATAAAAGTGATGTTTTTACTCCTGTACCAAAAGGAATAAAAGTTTCTTGCGGAAGGTTTACAATCGCTAATATTTTTGCTTTTAGCTTTATGTAGTATCGTAAATATTCTAAAGACGGGTTTTCGAAATTCCCATTAGGCAATACAATTGCCATTCTACCACCTTCTTTTAAAAGTTGAATACATCTTTCAATGAATAATATTTCAGCATTTTGATTAGTATATACTACTTTTGTTTTGTGATATTCTGAGCTGGTCTAATAAAACTGGACAGAAATTTAGTAATTTTAAATTTTTTGTACCATGAAAAGAACAAGAAGAACATTTAGTGCTGAATTCAAGGCCAAAGTGGCTATTGAAGCAATCAAAGAAGT
>Ga0302248_1000206_pt1 | contig 64100 bp, 55 predicted proteins | sample AAG_UR_Leu_MG_FD_193528 | JGI IMG/M metagenome (GOLD analysis project Ga0302248, IMG submission 193528) | Enriched activated sludge microbial communities from anaerobic digester in WTTP, New Holstein, Wisconsin, United States - AAG_UR_Leu | ecosystem: Engineered > Bioreactor > Anaerobic >...
CGATAAACCACGTCATCGCGAGCGAAGCGTGGCGATCTCGCCGTTTCCATGAGATTGCCGCGCACCCTGCGGGTGCTCGCAATGACCCGTTCTAACGGCGTATCGGCTTCTTATCGCTGGATTCGGGATATTAACGAAACAGACCCTCTATGATTTATCCGAATAAAGAAGCCGCTCGAGAAGAATATCTTCCAGATTCCGACGGCCGTCGATTACGGTCAGGATGATCACGTCTTTGCCTTCTGTGCGGTATATCATCCGCCACGGAGAGATGACGAGTTCCCGATAGATGGAAATGCCATGGACCTTCAACTCCGGGACGATGCGACCGCGCTCGGGCATCGACGTCAGGGCCGATGCGGATGTCCGAATCGAGTGAAGGATTTCAAGAGAACGATCCGGGCTGTCCTGGGCGATGTAGTCGATGATGTTTCCGAGGTCATGCGCTGCGGTTTTCGTCCATAGGACGCTGTATTTATTCATGGACACGCCGCTTTCCGATGGATTTCAGCCGATTCTCGATTCGCCGAAACACCTCATTGTGCGGGATGATGTCGCCTTTTCGGATGTCTTCCTCACCCTGGACCACGAGTTTCAGGATCGCGATAGCGGCCTTCATGCTCTCGTAGCTTTCAGTGTCTTGAAGCACGCCCCGGGCCTCGCCGTTTTGCGTGATGATCACCGGGCGCCTCGTTTCGTTCACCTGGGCAAGCAGGTCGGCGGTGCGGGATTTCAGGTACGTAACCGGACGGATGTCTTCGCTCATCTTCATGGATCGTCACCTCCTGTCTGAATTACGTACCATAAAAGATCTTTCCGGTCAACCCATTCCGCCGGAACCAGCGAAATACCCGGATCCAGCGATAAGAGACCGGTCTCTCCAGTTCAAGGGTCATTGCGGGCGCCCGCAGGGTGCGCGGCAATCTCATGGAAACGGCGAGATCGCCACGCTTCGCTCGCGATGACGTGGTTTATCGCTGGATTCAGGAAATAAGCGAACCAACGAAACAAACGAAATAAACGGCATCGATGAAGGTCACCCGCTTCGAAGATCTGGACTGCTGGAAGGAAGCCAGAATCCTGGTTCAGCGTGTTTATGAAGTTACCAGAGATAAAGCATTCAGCAAGGATCTTAGATTTTCCGGTCAGATCCAGGCGGCAGCCATTTCTTGTATGGCCAATATAGCCGAAGGATTTATTAGACGATCGGATAAGGAGTTTACGCAATTTCTGTTTATAGCGATGTCATCCGCAGCTGAAGTGCAAAGTCACTTGTATGTAGCGGTAGATCTGGAATACATCGACAAGAATCAATTCGATGATATCTATGAGCAAGCGAGAAAAACGGCCATGATGATCTCGGCATTGCTCAAATACCTGCGAAAGTCTTCTTAAAATGCGCGCCAAAAAAGACACTCTCCTGGACAGAACGACGGAATAGACCGAACAGACCGAATAGACCGAACAGACGGAAAAGACCATGACAAGGTACTGTACCCGCTGCGTCCTCCCTGAGAACTTCCCGACCATCGACTTCGACGAAAACGGACTCTGCAACTACTGCCGTTCATTCGAGAAGGAAAAAAAACCGGAGGAGGTGAAGGCCAGGCACCGGGAGAAATTCGAAACGCTGCTGGCCACCCACCGGGGGAAGAGGGATTACGACGTCCTGATGGCCTACAGCGGCGGCAAGGACAGCACGTACACCCTGGACATCTTCAAGAATCACTTCGGGCTTCGCGTGCTCGCCCTGAGCTTCGATCACGGGTTCATGTCCCCCTATGCGATGAAGAACATCAACACGGTGGTGGAACGCCTCGGGGTCGACCACATCGTCTTCAAGCCGAACTTCGAGTTGATGAAGAAGCTCTTCACGCTCTCCGTCACCGGGAATCTCTATTCGAAGAAATCGCTGGAGAGGGCCAGCACGATCTGCTCCTCCTGCATGAACCTGGTGAAGTTCATCGCGCTGAAGCTGTCGCTCGAAAAGGAGATCCCCTTCATCGGGTACGGCTGGTCTCCCGGGCAGGCCCCCGTGCAGTCCTCGGTCATGAAGAACAGCGCCGCCTTCGCGAAGGCGACCCAGAAGGTCCTATATGATCCGCTGCACGAGAGGCTGGGCGATGCGATCAACCCCTATTTCCTGACGGAGGAGGATTTCGGGCACGCGGAAAAATTTCCCTACAACATCCACCCCCTGGCCTTCCTGGAGTACGACGAGGAGAAAATCTACGGACGGATCCGGGAGCTGGGCTGGCAGCCCCCCCAGGACACGGACCCCAATTCCACCAATTGCCTGATGAACGCCTTCGCCAATGAGGTGCACCAGCAGCAGCACGGTTTTCACCCCTATGCCTTCGAGGTGGCCGGATTGGTCCGTATGGGCGTCATGTCCCGCGAGGAGGGCCTGGCAAGGCTCAACAAGGCCGGCGACGCGGCCATCATCCAATCCGTCAAGACCAAACTCGGCCTGACATAGGTGTCATTGCGAAGGGACCACGCGTCTGACGCAGCTAGCCAGATATCCTCATTGAGAGCCACGGACCCTTCTGGTGAAAGGGTTATCGATGGAAGAAACGACACAACAATTCTCCCTCTCCCCCGGGAGACTGTGTCGTAATCGGGAACTTGAACGGATATTGTCATGCCCGCGAAGGCGGGCATCCAGAAACTTCTGAAAATACTGGATTCCGCATCGCTCTGCGCTTGTGCGGAATGACAAAATAGGCGTTGCGACACAGTCTCCGGCGGGAGAGGGCAGGGGTGAGGGGGTCTAGAAGTCACTCCCCCTCCCCTGCATCCCCTCCCGACGAGGGAGGGGAAACAAGGAGCCGTTTCGTAGGAGCCCCTGACCCCGGAGAGGCATGGGGTTGTCGATGGATGAAACACCCTCTCCCCTTCGCGGGAGAGGGCAGGGGTGAGGGGGTATAGAAGTCATTCACCCTATTTCGAGGAGCACCGGTAACGAATCAATCCCTTGAATCCATTGAGACTGCGTCGCTTCGCTTGCAATGACCCTCCAGGGCTTTTCATTATTCATAATTGGATGAATGTTCGCATTCTTATTATTGTCCTCCTGGTATCCGCGTGCATCCTGGCTGGCAAAATCTATTACGACACATACACTCTTGAGGTCCGCCATTACCGGATTGTGCACAGCCGTCTGGCCGAGGCCCTGGGCGGCGCAAAAGTCGTTTTCCTGTCCGATCTGCATGCGAAGAGGTTCGGGCCGCGTGAGCGGGAGATCATCGGCATCCTCCAGGAGGAAAAACCGGATATCATCCTGCTGGGAGGGGATTACATCTCCTTCCGGGGCTCCTACGATCCGGTCATGGCGTTTTTTCATGGATTGCCGCGGGCATACGCCGTGATGGGAAACTCGGATTATTACAATGAAAACGGGTCGTGCATCCTCTGTCACAAGCCGAACTCACGCGAATTGAAATCCGATTCGAACGTTCTTTTCCTGCGCAACACCTCGACCGTGCTGCATACCGCCGGGGGGCAGGTGAACCTGATCGGCCTCGATGACCCGGTCAATAAGAAAAGCAATTTCACCGGGGCCATGCGAGGCATTGCTTCCTCTTCCCCGTCCGTCCTCCTTGCCCATTCGCCCGATGTGTTCGAGGAGGCGTCTGCGCGGGGGATCGACTTCGTGCTCGCGGGCCACAACCACGGGGGGCAGGTATTTCCGGCAAGATACCTGAAAGGACGCATGCTGGTTGACTCGGCATTCGAGTACCTCGACGGATTCTTCCAGAAGGGGCGCACCCTGATGTATGTCGGCAGGGGCGTGGGGACGAGCTTCTTCCCGTTCCGGCTCGGCGTGCGGCCCGAAGTTGCTTTTTTTCAGTTTGTCCAAGAGACCGGAGATGCAGCGCATCTTCAGGCCGTGTCCCCGGTCAGCGAGAAGCAGCGCACAGCTTCGTTTTCGACAGCGAATCTCATGGACCTTCTGGGGCTATCCAATGGACTTCCAGGCTCAAGTCGAAAGAAGCACCGCATCGGCCCGGCCGGGAAACTCTTCGATTTCGAGTCGGAGACGGAGCTGGAATATCTCAATTGGGAATGCCGCAAATGGTTTGAGCGCTCTCGCGACCACGCGACATCGGGAGAGTACAGCCTCAAGGTCACATTGCCCGCCGGCGAGTATCCGGGGATCAACTTTCTTGAAATAGCCAAAGACTGGTCGGCCTATCGGCAATTCAGGATGGACGTATTCAATCCGGAAGCGGAGCCGCTGACCCTGCACATCCGGATTGACGACAGGAAAAGCGGGTGGGAGTATGGGGATCGCTTCGACCGGGACTTCACGATCTGGAAGGGAATGAGCCGGATCGACATCCCTCTCGATACGTTGAAAGCGAACATCGCCCCCCGTACACTTGATTTGAAGCACATCGAGCGGCTCATGTTCTTCATCCCCGGAAACGACAGAAAAAGAACCTTCCACATCGACAACATCCGCCTCGAATAATTGCTCTTGCGAGCAACGTACGAAATAAACGAAATCAACGAAAAAATGAAACAAACGAATATATGAAAATCTCACGTTTCGAAGATCTTGATTGCTGGAAAGAGGCAAGGGTTTTAGTGCAGAAAGTCTATGATGCAACAGAGAACAACAGGTTCGGCAAGGACACGAGGTTGGCAAGACAGATTCAATCTGCAGCCACTTCCTCTATGGCTAATATTGCCGAAGGCTTCATTAGAAAATCTAACAAGGAATTCACGCAATTTCTGTATATAGCGATGTCTTCATCCGCCGAAGTTAGAAGCCACCTATACGTTGCTCTGGATAGGGGTTATATCGATAACAAAAATTTTGAAGCTATATACGATCAGGCGGACAAAGTCGGCCGGATGATATCAAACCTCATCAAGTATCTACGCAGTCTCCAACCGAAACAAACGAAACAAACGAAATCAACGAAATAGACGTTCTTTCCAACGAAATCAACGAAACAAACGAAAAAAACGAAAAGATGTGCGGCATAGCCGGAATCATCGCTCATAGCCCCCCCACGGAGAAGAAGCCCCTTCTTCGCCGCATGCTCGGCCTGATCCGTCACCGCGGGCCGGACGCCTTCGGCGTTTACGTGGATGACCAGGCAGGGCTCGGCTCGGCAAGATTGAGCATCCTGGATCTCGCCGGGGGAGACCAGCCGATCCACAACGAAGACAAGTCCGTTTGGATCGTCTACAACGGCGAGGTGTTCAACTACCCCGACCTCCGTGCTGAACTGGAACAGAAGGGTCACAAATTCTACACGAGAACCGACACCGAGGTCCTGGTTCATCTCTACGAAGACCTGGGAACGGATTTCCTGCCGAAGCTCAACGGCCAGTTTGCCTTCGCCATCTGGGACCGGCGCGAGCAACGGCTGATGCTGGCCCGCGACCGCATGGGCATCCGCCCGCTCTTCTATCATCTCGAAGGCGGCCGCCTCCTTTTCGGCTCGGAGATCAAGACCCTCTTTGCGGAGCCCTCCGTCTCGAGAGAAATGGATTTGCAGACCCTCTCGGACATCTTCACCTGCTGGTCGCCTCTCGGCTCCGCGACGGCGTTCAAAGGCGTCCATCAGCTTCTTCCCGGCCACTATGCCGTCTACCGGAAAGGCCGGCTGGAGACGCGGCCCTACTGGCGCCTGTCCTTTTCCGGCACAGATGATGGAGAACGCCCCTTCGACGCTTACCGGGAGGAGCTGAGCGCGCTCCTGTATGACGCCACGGAGATCCGCCTCCGTGCCGATGTCCCCGTGGGGGCCTACCTGAGCGGGGGGCTGGACAGCACCTATGTGACGGCGCTGGTCAAAAAGCATTTCAACAACCGCCTGCGCACGTTTTCCGTCAGCTTCTCCGATGAGAAGTTCGACGAGGCGCCCTTCCAGCTCAAGGCCGTGGACGCCCTCGGGACGGACCACAGCATGATCCGGTGCACGGAGCGGGACATCGGGGAGAACCTCCCGGGCGTGATCTGGCACACGGAGGTGCCGATGACGCGCACGGCCCCGGTTCCCCTGTACATGCTCTCGGGGCTTGTCCGTGAAAACAACTTCAAGGTCGTCCTGACGGGGGAGGGCTCCGACGAGATCTTCGCGGGCTACGACATCTTCAAGGAAGACCGCGTGCGGCGCTTCTGGGCGCGGGAGCCGGAATCGGCCTTGCGTCCCCTGCTGCTGAAGCGGCTGTACCCCGATATCTTCTCTTCGGACACCGGCAGGGCAGGCGCCTTCCTGACGGGCTTTTTCAAAAAGGGTCTCTCGCGGGTGGGCTCCCGGGTGTATTCGCACCTGATCCGGTGGGAGAACACGGCACAGATCAAGACGTTCTTCTCCGACGGGCTGCAGGAGCAGGCGGGCACGGTGGAGGAGTTCGTGAACCGGTTCACGGCCATGCTGCCCGAAGAGTACATGCGGTGGGACCCCCTTTCGCGGGCCCAGTACACGGAGATCGCGATCTTCCTTTCCAACTACCTCCTGTCGTCCCAGGGGGATCGCGTCGCCATGGGTCATTCCGTCGAAGGTCGGTTCCCCTTTCTGGATTACCGGGTCGTGGAATTCGGCTGCAGCCTTCCGCCCCGGCATCGCCTGCACGTCCTGAAGGACAAGTTCGTCCTGAGAAAGGCCGCCGAGGAGCTGATCCCCCCGGAGCTGGCCTTGCGGCCCAAGCAGCCCTACCGGGCGCCCATCAGCCGGTGCTTCATGGGCAGGCAGGCCCCGGAGTACGTGGAGGAGCTTCTCTCCCCCGAAGCGCTGAGGACGGCGGGATACTTCAATCCCGATAAAGTCGGCCGGCTCGTCGACAAATGCAGGAAGCAGGACGGGGCGCTCCTGAGCGAGCGCGAGAACATGGCCGTGATCGGGATCATCTCCACCCAGCTTCTGCATCACCAGTTCATCAAGAACTTCCCGGCCCTTTCCGCCAATGAGACTGAAAAAGCCAAAATCTTCGTGGGCTGATATCGAAAAGGGAGCAGGACCTTCCCCTTTGCCAAAGGGGGATAGAAGGGGGATTTCCCACGACCTCGTCAAAGGGTAGGGCAGGCGGGACGCCTGCCAACCTGCTCAAGACTCATCATTGCCCGTCGATACAGATCCAAAAGACCAAACGAGTCCATCATGATGTACTCATCAATTCGAGGTAAGCGGTGAAGTTTGATGATTTCATGAGCATCTATGCTGTCTACGAGGCAAAAAAAATCGAGAATCCTCTGCTCGAAGCGCTTCGGCTCTTTGATGTCCTTTCAGGCGGGAAAGCGCGTGAGGCGCTTAGGATCCGGGATGCGGACGAGGTTGATGTCGAAACCGTAGTTGAAATGCGTCAACAGGGCGTCCCCCTGGAATATATTCTGGGCAGGGCCGTTTTCATGGGAAAGACATTTTATTGTACCAGAGATACGCTTATCCCGCGGCCTGAAACAAGCCTGTTAGTAAGAACAGCCGGCGATTTCATCCAAAGGCGCAAGGAAGTGGGGACCGACGCGCAAACGGTCATCGAGATCGGCACCGGGTGCGGCAACATCGCGGTGTCGCTGGCGATGCGCTGCGACGGAGAGGTGCGGATCCTGGCATCCGACATCAGCGCCGCCGCAGTGGAAGTGGCCCGCCGGAATGTGCAGAGGTATCAGGTGGACGGCAAGGTATCGCTCTTCTGCGGCGATCTCTATGAGCCGTTCCGCGATCATCGGGAAGCCGCGGACATAGTCATCTGCAACCCGCCCTATATCCCGACGACGTCACTTAAAAAGCTGGCGCGGCAAATCACAGACCATGAGCCGGTTGTGGCGCTCGACGGCGGGCCTTATGGCTTGAATATTTTCAGGAGACTCATAAGTGAGGCGCCAACCTTTCTCAAGAAGGAAGGAATGCTCGTGTTTGAAATCGGGGAAGGGCAGGAGAAACTGGTTGAGAGGCTTCTTACCAAAAATGGTGCTTATAAGGACATTGCATTCTTCAAGTACGAAGGAAAAGTGCGTGCCGTCGCCGCCTTCAAGAAATAGTGGAATTGACATACTTAGTACTAGACCGACGGAACAGACGGAATAGACTGAACGGACGGAATAGACGTGTTAAACCCCATCATTAACGCCCTGACCGTCGACCTCGAAGACTACTACATGGTCTCCGCCTTCGAATCGGTGGTCAAAAGGGAGGACTGGGAACGCCACGAGTCCCGGATCGAGCGCAACACGCACCGCGTTCTCGACATCCTCGATGCAGCAAACGGAAACCATGGCGTCAAAGCCACCTTCTTTTGCCTGGGATGGGTCGCCGAACGTTATCCTCAGCTCATTCAAGAAATCGACCGCGGGGGACATGAGATCGCCTGTCACAGCTATGACCATCAGCTTGTATACGGCATGACACCTGATCAGTTCCGCGATGATGTCCGGATGACGAAGCGGCTCCTGGAGGACATCACAGGCAAAGAGGTGATCGGATACCGGGCGCCCAGCTACTCCATAACGCAAAAATCGCTCTGGGCGCTCGACATTCTCGGGGAGGAGGGGTACCGCTACGATTCCAGCATATTCCCCATCCACCACGACCGTTACGGCATCCCGACGGCGCCGCGATTCCCTTTCCTGGTCAGGATGAACGGAAACGGCGGTAACGGAACCGCCCTGCCGGCTGATCTCGGGCAAATGCCCCTGTGGAATCCGGGACAGGACGATTCCCGTGATGAGTGCATCGTGGAGGTTCCCATTTCCACGGTCAAGGTGATGGGTTGCAATATCCCCATCAGCGGCGGGGGCTACATGCGCCTGTTTCCCTACTGGATGATCAAGCGAGGCCTGTCGGGGATCAACAACGTCGAAAACCAGCCATTTGTGTTTTATCTGCATCCCTGGGAATTCGACCCCGAGCAGCCGCGGATGAATCACCTGTCACCCTTGAGCCGGTTCAGGCACTACGTCAACCTGGACGGGACAGCCGATAAAGTGAAGAACCTGCTGAACGACTTCAGCTTTTCATCGATGGAAAATGTAATCGGACTGAGATAGACGGTGCATTTGGAAGGCATAAACGCAATCCGCAGGGCTTCCCCGTCCGGCTGCCGTAAGGGCCGTTATGCAAAACCCGGCAAAGAGATGCAGCGTTATCTGGCGCGCGTTCTTCTGTCGGCATTCATCGTCTTTGCACTCTATCCGCTTATTTTTGACAACGAGGTGTACGGGATGACGAAGAAAAAGCATGTCGTTCTGCTCGGGGCGTCGGTCGGGCAGGCCTGGAATATCGAGGCTTTACCCGACCGCGTGGCCGCAGCCCAGGGCTATCGTTTCGAGTATGTAGGAGAATACGCATTCGACAAGACCGAGGCTTTGATGAAGATCCTCCAGAGGAAGCAAAACAAGCCTGACGCCATTTTGATCAAGGAATGCGCCGCCTATTTCCCGGGGGATTTGGGCCAGTACCAAGAACTGATGAAGGGCTGGATCAAAGAGTGCAGGAAAGCGGGTGTTGTTCCTGTCCCAACGACCGTGGTTCCTGTAGTCAGCAGTAAGAACAAGCCATGGAAAGATCGACTCAAGGATTTCATTAAGACCATGCTTGGCAGGCCGACGACAGCCACGCAACTGGAGGGCATATTCCGGTACAACGACTGGATAAAGGAGTATGCCATGCAGGAAGGGCTCACGGTGCTAGACCTCGAGGCGCCGTTACGGACGAGCCAGGATGATCGGAGCCTCAGGGTCGATCTCCACAGCGGAGACGGGTTACACCTCAATTCCAGGGCATATGCAATGCTGGATGCGATCGTGGTCCCGACACTGGATCGCGCCTTCCGGAAAAAGTAAATCTGGAGCGACAAAGTGGTATTCGGAATGAGTGATTCTTCGAGAGCACACGCCCGGTCATACATGTATTCGTTTTTCCTTGCGCCCTTTCTGGCTACGGCTTTTCTCTATCGTGAGACTCTTCTCAGGCTGGGCAAGGGCCTGATGACCTATGAGAATTCGCATGGCCTGATCATTCTTGCAATCAGCCTGTACCTGGTGTGGAGCGAAAGGCAGGAGCTCGGAAGGCGACCCGTGAAGCCCAGCATGATTGTCGGGTCTGTCGTTACGGTTTTGGGCTGTCTTCTTCTGGTCGCAGGAAAATACGGCGCCTCGGTGATTCTGACGGATGCGTCCCTGATCGTCACCCTCCTGGGGCTGACCTGGCTTCTGCTGGGTTCAGGCCATTTGAAGATTCTCGCTCTGCCGATAGGGTATTTGATCTTTGCATACCCGGTGTTCGATTATCTGCCGGCTGGTACCCTTGCGCATCTCCAGCGTGTCACCGCATGGCTTGCCGAGGGCATCTTGAAATTAACAGGCATCGCCGTACACCGAGATTCCGTTTATCTGGAATTGCCCAATGTGACGCTGCAGGTCGCGCAGGTGTGCGCTGGAACGAGTCACATCATCGCCCTGCTTGCCGTGTCTGTTCTACTGGCTCATTTCACGCTGAACGGGTGGGTAAAGAAAGCCGTTCTGGTCACGGCGGCTCTCGTTGTTGGTCTGGCCGCGAACGGATTCCGTGTAGCGGTCATAGGGATCCTGAGCATGTGGGATAAGAACGGCGCACTCCACGGTCCATCGGATATATTCTATGTGTCATTTGTTTTCCTCGTTGGCCTGGCTGTAATGATCGGGTTGAATTATCTGATGGGGGGAAGAAGGCGACCCGTTAACGATAAGGGGAAAACGGTGCAGCTTACAGATGAATCATTGCATGCGGCAAAACAGGGACACGGGTTAGGCCTGTGGGGCAGCCCCCGAGGTTCACTCCTGCCGCTATCGCTGCTGATTGCGACACTCATCCCCGTCTCCGCTTCGGCCTACATGTATGCGTACAGCCCGCAACCCGTGCCGATGAAGGATTCACTCGCCGACGTGCCTCTGCGCATCGGGAACTGGGATGCAATATGCGCCGTGAAAGTAGATTTCGTTCCGGACGATGTGCAACCCGACGAAAGGTTGGCGAGGTGTTATCAAAACGAAGCGGGGGATACGCTGCAGCTCTACATCGCCTATTTCACGCATCAGAGGCAAGGGCGGAAATTGACGGATTTTACCCTGAATGCGTACAATGAGGGCAATGAGCTGGCGTTAACGAGCGGTGGCGAAAGAATCCATGTCAGGAGAGCGATCCCGAACAGGACTGGACCGAAAGAGAACATATATTTCCTTTATAGCATCGACGGCCGGGTGCTTTCAGCCCGGGCCGATGCGAAGATGGCCCTTCTGCTGAACGGCATGACCAAGAAAAGGACGAATGGAAGTCTCGTTGTCATAAAAATCGACCGAAAGCGAGGCGTGTCAAGCGACGCGGCCGCCGATGACAGGGGCATCCTCGAGTCGGTCTTGCCGGTTATTCTGCGACATACGAGTTCCTGACGAGCCGCAAGCTGCCATCGTCACCGGGAACGCACTGCTTTCGCGGTCATCATCTTTGAAGAAACCGTTATTCTACTCCCTCCCTCCGGCGGGTCACAAAATCCCGTTAAGGCTTTCGTTGGGGTGTTTCGGCAACCGTTCACAGGAGCATTGCGAACGCGCAATCGAAGGCATAACGAGGTATTTGGGGATCCGTAACGTTTTCTATCTGTCCTCCGGCAGGGCTGCCTTATGGCTTTACTTGAAGGCGCTCTCCGTTTTCAGACGGGAAAGAAACGAAGTCATCGTGCCTGCCTACACCTGCCCGTCCGTTGTGTCGGCCGTGCTGAAAGCGGGCCTTACACCGGTTCTGTGCGATAACAACCTCGAGGACCTCGGCTATGATCTCCAGGCGTTGGAGAGCAAACTCGGCCATAAGACACTTGCCGCAATCGTGGTGCATCTATACGGGGTGCCGGTTGATGTTGCTGCCGTACAGGAGCTTTGTCGAAATCATGGCGCCTCTCTTGTTGAAGATGCCGCACAGGCCTTCGGGAATTCCTTCCCGGATGAGCAGGATGTGAAGCTCGGCCTGAAGGGTGACGCGGGGTTTTACAGCTTCGGTCGCGGAAAACCGATCAGCATCCTGCACGGCGGCCTCCTGGCGGTGGCGTCCGATGAAGTCGGCCATGAGGCCCGACGAATTATGCGGGAATTGAACGCGAATACCGCAAACGTGCGATATGGCCTTTCGCTGGGCACGTACGCCCTCTTTTCGAATCCAAGGCTCTACTGGATTCCCCAGATGATCCCCTTTCTCAATCTCGGGGGTACGGTCTTCGAGCCGGAATTCGCAACGTCAAGGGGGTTGCATGCCGCCGCCGCGGTTCTGGGAACGATGCTGTCCGGGCTCGAGAAGGAAAAAGAAATCCGAGGGATGAATGCAAAATGGTACGCGGACAATTTGACGGCGGGCTGCATCAGGCATATCGGCAGTCGAGGGGAATACCCCTATCTGAGATATCCCTTGATGATCGTTGACACGGGCTTGAGGATGAGAATTCTCGAGAAACTGATCGCGGAAGGAAGCGGCGCGACCGGCTCATATCCGACCCCGTTGAACGAGCTGCCGAAACTAAGGGAAGTGTTGGCGGACGACAGGGAATACGAGAACGCGAAAAAAATCGCCGCCTCCATTGTCACACTGCCCGTTCATTCGGGGGTAGACGTTACGGACAGGGAAAACATCAAGAGGATCATTCAGCAAGTCATCCATGCGAACTAGACTGATTCGGCAGGGGGAAGAGAAATTCTGGGATGCATACGTCAATCGGCATCCCGGGGCGACACTTTGCCATCTCTACGGGTGGAGCAGGGTGATCCGGGACACGTACGGCCACCCATCCTATTATCTCGTCGCGGAAGCAGATGACGAGGGGAGCTGCGCCGGGATAACGGGAGTCCTTCCGCTTGTCCATATCAAAAGTCTCCTGTTCGGAAACTCGCTTGTATCCATGCCCTTTCTCAACTACGGAGGCCTGTTGGCAGATGATGAGCGTACGGAAAAGGTGCTTTTCGAGGAAGCCATAAGTCTGGGGCGGAAACTGAAGGTCCGAAGTCTGGAATGCAGGCACATTCATCCCCTGTCCTGGACGAATGGGCAGGGTACCGGGCCTTTAAAGGACGCTGCAGTCACTGAACCCGTTACACATAAGGTCCGAATGCTGCTCGAGTTGCCCGAGACGTCGGCAAAACTGTTCGATTCGTTCAAGTCCAAACTCCGCAGCCAGATCCGCAAACCACAAAAAGAAGGGCTGGTGGCGCGCATTGGCGGGGCGGAACTCCTGGACGAATTTTACCAGGTATTTTCCATCAATATGCGGGATCTGGGCAGTCCGGTTCATTCGAAAAAGCTTTTCGTAAATATATTAAATGAATTCGGCGGCAGTGTCCGGTTGGGCCTCGTCAAATACAAAGAGGCTGCGGCTGCCGCGGGCCTGATCTTCTGCTTCAAGGACACGGTCGAGATCATCTGGGCCTCATCGCTTAAATCTTTCAATCACCTCAGCCCGAATATGCTCCTTTACTGGTCGCTTCTTGAATATGTGACGGATGCCGGGTACAAGCTCTTTGACTTCGGGCGGTCAACGCCGAATGAGGGAACCTATAAATTCAAGGAGCAATGGGGAGCAAAACCGCAGACCCTGTACTGGTATGAACATGGGTTTCAGGACCAAGCGGGACATTCGGCCGGCGCAGGAGCCTATCGTTATCGGCAAAAGGGTGAGGAACTTTGGCAGTCGATGCCCCTCTGCATCGCAAATGCAATCGGCCCGCTGATCCGAAAAAGCATACCCCTGTAAAGAGAAGGCAAGAGGCGAGACGCAATGAACGGAAGTGCCCGGAAAACAGACCTAGTCAGTGTCATCATACCCACCTATAACCGTGCTGCACGATGCAGAAAGGCGGTAGAATCGGTTCTTTCACAGACGCATGGAAACGTGGAAATCGTCGTGGTGGATGACGGGTCTAAAGACAATACGGGGGACATCATTCAGGGCATGGATGAGCGGATTAAATATATCTACCAGGCCAATGCCGGCGTGTCGGCGGCAAGAAACACGGGCCTCGCGGCGGCAACGGGAGACTACATTGCCTTTCTTGACAGTGATGATTCATGGCTGCCTTGGAAGCTGGAGGCACAGCTCAGTGTCCTGAAAGCGTATCCAGAAGCGGGAATGGTGTGGACAGACATGCTGGCAGTGGATGAAAATGGAATGATGATGCATGAGTCCTATATAAAATTGATGTATGCGGCATATACATATTTTGATCGTGAGAAGCATTTTCGCACCAGCCGGCTGCTGGCTGGACTATGGGACGGTTGTCCCGCCGCGTACAAGGAAAGAAAATGCTACGTGGGGAATATCTTCTCGTGGATGTTCATGGGAAATCTCGTTCATACGTCGACCGCCCTGCTGAGGCGGGACCGGCAGCAAAAGGTGGGCCTCTTTGATACGGAGCTGATCCGGAGCGGCGAGGACTACGACTTTCACTTCCGTACATGCAGAGAAGGGGATGTGGCGTACATCGATGTGCCATCGATATGCTACCAGGTGGGTGCGGCGGACCAGCTCACACAGCCCGAGCACATTGGATGGATTGCCGCCAATAATCTGCGTACGGTAACAAAAATGTATGATCGGGCCCGTAAAGAAATTGATCTTCCCCGGTGGATGATTCGCAAGCGTTTGAGTGATTCTTACACGTGGGTGGGCAGAACCAAATTATTCGGCGAAGGAGGGGCGTCTGCTCGATATTTCCTGAAGAGCCTGCAGTATAACATTTTTCAACCGAAACTTCTTGTTTTTGTGCTTTTATCCATGTGTCCCGCGAAGAGCGTGGATTACACCGTAGCTTTCAAAAGGTGGGCGAAGAGCATTGTGTCGAGTTGACGGTGAAAGACAAATACCGCGTAGGGCCCCGGCAGCGGCAGTAATGGCTTATTCTGATCGGGATAATATGGCATTATTGTTTGAGACCAAGTGTCGAATATTCGGAGAGTTGAAATGAGGTCCGAGATTGTCACGTCTATTCAGACATTGCAAGGCATCAAGGAAGAATGGAACAAACTCCTCGAGGGGTCCATATCCAATACGGTCTTTCTGACGTGGGAGTGGCTGTATTCATGGGCGGAACGCTTTATCAATGGAAAACGCGAACTTCTGGTCATCAAGGTATTTGATGACGCAAATCGGCTGGTCGGGATCGCGCCCTGGTACACAGACAGGATCCATGTCGGACCTGCCTCAATCAGGCAGTTAGGTTTTCTGGGCAGCCCAGAGACGGCATCGGATTATCTCGACGTATTTACTTCGAGAGGGAGAGAAAAGGAAGTCAGTAACTATTTGTACGACTTCCTATTCGGCGAGTTGACGGCGGGGTGGGACGCTCTTAACTTTCAAGATGTCAGAGCTGAGTCGTTATTTCTTCTGAATTTCATACACAACCACAGGCTCCGTGGGAGGCATTTTGAGATCAGCCAGGGGTCGTTCTGCCCCATCATCGTATTGCCAAAGACAGAGGAAGAATTTCTGTCTCAGATATCCTCGAACCGGAGCAAGAGGTTCAGGCAGGACCTTAGGACGTTGAAAAAAACGGACACGGTCGAAATCAAAACGTACAGCCAAGATGGCGTCGAAGAAGCGGTGGACCGTTTTTTCATGTTGTACGCCGAGAAAACAGAGTGGGACGGAAAAGACTTGCACGGATTCATGAAAAGGTTTTTCGAAAATTCGGCTGAAAAGAATTACCTGCAGATAGACTTCCTGCACGCGAACGAGAACTGCATAGGCGGGCTTCTGCATCTCAAGCATCATCATACCCTGTCGCTGTATTTGATGGCGGTGGATAAGGCATATAATTCGAGGATCAGCGCCGGCAATCTCCTCGTGGGGCTCTGCATCGGAAGGGCGATCGCAAATCAATTCAAGGTCTATGATTTTCTGAAGGGATATGAGGAATACAAATTCTACTGGACCAGCGATGGCCGTGTGACACAGACCATCTCGGTCGTACAAAATAGGATCCTTCCGGTCATGCACATGATGAAGCGAATGGCCAAAAACGCCGCGAAAATCATGTTACGCTGAGGCCCGTCACAAAGAACCATGTATCTTGTCATAACAATTGACACGGAGGAGGACAACTGGGGCGACTATTCGAGCGAGTCGTTCGGCATCGAGAACATAAAAAAAATTCCTTCGCTTCAAAAGCTGTTCGACGAGTTTCATGTGACTCCAACCTATCTTGTCACCTATCCCGTAGCAACAAATCAGGAAGCCTCGAGTATCCTGAAGTCAATTCTTCAGCAGGGAAAATGCGAGATCGGCGCGCACTGCCACCCCTGGAGCACGCCGCCATTTGAAGAGGAACGAAACCCGTATAACAGCATGCTCTGTAATCTTCCGTACGATTTGCAGCGAAAGAAAATTGGTGCATTGCACGAAGCGATAGAAAAGAACTTTGGTGTCGAGCCAAAATCCTTCAGAGCCGGCAGGTGGGGTTATAATGGCGACACGGCGCGGGTTCTGAGGGAAGCGGGTTATCGGGTGGACACCTCTGTCACGGCGTTTACCGACTGGTCGGAGTATCACGGGCCGGATTATTCTACAATCCTTCCCGTCCCATACAGGTTTAACGCACCGGAGATCTTTGTAAGCCGGCCCGACGGCGAACTATTGGAAATCCCCGCAACCGTTGGATATCTTCAGGATAACAGCAAATTATGCAATTCGTTAGACCGCTTCTTGACGTCTCGACCGGGCAGACTCTTCCGCATGAAGGGATTGCTGAGCAAGGTGAGATTGTTGAACAAAATCATACTGTCTCCCGAGGGTTCGGAGTCGAACCAGCTGATCAAGTTAACGAAGATGTTCATGAGAAAGAAAGCCGAAATTGTAAATATGTTCTTTCATTCGACATCTTTACAGGCGGGGTTGAGTTTTATAGTCACAACAAAGGTAGATGAAATACAGTTTTCGAATCGTATAAGGGAATATCTTACTTTCACAAGAGACGCCGGGGTCAAGCCGATTACACTATCCGGAGCGGCGGATGTTATTTAGGGGACGGGGAGTTTATGATCTTCAATCTATTGAAAAGGTTTAATCGCATATTCACATATCTCGCCTTTAAAAGAGACCGCTTGAGGCTTCGCAGCCTCATAAAAAGGGGGCTTAAAGTCGGCAAAAATGTTTATATATTTCAGGATGTGGAGATCGATTCGGGATATCCGTTCCTCATAGAAATAGGGGACAATTGCCGCATAGGGAAAAATGTTCTCATCCTTGCCCATGATGCAACAGCTTTTCCGGGACTTGGTATGACTCGCCTTGCGCCCGTCAAGATCCTCGAAGGTTCATTCATAGGGCAAAGGTCAATTATCCTGCCGGGTGTCACAATAGGGCCGCGGGCTATGGTCGCGGCAGGTTCCGTTGTAAACAGGAGCGTGCCCGAGGGCAGGGCGGTGGCGGGCAATCCCGCGAGACCATACACTACATATACTGAGATATTTGAAAGATTAAGAAGTAAGGCGAATGATGAAAATATCATTGATATCGAGGATATCGAGAATGGGTCTATAACCGCTGATGCAATCTTTGAGAAAATTGACCAGCACAAGATTGCCTTTGTAAGGAATATACCAATATACGATCCGTTCTACATTAATACCAACATGGAAGAGCACAGAAAAAATGCGAAGGTTCTCTATGCTCAGTTCAAAGCTTCATCACGCAGTGAGAAAAAGACGGACTGAGTAATTAAGTGTAAAATACTTAACGCCTCTACGAAATAAAATGATTGAACCGGGACTTGGCAAGAAAGTCTTTAAATCACTGACATGGGTCGGCAGCGCCAATTTATTGTCCCAGATTTTATCTTGGGCAATAACAATCGTTATTGTGCGGCATTTGTCGCCGGTCGATTTTGGATTGATGGCCATGGCAGTTGTATTTTGGGGCTTCCTCTCGATGATTGGGGATTTTGGGCTTTTCGCATCCATTGTTCAGAGCAAGGAGGTATCGAGTGAACAGTTGCGCGAAATATTTGGCTTTATTATTGTGTTGAATATTTTGTTTTCAGGCACGACATATTTTGCTGCACCGATGATCAGCAGTTACTTTTTGGAGCCGCGTTTGACGGCAATATTGAGAACGCTGTGTGTTGTATTCTTGTTCATTCCATTTTACGTCATTCCGCAGTCAATGCTGCTCAGAGGCTTGAATTTTCAAAAAATATCCGTCATCGATGTATTTTGTGGCCTCTGTAGCGTCGGAACTTCACTTTATTTCGCACTGAACGGTTACGGTGTATGGTCGCTCGTGTATGGCACGCTTGTGCAGTTTTTTTTACGTGTTGTCTGTTTCAATGCGGTGTCGAGGGAATATTACAAACCTTTATTTCGGGTCGAAAAGATAAAGGGGATGCTATCTTTTAGTAGTTTTTTTACCGGAAGTACAATGCTGAGATATTTATTTTTTAGATCCGATATCATAGTAGGCGGAAAATTTATAGGGACGGATGCTCTCGGGTTATATTCAATAGCGAATCAATTAGCGTTCACGCCTGTTGAAAAGATGTCGAATATCATACCGGTGGTTGCATTTCCGGCATTCTCGAAAATGCAACTAGATATAAAAGCCTACTCGGCGAACTTCTTAAAAGGTTTGAAATTGTTAAATTTGATATTCATTCCTTCTTACATAATCATTTTCGTTCTTGCCGAAGACATCGTAAATGTGTTGCTCGGTCCGAAGTGGGTAGAAATAATATTACCGATTAGAATACTGTGCCTCATCATGCCGCTTCGAGCCTTCGAGATATTATTCATCCCCGCAATGAACGGTCTGGGCAGATCCAATATAACGATGATGACGAGCGGATTTTCTTTAATCGTCATGGTGTGTGCCTTCCTGGTAGGCTTGAATTGGGGATATATCGGTCTTTGTTGGGCTTGGGTTGTTGGGTTCCCAGTGATATATATGATCCTGATGAGGGTGTGTGTAAAGAATCTTCCAGTTTCTGCAGTCGCCATAGCCCATACATATAAAACACCTCTGCTTTCGAGCTTCGGGATATTAATTATAGGAATATTGCTGATGAACGGTTCACCGCATACAATGAATCCTCTGATAAAAGTCGCGCTATTCACAACAGCTTCGGTTTTATTATATTCCGCTTCAGTATTCTGCATCGACAGGCCGATAATCATCTACTTGAAAAATATACTGGTGAGCTGGAAGTCCGCATAAATGGAAAGATGTATTTCTCATGGTCAAACCACGGACATTAACTGCAAACAATAAGAGAGATTCGAATCTTCTTGTCTATATATTTAATATTTGGACTTTTATTCTTATAGCGAGGCCGCAGGACTTCATAGATAAGCTTGCGACACTGCGGCCAGCGTTTTCCGTCGGGATTATTGTAGTTATCTTTTATTTATTATTTCATGCTAAAAATGAGAATAGACTTTTAAGTAATCAGCAATGCAGATTATACCTCTATTTACTGGCAGCGATGATTATGAGCATACCTTTCGCATATTACAGGAGAGGTGCGTTCGACTTTTTCTTTATGAAATATATGATTGTGGCTGTCTTTTTTATTTTGTTTTACAAGATAGTCGATAATGAAAGAAATATAAAATATATTTTATGGACAGCATGTCTTGGTAACAGTATTTATTTATTATGTGCCGTATTTCAGGGTGAAGTGATAGCTGGTAGGTTAAGATTTGGACAAATGCTGGATCCAAATGACCTGGCATTCTTCGCAGTATCATTTATTCCATTAAACTTTCTCTTCATTTCGAAAAATGAAACTTTCTGGAAACGGATCGTATCCCCCGTAAATATTGCGGTCGGTATCCTGGTTGTACTATTGTCAGGCTCAAGAGGAGGTTTTCTTGCGCTGGTTATAGTCGTTATCATGTTGTTTTTTACGCGGGCACAAATAATAAGAAAATCTTATAAGATTGCAGTTTTCGTCATAACGCTTATCGCATTAATTTATGGAGGGGCAACAATCGATTATTCCCGATTAGAGACCATGACGCAAATCGGAGGAGATTATAATGTATGGGATGAAACGGGAAGGTTAGAAGTCTGGATGAATGGCATGCGATTTATGCTGAGTGATCCTCTTACCGGGGTTGGTGTATCATGCTTTGGCGAAGCAATAGGACAAGATCGTGCTAAGCGGGGATTACAGGAAATGTGGCAAGCCCCACACAATTCATTAGTTCAAATAGGTGCAGAGACAGGAATTATAGGACTTGTTATTTTTGTATTAATCAATATCAATGTATTTAAAATATGTGGCAGGGTTAGAAACATATCCGGCAAACAAGAATTAGCGATTATAGGAACAATAATTCAAATAGGATTTGTAGGTCATTTTACTGCTTCGATGTTTTTAAGTCAGGCATATTCAGGCATATGGGTGTTGTTCGTTGCACTGTCAGCAACAATCTTGGAGATGGGAAGGACCAGAAACAATCAACAGCATAGTAAAAATATCGAAACTGAAAAACGATACCTATGAATGTACTGATTACGAATGCTAATAGCAGAATGGCCCTTTGCTTGGCTCGCCGCTTGGCGCGAGAAGGAAATAGAGTCATCGTTGGGGATTTCATGGCAAAACCGCTTGCTTCGTTTTCTAGGCACGTATGGAAACATATCAGATATCCGTCACCGTATTCTGCTCCAGAAAAGTTTCTCGAGGCTATAGCGAACATTGTACGAGCTGAACATATAGACGTCATTCTTCCTATACATGAGGAAACCTTTCTGTTTGCAAAAAATATATCGCAGCTGCAAGAAAAAGTAAACTTCTGCCTCCCAGATTATGAGGCCATTTTGAAGGTTCACAACAAGGAATTCCTGCATGACTATCTTGTTGAGCTGAACATTGATACGCCCCGAACAATGCGATTGAATCAATCAAGAGGAGAAGACCACATCAGGGCCGAAATGCCTGGAAGGTTACTCCTCAAACCAAGGCAAGGTGGTGGTAATTGGGGTATACTCCACCTGGACCAAAATCACCATTATGAGCATCAGATACAAAATTATTTAAGCATCCATGGGATTGCCTCAGACAGGGTTCTGTTGCAGCAATGGATACCGGGCAAGCACAAGTACTCTCATGTTGTCATATATGACAAGGGGCGCCTAGTGCAGGACTTTGCAGATTTGCATTTGAGAGATTTTCCGCTCGCGGGCGGGGCGGGGTGTTTGAGACAGACCTGTCAACCGGATCAATTTACTCACATTTCAAAGACACTATTTGATTCACTTCATTGGCATGGCATAGCGGAGGTCGAATACATTTCTCATGCAGAAAGTAGTGTGCCCTACTTGATCGAGGTTAATCCGAGAATATGGGGCGGGGTCAATAGCGCAATAGCGGCAGGCCTCAATATCCCAGGTATCTTATTGAAAATTGCCATGGGTGAAAATGTAGTGAGCTCGTCGTATGAGCTGGGCATTAAGACAAAATGGTTTTGGGGTGATTTACGTGTATTGCCGCAGTATGTGAAAACAAGTGCAAACCGCCTGCAGGCGATCGCTGACTATGGACGGAGTTTCTTCGATGGCACCAAAACAGATGAATTCTACTGGGATGACCCGTTGCCTTTTTTCGTATGGCCTATCCATGCGCTATTCAAGGCAGTGAGAAATCGATCTCTTTTACCAACAACATACGACAGCCTACGCGGAGAGTGGTTTTGAAAAGGACAAAAATACTTCATCTGATCGCTTCTACTGGCATGGGTGGTGCGGAGCGGGTTCTCATCGATATATGTACATCGCTGCGAAATAGCCGATTCCAATTCGAAGCCGCAATATTCAAATCGCCGGGAAAATCAATTCATTATCAGTTGGCGGAAGCCTTGCAGAAAAGAGGTGTGCCGGTTCACTACATCACGATGAACGCGCCGTTATATACGCATGCACGTGAGATTCTAAAAATTGCACGATTAATGGCCCGGGCGGATATCTCGATTTTGCATTGTCATGGATCACGCGCAAATGTAATTGGTGCACTGGCAGCGAAAATGAGCGGGATACCTGTGGTAAGCACCGTCCACGGTTGGATAACGGATTCGCGCAAAATGATGTTTTACAAATGGCTGGATCTAAAAGCACTTAAGCATCACGATCGACTCTTACCTGTATCGGAAAAATTGAGGAATGAACTACTTGGGCACCACATAGACACGAATCGGTTGACAATTCTCAGGAATATTCCACCTGCAGGTAATGGATTGAAGATGGTAGCGAAGCAGACAGCGGGAGCGAAAGACGTGCTTCATCTCGGTTATGTGGGCAGAATCAGCAAGGAAAAGGGAATAGAGTGCCTTTTGACAGCGATGAAAACGCTCAGCTCCAGAAAGAGCTACCGCTTGCATGTCATAGGAGACGGACCTGAAAGGCAAAGCGCAGAACAAAGGGTTCAGGAGTGGGGCCTAGAAAATCAAGTATGCTTTCACGGCTACGTGAGCGATATTGAGCGCTACTATAGAATGCTTGATGTGCTCATCCTTCCCTCATTCACGGAGGGGACACCCCTTGTCGTACTGGAGGCGATGACTTTCGGTTTGGCAATCATAGCGACTCGCGTCGGGGGGATACCGGAAATTCTCGCTGACGGCGAGAATGGGATCATAATAAACCCGGGTTCGGCGGATGAACTGGCGGCAGCAATAGCCTATCTTCTCGACAACCAAGAACGAATAGATGATCTGGGAACTAATGCCATACAGCGGGTTGCCGCCCTGTGCAGCCGGGATGAATGGGAACGAACGCTCTGCACCGTCTATTCCAGTCTTCTTGAATTGCATGGCAAACATGATCGTGGAGGAAATGAACACTGATATTTATACACTACGACAGGTAACGTCAAGATTTATGTGTCATGATCAGGAAAGGGGTCATGGTTTTTTCTTTCAGGTTCTCATGGGTAAAGACGGCATAGAGGATTCTCTCCATGCTGGTTCGATCCGAGAAGACGCCCATGGGGCGGGTTCGTCTGCGGACCTCGCGGAACCTGCGTTCGATGAGATTGGTGGTCCGGATCATCTTCCAGAGCGACGGCTCCGGCACCCGGAAGAAGCTCAACAGCTCCTCCTCGTGGTTCAGCAGGCTCTTGACGGCTTTGGGATAGAGCGGGCGCCAGATGCGGCAGAACGCCTTCAGGGCGGCTTGGGCCTTGCGCAGTGTTAATCATCACTGCTATAGAGCCAATACGTGATCGCCGTAATGAGGCCAGTTGGTGATCGGCGTAATGGAGCCGGTTGCGGATCGGCGCAATCGGGCCACTGCATGATCGCCGTAATAGAGCCACCCTGTTGTCGCGGGGAGGCGGGACGAGAGTGGAAAGGGAACTCGGACCGCGGCATCCACGTTGCTTCCATCCCGGTCAATGCCGAAAGCCGGGAGGAGCATGGACATGAGCAACAGGAGGTTCGAGATGTACCAGTACCGAAACGTGATCCATCGCATGCGCATGGGCGAAAGCGACCGCACGATCGCCCTGGCGAAGCTGATGGGCCGCGGCAAGTGCAGGCAGGTCCGCCGGATCGCCGAACAGAACGGCTGGCTGGGCAAGGCGCCGCTGCCCGACGATGAGACCCTGGCGGCGACCTTCGAGAGCAAGCCGGCGGTCAATCCCACCCCTGTGTCCCTGTCGCTTGCCTTTGCGGAGCAGATCCGCCAATGGGTCGAGCAGGGTGTGCGCCTGACGACGATCTACCGGGCCCTGGTCGATCGGTTCGGCTTTCGAGGCAGCTACTCGTCCGTTCGTCGTTTGGTGCTTCGGCTGCGGCTTCGGCAGCCGCAGGCGAGCTGCGTGCTGGAGTTTGAGCCCGGGGAAGCCGCCCAGGTCGACTTCGGCAAGGGGCCCGATATCCTGGACGCCTTCACGGGCGTCGTGCGGAAGACGTGGATCTTCGTGATGACCCTGTGCTTCAGCCGCCATGTCTACGCCGAGGTCGTCACGGACCAGAACGTCTCGACCTGGCTTGCCTGCCACCGCCGCGCCTTCGAGTACTTCGGCGGCATCCCCGGCAAGATGATCATCGACAACCTCAAGAGCGCCATAACGCGTGCCTGCTTCCACGACCCGGAGGTTCAGCGCTCCTATGCGGAGCTGGCCGAGGGCTACGGGTTTTTGATCTCGCCGTGCCCGCCGGGGGATCCCAAGAAGAAAGGGCGCGTCGAGAGCGGCGTGAAGTACGTCAAGGGCTCCTTCGTCCCCCTGCGCGACTTTCGATCCCTGGCCGACGCCAACGGGCAGCTTCGGCGATGGTGCCTGGAGACGGCCGGAAACCGCATCCACGGCACGACCCGCCAAAAGCCGCTGGTGCTCTTTGCCGAGGCGGAGAAGGCGATCTTGAAGCCCCTGCCGGCAGTCCCGGTCGAGATCGCCGCCTGGACCCACGTCAAGGTCCACGGCAACGGCCATGTCCAGTTCGAGAAGGCGTATTACTCGGTGCCGTTTCAGCTCATCGGCCGCGAGTTGTGGCTCAAGGCCACGGACACCACGGTCAAGCTCTATCACGACCTGACGCTCGTGGCCTGCCATCCGCGGCTTCACCGGCCCGGCCAGCGCTCCACGGTCGATGACCACATGCCGCCCGAGGCCCTGGCCTACAAACTCCGGGACCCCCAGTGGTGCCTTCGACAGGCCGAAGCGATCGGCCCGGCCTGCCGTGAACTCATCGAGCGGCTCTTCGGCAGCCGCGTCCTGGACAATCTCCGCGCCGCCCAGGGCATCGTCGCCCTGGGGAAGCCCTACGGGGCTGCGCGGCTGGAGAGCGCCTGCCGACGGGCGCTGCACTTCGACAATCCCCGGTATCGAACCGTCAAGGAGATCCTGAAGCAGGGCCTGGATCAGGCGCCGATGGAGGCGGCCCCACCGCCGCTCTCCAAGGTCTACACCCTTCAGGGCCGGTTCCTGCGGGGTGCCGGCAAGCAGCCGCTGCATTGAGGAGGTGAGCGCCATGAACCCCATGCCCGAGCTCATCCCCCTGCTCAAGCAGCTTCGCCTCTCCGGGATCCTGGACTCCATCGAGGCCCGTAACCGGCAAGCCATCGAGGAGAAGTTCTCCTATATGGACTTCCTGGCCACGATCATCCAGGACGAGATCGCCCGCAGAAGCCAGAAGCGGCTGGCCTCGGCCATCCGCCGAGCCAACTTCCGCAACCAGAAGACCCTCGAGGAGTTTGACTTCACCTTCAATGCCTCGATCAACCGCGCCCTCATCCTGGAGCTGGCCTCATGCCGGTTCATGGACGAGAAGGTCAGCGTCATCGTCGTCGGTCCCTGCGGCACCGGCAAGACCCTGTCTCAGTATCTGCAGCGGCAATGGGACATCTCCCTGGGGGTCCGGCAGTGTCAGCGGCTGTTCCGCCAGTTGGGGTTCCGACTGCGCAAGCCCCGACCGACGATGGCCCATGCCGATCCCGCCCTGCAGGCGGCATATAAAAAAACTGCGCGCCCTGGCCCGGGACGACACGGTGGATCTCTGGGCTCTCGATGAGGTCCGGTTCGAGCAGCACGGCTCGGCCTGTCGGATGTGGGTGCCGCCGGAGGTCAAGGACCCCGTTCTGTTGCACCACCCGACCCGGAAGGGCATCGGCTACTTTGGAGCCGTCCGCATCCGGGACGGGAAGTTCGTGTACAGTCGTGAAGACCAACGGTTCAACGCCGATACGTTCTTCGCGTTTCTGAAAAAGCTGCGGCGGCTCTCCAGCCGTGCCGGGCGCCGGGTCGTGGTGATCCTGGACAATGTCCGTTACCATCATGCCCGCCTGCACCGGACATGGCGCGACAAATGTCAAAAGAGCTTTGCGTTGTTGTTCATGCCTGTCAACCGACATCTAATTTTGCCCCCTTTTGGTCATCGAAAAATGACCCCCACCTGTTCATGACGGTTCGATTTCCGGCTCCCGGATCAGCCCGGCCTTGACCTTTTCCTTGAGCCGGTAGGAGTTGCCCTTGATGTTGATCGTCGTCGAGTGGTGCAGGATCCGGTCCAGGATGGCCGTGGCGATCACCGGGTCGCCGAAGATCTCGTTCCACTGGCTGAAGCTGCGGTTCGAGGTCAGGATCAGCGCCCCCTTCTCGTAACGCCTTGAGATCAGCTGGAAAAACAGGTGAGCCCCGTGACGGTCGATGGGGATGTAGCCGATCTCGTCGATGATCAAGAGCTTGGCCTGGCAGTAGAACCTGAGTCGCTCCTCGATGCGGTTCTCGGCGTAGGCCCTGGTCAGCGAGGCGATGAGCGGCATGGCCTGGGTGAAGCAGGTCCGATAGCCCTCGGTGACGGCCTTGATGCCCAGGGCCACGGCCAGGTGGGTCTTGCCGACCCCGGGAGGCCCCAGCAGGATGACGTTCTCCCCGTTGGCGATGTAACGACAGCCGGCCAGCTCCTTGATCTTCTTCTTGTCGATGGAGGGCTGGAAGGCAAAGTCGAAGCTCTCCAGGGTCTTGACGAAGGGGAAGCGGGCCATGGCGGTGCGCATGGCGACGTTCTTCTCGGTCTTGGAGGCCACCTCCTGGGTCAGCAGCCCATCGAGGAAGTCGCTGTAGGATAAGCTGTTTTTGGCGGCCTCTTCGAGGCTCGACTCCAGCAGGCTGCCGATCCGGTGCAGCCTCAGGTGCCGGAGGTGCTCCTGCATGCGTTCGATCTGGGCGCTGCTCATCGGGCACCTCCTTCCGCCAGGCGCTCGTAGAGGCCGAGGTCACGGACTTGGACCTCCGTGTCGAAGCCGGGGTGGGGATGCCGCCAGGCGGCGATCTCCAGGGGCTCGCGACGATCGATCCCCGCGTAGTGGGCCCGGTCGGTGATGCAGCGGTGTCGCTCCGCGCAGCGGGGATGGGTCGCGATCAGCTCGCCGCGATGATAGAGCATCACGTGCTCCCCCTCACGCATCACCTCGACGGGCTGCCCCACGAAGCGGAAGGGAACGGAGTAGCGGTTGGTCTCGAAGCTCACCAGGCAGTCCTTGGCCACGTGCCGCAGGGCGCGGTCCTGCAGGACGTAGGGCGGCCGCTGACGATGATCCAGCAGCAGTCCCTTCTCCTCGAGGAACATCTCGGAGGGCTTCCGGTGGGTCGTTCCGTGGATGCGCTCATCGGCAACGGTCATGATCCAGTGCATCAGGCACTCGTTGAGATGCTCCAGCGAGTCGAAGGCCTTGCCCCGCAGGAAGCGCTTGACGTACTTCACCCCCGCTTCGACCTTGCCCTTGGTCTGGGCCCGGTAGGGTCGGCACAGCCTCGGCCGGAAGCCCCGGTAGGCGCTGAAGTCCCAGAAGACGGGGTTCCACTCGATCCGGCTGCCCTCGAAGTCGCGGGCAAGCACGACCGTCTTGGGGTTGTCGTAGAGCAGCTCGTGGGCCATGCCGCCGAAGTGCTCGAAGGCCTCCTCGTGACAGCCAATCAAGGTCGGCAGCTTCTCGTCCAGCGTGGCCCGGGCAAAGAGCCTGCGGCTGTAGCCCAGGGTCATCACGAAGAGCCGGACGTGGACGCTGCGAGAGGCAATCGTCGTCCAGCACTGACCCCAATCGACCTGGCCCTGCCGGCCGGGCTCCGTCTCGAATCGCACCGTGGCCTCCCGGGTCGCCTCTTCCCGCAGGGGACGAACGAAGCGCCGAACCGTGGCGTAGCCGCCGGGATAGCCCATCGCCCGAAGCTCCTCGAAGACGGACTGGGCGCACCAGCCCACGGCGGGAAGCCGCTGACGGATGTGCTCCTCATACAGGCTCAGAAGCGTCTCCTCCCGGCGCGTTCGACGATACGGCGCGGGCTAGGCCTGCCTGAGGACCTTCCGCACGGTGCGAACATCCAGGCCCAGCGCGCGGGCAATCGACTTCTTCGTCTCCTTGAGTTTGAATCGGCTGTGGATCTCATGCCATAGACTCCCGTTGACCATTTCCTCGCCTCCCGATGGGTTCATCGGGAGCAAGCATACCTCGTGTTGCATCGTAATGTACCCCCTTTCAGTATCTCGGGGGGGTCATTTTTCAATGTTCGCAGGGGGTCATTTTTGCATGTCTGTTGACACAGCCGCCCTACAGTCCGGAGTTCAACCCCGTTGAGCGGGTGTGGAAACTGACACGGAGGATGGCAACCCATAATCGGTACTTTCCGACGCTCGACTCCGTGCCTGTCGCCGTTGAGAGCGTGTTCGACCTATGGCGAACAGGCAATGCAACCCTGAAGCGATTATGCGCACTTTAATGTGTCGCTGTGTTTAGCAGCGTGATGCAGTTGCAAGGTCGATCGGGTGTAAGGAATGGCAAGTATTCAGTGAATGGGAGTTGAGATATGTATAAAAGCCGTATCGCGGGGTCGAAAGACTATCTCGTCTGGAATGATTTCATAAGAATGTCGCCGAACGGAAACATGAGGCAGTCCACCTACTGGGGTGAACTCAAGGAAGACAGCGGCTGGACGCCGCACTACTTCATGGTGGAAAACAACGGAGGAGTCTGTGCTACTGCCTTGATACAGGAAAGAAAACTCCCGCTGGTTCCTTACTCACTGATGTATTGCTGTAGGGGCCCTGTGGTTGATTGGACCGATGAGAAGACAGTGGAATACTTATTTGCGTCACTGAGAAATTATCTCCGGCAGCGCCATGCAATTCTGCTTCGTATGGACCCCGAGTCAACCTGCGAGCCAAAGGCATTAGAGCAAATACTCCAGCGCCATGGCAGCATCAAATTATCGGAACGTGTGACGAAGTGGAACCGAGCCCTGTACACGACGAGAGTTGTACTCGATGCAGACGAGCAGGCTCTGTTTGGCCGCCTGCGGAAGAAAATGCGACAAAACATCAATAAAGCCCGAAGAGAAGGAGTTATTGTTGATTACACACCGAGCCGAGATGATCCCAACGTATTTGCCCGTCTCATGACCGGTCTAGAGACAAGGAAGGATTCGTTGCTGCACGCGTCGTCCTACTATGCAAAGGTCTTCGAACTTCTTGTGCAGGAGGGTGTGGGATATTTCATGAAGGCAAAGTTCAACGGCGAAATCATCTCGGGACTCGTCGTTGTCGTGCTGGGGGAAAAGGCATGGGGCGTTTTCATTGCAAACGACTATGCCTATCGCCAGCTCATGCCGAACAAGGTTCTTGTGTGGGAAGCCATTTGTCTCGCGAGAAAGCTCGGCTGCCGATATCTCGATCTGGGGTCGACTCAGGGGACGGCAGAGTATGATCCTGTCAACGATCCTCTGGACAATTTCAAGGAAGCTTTCAATCCAGAAGTGCTTTATTATTCTGGCTATTATGACATTCCGAACTTGTTTTACAGCGCTTTCCGGGCCGTCGAGCGCAGCTTTCTGCCCCTCGCAATGCGGGGTTATGTTGCAATGCAGCGGCTGCTGCACTCGGCAAAGTAGGAAAGCCAGAAAGGGGCACTTTCTCGTGCGCATACCATTAGAGACAATACCTAAATCACATTACTGGCTTGGAATACGGACATGTGCGGGATAGCAGGAATCTATGACATGACAGGTCGTCCGATCGGTGTGGATGACCTGAAGAAATTCACTACGATCCTTAAACACAGAGGGCCGGACGACAACGGCATTTGGGTGCAGGGCAATGTTGGTTTAGCCCATACGAGACTATCGATCATAGATCTATCTGTCAAGGGTCACCAGCCCATGGCGAATGAGGATGGAACTGTATGGATTACGTATAATGGAGAAGTGTACAATTATCTGACGCTTCGCGAGGAACTCGAAGCGAGAGGCCATCGATTTCGGAGCGACACAGACACAGAGGTCATTATTCATCTCTACGAGGAGAAGGGTGTAGCCTGTTTGGATTCTCTGCGGGGGATGTTTGCATTTGCGATATGGGATGCGAAAAAAAATCAGCTCTTCATTGCAAGGGATCGGATAGGAAAAAAGCCGCTGTTCTACACGGTACAGGACAACGTGGTCGTTTTCGCCTCAGAACTGAAAGCGATAACGGGACTATCGTGGATCCATAGGCAGTTCGATTTGGAAGCACTGGCCTATGTATTTACGTATGACCATATCCCGTGGCCCCGCTCGATTTTCAAGAATGTACAGAAATTGCCGCCGGCAAGTTACTTACTATTTTCCGCTGAAAAAACGATTGATCCGCCTCGAAGATATTGGAACATCGATCTGCAAAAGAAAACATTGCGATCGGAGGGCGCAGCAGCAGAGGAATTGTTGCAGCGTTTGAAGCAGTCCGTAGCGATGAGGCTGAGGAGCGACGTGCCTGTGGGAATGTTCCTGTCCGGCGGGCTGGACTCGAGCTTTATTGTCGGGTTGGCGAGTCGCCTGGTTAATGAGCCGATCAGGACCTTTTCAATAGGGTATGCGGACCAACACAATACGGATCCAGAGTATTCCTTCAGTCGAATGGTTGCTCGGCATTTCAAGACAATACACAAAGAGATCATCTTCGACAAAAAAGTCATAGAGGCCGTGCCTGCCTTGATGGATTATTACGATGAACCATTCTGCATACCAAATGCCCTGGCGCACTACCAGTTGTGCCGTGACGTGAGACAGGATGTTACCGTAGCACTGACGGGTGACGGTGCCGATGAGATATTTGCGGGGTACGATGTATATAAAAAGTTCAAGATGCTGCAGGTGGTTCATGCCGCAATCCCAGACCGGCATAGCGATAATCAAAGGGATTGCACGAAAGGACCTCTATGGTTCAATCTTCTCGTCTCTCCGGATCATAAGTGGCGTGGGTGTGCAAAGCAGCATGCCTTCGTGCAGCGCACACTGCCCCTGTTCGAAAGACCGGTAAGAGACCTGTTTGAGCAAATCAATGTAGGGGATATCCTCACAGACTTTTATGTACAGAACAGGCCTGCATCATTCCTAGACGGCATCCTGTACACGGACCTGTTGATTAACTATGCATGGTCGACGACCATCGGTACGGACATCTCGGGCATGTCGAACTCGCTCGAGGTTCGATCGCCGTTCCTTGATCATCATGTTGTCGAATTTGCCTTTTCTCTCCCCACTGGCATGAAACTGAGGGGTTTCGACAAGGAAAAGCATATCTTGTATGCCGCCGGTCGTTCATTTCTTCCTCGTGCGGTCGTGGAGAGAAAGAAAATGTCCTATGGTTCAGGGATCCCATACAAGAAATTTTTCTTTGGAGAGTGGTTGGCATTTGTCATGGACATGATATTCGATCGAAAAATCAAAAATCTTCACATATTTTCACTGCCGCAAATCGAAAAAATGATCGCTGAACCGAATTGCAGCAATGAATCGTTCAGGCTCCTGTGGAGGATCTTTTGTTCATGTGCCTGGATGCACGGCCATCTGTGAATTGTCACGAAACGGGGCTCCCCAGACTGGAAAGCCGACCACTTGCTGAAAAGCCGTTCGGCCATTTGTTGGTCGAAGATCCAATGTGACAGGAAGACATGCAGGTCATGAAAACACGACATCACAATATGTCGATGATACAGGGAGGAACTGCTTGGTGAAAGGAGCAACAGGCCCCATACCTTTCCTTTCGTACGTGTTGCGGTTCTACGTGGAGAAGCTCCAGCACCTCATACCGCACCCCAAAATTCGTGCGCATTTCTTCCGGGCGATGGGCGCGGATATCGGCAGGGCCGTTCGTATTGAGGATGTGCGACTGGAAACACAGGCTGGATGGGGATTCAATAAACTAAAGGTAGGAGACTACACAGCTATCGCATCAGTAGCATGCCTAGATTTAACAGACCGAATAGAGATTGGTAGCCGATGTGCAATTGGAAGTACAATATGGACGCATCAAGATCCTGGAGCACTTTTATTTGAATCACCAACTACTCAACTATTTCCGCGAAGGGAAGCTCCTGTAATAATTGGAGATAATGTATGGATGGCGGCCCATTCCGTTGTTCTATGCGGGGTAAAAATCGGAGAGGGAGCAGTAGTTGCAGCCGGGTCGCTGGTAACTGGCGACGTTCCCTCAAAGACGCTGGTGGGGGGCGTACCGGCCAGGGTGCTGAAACATCTTGACTGATATTGATATATTGATGGTGAAGAGTACCGACAAGATCGTGCTGAAAGCTCAGATTATGGCACTCAATTTGATCAACAACGTTAGTTCTCCGTGAGTGCAGGGCAATAAGTATGATGAGTTATTATGAATGGCTCCTGATCGTTCCGGGAGTTTATCTGAGCGTTTACGTCCTTTATAATTTCGCAATGATTGTCGTTCACGTATCTGTACAAGAAGAATCATGGGGGGGGCAGGGCGAAAAGACGGTCTTTGCTGTCATCGTACCGGCACATAACGAGGAGCTTTTGCTTCCAGAGCTGATGAGAAGCATCGAGAAGCTGAACTATCCGAGAGACAGATACCGAACCATTGTCATTGCCGATAACTGCACAGACAGCACGGCGGAGATCGGTAAGTCAAGTGGAGCCGATGTACTCGAGCGGCACGATGCAAGCCATGCTGGCAAGGGCTATGCGATACGATACGCCTTGGAGAAAATCGGAGTAGAAAGCGTCGAGGCCGTATTCATAGTAGATGCAGACAGTATTCTCGATCCGGAGGCGCTGGAGGAACTGGATCAAGCAATCCGGCGAGGATCAGGAATCATCCAGTGCTTCAATGGTATAGCCAATCCGGATGACAGCTGGTTCACACGGATTATGGATGTATCGCGGACGTACGGAAACGAGGTTCTGGAGCCGGCGAGAGAGAAGATAGGTCTCTCGTCACACTTGATGGGAAACGGCATGTGTTTCGTTCGAGAAGTCATTAAGAAATACGGTTGGGATGCTTTCACCGTGGGGGAAGACTGGGAGTATTATGCCAAAGTGGTCATCAAGGGGGAGAGGGTCGCATTTGCCAGGAAAGCTCGCGTCTATCACAGAGAGTCCGTGAACATCAGGCAGGCATCTTCACAGAGACTCCGATGGTCGAGCGGCAGATTCGCTGTGGCTGCAACTTATGGCATACGCTTGCTGATGAATGGGGTGAAAGAAGGCAGTATTGCGAAAATGGACGCAGCCATGCCCTTGCTGTTACCAAACCCGTCACTTGGCATCAGCCTGACGATTCTCATGTTCATAGTATGCATGTTCGCCGCTCCGCCGTCCAGCCGGGAATTGTATGCTGGATGGTATGGGCTGCTAGGCCTCGCGCAGTTGGTGTTCTTCCTGGTTGGTATCGCCTATGTGAAGAATAAGACGATGAAACTTCTGGCAATCCTCTTTGCCCCGGTGTTCATTTTTTGGAAGACGGGCGTCGACCTGTTGTCGGTTGCGGGTATGGGAAGAAAATCGTGGGTAAGAACGGAGAGGAAACTATAAAGCACAGGAAACGCCCTAGCCTAGTGTCCATCCGGAAACTGCAACTGTTTAAAAAATATCACGAATCAGTGCATTTTAAGCTTTTAATTTTCGGTGCAGTCTGCTAGGGTCAGAACGCAAGACATGGATATCGTTAAGCAAATACCAAAGCAAGGATCGCCCATGCGCCGAAAATTCAATGCCCAATCGAGCCTCTTCACCGCCACCTCGAACAACCCCATTGCCCGCGAGCTCGAGCAGATCTCCCGGATCCTCGATGAGACCCCCCGGCTGCTCGATCTGGTCTACCGGGACCTGGTCGGCACGAAGCGTCACGACACCGGGCGGCTGGGGCTCAATGCCGAACAGGTTCTGCGCTGTGCGGTGCTGAAGCAATATCGTCAGCTCAGCTACGAGGAGCTGGCCTTTCACCTGGATGATTCATCGGCCTTCCGGGGCTTTTCCCGTCTGGAGATGGGGCAGTATCCCTGCAAGTCGATTCTCCAGGACAACATCAAGTCTCTGCGGGAAGAGACCTGGGAGGCGATCCACGAGGAGATCCTCGGCTACGCCCGGCGCGAGGGGATCGAGACGGGCCGAAAGATCCGGGTGGATTCGACTGCGGTTGAGACCGAGATCCATCATCCGACGGACTCGACGCTGCTTTTTGACGGCATCCGGGTCATGACCCGTTGGCTTGCGTGCGGCAAGCAGCTGACGCCGCAACCGGGCTACGTCTTCTGCGACCATACGCGGGTGGCCAAGAAGCGGGTCATGGTCATTCTCAACGCCAAGAAGGACACGATCCGGCAGGCCGCCTATCGGGACCTGCTGGCGTATGCCGAGCGGGTGGCGGGGTACGCCGTGGCGGCCATCCCGGAGCTGCTCTCCTTCGAGGGGGTCGATCCGAGCGATACGTTTGCCGCCCGCGCCCTGGCCGAGCGTCTGCAACGGGCCGTAGGCCTGCTCGGGAAGGTCATCGATCAGACCCGACGGCGCGTCTTGCAAAACGAGAAGGTTCCCGCATCCGAGAAGATCGTCTCCTTCTTCGAGGAGCATACGGATATCATCGTCAAGGGCGGTCGGGACACCCTGTACGGTCACAAGGTGTTTCTTTCCGGCGGCGCCTCGTCCATGATCCTGGATTGCCTGATCGAGCGCGGCAACCCCGCCGACAGCGATCGGTATCGGCAGCTTCTGCAACGGCATGAAGATCGCTTTGGGCGCATGCCCCGTCAGGTTGCCGCCGACGGCGGTTTCGCCTCGCAGGACAATCTCTGCTTTGCCAAAGAGCATCGGGTCCGGGATGCCGTTTTCGCCAAAAGGCGCGGCCTGTCTGTTCTTGACATGGCCAGGAGCCACTGGGTGTACAAGATGCTGCGCAACTTCCGCGCCGGGATCGAGGCGGGCATCTCCTGCCTGAAGAGGGCCTTTGGCCTGGATCGCTGCAGTTGGTCCGGATGGGGCGGATTCAAGCAGTATGTGTGGAGCAGCATCGTCTCTTACAATCTGCTGGTGATGGCCCGCATCCAACTGGCCGAGGCCTGATCCGCAGAGACGGCGGCAACTCTCTCCGTATCCAAGGCGGTGGTGCGCCTTGATGTGAGAAAGAACGGCGATACGCACTGAAATCCAGGCGATCGAGCAACCGGTCGCCGGTGTCTCTGCCGGACCGGATATCACCCCCGTTGAAAAACAGGGGTTTCCGGATAGACACTAGCCTAGATTCTGCCATGGATGTATGATGAACGACTGATGCACTGCAATGGTAAAGAGCCTGGATCAACAGACATTATAGAGCGAGTCTGACGTAAGACATGAAAATACGGGATATCTTCCGCAAGTAAATGGCAGCAGGCGTGATGAGGCATAACATTCTCTTTGTCATTCCGCAGCTCGATCGAGGCGGCTCCGAGACACTGATCTACGACATTGCCACACGTTTGGACAAGAGTATGTTCAATGTCTCGTTGGCATACTTCCACTTTTACGGCAACGAGCAATTCAGGAAAGCATTCCTAGAACATGGCATCAGACTGCACGAGGTCCGGATGAGCAGCTCGGCCGATTTCTCGGCAATGCACACGATGGCACGAGTCATACGCGAGAACGACATCCATCTCGTCAATGCCCACCATTTCATATCGATGGTCTATTCTTTTTATGCCTGCAAAATCGCTGGCAGACGCAGGCTGGTGTATACAGAACACTCGAGTTGGGAATTAGACAATGTACCCCTGAAGTGGAAGATGGCATGCAGACTTCTGTCGTGGCAGCTGGATAATGTGATCGGCGTCAGTGACGCTGTGACAAAGACGCTCAAGACGAATCTTTACCTGAAGGGTGAACGAGCTGTGACTATCCGGAACGGGGTCAGTCTGAGTAATGGAGGTATTCGCGAGGCAGAGTCGGTAAGACGAGAATTCGGTCTATCGGATTCGATGAAGATTATTGCGACGGTTGCAAATTTCAGAAAGGTCAAGAATCACATTCTGCTGCTGAAGGGGTTCAGAGAACTGCTCCATGAACTTGACGAGGTGAGGCTGATGTTGATCGGACAGGGGTATGCACACGACCCGGAGGGTTCCGAGGTCGAAGTGCGTCGATATATCGAGGAATCGGGCTTGTCCAGCAAGGTGATATTCACAGGCTACAGAAGCGACGTGATGGATCTCTTGTCTATAGCAGATGTATTCTGCCTTACATCCTATCGAGAAGGACTGCCGATCAGCATGCTCGAGGCGATGAGTCGCGGTCTTCCCGTAGTTGGGACCGACGTTCCCGGCATACGGGATATTGTCATACACGGCAAGAACGGGTTCCTTGTTGAACTAGACGATCACATCGGCATCAAGGATGCCTTGTTCAAGATATTGGTCGATAATAAAGTACGCCGGAATTTCGGATCCGAGTCGAGGAAGATCGTCCTCGAGTCTTATTCATTGGATCAATGCGCCAAGAATTATCAGGATCTTTTTTTGCGATTGTTAACTCACTGATTACCCGTGGACGCGACGCGTGCCGAGATGCTCGCGAATGCGGGATCTTATTCTTATTTTCACTGAGCACGAGCCAGATACCGTTGCCAGACTTCAACAGCACGACGCGTCAGCCGTGAAATATCGAAAGGTGCCGCAATGCAAAGATGCAAGCGATGTATCATGCCATCGACAGTACCGGGGATATCTTTTGACAATGAAGGGGTATGCAATTACTGCCGTGAATATAAACCCGAGACCTACTTGGGCGAGGAAAAACTGCATACCATCATCTCAAGTGCAAGAAAAACAAAGAAGAGCGACTATGACTGTATCGTGCCTGTGAGCGGGGGCCGAGACAGTACATATATCCTGTATCTGGCAAAGAAAATATTCGACATGAGAGTTCTAGCGGTAAATTACGACAACGAATTTGCTCCGGCTTATACCGTGGAGAACATCAAGAGAGCATGCGATATCTTGAATGTGGATAATGTCTCAATAAGGTCAAAGCGGGCCTATGTGAGAAAGATTGCGAAGTACAGCATGCTCGCTGCAACGGAATTCGGCCAGTTCGGGGAATGTGTCGGATGCACGTATGGGTACAGGAGCGTGGTATATAGAAAGGCAAGAGAATTCAAGGTGCCCCTCATCATATGGGGTGAGTCTAAAGAAGAGGCCACAGCGGAGATGGAGCAGAAAGCATTTGAGCGGATACGTCGGCCTGACTTGAAATATCGGAAGCTGTTCAAAAAAGAGTATTATGTTGCCGAGTTCTATCGTTTGCTTCAGAGATTGGAGTTCTTCCTCTCATGGAAAGATGTCTTCATCCGGAGCTTCGATCCCGTGCTGAAAGATAACAACATTCAGCAAATAAGGATATTTGATTACATGTCGTGGGACAGATCGAGAATCAAGGAAATCATCATGGACGAGCTTCGGTGGGAAAAACCAGCCGAAGTCGCGACGACTTGGCGAGCGGATTGTGCGCTGGTCAATCTGACGAATTATTCTTATATCAAGCTGTTTGGGTGCACAAAATTGTGTTTTGGATACACCAAGATGATCAATGGCGGCAAGATGGAGCGGACCGAGGCGCTGGCCCAGGAAGAATACATGCTGGCCAATTGCTCGAAAGGATTGGAAGAGGTGCTGCGAAAGAGAATCGGCTTACCAGAGGAATACGTCAGAAGGATCCTTTCATTTCCAGACGGTGATTATTTCCCACGTCTGTCCGCATAACTGCATGAAACACGGTTTCTCCGATATCCGGTTGTATGGATACCATTTTGAGAGAGAATTTTTGCACGACCGGAGTTCGCAGGTAGATGCGAGATCAACCACACTCGTCCATCAAATAGGTCCATGCAATCCGTTCCTTTTTAATGGGACGTTTCAGGCCATTAAGGGCGCTGTTTAAGTAAAGAACCAATGATTTCGGTAACATAAAGTTATCATCGTCGAGTTGCGACAAAAGCAAATGAGATTGAAGAAAAAGCCCTTCATGTAAATAATGTTTCATTTATAGGGACTTACAAAAGAAATCAGCATGAAGCGTATGTTATTCCCTTCATGCGTTAACGAAAGTCAATCTTTAACTTTGCCTCGTACTTATATTAATTAAATGAAAACAGTATGTTGGGAATAATATGCAGACGTGGTACAACTCTTGCTCACGGCTAGTACGAAGTGTAATCGGATAAATCGCATTGATCTGGTGCCGAGGGTTTAATTCTTGTTAAAGTATTTTCAGGCAAGTAACGATAGTGATTATAAGAAATACCTGATAAAGGCAAGCCAGTCGAATACGGGGACGCAAAGCTTCTGGCATAAATTCGGTATGAAAACTGAAAATGGCAACAGGATTGTCAAGAGATGTCAGCACTCGCTCTCTCGGGCATATGTTCAAATTCATGCCATCGTTTGCTCGATATAGAATCCTGTTCTTGTCTCGTTGCTTTTTATAGACATTCCCGGATTTGTAACCCTGTCTATGGAGGTAAACTCTATGACCACATGCAGGAATAAACGCTCCCATTTGGGACGAAAATCTGCATCATATTTTTTTATGAAGCCTGCTGCATTAGTATTTTTTTTCGTTGCAATGCTTCTATGTCTATGCAAACCCGTTTACGCGGCTGTCATTTTTCAAGATAATTTTGATAATGCCCCGTCGGATGCTCGTGCAGGTGGCGTAGTTCCGACGGGCTGGGATAGCTGGTATGTGCAGGGGGGTGCCGTGTCGGCAACGTTTGATTCCGTAACACATTACGCAGGAGAAATATCATCACCCGGAAGGGGCGGAACTGGAAAGTCACTTAAGATATGGCGTCACTCAACGTGGCCTACCTACAATAGTTATCACGGTGCTTTGGCTTATGTATTCCCAACATCATCCTCTTATCGTGAAATCTATCTTCGCTACTACATGAAGCTTCCCTCTGGCATGAACATCAACAGATTCGACAATTATGTCAAATTGTGGAGGCTCAATCTCTCGGGAGGTGGAGAACTCTACCTTAACATCGGCACGGATACAGGCACGGGTACGCTCCAGAATTCCGGGTTCCTTCATCTTCTGAATGCCTCAACGTTTGTACAGAAACTGTTAACCGCCGGAAATGTTCCTTGGGACAGTGCGTATCATTGTTATGAGTTCCACATCAAGCTGAACAGCACGGGCAATTCCGATGGGGTCCTCGAGTTCTGGCTGGATGGCGTGCGCAAATACTCCAACACGTCGTTCAACTTCAACGCATCGACATCAGACAGGTTCGTATACCTTCAGCATTTTTCCGTAGGGAACAGGGATGACCAGAGCACAAGCTGGCAGAACTCGTGGCAAGCCTTCGAGTTTGATGACTTTGTATTGAGCACGACCTATGTGGGGCCCGATGGGGCGGCACCTGCACCCGCACCCTCGCCTATGCCGACACCAGATCCAACGCCAACCGGTACTCTATTCAATGAAGGATTCGAAGACAACAGCTTTGCTTCTCGAGGATGGTTTGACGATACCAGCGTCGACATCGATACATCTACTAAATATTCAGGAACAGGATCTCTCAGGCTTACCTGGGCGGCCGGGCAGACCAATCCCCCGCTAGTGGCTGCGATGCGAAAGGATTTTACGCCAACGGACACACTCTATATTTCCATGTACTGGCGTTTTAACAGTAATTGGGTTGGTTCAGGGGTAGGATATCATCCGCACCTGCTGTACATTCTTTCGGATCTCGATGACCATTGGGGGGGCTTAGCGCAGAATTATCTCGACACCTACATTGAGGTCAGCAACCTGACGCCGCGCATGATCATCCAGGACGGAATGAATGTAAATTATTCGTACGGTGCGTTGCCGAATAATCTGACAGCTACAACAGAAAACAGAGATGTAGCCGGATGCAATGGTTGTCTGGCGGGCAGTGATTGCGGAGACTCCGCCGCGTGTTATGCGGTCGGAGGCGGGACGTACTGGAATGGTCGGTTTTGGAACGGCTCTCGAAATTTCAACCTCAATACATGGCACAAGGTAGAAGTGTACATGAAGATGAATTCGATTTCTTCAGGGCGTGCCATTGCCGATGGCATCATGTGGATGAAGGTGGATGGCAATTATGTGATCAATAAGACCAAAATGGTATACCGCACCAATCAACGCCCGACCATGAAGTGGAGAACCCTTGTTATTGCACCATGGATAGGTGACGGCTCACCTCAAGCGCAGACGATGTGGATTGATAATCTTACTGTGGCTACCGGTGCTTCCAGTGATCCTAATCCGCCGGCTACTCCACCCAGCGCACCGTCGGGTTTGAGGATCATAGGTAACTAACCCGATTTATCAATCCATATATATTGCGATAGTCTCGAATTTTGAATAGTGAAAATATGATTACCGGGCAAGCAAGGGGGTGTGCCTCTTGCTTGCCCGGGCATGAACTGAACGCACAACTTTAAGAACCACGAATTTTACCCCCCCTTGATATTATCATCCTCAAATCCTTATCCATAATTATTGCCGGACATCGCAACTATGCCTATTCAATAACCGGGTAAGGTTGGTGATGTTATTTATCCCCATGCTATGGTAGAGTAATCAAAATTTAAAGCACGACGATAATGTTGGCATAAGAAGGAGGGGCTTATGCTAAAAGTTCTATTTCATATCCAGGTAGTGTTGCTTGTCGTCCTAACAGCCATAGACGCTTATCCTGCTACGATATTCTCCGATAACTTCGACTTACATGCTGAGACCTGTCATACCGGGGGAGATGTACCATCGGGTTGGACTCTGTGGTATGAAAATGATATCTCCTCAATCAAAGATTCTGTTACGCATTATGCGGGTGAAATCAGCATTCCAGGAAGAGGAAATACTGGAAAGTCATTAAAGGTATGGCGGCATTCCGATTGGCCTGCAATGAATAATTATTCAGGTGGGTTACGATATGATTTCTCGGCCAATTATTCAAATATATTTATAAGGTATTATCAAAAGATGCCGACCGCCTTAACTCTTAATGCCAGCGACTACTTAAAAAGTTGGAGATTCAATACAACGGGAGGATCTCGTGAAATATATCTTGATTTCCGACAAGAAGCCAGCGGCACGGATATGCGTGCAGAGGGAAGCTGGGGAATATACGATGGAGGTCCATGGGTTACCGTACTGGATAACAACGGGCTCAGGCAAATATGGGACGGCAATTGGCATTGTATAGAGTTCCAACTGGGTTTGAGCAATAGAACGTTAAATTTATGGGTGGACGGTGTTCTGATTTTCAGTGACATGAACCGTAATTGGGTAGCGACAGGATACTTTGATTTTATCCAGCATTTCGCGATTGGTAACAGTGGGGATGGCGGAACATGGCAAGATTCCTGGCAGGCAATCGAATTCGATGATTTAGTGATCAGCACAACGTACGTCGGTCCAGGTGCCGTTGTGCCACCAAGCCCGGATCCTCCCCCATCTCCGACGACAAGCTCATCGAGCGGAGGTGGCGGGTGTTTCATCGCGACGGCTGCATTCGGCTCACCAGTGGCACCAGCGGTGCGGATTCTCAAAGAATTCAGGGACAAGATCATGATGGGCAGTGATCTGGGCAATTCCTTTGTCTCATATTATCAGAGAACGTCCCCCCCAGTTGCCGATTATATTCGCAATCATGATTCGGCCAAGTATATGGTCCGGGTCTGTCTGCTTCCGCTTGCCGGCCTATGCTGGCTGTCGCTTACGATCGGACCGTTAAATGCCTTGATCTTCGTCATATGTATCATTGTGCTGATCGTAAGGAAGAAGTCCGTGTTGAATGTGTTGCGGTCCGACATGTAATAATGCCATTACCAATGACATCGTGAAAAGAAATCGTGCGGCATAAACGCAGCAGCAATTGTCCGTGACGGGACAAGAGTGAAGATACTTACCGATATTGACATCTACCAGAGTCCCGAATGGGCTCAAGAAACAGAGTTGACCGAAAATCTCTATCCCGGGTGGATCCGGAATTTAAAAAAAAGGCTGTCCGGTCCCCCGGAGAAGTTCAAGCATCTATTCGATATCTGGGTGATCATCGAAAACCTCTTCCGCTACGATGCAATCATTACGGGCAACATCAAGACAGCCCAGATCCTTGGTTTTGTCAGGGTAGTCCTGGGATTAAAATCACCCAAACATGTCGTCCTGGAGCTGATGCTCGATGAGCAACAGGAATCGCTTAAGTGGAAATTCAAGCGGGCGATTCAAAGAAGGCTTTTTTCAGCAGTCGATCTGATATTCGTATCATCGAAAAGTGAAATCACCACATATGAGGAGCGATTACGCCTGCCTTCGGATCGCTTTCGATTTATTCCCTTTCACACCGATGTTGTCAACCCCGGACGAATCTCGGAACACAGCGGTTACATCTTCAGCGCGGGCAAAACCGGCAGGGACTTCGATACCCTGCTGAGGGCCGTGGAAGGCATGAACGTGAAGGTTGTGATTGTCAGTGACCAATATCACGCACAGCACTTGAAAGTGCCGAATAATGTAAGTCTCATGGTGGATATCCCTTACGAGGATTATCTAAGACTCTTGAGGGAATGCTATTTTGTCGTGGTGCCTTTGTGCAGTCTGGTCAAGTCGACGGGGCAAGTGGTTATTCTGGAAGCGATGGGCCTCGGCAAGCCGGTCATTGCAACGGATACTGTGGGTACGATCGATTACATACAGCACGGTGTCAACGGGCTGATGGTGCCCGTTGGAGACGCTGCGGCGCTGAGAGTCGCCATTGACACTCTTATGGCGGATCATCAGCTATACGACAGGCTGGCGACCAACGGGCTGGATACCGTTTGCAAATATCACACGTTCGATGCGTATGTAAAAGCGATTCTTCAAGAAACAAAGATGCTGCAAATTCATACGAACTGATCGGGTAAAATCGGCATCATCTTGCGAAGGGTTGTAACAGGCAGATAACACATGAAAATAGGCATTGTAGGGTGCGGACTGAACGCAGACTACCACGTCAATTTTGCCAGGGCTTATGCCGGTGCGGAGATTGTGGGGGTCGTCGATCTCGACGAGGCAAAGGCGCGAAAATTTGCGTCAGCGCATGCTATAAAGGGACATTTTCGCAATGTGCGCGAACTCATCGCCTATTCAAGGCCGGACGTGCTGCACATCGTCACGCCACCGAAAACTCACTATGACATCGCCAAGGAAGCTATCGGGCATGGTTTGCATGCGATAGTAGAGAAGCCTTTCACCCTGAATACTCGCGATGCGAAAGATCTTTATGCGCTTGCGGATGCCAAAAGGGTCAAGATTTGCCCGATGCACAATCACTTCTTCGATCCCTGCATGCTGAAGGCAAGGGACATCGTCGAAAAAGGCCGCCTCGGTCGCGTCATCAATGTGGAAAGCTATTACGGGTTGAACACGCGGATCGATGCGTTCCGAAGGTATCCCGCCCCCAATGTGCTTCCCTGGCTTTACTCCCTGCCGGGGGGGGTATTTCATGATTTTATGCCTCATCCGCTCTATGTGATGCTTCCCTACACGGGACGGCCTTGCGCGGTCGCGGTGATGGAAAGATCCCACGGTGAATTGCCGCGGGGTCTGTCCGATGAATTGCGGATTCTGATCAACGGGGAAAACTGCACGGGCACGCTGATCTTTTCCTTCGCGGCGAAGCCCCACCTTCACTTCGTGAGAATATACGGAACCGCCGGCATGGTTCAGGTGGATTTCAACACGATGACGACGGTCTTTCATCCGCTGAGCGCCCTGCCCAAGGCGGCTCAGAAGGTTATCTACAATGTCAGCGAAGGCAAGCAGCTCTTCACTTCGACGGCAGTCAATGTATGGAACTTCCTCAGGGGAAAGCTCAAGCCCTACCATGGCATGCAGAATCTGATTCACCGTTTCTACGACAGCGTTAAAGGTCAGGGAGAAGTGCCGGTATCTAAGGAGCACGCCCTCATGGTCGTGGAAGCCATGGATGAGATCTTCAAGCAGGTGAAAAATATCAAGTTGGATTTCGCACCCATCTTTCCGATGAAGCAGACTGGATTCAAGGAGGGGTTGCCCAAGATCCTGGTTACAGGGGCAAGCGGGTTTCTGGGGACGAGGCTGGTCGAGGTACTGACAAAGCGGGGATACCCGGTGAGGGCCCTGGTGCGAAAGCTGTCAGATACGAAAAAACTCGAATCATTCGGGGTGGAAATCTACTTCGGTGACGTGGCCGATCTCGAATCGCTCCAGCCGGCATTTCAGAATATTGACGTTGTTGTCCACGCCGCCGCCGATACGGCAGGTGACGAGAGGGACGGGGAGTGGAGCACAATCCGGGGGACACGGAATGTCCTTGACCTCTGCGGTCGGGATGGCATCAGGAAATTGATTTACATCAGTTCCTGCGCCGTTTACGGGGTCGCCGACCATCGCAGGGGCGCAGTCCTCGGGGAGGACGCAGCCCTGGAGCGGTTCCCGGAAAAGAGGGGCTTTTATTCCTGGGCGAAGCTGAAGGCGGATCAGATCGTGGCCGAAGCCATGGCCAACGGCGCCCTGCCAATCATAAACCTGCGGCCAGGTACCATCTGGGGCCCGGGAGGAGAAACATTCACCCCCATGATGGGTTTTTCTCTCGGGGCTAAGCTGTTTGCCGTGATCGGGAACGGGAAATTCGTCCTGCCTTTTGTCTATATAGATAACCTCGTAGAGGCGATCATCCAAGGGATAGAGAAAAAGGATACGGGTGGCGGAATCTATAATGTGGTCGATATGGAGAGGATCACGAAAAGGGAATATATGAACAGGGTGGTAAAAAAGATTCACCCTCGCGCCGCCTGCCTCTACATACCCTATAGCCTGTTGTACTCGGTGGTGTATCTCCAGGAAAAGCTGTTTTCCTGGATGGGGCGGAAGCCGTTTCTGACCAGGTACCGGCTGACTTCTTCCCAAAGAAGCATTTTGTACGATTCCTCAAAGCTCCAGAAGGAATTGGGCTGGCAACCTTCCGTTGCGTTCGAGGCGGGCGCCAGGAACGTTGTGGAGCACGAATTGCATCGACACACGATCCGTGCTTCATGATGCCCGAATTCTGACCGCCAAACAAATCCTGAATCCGACTTTCAATCATAGGTCATTTGGCTCTATACCGGCATGTGCGGAATCTTCGGCGTCGTCAGCCAGAAAATCGATGAATCACACCTGAAAAAGGCGACCAATCTGCTGGCCCATCGCGGACCAGACGATTCGGGCTTTTTCATCGAAGATGGCGTGGGTCTGGGCCACCGCAGATTGAGCATCATCGATCTCGAGGGCGGCCATCAGCCCATGTACAATGAAGACGGGTCCTTATGCATCGTCTTCAACGGAGAGATTTACAATTTTCCCGACTTGCATGATCAACTCGCTTCAAAAAATCACAAAATCAAGACGCGGAGCGACACGGAGACGATTCTTCACGCCTACGAGGAGTGGGGGGAGGATTGCGTGGACCGCCTCCGCGGCATGTTCGCCTTCGCGATCTGGGACAGGAAGGCCAGAAAACTCTTCCTGGCCAGGGACCGGTTTGGAATCAAGCCCCTGTTTTACGCGGAGCATGGAACTACCTTTTATTTCGCCTCGGAGATGAAAGCCATCCTGGCCGACCCGACGGTTCGGCGGGAAATGGATGAGGCGGCCCTGGCGTGCTATTTTTCCCTTTCCTACATCCCCGACGCCATGACGATCTACAAAGGCATCCGCAAGCTTCTGCCGGGACATACACTGACATGGGAGGCTGGCCGCACACGTATTCGAAAATACTGGGATATCACCTATGCACCCGACAGGTCCAGAAGCGAGGACTATTTCATCAATCGGTTCATGGATCTGTTTCAAGAGTCGATCAAGATCCATCTCATCAGTGACGTGCCCCTCGGGGCGTTTCTGAGCGGCGGCATCGATTCGAGCGCCGTGGTGGCCATGATGAGCATGGTGACGGACCGCCCCGTGAACACCTTCTGCATGGGGTTCGGAGGCGATGCCGGGGGATACCTGGATGAACGGGGATACGCGCGCCTGGTGGCAAGCCGGTATAAGACGAATCACAAGGAGTATGAGATACGACCGGAGCCGGAAGGTCTGCTGGATAAAATCGTGAGTTCCTTTGACGAGCCGTTTGCCGATGACTCCACCATCCCGTCGTACTTTGTCTGCAAAATCGCGAGGGAGAACGTCACGGTGGCCGAGTCCGGCCTGGGTGGTGATGAGGCCTTTGCGGGTTATGAGAGATACCTGGGCTTTCGGGCAAGGGCGCATTACGCAAAATTGCCTCTTGTCGTTCGCGAGCGCCTGATCCGCCGTTTCGTAGACGGGTTGTCCGAGCGTTCAGACGGCCATTATACCGTCAATCACATGAAGAGGTTTGTGCGGTCATCATCCCAGGATGATGGAAACGCATACTTCGGCTACCTCACGCGCCTGAATCCCGGCGTCCGGGGGGCATTATTTTCTGACACGTCCCGGTTCCGCAAATATCTCGAGGCCCCGAGAGAGCTTATTCTTGACTACTTCAGAGCCGTTCCCGCGGAGGACGAGCGGGACACGCTGAACCGGGTATTGTACTGCGACATCAAGACCTATCTCCCGGAAGATATCCTGGCCGTCACCGACAGGATGAGCATGTATCATGCGCTCGAGGTGAGGGTTCCCTTCCTCGACCACCCCCTGATGGAGTTTTGCGCCACGATTCCGCCGGAAATGAAAATGAAGTGGTTCAGGAAGAAATATCTCCTGAAGAAGGCGGTCAGACCCATCCTTCCCGCGGAAGTGATCGATCACCGCAAGCAGGGCTTTGTGGGACCCATGACGCAGTGGCTGAAAAATGACCTGAAGGCCTATACGGCGGCCGCCCTTTCCGAAAAAAACCTGGACAAGCATGGACTGCTCAACCCTGCTACCATTAAGAACATACTCGATGAGCACTTCTCCGGCAGGGAGATCCATGATACCCTGATCTGGTCGCTTCTGGTGTTCCAGAAGTGGTTCGATTTATACATCGACGGCAGCAAAAGCTCGGGCCGATAAGATGGAAATGACGTTTTGGGTGTTTGTTGCCCTTTCCTTTTATTCCTATGTTTTATTTCCTTTAAGTCTGCCGGCCCTGGCGGCAATTGTCCGGCGACCCTGGGATAAACGGGATATCGAGCCGACCGTGTCGATGGTCATTTCCGTCTACAATGAGGAGAGAATCGTCGCTCAGAAGATCGAAAATGCACTGGCCCTGGATTATCCGGCCGAGAAATTGGAAATTCTGGTCGTGTCGGACGGCTCGACGGACGATACGGTGAACATCGTGCGCGGTTTCAGCGATGCGAGGGTCGTGCTCAAGGCGAACCGGGAAAGAGCCGGAAAAACGGCATGCCTGAACCGGACAGTCCCTGAGGCACGGGGTGCCGTCCTTTTATTCACCGATGCCAATTCCATGTTTCCCCGTGATGTCCTGCGCAGGATAGTCGGCAACTTTGCAGACCCGGCAATCGGCCTTGTAACGGGTTGGACAAGATACGGCGATGGCGAGCGGGGCGAGGATACAACGGGGCTCTACTCGAGATTCGAGAAATGGACAAAGATACAGGAAAGCCGCGTGTCGTCCTGCGTTGGTGCCGACGGCGCTGTGTTTGCGATCCGCAAGGAGCTCTATTCGACGCTTCGGGAGGATGACATCAACGATTTTGTCATCCCGCTCCATGTCATCCGGCAGGGCAAACGGGCAGTCATGGATCCAGACGTATATTGCTTAGAGAGATCGGCCGATGACGCGGGCAGGGAGTATCAGCGCCAGGTACGGATCACGAACCGGACGCTGAATGCCATACGGCGCAACCTGGAGTTTCTCAACCCGATCCGATACGGCTGGTTTTCGTATTTTCTGATGTCCCACAAGATCATGAGGTTTCTGGTCCCTTTCTTCCTCATTGCGACATTTGGAATCAATCTGATGCTCCTGGGTTCGTCGCATTTCTACATGTTCACCCTCGGCTGCCAGCTGGCCGCTCTGGCGGTGGCCGTCTGCGGCATCCTCGGCTTCGATATGGGCCGTATGGGGGAGATCGCGAAATTTTTTCTGGTAACCATGCTTGCGCAGTTCACTGCCTGGTTCCGAACGCTTGCAGGCGTATCGGATACCATGTGGACACCGCAAAGGTAAGATAGTCCCCGAATCCAGCGATAAGAAGCCGATACGCCGTTAGAACGGGTCATTGCGAGCACCCGCAGGGTGCGCGGCAATCTCATGGAAACGGCGAGATCGCCACGCTTCGCTCGCGATGACGTGGTTTATCGCTGGATTCAGGTAGTCTAATCCTGCTGTGTTGGCAGGTGTGATTTGCATGATTCGTTGACGGCACGCCAGTTCTTTCTTTCCGAATCCAGCGATAAGAAGCGGCACTGGCGACAGACAGGGTTATTGAGAGCACCCGAAGGGTGCATGGCAATCTCACGAAAACGACCAGATCGCCGCGCTTCGCTCGCGATGACGTGGTTTATCGCCGGATTTCGGAATAAGGGGGTGCTCAACATGGGTCGGATCGTACGAGGCATGGGCCTCTCGGCGGATCGATTTCTGCTTGCAACGGTTCTCCTGATCTTTTGGGGATGCGGCGGCGTATCTGCGGCAAGAGGAGGTCCGCCTTCGGCTAGTCTGCCGCCGAGGCCGACAGGCGGGATCATTGTTGACCATCAATGCACAAAGCTGGATCGAATCCCGGTGCAATGGATAAATGCTGCAAAGGCAAAATTGCACATTGCCTACGGCCACACGTCCCACGGCAGTCAGATAGTTACGGGTATGGAGGGGCTGGTTCGTTTTAAAGGTCCTCTCTATGCATTCAACAAGGGCGGCGCAGGCGGAGCTCTCGATTTGCGGGATACCCCGTTTTCCGAAGCCTATATGGATCTCGGCTACCCCGATAGGATAAAATGGGCAAAGGAAACGAAAAGTTACCTCGATTCGCACCCTGAGGTGAATGTCGTCATATGGTCATGGTGCGGGCAGGTCGATGCATCAGAGGCAGAGATCAACACGTATTTGAACCTGATGAGCGATCTGGAACGAGATTATCCAAACGTCAATTTTGTTTACATGACGGGGCACTTGGATGGCACGGGACTTCAAGGCAATGTTCACAGGCGCAACGAACAGATCAGGGCTTATTGCCGCGCAAACAATAAAATACTCTATGATTTTGCCGATATTGAAACATGGAATCCCGACGGTGTTTATTTCGGGGATAAATATCCGAACGACAACTGCGACTATTCCCTGCGCGGCGACGGTAAGCGGGATGGAAACTGGGCGGTAGAGTGGCAAAAAGCTCATGTCGAGGGCGCAGACTGGTATAACTGTGTGTCCGCGCATTCTCAGCCGCTCAACGCCAATTTAAAAGCCTATGCCGCCTGGTGGCTTTGGGCGAGGCTGGCCGGGTGGGATGGCCGGTAGAAGGAAACAACGTTTGCCCCGCGCCCGAACCTCATCGCGCGTGCCCTTCCACCTCATTGGAATAGGTGCTTTCCTGGCCTGTCTGGTTGAAGGCCGTCACGGCAAGGTAGTATTTCCGGTTTTTTGTCAGTCCCTTTAATCTGTAGCGTGTCGTTTCAGCCTGCGGCTCCTGGGACACGCGGACAATCACGGAATTTGTGTAATTTCGCGGCGCGGTTCCGTAGTAGATCTTGTAGCCCGCCAGATCGGCCTCGTGGTTTGAATTCCACTCCAGAGAAATTTCGCCGTTATTGTACAGGTAAAACCAAAACCCGCATGCGATAGAGATCAGCAATGCTGCGATGCAGAGGATCGCTCTTTGCCTGGATTTCGTCATCTGACCTGCCGCCGGCTGCCGTGTTCGCTGCCTGAGCCTTACTATGTTAATCGGCGCGGCGTCAATATGAAAAACACATGAATATCAGCGTCTTATTGGCCTATGCGGCGGCGGCGGTGACGGCCGGGCTGGCTGTTTACGTCGCCGCGAGGGATGCGAAGAGCCCCGTGACGCGGTTCTTTGCGGCAGGCATGGCCTTGCTTGCGCTCGAGGCGGTCCTGTCCGCCGCTGTCCTTCAGGCCGAGCGGGCCGAGGGCTTCCTGCTGTGGTATCGGGCAAAGACGATCGCCGCATCGCTGCTGCCCGGGTGCTGGCTGCTCTTCAGCCTGGCCTACGGCAGGGCGAACTGCCGCGAGATCCTCAAGCGCTGGCTGCCGGTCGTGATCGCCGTATGGGTGATTCCGACCGTCCTCGCGGCACTCCTCTGGGACAACTGGCATGCGGGTCAGCCCCTGCTGACCGAGGCCTCCCGGTGGGTTGTCGCGCTGGGCTGGGCGGGCTATGTCTGGTCCCTGGCCGTCATCGCCGGCGCGATCCTGGTCGTGATGAACCTGGAGCAGACGCTGCGCCACTCGACGGGCCGCAAGCGATGGCAGATCAAGTTCATGATCATCGGCGTCGGCGCCCTCTTCGGGGTCCGCATCTACGACAGCAGCCTCGCCATCCTGTTCAACCAGGTCGGCACGGACAGCATGGCCCTGCATGCCGGCGTCCTGCTCGCGGCCGATGCCCTGATCGCACAATCCGTCCTGCGGGACCGCGGGATGAAGGTCGACCTCTACCTGTCGCACACCTTCCTCTACAACTCGATGACGATTATCCTGGTCGGCGCCTACTTCATCGGCGTCGGCCTGCTGGCCTGGCTGGCGCAGGTCTGGATCGGGAGCCGGAGCCTGCCGCTGACGGCCTTTCTCCTGTTCGTCGCGATCATGGCCCTCGGTGCGCTCATGCTGTCGGGCAGCATGCGGCAGAAGAGGAAGAGCCTCGTGAGCCGACTGTTCGAGCGGCCGCTCTACGACTACCGGGAAATCTGGTCCCGATTCACGGAGGCCACATCCGCCCTGTCGAGCGTGAAGGATCTGGGCACGGCGGTTGTCAACATGGTCTCCGAGACCCTGGATTGCCTCTCCGTGACCCTGTGGGCGGCGGACGAGAGTCGGGATGCCCTCGTGTTCGTCGCCTCGACCGCCCTGGCGGAAGACGGGGCCCGAGGCATGCGGATGGCGGGGCAGGAGGGGGCGGAATTGATGCTGGCCCTGTGGGACCGGGAAATGCCGGTGGATTTCAACGACGCAGGCGAGGGCTGGATCCCCGATTTCCGGGAAGGCCATGCGGCGGCGCTGGCCGAGGCGCGCATCCGCTATGCCGTGGCCCTGCGGGCCGAAGGCCGCCTGATCGGCATCCTGACGTTGAGCGGGCGCAGTGCCGCTTCGCCCCTCACCGCGCAGGACCAGGAACTGCTCAAGACGATCGCCGATCAGACCGCATCGAGCCTGCTGCGGCTGCGCCTGGCGGAACAGCTCAACAAGGCGAAGGCCCTTGAGGCCCTCCAGATGATGTCCGCCTTTTTCATGCACGACCTGAAGAACCTCGGCTCGAAGCTCTCCCTCGTTACGCAGAACCTGCCCGTCCATTTCGACAACCCGGACTTCCGCCGGGACGCGATCCGGTCGGTGACGCAGAGCGTCGAGAAGATCAACAAGATGTGCAGCCGCCTGTCGCTGCTGAGCGAGCGCAGCCGGATCATCCCCCGGCCGGCCAGCCTGGACCAGATCGTGACGGATTCGATAAGGGGCTTCGACGGGATGTTCAAGGTTCCCGTGCATTTCGTGGCGGGCAATGTGACCGATCTCTACATCGACGCCGAACAGATGCAGAAGGTCGTCGGCAACCTGCTGCTCAACGCAGGCGAGGCGGTGGCGGCAGGCGGGGAGATCACCGTGTCGACGTCGATGCGCGACGGCTGGGCGCAGCTTGCGGTGAGCGACACGGGATGCGGCATGTCCCGGGAGTTCATCGAGACCCGCCTGTTCAAGCCATTCCAGACGACCAAGCCCAAGGGCATGGGGATCGGCCTTTTTCACTGCAAGACGATCGTGGAGGCCCACGGCGGCCGGATCGAGGTGCAAAGCGAGGAAGGGAAGGGGACCACATTCAGGGTATTTCTGCCGGGGAAGAGCGGAGCGCTGAGCGTGCAGGGCTGAGGGGCAACAAGAAGCGTGGAGAACTGAGCTTGGAGCGTGGTGGGGAAGAAACGTAGAGCGTGAAGGGTGGGGCGCGGAGCGGGGGGAAGAGGCGGGGAAACGAATAGCGGAAAGAGAAGATAAGGATGAAGACGAAGAGCTACAAAGATCTGATCGCGTACCAGAAAGCCTACGCTCTTACTCTTGAAATCTATCGCGTAACGAAGAGCTTTCCGACTCATGAGCTTTATGCAATGGTTTCACAGATGCGTAGAGCTGCAGTCTCCATTCCATGCAATATTTCGGAAGGCTACCGACGAGGCCACCAAAGGGAGTATATCCAGTTTCTGAATATTGCTCGTGGATCATGCGGAGAGTTGGAGACATTGATCAGTCTCGCGAAAGATCTGGATTATCTCAATGGCAAGGAATTCACAGCCCTTCATGCTGCACAAGATGAGGTTTCGAGGCTGCTCATGGGCCTGATTTCCGCGATGCAAAAAAGCCGAGGAGGAAAGTAGCCGTGTCCGGGGAAATTGCAAAAGAAAAGGCGATGGCTGATCACGACCTTCACGCTGCACGCTCCGCGCTGCACGCTCCGAGGTTTTCCCTCCTGATCGTCGAGGACGATGAGGATGTGCGCACCCAGATGAAATGGGCGCTGGCGGCGGAGTGCGACGTCACGCTGGCTGCTGACCGGGAAAGCGCCCTTGCCGAACTGCGCGAGAACCGGCCGCCCGTGATGGTTCTGGACCTGGGCCTGCCGCCGCACCCCGCGAGCGTGGAGGAAGGGTTTGCCGTCCTGTCCGAGGCCCTCGCCGTCGACCCCTTTCTGAAGGTCGTCATCGTCACGGGCCGCGCCGAGAAGGAGCATGCCCTGAAGGCCGTATCCGGCGGGGCCTACGACATCCTCTACAAGCCCATCGACATCATCGAGCTGCGGACGGTCCTGCGGCGGGCCCAGCACGTCTCGATGCTCGAGCGCGAGAATGCCGAGCTGCAGCAGCGGCAGCAGGATGAGGCGTTTGAGGGGATGCTGGGGACCAGCCCGAAGATGCAGGAGGTCTTTGCGACGGTGCGCAAGGTGGCGGGCACCGATGTGCCCGTCCTGATCACGGGCGAGAGCGGCACGGGGAAGGAGCTTGTCGCGCAGGCGATCCACCGGCAGAGCCAGTACCGCAAGGGGCCCTTCATGGTCATCAACTGCGGGGCGATCCCGGAGAATCTCCTGGAGAGCGAGCTGTTCGGTCACGAAAAGGGGGCCTACACGGGGGCCCACGTGCAGCGCAAGGGGCGCTTCGAGCTGGCCGACGGCGGGACGCTCTTTCTCGACGAGATCGGGGAGCTGTCCCTGCCCCTGCAGGTCAAGCTGCTGCGGTTCCTGCAGGAGCAGGTCATCGAGCGGGTCGGGGGACGGGACCAGATCCGGGTGGACGTCCGGATCGTGGCGGCCACGAACAAGGACCTCAGGCAGGCCATGCAGGACGGCAAGTTCCGGGAGGACCTGTTTTTCCGGCTCAGCGTGGTTTCCATCTACCTGCCGACCCTCAGGGAGAGGGAGGATGACATCCAGCTGCTGGCCCATGCCTTCCTGCAGCGGGCCGTGAAGGAGAACCGGAAGAAGATCACCGGATTCACACAGCAGGCCGTCGCGGCCATCGCAGCCTACCCCTGGCCGGGCAACGTGCGCGAGCTGGAAAACCGGGTGAAAAGGGCCGTCATCATGGCCGAGGGCCGGAAGGTGAAGCCCGTCGATCTCGAGCTGGAGGAACCGGCGGGCCGCTTCGAGGGGATGACCCTCCGGGCCGCCCGGGAGACCCTCGAGCGGGAGATGATCCTGAAGGTCCTCGCGCGCCAGAAGGACAACATCACCCGGGCGGCCGAGGAGTTGGGCATCAGCCGCCCGACGCTCTATGAACTGATGGAGAAATTGGGGATAGCGAGGAAATGAAGCATGGGGCACCGCGCTCTGAGCGGCGAGGGTCGAGGGGGTGCGGCGCCGGCATCCGGAAGCTCCTGAAATTACTGGATTCCGCATCGCGCTTCGCTTGTGCGGAATGACAAAATAGGCATTACGACACAGCCTCTTTGCAAAGGAGGGCAGGGGAGGATTTTATAAAAGGCCGCCATCGGGCGGCTTTTTTGTGCTTGCAGGCCGCTTATAATTTGCTTGAAAAGAGGCATGAATGATGCAAAAATAAATCATAATGAATCATGTATGAGTCATGACGGAGGTGTCCGGTGAAGCAGCTTACAATACGCGGAATCCCCGACGAGGTAGAGCGGACAATAAGAAAAGAGGCCAGGCAGAAGGGTGTGAGCCTTAACAAGGCTGCCCTTGCGGTGCTCGAGAAAGCCAGCGGCGTGAATCGACGGGGCAAGAGCAGACGATCATCCCATCATGATCTCGACCATCTCTTCGGGATTTTGAACAAAACGGAAGCCGAAGCGATCGAAAAGCATATTGCCCGTCACCGCGAGATTGACGAGGCCCTATGGAAACGATGAGAATCATGCTCGACACCTCGGCTTACATCGCATTCCTGAAAGGTCATCAGGGGGTGAAGCAGGCCATTCAATGGGCTGACGAAATCAATTTGTGCCCCGTCGTCCTGGGGGAGTTGCTGGCCGGCTTTATGAAGGGCAAGAGAGAAGCCAGAAATCGAGAGATCCTGCAGGAATTCATGGAATCACCCCGGGTGCGGTGCATAGCGATCGATGAGGAGACAGCTGATCGATATGCTGCGATCTTTTCTTATCTGCGGGATAAAGGCACACCGATACCAACGAACGATCTCTGGATAGCAGCCACGGCCATGCAATTCGGCTTGAAACTGGTCACAACGGACGGGCATTTTCAAAAGGTCCCGCAGATCATTGCGGAGTTTCACGAGTAGCACGGAGGGCTGCTTTGCAGCAATGGCAAGGCCGCTGCGCGGCGGTGACAGCCGTGGCAAGAGTGGCAAGGAAGAAGTGGGAGAAGAAAAAAGGGCAGAGCCCGCTGCGGCTCTGCCCGATCGTGTGACCGAATTCCCTGCCTGTTACTTCCTGCGACGGATGCCTGCGAGACCGACGAGACCGACGCCGAGGAGAAGGAGGGTCGCGGGTTCGGGTACGGCCGCAGCGTTGACGGTGAGATTGTCGATACCGATTGCTCCGAGACCTGAATCCGTGAACATCAACACGGAAACAGGGGAAAGAAATGTTATCAATCCGGAATTGCCTTCACGAGCGAGCGACCATGAGAAATCTTTATTGAAGAAAAGTGCACCGTCAGCGTAGGCATTGAATGCGTCTACGGATGTAGCCCAATCAAACTGAACGGAGATGATCGGTACGGCAAAGGAAAGGACAATCTGGTGCTGGTTATAAGAATCGCTCTCGACGTACCTGTCTTGGAAACCGCCGAGCAGACCGGGTTGCAACCATGACCCTTCAACGTCAACCGACCAACCGGTTACCCCCACACCGGCGCCATAAATATCGGTCATGTAGCAAGAGATGGCAGCCGCATTATCCCCGGGGCGCAAACTGTCGAAGTCGAATGTTGTAGGGGGCATCAGCAGCGCCGCAGATGCCATGCCCGTCGCTCCGAAAATGGTCAGCAGGAAAATAAGGCATAATGAGGTTTTTTTCATTTTCTTCTCTCCTGTTCTGAATGGTTTGTTTTCTTCAATACTGTCGAACGGTTATCGTGTTGCGAAATAGTAAAGCAAAAGAGAGGCCATGCTATGGATGAAGGGGCCTTCAAACGCGCAATGATTTGAATTCAGAGGATTAAATAATATTTTGGCAAAATGTTCAGCCAGGCGGGCAATGCGCCGATTTGTAAAGGATATCGACGAAAAAGCGGGAACGGTGATACCGGGAATTCATTATTTTCAATTTGATTCGATAGTTACGCTTACTCACTGAAATTGTAAAGCAATCCGACGAATTAAACAGGCAATGTAACGAATGCAACTAATGCAACTAGTTAATCCTTTCTTTTTTATCGGTGTTTGTGGTTCATCTGCTGGACTTGCTATGGAACGAATGTCAGCGACCCCGCAGTCTTATAAAAAAATGGTCAGCTCAATTTACGGAAAGACTCGATGTAAAATGTCGGAGGATCTTACAAAGCAACAGTTGCATCATTTATCACATAATTATCTGATTATATTGTGAATATTAATGTTGTGCTAATTTTTGGCTGCTGGTTTCCCCGATTTCGTCGGATAAATTTACATTTCACGACAGAGACAAGAGTCATCATGTCCATGGTGGGGGGTAGACGGAAGAATAATCAAATTTAAAAAAGTTATTGATTTTCAATTTCTTATATCATTTTAAAGTCGGCTGGTGACCTTCAGGGCATAAAGCGGTATGAGAATTGCGTTAAACCGTGTATCAACGAAGGAGGGCAGTACAATGAAAAGGGGCCGGTTGGTTGTATTTCTGGCAGTCCTCTTGATTCTTGCAGCTGCTCCCGCTTTGGCATTGCAATACCTCGATCAAACAAATACTTTGCCAAACTCCAGCCCGGCGACTGAGGAGAGTTGGCTTGAGAACGTGTTGGGATTTTCTGTAGATTTCGTCATGAAATATGAGGCTGATTCGTTTGCTTCTTCGCCGGGAAACTCTCTGAAGGGTTTCAATCCGGGACTTAACTGGGAGTGGGTCGTCATCAAGACAGGAAAGGGCAACGATGATCTCAATGGCGGGTGGTTCGCTTATGCAAGAGAGAATAATGAGGCTCTTTCAGTTGGAGATTTCAGGTACGGCATAAGCCATGTCAGTTTCTTCGGCAACAGCACGCCGGTCCCGGAACCCGGTACGATGCTGCTGCTGGGCATCGGGCTTTTGGGCATTGGGATCGCAAGCCGAAGAAAATCTTGAGGATTCAGAGATAGTATGGAAAAGCCGCCGCCGTTGGCGGCTTTTTTGTTGGTGTCGGATAATATTACAGTGTATTTTATGCAACCATAATGATCAAACAGCTCGAATTAAAATCACATTTACCATAAATAGTGTTGATAGGTATTTTCGCCCGGAAAATCGTCGGTTTCCTTTACGTATAAGACTTTCGTCTTATTCCGCCCAAACTCGTGCCGTTCACTGCCATAACTCCGCTTCAATCAAAAATATATAAAAATAACGGTGAGATATAGCATGACCTGAGTTGAGGGGGCATAGGTCGCGCACATCATGGTATGAAGCTTGCCTAATGTTTCTTACGAGAGAGAGTGAAGGAGGGCCGTATGAAGAAAAATCATATCGTCAGTTTCATGGTTTTGGTCTGCCTTGCACTGATGCCGGCCGGTACCTATGCTTTGCCAATATCGGGAACCGGCGTCAATGGGGGCAGTTTCACCGGATCGATCGATATCGTTTACGGCACAGATAGTTTGAGTGCATCAGCTCCGCAGTTGATCATCAGCCTCACAAACACGAGCGCGACGGGTTCGAGGGACATCGGGCTGTACATTGCGGGTTACGTGTTACCCAATTGCGCGATGACGGAGATCGATCTCGTGCGTGTGGGTCAGACGTGGACGGGTCGCCAGCTTCTGACAAATGTTGATCGAAACATCACGGCTGAAAGCCTCATCAGCGGTTTCGTCGTCTACTTCAGAAATGCCGAGGGCAACGTGTTTGACAAAGCCCCGGTTGCCGTCGCAGAGCCTTCCACCATGATTCTTTTCGGTCTCGGCCTCCTGGCAGTCGGCGTCGGATTGCGAAAGAGAAGCTGAGCCTTCCTTAAATTAAAGACGGGCAAAACGCCGCAATCGCGGCGTTTTTTTTGGCTCTTTCCTTGTTTTCCGAAATTTTTCTGTCGCAAGGTTTGAACGGAACGGAAGGTAAGGCCAATAAGAAAGAAATTGTAAAAAGAATTTACAGTCATGTTACATCTGCTTCATTTTGTAAATACATATAAACATTGAATAAATGAAATAATGGTTGCAAATGTAACAAATTGGATGTCGGAATTGTTGACAACTTCGGTGCGATCGGCTTTTGGGGATACCAGATGGCAGAGGAGATAGATTAAGAAATAGTATCATAAATACGGGATGTTAATTCATTATTGGCTTCCCCCGAGGGAATAATTTTCATCGTGGCATGGTATCTGCTCAATTCAAGGCTGAGCAGTCATTCGAATAACAGGAGGATGTTTATCATGACGAGAAAGTCCACGGTAACTGCTGCACTTCTCCTTGTCATGCTCGCACTCTCGCCCCTTCAGGTAGCGGATGCGATCCAGGTAGGCGATGCGATCAGCCTCACATGGGCACCGTGGAATACGGGTTCATCGGGCGGCGAATTCACGGTTTCTTATTACGGATCAAAAGATACCCTCTTCACGACTTTTTGTGTCGAGCCCAATGAATATTTCTCTCTCGGCGAGAAACTCATTGTGCAGTCAATCGGCACGACGATCATGTACAATGGCGGATCGACTGCGATCCCTCTGAACAGCCTGGTAGCGTATCTGTATCATGAGTTTGCTCACAACAGCTGGAATGTTGATGGAATATTCGACTACGGAGCCAACAGAAAGGCGGATGACGCGCTCCTGCAAGCGGCGATCTGGGCGCTGCAAGACGGAACCAGCGATGAAAGCAATAAATTCGTCAAGTATGCTCTTGATTACAGTGTGCGTGACAGCTGGTCCGGTACAGGCGATGTCGGTGTGATGAACCTGTTTAGCCCCACTGGTGGCGTCAGGCAGGACCAGCTGGCCCTTGTTCCCGAGCCCATGACCCTCCTTCTGTTGGGTACCGGCTTGATCGGTGTGGCGGCTTTCCGCAGAAAGATCAAATAAGAGAAAACCACAAATCGATTGTGAAAGGCAGGGCTCCAGCGGGTACTGCCTTTTTCTGTGTGGCGGTCGGGAAAGAGAAGGGGGTTGCGGCAAAAGTGTTTGAAACCCTTGTTCTTTAACTGCTTGACAGCCGGGCCGTTATGCGATAGAAAATCAGCGATTGCGGCGGGTTTCGTCCGATTGGGGTTGATGAGGAGGGACATCCGCCGGATCTGGGGATGAGGAGGATTTCCATCCAGAAGGAGGGGCCCGGCTCTTGACGTGGTTCTCAGGCAAGGCGGGATCATTCTTTCGTCCTCGCATCTTGATCCTTTCCGTTCTCGCCGTCATTTTCATCGCATTCGCGGCCGTTTCTGCGAGCCCCGCGGCGCAGGTGACTCTTGCCTGGGATGCGAACCCCGAACCGTCCGTCATCGGTTATCGCGTTTACTACGGCCCCTCCAGCCATTACTACACCGCCGTCATCGATGTGGGCAGGCAGAGCGCCTGTACCCTTGCGAACCTGGTGCCGGGGGTGACCTATTTCATCGCTGCCACGGCCTACTCCGACACGGGTGAGAGCAACTTCTCGGGGGAGATCGCTTACACGGTACCGGGGTCGACCCCGTCCCAGTCTGCTTCGAGCGGGGGCGGTGGAGGCTGTTTCATCGCCACGGCCGCCTTCGGGAGTTCCCTGGCGCCGGAGGTGTCGGTCCTGAGGGAATTCAGGGACCGGTACCTGCTGACCCACGGCCCGGGAAAGGCCTTCGTCGACTGGTATTACCGGTTCTCGCCCCCCGTTGCGGCCTTCATCGAGGAACACGAAGGGATGAAGAGCGCCGTGCGGTGGGGGTTGACGCCCGTCGTCTATGCCGTGAAGTACCCCTGGGCGGCACTCCTGTTCGCTGTTTTCCTGCCGCTCGCCCTTGTCTCGAGAAAGAGGGCGTGCAGGCGATAGGCCCTTGCCGCATTATGCGTTTTCCGGCAGGCGATCGGCAGGGCGGTGCGGTTTGCAATCAGCGCGAACCCTGTGACGGACCCGTGCACGCGAGGTCCTTTTTTATTGTCGCAATTCTTCGTCGGTGCCCGGAATGGCGGGATGCTTGCATCGCCGCATGGGGAATGCCGGGGTCGGCCCCGGACCGGTACGATTCGTGAATGCAGGTTGGAAGGCACAAATCATCGGGGGCATCGATGGCACACATGCGGATACTGGTCACGGGCGCAGCAGGGTTCATCGGGTTTCATCTGGCCGCAAGGCTGCTGGAAGACGGGCACGAGGTCGTCGGGCTGGATAACCTCAATCCCTATTACGATGTGCAGCTGAAGAAGGACCGACTGGCCCTCCTGAGGCCGCATGCCCGTTTCCGCTTCCGCCTTCTCGATCTTGCCGACCGCGCAGGGATGGAATCCCTGTTTCAATCGGAAAGGCCCGAGATCGTCGTGCACCTCGCCGCGCAGGCCGGTGTCCGGTATTCCCTGGAAAACCCCCACGCCTACGTGGAGAGCAACCTCGCGGGCTTCATGCACATCCTGGAGGGATGCAGGCACAACGCGGTCGGGCACCTGGTCTACGCGTCCTCGAGCTCCGTCTACGGCGCGAACACGCGGATGCCCTTTTCTGTGCACCGCAACGTCGATCATCCCATCAGCCTCTACGCCGCCACCAAAAAGGCCAACGAGCTGATGGCCCACACCTACGCGGCCCTCTACGGGCTGCCCTGCACGGGCCTTCGCTTCTTCACGGTCTACGGGCCCTGGGGCAGGCCCGACATGGCCCTCTTTCTGTTCACCCGGGCCATCCTGGAGGGCAGGCCGATCGACGTCTACAACGAAGGCCGCATGAGGCGGGATTTCACCTACATCGACGACATCATCGAGGGCGTCGTGCGGGTGATGGGGAAGATCCCCTCGGGCAGCCCTGCCTGGAGCGGCGCGCGGCCCGACCCGGCGTCGAGCTTTGCCCCCTACCGGATCTACAACATCGGCAACAACCGGCCCGTGGCGCTGATGGATTTCATCGCCGCCCTGGAGAAGCATCTCGGACGGAAGGCCGCGATGCGCATGCTGCCCATGCAGCCGGGCGACGTGCCAGAGACCTGTGCGGATGTGGACGACCTCATGGCCGATGTGGGGTTCAGACCCGGCACGTCCATTGAGGAAGGCATCGGCCGGTTTGTTGACTGGTACAGAGAATATTACGCAAAGCGCCACGCGGGCGCATAATTTTACAAGGAAAGAACGAGGCGCAGCCCTTCGTCGATGGCCTTCATCACGCGCGCCGACACTCGGCCGCATGGTTCTTTCAGGAATTCACGGTCCACGGTAATGATCTGGGACACATTGACGACAGAGTCCTTCGGCAGACCGGATACGGATGCCGGTAGAAAGACATTGCCGGGCGCTTCCGCCAGGCGCAGGTTAGATGTCACGACAGCCGCGACTACAGTCCGGATACGACTGCGATTGAACGTGTTCGATTGGATGATCAAGACGGGTCGCCGGTAACCGGGTTCGGATGCGACAGGATCGGGCAACTGCGCCCACCGGATATCGCCACGGTCCATTACCAGTCCTCATGGGGCAGGGATTTCGACTGCATCTGGACGAGGCTGCCGGGCATGGACGAATTCTCCTCCGTGTAGAGTTCGTTCAGACGTTCGGTCACCCGGCGCTCCCGGTGTCTCATGAGAAACTCGTTTACTGCCGTGGCGTAGAGTTTGCTCCGCGAAATACCAAGACGCTTTGCGAGAGCATCGGCGGAGCGAAATATCTTGTCGGGGATCGAGATGGCCGTTTTCATGGATAAAGTATAACTAAAGTTATACCCGTTGTCAAGAACGCTGAAAGGAGCCCAGAGAAATGGCGGGGAGGAATAGACGGAACGGGGGCGTAAGATCGAAATTCGAGAAAAAGATCCTCTGCATCGGGGCGGGGTTCGTGGGCGGGCCGACGGCGGCCATGATCGCCTGCAAGTGCCCCCGCTACCGGGTGACCGTGGTCGATACCAACAGGGAAAGGATCGCGCAGTGGAACTCGGCGGCCCTGCCGGTCTACGAGCCGGGCCTCGAGGAGATCGTCCGAAAGACGCGGGGCAGGAACCTTTTCTTCGAGACCGATATCCCGAAGGGCATCCGGGAGAGCGAGATCATCTTCGTCTGCGTCAACACCCCGACGAAGACCTTCGGCGCGGGCGCCGGCCTCGCCGCAGATCTGCAGTTCTGGGAGAAGACGGCCCGCCAGATCCTGGAGCACGCGCGGTCGCCGAAGATCGTCGTGGAGAAGAGCACCTTCCCGGTGAAGACGGCCCTCGCGATGGAGCGGATCCTGAACTCCCGGACGGGCGGCATCCGCTTCGAGGTGCTGTCGAACCCGGAGTTTCTCGCCGAGGGGACCGCCGTGAGGGACATGGAATTCCCCGACCGGGTGCTCATCGGCTCGAGGGACACGGAGGCGGGATACCGGGCGCGGGACACCCTGGTGGCGCTCTACGCGAACTGGGTGCCCCGGGAGAAGATCATCACGTCCAACATCTGGAGCAGCGAGCTGTCGAAGCTGGCGGCGAACCTCTTCCTGGCGCAGCGGGTCTCGACGATCAACGCCGTGTCGGCCATCTGCGAAAAGACGGAGGCCGACGTGACGGAGGTGTCGAAGATCGTGGGGATGGACGGGCGGATCGGCGCGCGGTTCCTCAATGCCAGCATCGGCTTCGGGGGCTCGTGCTTCAAGAAGGACATCCTGAACCTGGTCTACCTGTGCCGCCACGAGGGCCTGCCGGAGGTGGCCGATTACTTCGAAGGGGTGGTGCGGATCAACGAGTACCAGAAGGAGCGATTCGTGCTGAACATGCTCGAGGCCATGTTCAACACCCTGGCCGGAAAGCGCATCTGCCTGTTCGGCTTCGCCTTCAAGGCCGACACGAGCGACACGCGGGAATCCCCCGCGATGCACGTCGCCCGGCGCCTGCTGGAGGAGAAGGCCGAGGTGGTCGTGACGGACCCGCGCGCCCTGGACAACGCGAAGGCCGACCTCAGGGGGATCGACGGGAAGGTCCGCTTTGTGCAGGATCCCTACCGGGCCGCGCAGGGCTGCCAGGCCATCGCGGTGATGACGGAGTGGGGGCTCTACCGCGGCCTCGACTACGAGAAGCTCTACCGGCGGATGGTCCGGCCCGCCTTCATCTTCGACGGGCGCAACATCCTCGATCACCGGCGATGCCACGAGATCGGGTTCAACGTCTATCCGCTGGGCAGGCCGGCGCTGACGCATTTCAAATAGAAGAATACGGCTTCGAATTCTGAGTGTTGAGTTTTGAAATCGGGGAAAAGAGCGAATTTATGCGCATTCTGGTTACAGGCGGGGCGGGGTACATCGGCAGTCATGCGGTCAAGGCGCTCGGGAAAGCCGGGCACGAGATCTGCGTGTTCGACAACCTGTCGACGGGGCACGAGTGGGCCGTGCTGTCGGGCAAACTGGTGAAGGGGGACCTGGAGGACCGCGCCGCGATCGACGGGGCCTTGCGGGCGTTCCGGCCCGAGGCTATCATGCACTTCGCCGCCTACATCCAGGTGGAGGAGTCCGTCCGGGAGCCGCTGAAGTACTACCGGAACAACGTGGCCAACACGCTCAACCTGCTGGAGGCCATGCGGGCAAGCGGCGTGGGCAGCTTCATCTACTCCTCCACGGCGGCCGTCTACGGCATCCCGGAGCAGATCCCGGTCCGGGAATCGGCGCCCATGCTGCCCATCAACCCCTACGGGATGACGAAGGTCATGATCGAAAGAGTGCTCGGCGATCTGGCCGCGGCGACTGATTTCCGGTACGTGGCCCTGCGGTATTTCAATGTGGCGGGGGCCGACTCGGGCGGCGAGCTGGGCCAGGCCTACCGGGAGGCGACGCACCTGATCACCCGGGCCCTGAAGACCGCGCACGGGGAATTCGCCAAGCTCTACATCTACGGGACGGATTACCCGACGCCGGACGGCACCTGCATCCGGGACTACATCCACGTGGACGACCTGGCGGAGGCCCATGTCCGGGCGCTGGAGCATCTCTTCGCCACGGGGCGGAGCGCGGTCATGAACTGCGGCTACGGCTCGGGCTACTCGGTCAAGGAGGTCGTGGAGACCGCAAAGAGGGTCACCGGGATCGATTTCCCCGTGGAGGAGACGGGGAGGCGTGCCGGGGACCCGCCGGCGCTCGTCGCGGACAGCACGAAGCTGATGCAGGCAACGGGCTGGAAGCCGAGATACAACGACCTGGAGTACATCATCCGGACCGCCTGGGAGTGGGAACGGAAGCTCAAAGCGCGCAGCGCAGGGGGCTGAACGTCGGGGGCCGGGGCGCGCGGAGAGCAACCCCGCTCAAGAAAAGATTTCCCCGGCCGATAATAGGAACGGATGGAACCCCTGAAAAAGGCAACCCGCACCGAAAGGGCGGGACGCAAAGCCGCTGGCCTAAGTCCCTGACCATACAAGGGATAGGGCGGCAGGGCTGCCAGGGCGAAGCGGCAGCGCCCGTGCCCGGATTCGCCCACGCAGGGA